>JACKQG010005431.1_pt1 | contig 14043 bp, 11 predicted proteins | sample 8237621 | NCBI WGS metagenome assembly JACKQG01 (sample SAMN15677084, study PRJNA649215) | marine metagenome | biome: marine; feature: Black Sea; material: saline water; isolation source: suspended particulate matter (SPM) from the Black Sea western gyre | collected 2013-06-09/2013-06-10 | depth...
CAGTATCCCTTGGCACGGCGAAGCACTGCGTAGACGGCAGGAACCAGTATCCAGAATCAGCCAATACTGGCAATGGTTTTAGGTTTGAGAAATGCGGGAGAGAACAATAACGGGGGAACAAAGAAATTCCCCCGTTATTGTATATGGTATAAGTTTCGCTCGGAAGCTTCAGGATACAAAATCAACCCCGATTTTATATCATTTTAGATAATCCCCAATTTGAATTTAAGGGACTTTAGGGTGTTTTTCATCAGCATGGTAATGGTCATGGGGCCAACACCACCCGGCACCGGGGTAATCGAGCCGGCAATCTCCTTGGCAGCATCAAAGTCAACATCACCGCTTAAAATCGCAATCTTTTTGCCGGTCTTTTCGCTGATCTTTTCTCCGATCCTGTTGACGCCTACATCTATGACACAAGCACCCGGCTTGATCCACTCGGGTTTTACCAGTCCGGGAACACCGGCGGCGACAATCAGGATGTCCGCGCGTTTACAATGGCCGGCCAGATCTTTTGTACGGGTATGAACAACTGTAACCGTTGAATTGGCGCCTTCACCTTTCTGGAACATCATGTTGGCTATAGGTTTGCCGACAATATTGGAGCGTCCCACAACGACAACCTCGGCTCCGCTGGTCTCAACACCGGAACGAACGATCATTTCCTGAATGCCTGCCGGCGTACAGGGAGGGAACTTAACCTCCGAACCGCCGATCATCAGGCGCCCAACGTTTACCGGGTGGAATCCATCCACATCCTTATCAGGATCAATGGCATTGAGAATCTTTTTCTCATCGATTTGGTCGGGAAGCGGCAACTGTACCAGGATACCATGAATGGAATCATCATTATTGTATTGGTCAATTAGTTTAAGAAGGTCTTCCGTAGAAATATCATCAGACTGGTTGTCCTGAATTTCTTTGAAACCGAGCCGGTGGGCGGTCTGAATCTTCAGCGTAACATAAGAAATAGATGCCGGACTTTCACCGACTAAAATGGTTGCCAGGCCGGGTACGACACCATGCTTTGCTTTAATTTCTTTTACCTCGGCGTCGATTTCCGCGAGAATTTCTTCACGGATTTCGGTTCCACTAATTAGTTTTGCAGACATTTTCAATCTCCTTTCATAAATGGTTATAGATTTATTGAAAAATCTTTACTCCGTCGTCATGCTTTGAAACCCGCCTTTCCATAGACCATTCAAGCATAAATGTCAATAAAATCGTATTTAATATGAGGGATCGGGGAGTTTTTATTATAGAGTATTATCTGTCAGCGGAATGGATGATCTTTTTTTTAAGCGTGTGCTGTTTGAGTGTATTAGGGATCGGTTAGAAAGAACAGACGGATGCCTCAATTGTTGCATAGCAAACGATTGCCCATCGTAAAGCAATCCTGTTGATTTTTTTGTGATAAAAGCCGCTGTTCTTTCTTTACGAGCCCTTATGCACGAGTTCACACGGTTTAAAAAAAGATTTTCAATGAAGCGACCTAAAAAAAACTCCCCGAAACATGATTTAAAATGGAAAAGGTGCCGCCATCAGGCCGGCGGATTCATCGAGTCCCAACATGATATTCATGTTCTGAACAGCCTGGCCGGCAGCCCCTTTCCCCATGTTGTCAATGGCCGACATCAGGATCAGCCGATTGTTGCGCTGATCGATTTTAAAGCCGATGTCGCAGCAATTGGACCCCTTAACATGCATGGTATCGGGCGGACGACCATCCGGGCATATCCGGACAAACCGGCAGTTTGAATAATATGCAGCCAGGCAGTCTCGAACTTTATCAGGGCTGAGCGACCCAGTCGGAACAGCATATATTGTCGTTAATATTCCACGGGTCATGGGGACCAGGTGCGGTACAAATGAAAGGTTGACCGGTTTGGCAAGCACCAGTCCCAACACTGCTTCCATCTCCGAGTTGTGGCGGTGCTCGGCAACTTTGTAAGCTTTGAAGGATTCGTTGGCTTCGCAAAAATGCGTTGTCAGCGCCAGTGATCGCCCGGCACCGCTAACCCCGGATTTTGAATCCGCAATTATTGTCTCAGGATCTAATAATTGCTCTTTCAACAGGGGTATCAGCGGCAAAAGAACGCTGGTGGGGTAACATCCGGGATTACCGACAAGGTCGGCGTTTTTGATATCATCAAAAAAGATTTCACAAAGCCCGTAAACTGCTTTAGCTAATAAATCCTTGGCCGTATGCGGCTGGTAAAACGATTCATAAATTGCGGCATCCTTGTATCTGAAATCAGCGCTAAAGTCGACGACTTTCTTGCCCCTTTGAATTAGCTCGGGTACGATTGACATGGGAAGTTTGTGGGGAAGCGCCGTGAAGAGCAGATCCGCCCGGTCACAAACACGCTCCACAGAAAGCTCTTCGCAAACAAGGTCGACAAAACCCGCCATTGCAGGATACACGCTGTCAAACCTTTCGCCGGCATACTGCCGGGAAGTAAGGAGAGTGATTTCGATATCGGGATGAGTGCAAAGTATGCGAACAAGCTCGGCACCCGCATATCCAGTAGCGCCTATTACACCTACCTTGGTCATAATTCCCCCTTATTTCATTTATTTCATTAATAATATCGAAATATACGCGAAGCACACGTTAAGGGCAAACAAATTCTAATAAATGAACACGATGGGTTTCCAATTCATAAATGAGATATTTTTTCGATGAGCAAGGCCGCACAAGGGTTTTCGACCGAGGCGTACTTTAGTACGTCGAGGGCGGAAACCCGCGGAGAACGCCGCTCATCGGAAAAATAGCCATTTATGGATGGAAACTATTAGCCGCCCAGATAGGCCTTCTTGACATCGGGGTTTGCCAAAAGGTCGGCGGATTCTCCTTCCAGTACAAGGTTCCCGCTCTCCAATACATAGCCGCGCCGGGCGAATTGCAGAGCCATGCGCGCATTCTGTTCCACAAGCAGAATGGTGGTTCCTTCCCGATTGAGTTCCTGCAGCGCTTTAAACACACTTATCATCAACAGAGGAGCCAGGCCCATGGACGGCTCATCCAGAAGCATGATTCTACGGCCGCTCATGAACGCTCTGCCGATGGCAAGCATCTGCTGCTCTCCTCCGCTCAGGGTTCCGGACTTCTGCGTTTTACGCTCTTTTAAACGCGGGAAGATCGCAAAAACCCTTTCAAGATCCTGCTCGATCACTTTGGTGTCCTTTCTGGCAAACGTGGCCAGTCTCAGATTCTCCATAATCGTCAGGTTGCCAAACAGACGTCTTCCTTCGGGGACATGCGAGATACCAAGTTGGCTGACAACTTTGTCTGCTGGAAACTGGAGCAAGTCTTTTCCCTCAAAGGTCATCGTGGTTCCGGGTTCAACTCGGATCAATTGGGAAATCGCTCGCAAAGTTGTGCTCTTACCGGCACCATTGGCACCAATAATGCACACGATCTCGCCTTCATCAATTTGGAAGCTAACACCGTGTAATGCCCTAATATTATCATATGACACTCGCAAATTTTCCACTGACAGCAACATTAAAGCACAACCTCTTTACCCAAATAAGCATCAATTACTTTGGGGTCGTTTTGAATTTCTTCCGGTGTACCTTCGGCAATAATCCGGCCAAAGTCCAGGGTCTGGATGACGTCGCAAAGTTCCATAACCATTTTCAATCTGTGCTCGATAAGGAATATGGCCAGTCCCAGCTCTCGGTGGACAAGGCGAATAATCTCCATCATCTGGATCAGTTCTTCCGGGTTCATACCGGCGGTGGGTTCATCCAGAAACAATACCTTGGGTTCAATAGCCAGTGCCCTGGCAATCTCAACTCTTCTCTGATCGCCGTATGGCAGATTGGTCACTACCTGATCTGAAAGCTGGTCGATGCCCACAATTTTAAGAAGACCATACGCTTTTTCCTCAATCTCCGCTTCTTCCCTGTTCCGCTTGGGCGTGCCGAAAAAAGCTCCGATCAGGCCATAGCTGATCTTGGAGTAACGGGCCATCTTGACATGCTCCAGAACGGTCATATGCCGCCACAGCTGCAGGTTTTGGAAGGTTCTGCCAAGACCCATGGAAGCGATTCTATGAGGTTGGAGGCCTGTAATTCTTTTTTCCCCCAGATAGATGTCACCTTCGGTGGGCTTATAGATCCCGGTAATAAGATTGAAGATGGTGGTTTTGCCTGCTCCGTTGGGTCCGATCAAACCTCTGATCTGGCCGGCTTCTATCTCCAGATCATAATTGTTGACAGCCCGCAAGCCACCAAAATCGTGGCTCATTTTTTCAACTCGAAGCAACGGCATGCTAATCCTCTTATTATCCGTCTATATCGTTGAAGATACTAAAATTTCCGTCAAGTTTTTAAACCACAATTTGCTACAAAATATCACAAGATGCTGGATACTTGTTTCTGGATACTGGATGTAATAGGGCATTCGTGTTTTTGTAAATCAAGTATCCAGCATCGAGAATCCAGTATCGTTTTTTCGCAAGCAATGGAAAGGGTTTACATCAATTCGCCGGTTTTAGATAAAGCTTCGCTAATCGTTATGTTTTGGTTTTATCAGCTTCCTAACATCAAATTCCTTAAAAGCAATCAGGCCGGTTGGACGATAAATCATGACCAAAATGAGTAAAAGAGGAATAATAATCCACTTGAAAATCTCCAGCGGCCGCAAAAATTCACTTAGCATGCTCAAGCTCACAGCACCGACAATGGAACCGTAAACGGAGTTCAGCCCGCCGAAGTAGACCATTGCCAGAACTTCAGCAAGCTTTTGAAGACCGAACGTCCCAGGATTAACATACCTTAGTACATGGGCAAAAAGTCCGCCGGCCACACCGGCCCAGAAGGCTGCAAATAAAAATGCCACTATTTTTGTGTGTCTGGTATCGACGGTCATGGCATTGGCCGCTATTTCATCGTCACGCACCGCATTCAGTGCCTTTCCCATGGTGGAACGTACGAAATTATTGATAATCCATATGCAGGCAACCGTCCACATAAAGACTGTGGGCAGATTGGCATAGTCCGGCTGATTACTCAAACCCCTTGGACCGCCAACGACCTCTAAGTTCTCGATCATACTTTTGACGATGAACATAAACGCTAATGAAATAATAGCCAGATAGTCGCCTCTGGTCCGAAAGGAGGGTATGGCAATTGCGAGCGCGCCCAGAGCCGCAACGATGCCGCCGATGATCAAAGCAATGGGAAACATGAACGGTCCCAGGGCAGCAGGGAGAATCGCAGCTCCGAAAAGTTTGTCCTTGACAAACAGTGTCACGGTAAATACCGAGGCGGCGTAGGCCCCCAAAGCCATAAATGCCGGATGAGAGCAGGAGAACTCGCCCATGTAGCCGTTAATGACGTTTAAGCTCAGGGTAACCATAATGGCAATCATGGTAAGCTTGAGGGTCAGAACCCGGTAGGCGCTGATATCGGACCACAGATGCAATATCGCATACAGTAAACCAAGATGAATCACGACCGAAATCAATATGGGTAATTTGAAAAGTTTGTCCGCCAGCCGGTTTGTCAGTGAAGCACTCAGGCGCGCAACGGCACCTATCGGCAAAGCGTATATCAGCAGCACAAAGCAGATTGCACTGGGGATCAGCAGGGGTTTTTTAAGCATGATGACAAACCCGAAAAGTACGGGAATTTTGGGCAGCCCCAAAACATCGGCCAGGGGATCACCCAAATAATGTTCAAGTATTACCGCAATTAAGGCGCCAAGCAGCCATCCCAGCAGAGGAACCCGGGAAAAAAATTCCCCAAGTTTGCTCATTAATGTCTTCTTTTTTTCCAGCAATTTGCCGCTTGTTTCACTCATTTTTAATATTTTTTCTATATCCGCTTCTCAGTATAGATCACTAAATATTATCTTCATTCGACATTAACAGATACTTGATACTCGATGCTGGATGCTCGATTTTTTTCCCGATTCAACCTATCCAGCATCCAGGAACCAGTATCCAGAATCTCTTCGTTTATACTAATAATTTTCCTATTAAGAACACCTTCTGTCATCCAACTCAATACTGTTCATAAAAGCTACAGCCTCAAACGAGCACTGTAGGGTTCACCGAAAAAGCCATGAGGCCTGAAGGTCAGAATAAGCAGAATGATTGAATAGGCGATGAAATCTCGCAAGGTCGAGGGAAAGATCATAACCACAAAAATTTCGATGAAACCCAGCAAAAATCCGGCCAGGCATGCCCCAAAAATAGACCCTCTGCCCCCTAAAATCGCCGCCACGAAAGCTTTCCACCCGAAAACAATACCCATGTAAGGATCCAAAACAGGATAAGCGACACCAAAGAGTATCCCGGCAGCACAAGCCAGAGCCGAGCCGATAGCAAACGTCATGGCAGCTATGGTATTTATAGACACTCCCATCAAGGGGACGACGGCATAATCAAAAGCCATGGCCCGCATGGCCATCCCCCACCTTGTCCTGCGCACAAACTGATGCAAGGCCAGCATCAGTGTCAAGGATACACCCACAATCATAATCTTCTTGTTGGTGACATACACACCGCCAAGATTGTAGGTAGTGGATTTAATCAGGGAAGGAAAGCTGACACGTCTGGCGCCCAGCAGGGCCAGGTTTCCGGTCTCAAGGATGATCCCGATCATCAGACCTGTAATAGCTGCCGAGGCACGCGGAGCTTCCCGTAAAGGCCGATACCCTACCCTTTCGACAATCATGCCCACAAAAGAGGTCAGAAACATGGATATGATAATGGTCAGCACCAGGATTAACCAGTTGGGCAGAGCAATAGTACCCGCAGCGGCCAGCGCCGCCATTCCGGTGGCAACACCGAAACCGATGTACGCCCCAACCATAAAAATATCGCCGTGAGCAAAATTAAAAAGCATCAGGATACCGTATACCATGGAGTAACCCAGGGCGATCAAGGCGTAAAAGCTGCCCCACTGTAAGGCATTAACCAGATTTTGAAAGAAAAAAGTCATCAAATTCAATCCTGTCTAGGCCGTTCAAAAAAGGCGGGCTCAGGGCTCTAAAGCCCTGGCCCGCCTTGTATGTAACGTTTCCCATGCTTTGTGCTAACGCTCTATCGGGCTAAAAACGTCTGCATAAACCGTTTCCTAATCCCTTACTTTTACGGGCAGGCAGACTTGTAAAACTCGAATTCACCCTTGTCACTGATCTTAACGATAACGGCACATTTGAGCGGGTCGCCATCTTCAGTGAAGGTCATCTTTCCGGTGATGCCGTCGAATTCCTTGATTTTAGCCAGGGCATCGCGGACTGCCTGGCGATCCTTCTCTATATTCCCCGTAATCTTTCCCGTAGACTCAATCGCTTTCTGTACAATGCGCAGAGCATCCCATGTCAAGGCACCCACATCGTCCGGCACATAGCCGTGCTTTTTATTGTATCTATCGATGAATTCTTTGGTGGCTCCTTTGGCACCTGCTGCCGCATAGTGGGTGCTGAAGAATAACCCATCACAGTCATCGCCGCAGTGTTCGATCAGTTCGGCCGAACCCCAGCTATCGCTGCCTACTATGGGTTTATTCCACCCTAATTCATGGGCCTGTTTCACGATTAAGGCAACTTCATTATAATACTGCGGAGTGAATAATACCTGGGCACCAGAATTTCTTATCTTGGTCAACTGAGAACTGAAGTCAACGTCTTTGGTAGTGAAGCTTTCAAAAGCTACAACTGAACCGGCGCCATTGATCTTTTCCCAGGCATCTTTGAAAAATTCAGCCAACCCTTTGGGATAGTCACTGGCCACATCGTATAGCACCGCGGCTTTGGTGTATCCAAACTCCTCTTTAATGAAATTAGCCAGTACCGGGCCCTGGAAAGGATCAAGGAAGCAGCCTCTAAAAACAAAGGGGCGATCCTTGGTGGTGTCGGGGTTTGTCGACCAGGGGCTAATCATGGGAGTTTTGTAGTTGTTGGCAACGCCGCCCGCAGGTATGGCCTGCTTGGAGGACTGTGGTCCGACAATAACCAGCACTTCGTCTTCGGTAATCATCTTGGTAGCGACCTTAACCGCCGATTCCGCTTTGGACTCGTTGTCCTCGATGACTATTTCGACCGGGTACTTTTTTCCTCCGACCATGAGACCACCGGCGGCGTTGACATCCTCCAGCCACATCTGTGCTGCGAATTTTGACCCCTCGCCTACCTTGGGAATATCGCCGGTCATGGGAGCGTTGATACCGATTTTAATGGTCTTGGTCTTACTCCAAACGCAAGGTGAAAAAACCAGACCGATAACAAGGACAGGAACCAATAATAATAATCCTCTTCGCATTAAAACCTCCTTTTCCGGTGCATCATTAATGAGTTAAATAAGAACTATTAAACCAATAATTACTCGTACGTAAATTTAGCTTGACTTGATAACACAGCGGCTTAACTATTTCAACTCCTGTTTTTTAAATCTGCGATAAGCTCTTTGATGATCACAAGAACATTGCGCCCTCTGTCTCGAGCGATTTGGTGTGCCTCTTTTACAATTTTATGAGCCTGTCGCTCAAGTTCCGGCAGCCCGGGCGCCGGCAGATTCACTTTCTGATACTGCCATTGCAGGAAACGGACCGCCAGACGCTCTTGCTGTTGTCTGATAAACCCCATGTATTGTTCTCCATTTATCAGTGATCAGTGAGCAGTGATCGGTGATCAGTATTCAGTGACCCGCAACTCGTAACCCGCAACCCGTAACTCGCAACCCGCATTCTGCATACTCAGCTTTGCCTGCAGATTTTTAAAATTGCCTCTTCCAAGATAAGCTTGGGGCGCTGCCCGGTAGACTTAAGCCGCATATCGGCCCGGCTCAGACACTCAAAGGCGTCAATAAGCTCTGGGGTTGTATAGTTTTCAGATTTCTGGAACAAAATGTAGACAGGATACGGATTGTTGGGATTTTTTGCTATCATAAGATCCGTCACCAATTTACTTTTCTTTTTGGCCTCTTTCCTGGTCCCGCTCTTACTAGTGGTATGCGTATCTTTGGAAATCGTGCTTTCCCACGATTCGATCTGATCCAAAAGCTCACGATCGTGGGCCTGGATCAAAGGCATGATGTGATTTTTAAAATAGCCGTAGCCGGCTCCGGCATGTCGGCTGTTAATCTGGGAGCTTTCTGCAAACCCTTTAACAAGCAGAAGCTTTCTGATCTGATTGGTTATCGCGACCAGAATCTGCAACGGGTGAAGTTCGGCCGCAAGCAGAGATTTTAAATAAAAGAGAACCCTTTCAACATTGCGGTCCGACACGGCGTTGGTCAACTCATAGACGGGATCCTTTTTGGTACGCTCTAAAACAGAGCCAACATCATCTACGCTAATCTCGGTTCGATCTCCCACATAACTGGCAAGTTTTTCCAGGTTTTGGGTAAAGGTCCGCAAATCAAAGCCGGTCATTTCACACACGGCCCGGTAGGCGTCCTGGTCGATAGTCTTGTCGAAGCGCTTAAGAATCGCGTCCCGCCTTTCACTCAGGGTGTTCTCTTGGGCCATTTTGTCAGCTCTGCGATCACCTTTGGGTACCGAACAGTCGATAATGACACCTTCTCGACGTATGATTTTATACAAAGATCTCCGTTTATCGACCAAATCGGTGGTGATGATCAGATGATTCCCTCTGGGAAATCCTTTTTCAATGGCTTTGCCTACAACTTCGGCATTGTCATCAGCGGCAGGTATAGGCAGGCTGTTGTCCAGACAATAATCGATGATGTCGTCCAGCCACCGGTCATCACTTAAGCTGTCTGTATCAAGTTTTAAAACCTTGGTTCTATTTTCGCGTCGTAGATCATCGAACGAAAGATTCAAAATCCCTAAAATATTTAGAAAATATTTGGCAGCATCCTTATGGTCTTTGTTTTCATAGGCTTGTTTTGCTTTTATAATCAGTTTGCCTTCATCCTGTTTTGAATAGAAAATGTCAGAATCGCAAATGGCAACCACTTTAGTGCCGGGAATAAGCGAGTAGGTATTAACTCGCTCTATCGCGGCCTGAATATTATTACCCGTACCTTCTATCGGCTCATAATTGAGGCTGCGTTTTGCCCCAGGCATCAGGACCTTTAAAAGCTCTTCCAGGGCGGTTTTGTAAAGCAGCTCTTCTCCGTATATCAGATACACCGGTGCAAAACCGCCGGAGAGTTGTTTTTCTTCCAGATCTTTCAAATAGGTTTTGAGCGCTTTATAGCTAATGTCATTCTTACTTTTTGGCACTTTAGCTCACTTTTGTTCACTTATAGTCCAATTGAGCAAAAACGCTCTATTGGGTGTCCGTTGTCCTTTGTCCATCGTCCGTTGCTAAGCAATAAGAAGCGATACTATACTTCAACTATAGGTAAAACACAAAAAGAGGCCCTAAGAACCTGTAAAACCACTGACTACGGACCACTGGCCACTGACGCCTAATCTAGTTTTGTCTCGATTAGGGTTATAGCGTGGATGCTCACTCCGGTAGTTTCTTAAAGACAAGATGAAATAAAAAAATCGCAACCCCGACGGAGATTGCGCTGTCCGCGATATTAAACGCCGGCCAGTGGTAGCTTCCAAGGTAAAAATCTAAAAAATCAACTACCTTGCCAAAGCGAACTCTGTCGATCAGATTGCCCAGAGCCCCCCCGAAAATCAGAGCAAAACCGGTCGCCAGCAAGGGATGTGTCTTGGGTGTATTCCGGTAAAAATAGAATATCAAGCCAACGGCCAGGAATGACATTAGAACAAAAAGCACGATACGTACACTCGAACTTTGAGTTGCCAAAAAGCCGAAAGCTCCGCCTGGATTATGAATATGGACGAGGTTGAATAATCCGGGTATAACCGCAACAGAACGATACAACGGCAGGGTATTTAAGATCGCGGCCTTTGTTATCTGATCCAAAACGATGACAGTTCCGGCAACGACAACAAGCTTTTGATATTTGGCTCTTAATTTAGAAAATTCCATGCTGAATTGGAAACTACCTATATTCGAAAGTGTTTTGTATTTAGTGTTTAGTGTTTGGTAATATAAAAAGCTAGCATATCAGCATATCTTTAAAACTAAACACCAAATACTAAACACCAAATACCTGATGAACCCAATTTTTTGAATCCTTCAATTTTTATGGTAGTTTATCGCCGGTTAAATGATCTTTTGCAGAGCATCTTCACAGCGGCTACAAATCGAAGGATGCTCCGTACTTGTTCCCACCGAAGGATCATGTATCCAGCATCGCTCACATTTTTCAGCCGCTGCCGGTTCAACCAGAATCGACAACCCATCGACATCCGAACTTTCAAAGGCTCCGGCAGGTTGCTCCGCCTGAGCCAGAGAAGCGCTGGAAACAATCAGAACGGATCTCAAGTCATTGAGATACGGGCACAGTGTGTCATACAATTCTTGATTTGGATAGATCGTAACGGCAGCACCAAGGGAATGACCAATGAGCTTTTTTGCTCTGGCTTCTTCAAGGGCCTTTGTAACTTCACCGCGCAGTTCAAGTATACGGTCCCATTTTTCTGCCAACTGTGCATCAAGCCAGGCCGTATTCACAACCGGCAGAGAAGTCAAATGAACGCTCGATTCTCTCTGTGTGCGATCCGGCATGAACTGCCAGATCTCTTCAGCCGTAAATGAAAGTATCGGTGCCATTAGCCTGGCAATAGAGTCTACAATAATGTGCATAACGGTCTGGGCACCTCTTCTTTCAATAGCCTCCGGCGGGGACGTATAAAGCCGGTCCTTTAGAATATCAAGGTAAAACGCTGAAAGATCCAGGGTGCAATAGTTGTACAGCGCATGATAAATAATATGAAAATCATAGGACTCATAGGCTTGCAAAGACCGCTGGATCAATACTTGGAGTCTATGGAGAGCGAATCTGTCAATTTCAAGCATTGATTCATAGGAAACCCCATGGTTTTCATAATCAAAGTTATATAAATTTCCGAGCAGGAATCTGCTGGTATTTCTGATTCTTCGATAGGCATCGCTAAGCTGTTTCAAAATATTATCAGAAATGCGGATGTCATCCTTGTAGTCCGATGCAGCTACCCAGAGACGTAGAATTTCAGCACCATGTTTGTCGATAACCTCCTTGGGGGCAATAACATTTCCAAGGGACTTAGACATCTTTTTGCCGTTGGCATCAACCACAAACCCATGGGTCAATACGGATTTATAGGGAGCCGCTTTCCTTGTGCCCACGGCTGTCAGCAGCGAACTGTGAAACCATCCTCTGTGCTGATCGCTCCCTTCCAGGTAAAGATCGGCAGGCCAGGTTAAATTTTCACGCTCTTCAAGTACGGCGGCATGGCTGACCCCGGATTCGAACCACACATCCAGTATGTCGGTTTCTTTAATAAAAGCTTGATGTCCACACTGGCTGCATACGCTATCTTCCGGCAAGAATTCCTCGGCTCCTTTTTCAAACCAGATGTCAGCACCGTAAGCTTCAAATCGGCTAAACATCCGATCAACGATCTCCTGGTTGAGATGCAGAGCTTCGCATTTTTCACAATAAAATATTGTGATGGGAACACCCCAAGCACGCTGCCGGGAAATACACCAATCCGGACGTTTTTCGATCATACCGTAAATACGCTCCCGACCCCAATGGGGTATCCACTTTACTTTGTCGATCTCTTCAAGGGATTTTTTTCTTAATCCTGTTTCATCCATGGATATAAACCATTGGGGAGTGGCTCGAAAAATAACCGGCTTTTTGCAGCGCCAGCAATGTGGATATGAATGCTTAATTTTATCCTGGGCCATCAAAAACCCCGTCTCTAGTAATTTTGCCGTTATCTCTTTGTTGGCTTTGAAAACGAACTGTTTTTCAAAAAAATCGACCGCATTGGTAAAACAGCCCCTGTCGTCAACCGGTGAATAAACATCCAAACCGTATTCTAGGCCTATTTCATAATCATCCCGGCCATGACCCGGGGCGGTATGAACACAACCGGTACCGGCGTCCAGAGTTACATGGGAACCCAGAATAATCAGAGCATCACGTTCATAGAGGGGGTGCAGGCACAGTTTGCGTTCAAGGGCTGCGGCTTCTATTTCGGTCAGTATCGTAAAATCCGAAATACCCATGGCTTGCATACTGCTTTCCACCAGATCTCTTGCCAAAATAAGCACTTCTCCTTTTCCAATATCTACGGCCGCATAAACAAAATCCGGATGCAGTGCTATGGCAAGATTGGCCGGAATAGTCCAGGGAGTTGTTGTCCATATGACCACAAAAACTTTTTTCCCGGATAGATCGGGAATTTCACCGCTTAAATCGTCTTTTAAGGGAAATTTAACAAAAATCGACGGTGATGTTTCATCAAAATATTCTATCTCCGCTTCGGCAAGAGCGGTTTGGCAACTGCAGCACCAGTGAATCGGTTTTTTGCTCCTGAACAGACTTCCCTGGAGTGCAAACTTGCAGCATTCACGGGCAATTATAGCTTCATATCTATGGTTCATCGTCAAGTAGGGATTATCCCACTCCCCCATAACACCCAATCTTTTGAACTCTTCACGTTGAATATCAATATATTTTTCAGCATAAGCACGGCATAATCCGCGAAATTCGGACTGGGATATTTGCTGCTTTTTAGCCCCAATCTCTTTATCAACATTATGTTCGATGGGAAGCCCGTGACAATCCCATCCCGGCACGTAAACAGCGTCAAAGCCCGACATCTGACGTGAACGAACAATAATATCCTTTAAAATTTTATTTAAAGCTGTGCCGATATGAATGTGGCCGTTGGCATAGGGAGGTCCGTCATGCAGGATAAACTGTTGGCGCCCGGCTGAAGCTTGCCGGATTTTTTCGTATAACCCGATTTCTTGCCACTGCTTTAATCGCACAGGCTCACGCTTTACCAGGCCGGCTTTCATGGGAAATTCTGTCATTGGCAGATTGAGAGTTTTCTTATAGTCCATTCATCCTCCGTACTCGAATTGTGTTTTAAATTCAAAAAATTACTTTTAAAACCATTTTCTGTCAAGGAAATACGTGCTCCTTTGACGCTAACCTGAATGAACCCATTTGTAATCAAAAGAATGAACCCTTGTGA
>JACKQG010005433.1_pt1 | contig 14042 bp, 10 predicted proteins | sample 8237621 | NCBI WGS metagenome assembly JACKQG01 (sample SAMN15677084, study PRJNA649215) | marine metagenome | biome: marine; feature: Black Sea; material: saline water; isolation source: suspended particulate matter (SPM) from the Black Sea western gyre | collected 2013-06-09/2013-06-10 | depth...
TTCTTCTTTGCAGAATAGAAATAATAATTTTTCGAATTTTAAATTTTCTAGATTTCCCCCAAAAGCTTCAATAAGAGATAAGAATATTTTTTTTCGATAATACATTTTTCCCCGTTTCTTACAGTGCAAATCTATAGATTCTTCTTCTAAATGTAAAGAAATTTATTTTTAGTATCTAAAAAGAACAGCTCGATGATCTGTCTATATGAATATATTTTGTCCGTTTTTGCTGTTGTTAATTTCTACATTTTTATTTCTTTACCACTCAAATTTTACATTCAATTGCCGTACTGCCAGCGTATCATCAACTCTTTTCACAGGTGTATTCAGCGGAGCATTTTTCAATAGTTCAGGATTTTCTTCACACTCTTTTGCAATTTCTATCATTGCATTAATGAATTCATCCAATGTTTCTTTGCTTTCGGTTTCTGTGGGTTCTATCATCATGGCTTCATGCACGATAAGCGGGAAATAAATAGTTGGTGCATGGAATCCTTTATCTAATATTCGTTTGGCAATATCCAGTGTTTTGATACCATATTTTTCTTTTTGCCAATTCCCGCTGGCTACGAATTCGTGCATACAGAATGAATCTTTGTAAGGGATCTCATAATAGTTTTCCAGCTTTTTCTGGATATAATTTGCATTGATCACTGCATTTTCAGCAACTCTTCTCAAACCTTTTGGACCTAACATCTTAATATAAATATAAGCGCGGACGCTGACCGCAAAATTACCAAAGAATGAATGTACTTTCCCAAAGGATGTTTTTTCATGTGTATAATCGAGGAAATATTTATCATCTTTCTTTCCAATCATTGGAACTGGTAGGAATTTGATCAGATCTTCACGAACGCCGATAGGACCTGCACCCGGACCGCCGCCGCCATGAGGAGTAGCGAAAGTTTTATGAAGATTGAAGTGCATGATGTCAAACCCATTCTCACCTGGTTTCACAATACCCATGATTGCATTGAAATTTGCTCCGTCCATATACATCAAACCATCCACACTGTGAATTATCTCTGCGATTTCCTCAATCTGAGATTCAAAGAGACCAAGAGTGTTTGGGTTTGTAAGCATAAAACCTGCTGTCTCGTCATTTACATGAACTTTCAGATCTTCAATGTCGACCAATCCTTTTTCATTGGATTTGATCTCTACCATTTCATAACCTGCAAGAGTCACACTTGCTGGATTTGTTCCATGAGCAGAATCGGGGAGTATTATCTTCTTCTTGTGGGAATTTCCCTTATGGACATGATATGCTTTCATAACCTTAAGACCGGTAAATTCACCGTGAGCACCGGCAACGGGTTGTAATGTAACTCCTGCAAATCCGGATATTTCTGCCAGATCTTTCTGCAATTCAAATAAAATTTCCAAAGCACCCTGAACAGTGTCTTCATCCTGGAGTGGATGAAGCTTATTAAAACTATCGTTGCGAACCAGAGTTTCATTTATTTTGGGGTTATATTTCATTGTGCAGGAACCAAGTGGATAAAAACCTTTTTCAATGCAGTGGTTCATATGGCTCAACTCAAGGAAATGACGCATAACATCAAGCTCACTTACATCAGGAAGTTTAACTTCTTCTTTTCTCTGGAATTTCTCAGGAATGCATTTGTTCATAGAGATTTCCACATCATTGGTGGGAAGCGTGTAACCTTTTCTACCGGGACTATGTTTTTCAAATATTGTTTTAGCCATTATTTCTCCTTTTCCATATAATCCCCTTCTCAGGGTAGTTTTTAGCGGAAATTAGCGAGAGAATTCCTGCAGAGCATTCACTAATTCATCCAAATCACATTTCCTCTTCTTCTCTGTAACGGCAACCAGTAGCATATTATCATATCCGAATTGTTTCAGATCGATTCCCGGGAAGATATTTTTTTCTTTCAGTTTGAAAATTATTTCTTCTGCCGGAACAGGAGTTTTCACTGCAAATTCTTTGAAGAAAGCTACACCAAAAGCCAGAGAGAAGCCATCGAGTTTGTTTATTTCATCAGCCAGATAATGCGCTTTTGTTGTGCTCTGTACAGCAACTTCTTTCAATCCTTCTTTTCCCATTAAAGACATATAGACCGTTGCTGCCAGATTGCATAAAGCTTCATTAGAACATATATTAGAAGTTGCTTTCGCTCGACGGATGTGTTGCTCTCGAGCCTGTAGAGTCAGGCAATATGCTTTTTTGCCATCAGCATCCAGAGTTGCTCCCACGATTCTGCCGGGCATACTTCTCCCGAGGGTGATATTCGAAGCCAGAAAACCGAAAAGAGGACCACCAAAATTCTGAGCGTTGCCCAGTGCCTGTCCTTCACCCATAACAATATCAGCTTTATATTCTGCGGGAGAGTTCATAACAGCCAGAGATATAGGATCAACAGCAACAATGAAAAGAGCTTTCTTAGAAGAATGAGTTATTTCTCCAACCGCAAAAGCATCTTCGATGTTACCGAAGAAATTTGGTGTTTGCAACAGTACACAACTGGTGTTGTCATCCACAGCTTTTTTTAATGCATCGAGATCAACCAGCCCATTTCTGGCAGGAACAACTACAAGTTCTATTCCCACGCCTTCCGTATAAGATTTTATTACTTCCAGATAATTTGGATTAAGCGTTCCGACGATAATAGCTTTAAAATTCTTTGTTTTTTGGGTTGCCATTAGAATTGCTTCAGCTGCTGCGGAAGCGCCATCATACATACCAGCGTTGGAAATCTCCATTCCGGTAAGTTCACAGATCATCGTCTGATATTCGTAAATGTATTGCAAAGTTCCCTGGCTTACTTCTGCCTGGTAAGGAGTGTATGCAGAATGAAATTCAGGTCTCAGAATTATATGGTCAACCGCTGCCGGGATAAAATGATCATAAATTCCACCGCCCAGGAATGAATTTGCGTGGCCAGTAGAAATATTCTTTGCTGCTAGTTCAGTTATTTTACGTGTAATTTCCAGTTCGGAATACGGTTCATCTAAACAGCAGTCTTCTTTCAGCAGGAATTTTTGGGGGATATTAGCTAACAGATCTTCAAATTTTTTCACTCCGATTTCTTTCAGCATCTCTTTTCGTTCTTTATCTGTATTGGAAATAAAGGGCATAATTTTACTCCTTGATTCATTAAATTTTTTCTACAAATTTCTATCGGAGATTATTCTGTCAAATGAAAAGCATTCCGACTAATTCAAATAGTTGAACTTAATGAAATTTCAATAAAAAGGGTGTTATTAATTCGATTATCTTATTAAGTTCTCAATCCGGAAATCAAGGATAATATTCCCATTAATATCAAAAGTAAAAGTATCAATTTCCTGAAATGATCTTCCTTGATTTTATGTGAAAGTAAGTTACCGGCTATCACTCCAACCAGAAGCCCCGGGGAAAAAACAGCAGAAAAGGAAAGGACTTCTTTAGTGAAAAGACCGTTTAGAAAGTAAACCGGAATAGTGAATATATTCAGTAGAAAAAAGTAAACTGCCAGATTACCGCGGAAGGCATGTTTTTCAACGCCTTTGTTTGCCATGAATAGAATGATCGGAGGACCGCTGATAGAGATGCTTCCACCTAAAAGACCACTGATCAGTCCGATCGGGATCATTGCTATTTTTTCATGTTTGAATTGCTTCTTAAATCCCAAAAGCAAGAGCAGTCCAAATAGAAAGATTAAGCTTCCAATAAAGATCTTAAGAGTATTCTCGTTTAAAATTACCAGCAGATGAGCGCCCAATGGCATAGCAATAATTGCAAAAACCAATAATATCCAGATCTTCCTTAAGTTTATTTCCTTCCAGGTTGAAAAAAGTATAACAATATTAATGATCATAGAAAACAAAATAAGTACTGGAACGGCCGTTCTAGGAGAAATAAAAAGCGTAATTAACGGAATCGCCAGAATGGAAAAGCCGAATCCGGAAATTCCCTGCAGCATGGCAGACGCAAAGAAAATGATGCTCCCTATCAAAACTAATTCCATTTCCATATTCAGAGTTCTCCAAAATTAATTGCTTCGAACTTTGAAAATCATTGATCTTTGTCAAAGTATATTATAGTAAACGTGTATTATGACCTTTTCTTGACACAATAGATAATAACTGAAAAATGCCAGTAATGAAAAAAAATGTATCGAGAGTAAAAGCTGCAGTTCCTGTGACTGTATTTATACTGCTTAGCGTTATTTTCTTGTGGGGGCAGGAAGGTGCAGTCGAACCGGTTTCAGATCCTGTTGACAGCTTACGGATAGATTCACTGAAAATTGAACAGGTAACTATCGATACTGTGGAGATCGACTCGGTTTTCTATTTTGCAGACAGTATTTTCTATGACGTGAAAAATGAAACAATTGATCTGGTTGGGAAAGCTAAGATCACCTATCATAATTCAAATATTATTTCGGATACAATTACGATCAACCTGGCTAAAGAGCAAGCTTTTGCCAGGGGGAAATCTTACCTGCAGGATGGCACTCAGAATATGCTGGGGAAAGACATCTACTTCGATCTCGATTCGCAGTGGGGGCTTATAAAAAACGGGATCAGCGAATTCGACAAAGGATTTTACTACGGCGAAGAAATACGTAAAGTAGATAAACATACATTTGATGTAGATAATGGACTTTTCACTACCTGCGATGCTCTGCACCCGCATTTTTATATTTATGCGAATAAACTGCGCGTTTACCAGAATGATAAAATAGTAGCCAAACCGATTGTATTTTATGTTAATAATTTTCCAGTGATGGCTCTCCCTTTTGGCACTTTCACCATCAAAAGGGGCAGGCAGACCGGCATTCTTGTGCCTTCCCCCGGCTGGAACAAAGTTAAAGGGAAATACCTGGAAAATATAGCTTTTTATTATGCTTATAAGAATTTTGCCGACGCAACTCTCTACATGGATTATTTTGAAAAAACCGGCTGGGAAGCCGGATTCCATTCCCGATACCTTAAACGTTATATTTTTAATGGGAAATTGAATGCTATTTTACAAAAAAGGATTGAAAGTCCTAAACAATCCAGTTACGAATGGGAGATCAATAGCACTCACCATCATGATTTCGGCAATAAGACCACTTTTGATGAGAATATAATTTTTGTCAGTAGTAAACGTGTGTGGGAAGGGAGTGATATCCTGGATGAAAGACTGACGGAAAAGATCACTTCCAGACTTGCTTATAAGAGACCTTTATTCAACAGTACTTTAAATATAACAGCGACATACGTCGACGACTTTGAAAATAACAGAAAAGATATTACATTGCCCGATGTTTCTTATTCTCTTCCTTCCAAACCTGTTTATGAACTTTTTCTGAGTGAAGATGATGAAATGCCAGAAGACGCCTGGTGGCAGGATTTTTCGTATTCCTATGGTTTTAAAGCAAATCATGTGGGTGATATCAATGATTCAACAGCTACGTTCTGGGATGTGCTCTACGACGATACAATAGGACCAGATTCAACCTATGCAACAGGAAATCAGCATAATGCCGGAATCAAACATTCTGCCAGTTTGAGTTATTCCTATAAATTTAAGGGTTGGCTGAATCTTTCCCAGTCTGTTTCCGGAAATGAAGTCTGGTTCGATCGTGATATGGAAGGTGCAAAGTTAGTGCGAGGGGCAGATTACAATACAAGATCTTCTCTCTCGTTCAACCTGTATGGGATCAGGAACATGCCTACGTTCTATCTATCTGCTGTCAGACATATCATCACTCCCAGCGTTAGTTTTACTTACAAACCTGATTTTTCCAGGAACGACAGATTCTACAATTTTGGTGATATTGGGCTGAGTACAGGGGCAAAACAAAGAACGATTAGTCTTTCGCTGAGCAATACATGGCAATTAAAACTGAAACAAACTGCAAATACCAGGGAACGGAAGATAAATGATTTCTTCAAAATAGGCTCCTCTATCAGTTATGATTTTGAAAAAGAAGGAAAGGGATTTACCGAGACTATCGGTCACAGCATAAATCTGAATCCGAATAAATTTGCCTGGAGCGTTATCGATCTTTCAACAAAACCTTCCGGCTCGATCACCCAGGAAACTTATGGGTTAAAATTCAAAGGATGGGACCCTGATAAATGGGATTGGGCAGTATCGAACTGGACTTTTAGAGTTACTACGAAACTGAATTTCTCAGGTGATGCAAATTATATAGATTATTTTCCTACTCCCCAAAATGAATTTGTTACAGGTGAATTTTTTCAGAGTGATACACTGTCTGTAGAAGAGGATAGAATGATAACTACATTGGAAGAATTAGATGAATTATACCGGGAAAAAAAGAACTGGTCATTCAATTTTTCTCATACTTATAAGACCAATAAAACCTCTTACGACATTAATGATTATACCAGCGATCTTCGTATGTCCGTTTCTGCCAAACTTACCCGAAACTGGTCGGTCAATTATGATAATTATATAGACCTCAAAGACGATGAACTGGTCTCACACAACTTCACTATCACGCGTGATCTTCATTGCTGGAAAGTCTATTTTAAATACACCAGACAGGGAGATTACTGGAGTTACCGGTTCCAATTATTTAATATCAAACTTCCGGAGGATCTTAAATTCAGAACTTCGGATCATAGTTAATCTTGTTTACAAGTTCAACTTGTAAACGAGATAGAAGATAAGTGGATGAAATTATGGATTTGAAAAAAGCTGTGTTTCTCGATCGTGACGGCACAATAAATTGGGACGAAAACGGATATATCAACAACCCCGATGATTTTCATCTTTATCCGTATGCAGGAAAAGCAATAGCAGAACTTAACAAAATGGATTTCCTGATCTTTGTGGTAACCAATCAATCCGGTGTTGCACGTGATATATATAAGATACAAGATATTGAAGCAATACACGATAAAATGAATATATGCCTTAAAGAATTTGGAGCACATATCAATGAAATATTTTTCTCTCCTTATCATAAACACGGAAAGATCATACCTTATAATGTGGATCATGAAGACCGCAAACCCGGGTTGGGAATGTTCAAAAAAGCATTGAAGAAATATAATTTCAATATTAAGAATTCCTTCATGATCGGGGATAGGTACGCAGATATTGCCTTTGGTAAAAAAGCGGGTCTTACAACGATACTTGTCCTTACAGGAAATGGGGGGAAGGAGTTTTTTCAAAAAAGAAATGATAGGGAATATAAGCCCGATTTTGTTGTTAAGAATTTAATGTCGGCAGCGAAATTAATGCAATGGATGAAAGATAAATGAAAAAAATCTGGATCGCAATCATAGTAGTTTTCATAATAATTTCCTGCGGAAAAACCGAATCCGGTCCTACCTCTATCGATCCGCCATTAGTTCCTATTCTGGACAGCCTTTTCTTTGGAACGGATTCCACTTTCGAAATTGTTACCTGGAATATTCAAAATTTTCCAAAAGAAGATATGATCACAGCAGATTATGTGGTTCAGATCATTATGGCTATCGATGCGGATGTGTTTGCCCTGCAGGAGATCGAAAGCAGCAGCTATTTTGATTTTGATTATGTTGTTGATGAATTGCAGGAAATAGATTCACTTTACAATTGGGATGGTTATAAAGCAAACAGTGATACTTATGGCAACCTGGCATATATTTATAAAAACGATTTCGTAGAAGTAGATAGTATTTACGAAATTTACCAGGATGATTGGTATGCTTTTCCACGCTGTCCGCTTGTATTTGAATTAACTTATGATGAACAGGAACTGGTGATCATTGATAATCATTTGAAAGCAGGTGGAGATTCTGAGGATGAAGATAGACGTGAAGAAGCTTCTCAAAAACTTCAGGCTTTTATTGATAGCTCTTTTACAGATATGGAAGTGATTCTGGTGGGCGATCTGAATGATGATATTTCCGAACCACAGAACACAAACGTTTTCTGGAATTTTATTTCTCAACCAGATAATTACCTTTTTACAGATATGGAAATTGCAGAGGGAAGTAGTTCAAATTGGTCATATCCTGGTTGGCCCAGCCATCTGGATCATATTCTGATAACGAATGAACTCTTCGATGAGTTTTCTCTGCCTTCCGCTGCAATTCAAACTTTGAAGATTGATAATTACCTGGAAGGCGGCTGGAATGAATATTATGAAAATGTATCCGATCACCGTCCGGTGGGGCTGAAATTATATTTTGAATAACCCATGAAAAAATGGAGTGAATTATGAAAAAATTAATTGTATTAATTATTTTATTTTTTGCATTTTCATATTTAGTTGCTGACGAATCGCTTTATGTACCGGGGCAGCTTCTGATTCAGCTTGAAGAAAATACAAACGAGAATCTGCAACTAATCTCAGAAAACTTTTCAAATTTAAATCTAAAACCGATAAAACAACTATCACGCAGAATGCATATCTGGCTTTTTGAATATGATTCCGGTATTCTACTAGATGAAGATATTCTGATCGCCATAAAAAGGCATTCCGTAGTAAAAGAAGCTCAATTCAATCATTATGTGCAGGAACGGGAAACATATCCCGATGATCCTCATTTTAACAATCAATGGGCCTTGGAAAATACCGGGCAAACAGGAGGTCTTCCCGATGCCGATATAGATGCTCCCGAAGCGTGGGATTTGAATACCGGAGGTATTACAGCTTTTGGTGATACTCTGGTTGTGGCAATTGTAGATGCTGGTGCATATATTAGTCATCCCGATATTAACTGGTGGAAGAATTACGATGAGATCCCTTGTAACGGAATAGACGATGATGAAAATGGTTACATAGACGACTATGATGGCTGGAATGCCTATAACAGTACAGGTAATATAATAGCCAGCAGTCATGGTACTCATGTTTCAGGAATTGCCGGTGCTATTGGTAATAACGGACTGGGGGTTTGCGGTGTAAATTGGAATGTTCAAACAATGCCTGTAGTTGGTTCTTCAAACACGGAATCGGTGGTAGTGGAAGCTTATGGATATGTTCTGGAAATGCGCAGTATTTATAATGAAACATATGGAGATTCAGGAGCCTTTGTGGTTGCTACCAATTCTTCCTTTGGCATAAATTATGGTAACCCGGAAGATTACCCGCTCTGGAGCGCAATGTACGATTCTATGGGAGTAGCAGGAATTCTAAGTTCTGCTGCCACGATGAATATTACAGCCAATGTGGATGAAGTGGGAGATATGCCCACAGCTTGCGATAGCGATTACCTGATAACTGTTACAAATACTACCAACCTCGATGAAAAATATGGTTCTGCCGCTTACGGTCTTACCACTATCGACTTGGGAGCTCCGGGAACTGACATCTATTCAACTGATCAATCTAACAACTACAGTTATAAAACAGGAACTTCGATGGCAACACCACATGTAACAGGTGCGGTTGCTCTGCTTTTATCAGCTGCACCGGAAGAACTATTGATTCAATATATGGAAAATCCGGCTGAAATTGCGCTACAAATAAAAACTTATATACTTGAGGGTGTAGAAATGCTACCATCGCTTGATAGCTTGACCGTTTCCGGTGGCAGACTGAATATTTTCAATTCGCTGGATTTAATGCTGAATTCAAATTACGCTCAAAACGAAATACCCGAATCGACAATCAGACTAAATAATTATCCTAATCCTTTTAATCCTGAAACTACTATTGTATTTAATCTTACAGCAGAGAACGCTGAGAACGCAGAGTTGGTGATTTACAATTTAAAAGGACAGAAGGTGAAAATTATTTCCCCGAGCTTGTGTCATCCTGAGTTTATCGAAGGACGAGGGCAAAACAAATACAGTGTTACATGGAATGGAACGGACGAAAACAATCAACCTATTGCTTCAGGGATTTATTTCTTTAAATTAAATATTCAAAATTCACCGGTAAAGAAGATGTTATTATTGAAATAGAAATCGTTCGGCAGGTTCAATTTTTTAGATTGAACCGTAGCATTTCGGACGTATCAGAATGATACGTCCTGCTGAACGCTGTGATGAAAAAATGGAGAATAATATGAAAAAATTAATGGTTTCTTTTATCTTTATCCTTTTATCTTTTTCCTTTTTGTTCTCCGATGAACTACCCAAAATAGAATATGAAAAACTTTCTTTTGGAGAGGAGAATACTCTGGAAGTAATGACCTGGAACATCCAGAATTTTCCTAAAAGTAAATTTACAGTCGATTATACAACGGGAATAATATTAGCGGTAGATGCTGATGTTATCGGGTTGCAGGAGATCCAGAGCGATTCTGCGTTTGTGGTGTTGTTAAAAAATTTGCAGGCACAAGATCCCGAAAATAAGTGGAACGGATTCAGGGCAAAAACTAATGAATGGAAAATGAACCTGGCATATCTCTATAAATCGGGTATGATAAATGTGGATAGTATTTACCAGATCTATCCCGATGATGAAATATATCACCAACCCTTTCCCAGAAAACCTCTAGTACTGGAATTTACCTGTTTTGACCAGAAATTCTTTATCATAAATAATCACCTGAAAGCAATGCCGGGTGAGCAAAACATGGTACGCAGAAGAGTTGCTTGTAAACTTTTAGATGAATACATAGATAATTTTCTTCCAGAGGAAAATGTAATTTTATTGGGCGATCTGAATGACCAACTCACCGATCCTGAAGAGGAAAATGCTTTCACTGTCTTTCTGGAAGATAAACAGAATTACTATTTTGCAGATTGGAAAGTGGCAGCAGACAGTACAGCCAACTGGTCATATCCATACTGGAAATATCGCAGTCATCTCGATCATATTCTTATATCTAACGAATTGTTTGATGAATTTGAAAAAAAGGGTTCGGAAATAAAAACGATCACCATCGATAAATTTATGGAAGGCGGAGAAGATGCGCGCTATAAATATATCACCGATCACCGACCGGTTGTATTGAAATTGGTTCTTGAATAAAAACCTTGAAAACGGTCTCTTTCGGAGATATACACATCATGCCGTGAATTCTTCCTGCTTGACCTTTTCAACGATTTAGTGTAGTGAAAGAACATTGTTCTGTCTTCAGCAGGTTCAATCATTTTGCAGGTTCAATCCGGCAGCTGCCGGATTGAATCGCAAGGTTTTGGACGCATCAGCATGATACGTCCTGCTAAGCAGTTTATTGTAGTAGCAGAACATTGTTCTGTCATTTATGCTAGATAGGTTTTTTTATAAATTTATTGACATAATTTTTCATTTTAGTAAATAAAAAATTTATTTTTTATTAAATGATTTATAAAAAAATTGGCATCATCGGAAAATTGATAAGAATTTCGAAACTTGGATTTGAAAAACTAAACTGAAACAGCTCGAGATATGCGGATGTTACAAACAACTTGGAAAATAGAAAAATTGCAAAAAAATAAAAAAATATCGAGTGGTGGCGTCACACTTTGATGATTTTTGGGATATTAATATAGAGGGTGTTGAAAAATTTAAGATAATCTTTCTTTCAAACTTATCTTCTTAAACGATAAGTGAAGCAGGAGGAAAAATGAGATATCTAGTTTTATTATTTATTGTATTAGTAATTTTTACTACAACCTTTGCTGCTGAATACACTGTACCCCGTGCCGCATATTCTGTTTATGCAGAAGATCTGGATTTAGATGGTGATAAAGATATTGTGGTGGGACATTTATATAATAGTTCAACAAATTGGACAGGGATTACAACATTAGAAAATATTAATGCGGAATTTTCAAATATAGATAGTTTTTACTTAAATGGACAACATAGAGATCTTTGTATAGAAAAAATTGATAATAATAATGACTTTGATTTAATTACTCAATACTATAATGGAACAAATTCTCAGATAGGCATTCTTTTTGATTTTTATTATAACCAAAGTAATTTAACAGCTTATAACATTTCAGATTATGCTGATGATATCACAAATGGCGATATAGACAACGACAACGACATAGATATAATTGTAGCATCAAATAACGGTCAGTTTTGGAGTGTATTATATAATAATGGAACGGGTCAATTTTCATCACCTGAATATCATTATGTAGATTATCATCCTAGCGGTATTGCTTGTGGAGATTTGAATAACGATGGACGAGATGATGTTGTTGTCTGCGGTCTAAAATTAGAAGTATATCTGAGTTATCCTGGTAGTTTTCAATATATTTTAGTAGTAGATGAACTTTTTTATATGTGTAATGTAAAAATTGCAGATATTGATAGTGATGGAGATAATGATATTATAGCAGCAGATTGGGGAATTCCAGGATCACCCAAAAGAGTTTTAGTATATTCAAATGATGGGAATTGTAATTTTGACCTTACATACAGTAAATGGATAGATGAAGCAATGGCAGAAATCTTTATTTCTGATCTAAATAATGATATTTTCCCGGATATTATTTATAATGTCTCCTATTCTTATCCTAATTCTGTATATGAAAAAACTCACACTTATATTTTATATAATAATGGGAATAATACATTACAGGATCCGGTAAATTATCAAACTTATTTAGGTAATTCAGAATACATAACAAGTTTTAAGTCTTTTGCGGCTGATGTAGATAATAATAGTTGGAATGATATTATTACAGTCAATTATAGTTATAATGAAAGCTCTATCCATATCCTCTATAATGACAGTACCGGCAATTTTATAGAGGAACCGCAGGTGGGAATAAGTGGAGAATGTATAATGGATAATGAAAAATGTATAATGTGCAATTACCCTAATCCTTTTAACATAAGCACAGCAATCAAGTTTTCAATAAAAGAGCCAGGATTTGTAGAATTAAAAATTTATGATATAAAAGGAAGGTTAATTAAACTATTAATTAACCAAAAACTGAAAGGAGGTGAACACAATGTTATCTGGAATGGAAAAGATGGAAATAATAAATGTTGCAGTTCCGGGATTTACTTGATGAATTTGAAATTGAATGGAAAAAGTAGAAAAACAAGTAAAGTGATTTTATTGAAATAACTTGGAGGAGAAAATGAGATATATAATTTTATTTTTTTTATCGTTAATTATTTTTACTCCCACCTTTGCTGCCGAATACATCGTTCCCCGTGCTGCTTATTCTGTTTATGCAGAAGACTTAGATTTAGATGGAGATAAGGATATTGTGGTGGGTCATAAATATAATTCCCAAACGGATTGGGGAGGTGTATCAATTTTAGGAAATAATGGAAATGGTGAATTTGAACTTATTGATTCATTATTTTTTAATAATGGATTTGCTTATGTTAATGGTAATTATATTGATAATGACAATTATATAGACATTTTCGGTCAATATGTGTCAGATGATCCTGCACCGATAAATAACAGATTCATTGGAATAATTTATAATTATGGATACCAAAGTTTTAATAATATAATCTACTTTCCATTAAATACTAGAGAACCAGTGCCTGATATAACAAGTGGTGACATAGACAATGACAACGACATAGATATAATTGTAGCATCAAATAACGGTCAGTTTTGGGGTGTATTATGTAATAATGGAACGGGTCAATTTTCATCACCTGAATATCATTATGTAACAGGCTATTATCCTGTTGATATCGCATGTGGTAATTTAAATGAGGATAATAGAAATGATATTGCAATTTGCGCCCAGAAAACAGAGGTTTACTTTAGTTATGAAACAGGTTTTTAATGTTTAACCCTTGAAGAAAACAATTTTAAAAACGAAATAAATATATCGGATATGGATTATGATGGTGATAATGATATTGTGGGATTAACTCAAATATTTGATATAATTGGTTTATCTATCTACGAAAATGTAGAAGAGAACAATTTTTATGAACATGAACAAACATTTTACGAAATATTTACATCATCTTTTGTGATTTCCGATCTGGATAATGATGATTTTCCTGATATCGTTTGCCCTGATCTTAGTCCCGATGGTGGTATATACATAATTTACAATGAAGGTGATTTTAATTTATCAGAACAGCAGTATTTCTATGTTGCCAATTATGGTGAACCTATAAGAAAATCATTTTGCGCTGATTTGGACGGAAATGGCTTTAATGATATTATAACTATAAGATATAGTCACAATATTTTACCATCAAATT
>JACKQG010005434.1_pt1 | contig 14041 bp, 13 predicted proteins | sample 8237621 | NCBI WGS metagenome assembly JACKQG01 (sample SAMN15677084, study PRJNA649215) | marine metagenome | biome: marine; feature: Black Sea; material: saline water; isolation source: suspended particulate matter (SPM) from the Black Sea western gyre | collected 2013-06-09/2013-06-10 | depth...
GGATAGACAAGATTTCTATCTCACGCGTGCTCCCACGATTTGGCAGATCTAAATTCAAATGTTCGCTTAAAAGCCCCGCTTAATAGCGGGGGGTCCCGATGAAACTGCATCGGGACCATTGTGGATGTCCTTTAGGGGTAAAATAAGCTCGCTTATTTTCTTTCCCAAAGGACACTCCACATGTAACTTTGAAGCGATCCCTATACTCATGGATATCTAACGTCCTATTCCTTCTGATATTTTCAAACTCTGAGATCTCTGTGCCTCTAATGAGAGTAGCGAACGGACGGTGAATATTAAAAATTGTTTTAAACTATCCTGTCATTCCTGTTTATCCTGTCTAAAAATAGCTGAACTATTCCAAGAAATCTAACTTCATTTATGTTCCATAGCTCAACACTTAATTATTTTTTTGGCCTTGACAAGATAGCTACAATAAGGCTACAAAAAAGCTATATTTGAATCACTTTACCAAGATGGTGTCATTAAGGAGGGTTTATACATGGCAAAATTATTATTTGAATGGGATTATTCATCATACCCGGGGGCAAAAAAATACCCCCACCTTTTCAAACCAATTCAGTTGGGCAATCTTACAATACCCAACCGAATTAAGTATGCCGCTACCGAGGAAAATCTTAACTCAGAAGATGGCTTTGTGACAGATGCCGACGTAGCCTATATTGGGAGCCGTGCCGAAGGTGTTGTAGGCGGTATGATGTTTATGCAAGGCGTATATATGGATGAAGCACACAAGGGCCAGGGGTATGTAGGTCAGGCGGCCTGCTGGGACGATAAATTCATCCCGGGTCTGAAAAGACTTGCTGACGTCATTCATGAGAAAAAGGCTGTTGCTGGATTTCAATTAATGGATTGCGGTCGGGTTGGTGCTGTGGATGTTGAATCAGGACACGGTCCTTCCGCCGTACCACAGCGCCTGAGAATATTCAGACCAATGCATGAAATGAGCAATGATGAAATCAAAGAAATGATCCAGCAGCATATTGATGCTGCGAAAAGGGGTGTTGAGGCAGGGTTTGACGTCATGGAGATTTCAGGCATCGTGGGATACCTGGTCTCCAATTTTATATCCAGCTATACGAATCGACGAACCGATGAGTATGGTGGGGACATAAGAGGCAGAATGCAGTCAGTGGTGGAGATCATCCAGGGGGTCAAGGAGGTATGTGGCCCGGATGTTCCGTTGGGAATTCGTCTGTGTTCCGAGGAGCTATTAGATGATGTGCGCGGTAATACGCCCGAGGAATCTATGGAGAGTTACAAGATCGCTGAAGAAGCAGGAGTTGATTACATTAGCTGTACACTCGGATGGCAGGAGTCCATCTATCCGGTGATTAGCAGAGATATTCCCCAGGGTAACTGGCTACATTTGGCCAAAAGGGCCAAAGAAAATGTAAAGGTGCCGATTTCAATGGCATACAGGTTGTTCACACCGGACAAGCCAAACAAGGCAATTGGAGATGGTGATCTGGATATATGGGAAATGTGCCGGTCAATGATTGCTGATCCCCATATGCCCAAAAAGGTCTTAGAAGGGAGAGAAGATGAGATAAGGCACTGTGTGGCATGTAACCTATGTCTTTCCAGACTGTTCCGTGATGCCCCCATGACCTGCTATATAAATCCTATATGCGCACACGAACATAAGGAAGACTATTACCCTAAGCCTGCTGAAGAAGAAAAAGAGATTATGATCGTTGGTGCGGGTCCTGCAGGGCTTGAATGCGCTTACGTGGCAGCACAAAGGGGTCATGATGTGCATGTCTATGACAAGAAGGAAGAAATCGGCGGAACCCTGCTTGAGGCCTCAAAGGCTCCTTATGGCGATGAAGAGCTTATGACCTGTATCAACTATCAGAAAAAAATGTGTGAGCAAGCAGGAGTTGAGTTTCATTTAGGCACAGAGGTGACGGAAGACCTGATCCAGGATGAAATGCCCGATAGCGTAATCTTGGCTACTGGTCCTGTCTATTCAAAGATGAAAGCCGCTGGCGATGACCTTAAAAACGTGGTGAATATTTTAGATGTAATGAGTGGAAAGGCCGAGGTTGGCGAAAACGTAATTGTTTGGGGGAATAGAAAACCGGGTATAGGCGTGGCCTTGCTCTTAGCCAAACAAGGCAAAAAGGTCACGATCGTTGGAAAGGAAAAAACTGCCGGATTTGATGTTAATCCATCCTTCAAATGGCGATACCTGATCTACTTAAGGCAAAATGGCATAATGGCCTACAATGACTGCGATATTGATGAGGTATCTGAAGGTGAAATCATTGTGAAGACATACGATGGGTACCGGTTTCCTATAAAATGCGATACTATCATTATATCCGAGCGAGAAGCCAATGAAAGTTTGAAAAATGTGGTACAGGGAGAAGGTATCGAACTTTTCGTAATAGGAGATGCATTGGTACCACGTAACTTATCAAGCGCAGTACATGACGGCTACCGGATCGGTCTCAGGATCTAAGGAGGAGGTAAAAAAATGCCAGTTAATTCAGAAAAAGAAATAACAAAATTGTGGAGGAACCTCCACAATGCACAGGATGAAATCTGTAAAACCTATTACAGGTGGCGGGAGGTAGCAATTGAACTTGCCGGGCCTGATGTTAAACCTTTGGATATTGGTTTGAAAGCCGCTGAAATGATGGGTAAGGATATTGGTAAAAATTTGCTCCCACGCCTGAATTGGTTAAAAGGTGAAGAGGTCTTTATGATGATGGTGGGAAACGCACTTGCAGGTATCTGGCTAACCGAGGGAGGAATTGCTTTTGCCGAAAAAGGTGAAAACTCTGGCGAAGTATTCATCAAATGTACACGGTGTCCTTGGCCGACCGCTGCTAAAGGGTTTGGCGTTCCAATGGAAGAAGTCGCCTTAACGAGAGAAAGGTTTTTTCAGACTATACTTAAGGATGTTAGTGTCTTTCTTAACATTAATCTAAAGATTGAAATGCTGAAGGCCATCCCGAGAGGGCAAGGAGAATGGCTATTTAGACTATATAAAGAAGAATAATATTAGGAGTTAATTATGGCTGCTCAGATAGATTTAGAAAAATGTACCATGTGTGGAGGAAACACCCAGCCTTTATGCGTGGAGGCGTGTCCTGATTTGGCAATAAGGGTGCAGGACAATAGAGTTGTTGTTACTGAATTCATCTGCGAGGACTGTAATGAATGTGGTTGTGTCTGTCCTGATCATGCGATTACTATACCTTTAGAAAAAGTAACGTTTTAGGATTGATGATTGAAGATTGAAAAATATTTGACAGGATAACAGGATTATCATGATAGTGAAGCTCCCCGCCCTTCCGGGCGGGGCATCTAATTTAAAACAATCTCCTCCCCCTCCCCTTGCCCCTCCCGCCAGGGGAGGGGGAGTAAATAATTGCCCTATTGCCTAAGGAAAACCAGTTTGTCTGACAGGTTTTTGAGGAAATAAATTTACGAAAGGGAAACATCTAAGGATATAGAAAAAAAGATCAGCAGGATGAAAAAAATATCCTGTCAATCCCTGGCCCAGACCTGGCTTTGCAAAGCAGGCGTCAAATAGTCAATTCAAAGGAGAGATAAAGATGAAAACAAACAAGATAGATCACATATGCATCGCTGTTAAAAACTTGGATGAGGCCAAAAAAATTTGGGAACCTTTGTTAGGAAAATCCAAACCAGATGACGCATATATTGACGAGCCCGAAAAGATAAATGTGGCCCGATATTGGGTGGGTGAAGTGGGTTTTGAGCTTATGGAGTCAACCACCCCGGATGGTGATGTGGCCAAATTTATCGAAAAAAACGGTGAGGGCGTAATGCTCATTAGTTTTAATGTGGATAACACCCGTAAGGCCGTTGATGAGTTAAAGGCAAAGGGCTATCCATTCATACCTGATTCAAAAGGGGAATTCGCAAGGCCTTTCCGTGATTGTGAATTTGCCTTTATTCATCCCAAGAAGCTGAATGGTGTTTTGACCGAGATTATAGATTACAAGTGGGAAGAGTTTAAGGATAGATAACCATTCAGTCTTTTGTTGAATTGTTGAGTCATCCTGAGAGCATTCCAACTACTCAACCAATTTATCATTCAATTATTCGACATCTCGCAAAGAATTAGATAGTGATAGTAGTGTTCATGGGAAAACGATATAAATCCTTTGAAGTCTATCTGGTTTATATTGATGCAGATAGATGCGATGGGTGCGAGGAGTGTGTTAAGATGTGTCCGGTGGATGTCTTTGATATGACACACAAGGCCTACCCTGTGCGTCCCCAGAATTGTCTTGGATGTGGAACATGTGTTGCTCTCTGTAAGTCAAGCGCTATTATTATCACAGAAATATGATTATAGCTTGGTAAGTGGTCTGCTGTCCGTTATACGTTGATAGAGGCTCCTTCCAGAAATCGGAAAGGGGAAATCAAATTCTTTAATTCAGTATTCCAGGTTTCTAATCCAAAATTCCTGATTCTTTTTATCTTGCAGTATTCTTTATTGTCCAACAAATGCAAGGGACAACTGACCACGGACAATGAATATCAATTTCATCTGAGGTGAGCCAATGAATGATTCAATACTTATACTTGGTGGGGGCATTGCCGGAATCAACGCCGCCTTGAATGCTGCAAAATACGGAACAAAGGTTTACTTAGTGGACGATACAGCAAGTATCGGGGGTATGATGGCAAGGCTTGATAAAACTTTTCCCACAAATGACTGCTCCATATGTATTGAAGCACCCCAAATGTATGAAGTGGATAATCATCCGAATATAGAGATACTTACAAATACGGACATCCGGAAGGTCAAAAAAATAAACGGTGGTTTCAATGTCAAACTTGTACAAAAGGCCAGGTTTATAGATCCTGAGAAATGTACGGGCTGCGGTGCATGCGTAGAGGCTTGCCCTGTCAGCATACAAGATGAAATGGACGGAAAGATCAGTGGGATGAGAAAACTCGTTTACATGCCATTTCCTCAGGCAGTTCCCAATGTTGCCGTTATTGACCCTGATTGCCGGTTCGGGAATATGCGCAAGCAGGGTGCCTGTGTTGGGGATTGCGTTGTTGACTGCAGTCAATGTCGAGAATGCCCTATCGCTTTGTGTGTTAAGGCATGTCAAAAGGAGGGCAAGGATGCGGTGCGCCTGTGGCAGGCCAATAAAAACCTTAAGCTTGAGGTGAAAAGCATTATAGTTGCCGCCGGCATAATGGATGCTAAACCCCCAACCGGTCTACACGGGTATGACGTATATGAAAATGTTATCACCTATATCCAATTTGAAAGATTAATGAATGCCGGTGGGCCAACTGAGGGGCAGATTATCAGGCCTTCGGATAAAAAACATGCCCACAAGATTGCCTGGCTTCAATGTGCTGGACGAGGCCTAGATCATGGAGTGCCATACTGCTCAAAGGTATGTTGTATGGTGGCTACAAAACAGGCCATTATCACCAAAGAACATGATGCATCTGTCGAGACTGCTGTTTACTATAATGACCTAAAGGCATATGGAAAGGGTTTCTGGGACTTCTACCAAAAGGCTGTTGAAAGTGGTGTCAGATATATCAAGGCCAGGCCCTATGATGTTTTTGAGGATCCAATAACAAAGAACTTGACTATCAGGTATGAGGATTTAGAGACCGGAAACCTTATTAATGAGGAAGTGGAACTCCTTGTGCTCTCTACAGGCCTGGTCCCAAACGACAGGAATAAAAGGCTTGCAAAGGTATTGAATATTGAACTGGACAAATTTGGATATTTCAAAGAGAAAGACCCACTAATGGCCCCCCTGGAAACAGAGGTTGATGGGATATATCTGTGCGGGGGTGCAACCGGACCCATAGATATTTCCGAATCGGTTGTTCAGGCCACTGCTGCGAGTATGAAAGCGATTTTGCATTGAATATTGACGATTGATATTCAATCTTCAATCGCCAATATAAAATGAGGTGTTCAATGAACGATGAAGAAATCAGGGTAGGTGTTTTTGTCTGTGATTGTGGATCAAACATTGCTGGTGTTGTGAATGTACCGGAGGTGGTGGAGTACTCCAAAGGCCTTAAAAATGTCGTCTTTACCGATGAAGGCAGGTGGTCATGTTCAGTAGATGCCCTCAGTACGATGCAGGAATCAATAAAGGAGCATAAACTCAACAGGGTAGTCATAGCATCCTGTACCCCGAGGACCCATGAACCTCTCTTTAAGCAAACTGTAAAAGAAGCAGGGTTAAACCCATATCTGCTTGAATTCGTGAGTATCAGGGAACAAGTTTCATGGGTACATATGGCAGAACCTGAGAAGGCAACGGAAAAGGCCAAGGATCTAGTTAAGATGGGTGTAGCAAAGGCCATCCTTCTTGAAGAGGGCGAGGAGATCAGACTTCCTGTCAAGACAGATTGCTTGATCATAGGTGGCGGTATGGCAGGCATGACTGCTGCCCTGAATGTAGCAAATCAGGGATTTAATGCCTATATTGTTGAAAAAGAAGCCAGACTTGGCGGTCTCCTAAACAAAATTTCGACCGTTTCTTATGAACATGAAACATTGCCGGCAGATGATATCATCAAGGCCAAAACAGAGCTTGTAGAATCTCACCCAAACATCAAAGCCTATAAAAATACCGAGATAGAAACCATTAAAGGCTATATCGGAAACTACAACGTTACTCTAAAGGCCAATGGGTCAAGCGAGACCCTTGATATCTCCACTGTGATTGTTGCAACTGGGATGAAAGAGGTTGAACCTGAAGGGATGTTTGAATACGGGAACGACCCCCGAGTGATGACCCAGCTTCAACTTGAGGGCCTACTGAGAAATCCAAAATCCAAAATCCAAAATCCAAAATCCAAAATCAAGGACGTAGTCATTATTAACTGCGTGGGTTCAAAGAATGAAAAGAGGGGCTGTTGCTCCATTGGCTGCCATGTCTCGGTCAAGAATGCATTGGCTATAAAAGAGCTAAACAAGGATATTAATGTTCATATCCTCTATAGAGATATGAGTATGGTGAAAGATGAGCAAATTCATCTACATTCCGCAAAGAAGGCCGGGATCAAATTTATAAGGTTTCCTGATGATCGTTATCCAGAGGTCAAAAAAGAGGATGGCAACCTGGAAGTTAATGTTTACGATCTCCTTCTTGGGAAGAAATTCAAAATATCGCCTGATCTCGTTGTACTAACCGTAGCCTTTACCGGTGATGACACTACAGAGCAGATCAAGGGGCATCTTAAAGTATCCACCAATAAAGAAGGCTTTTTCCAGGAGCGCCATATTAAACTGGGCCCATTGGATTTCCCTGCCGACGGCATATCCCTTTGCGGATGCGCAAAAAACCCAAAAATATTAAAAGAAACCTGTGAAGAGGGCATTGGAGCGGCCATGAGGGTCTCTATTCCCATGAAGAATGGATACATTGAGGCAGAAGGAATCGTGGCGGATATCGATCTCACCAATTGCAATGGCTGCAGTATCTGTTGGAAGAGATGCCCTTATGGTGCCATAAAGGTTAACGAGGACAAAGAGCCCTATGTAATAAAGGCGCTCTGCAAGGGTTGTGGTTTATGCGCTGCAGACTGTCCAAAGGAATGTATTACCATCGTCCATTACACAGACGCGCAACTTTTGGCCCAAGTTGAAGCCGCCTTAGAAGATAATCCAGAGAAGAAAATCCTCGGCTTTGTCTGCCACTGGTGCGCTTTAGGTGGCGTGGATATGGCGGGAGTAAGCAGACTTCAGTATCCTACTAACGCACGTCTCATACGAGTGATGTGCTCAGCAAGAGTGCCAATAAAATTGATCGAGCGCGGCTTTGAGTTAGGCGCTGCCGGTGTATTGGTGGCTGGATGTGAGTTCCCAACATGCCATTATATTACAGGAAACTATGCATGCGAAACGAGGATCAAACGCGCCAAGAAAAAATTGGCCAAAAAAGGATATGATCCGGAAAAACTCTGGAATATCTGGTGCTCAGCCGCAGATGGGCCTAAATTCGCAAATGCAATGAGAGAAATGGTGAAACAGTTGATATAGATATAGATTGTTATAAATGGGTCATCTCCAAAAGAGCTGGTGATTTCCAAAGGATTCAAGATCTAATTAACCCTTGATCCCTTGAATCCTCGAACCCCCTGCCTGCGACAGACAGGCTTTTGTTCAACTAAATTGAAGAATAATAATAAAGGTTAAATACATATGGAGGAGAATATAGCATTAGCAGAGAAGTTTCATCATGTGACCATGTTTGAGGCCTGCGAACAGTGCGGTTTGTGTAGTTCTGCCTGCCCTATCACAGGTGTAAATGACTTTAATATCAGGCGGATCATTAGACATATTGAGCTTGATCTAATAGATGAAATCGCTGATTCCCCTTTTCCATGGTCTTGTACCACCTGCGCCAGATGTGAGAATGTATGTCCAAATGGTATTGAGATCCTTGATATCATCAGGCCCCTCCGGTCTATGTCCCCTGAGGAGTTCATTCCTGACTGGCCACCTTGTACTAAAGCCTGCCCGGCTGGAATAGATATACCTGGATATCTCAGGCTCATTGCCCAGGGAAAACCGGATGAGGCCTGTTTATTGATCCTGGAAAAAGTCCCTTTTCCGGGAATTTTGGGAAGAGTATGTATGCATCCCTGTGAAGATGTGTGCAGGCGTGAGGAGGTCTTCAACCAACCCATTTCAATATGTGCTCTTAAGCGTTATGCCGCAGATAAGGCCGGAGATGTATTTGATAAGGCCTCAAAACCAAAAGAGAGTACCGGTCATAAGGTAGCAGTAATCGGCTCAGGACCTGCGGGTCTGACAGCAGCATTTTATCTTAAAAAGAAGGGCCATGACGTGACCATTTTTGAGGCAAGGCCCAAACCAGGGGGGATGATGAGATATGGAATCCCTTATTACAGGCTACCTGAGGAGGTGCTGGAAAGAGAGGTTAACCAGGTCCTTAGTGTGGGTATCGAGCTTGAAACAGGAAAAAAACTGGGCAAGGATTTTGATCTTAACACCTTAAAAAAGGATGGTTTTGAAGCCATCTTCTTGGGCATAGGCCTCCAATTGAGCAGGAAAATAGAACTGGAAGGAGCAGAGTTAAAAGGTATCCTATGGGGAGTTGACTTCCTGTCAGATGTAAGCGAGGGAAAAGATATTCCCATTAAGGAAAAGGTCTTGGTAGTAGGTGGTGGAAATGTGGCCATTGATGTTGCACTTACTGCCTTTAGATTAGGAGCCAAGGAGATCACCCTGGCCTGCCTGGAAAGCAGAGAAGATATGCCTGCCAACCCCTGGGAGATCGAAATGGCGCTTGAAGAAGGCGTCAAATTGTTGCCCTCCTGGGGTCCTAAGAGAATAATTGGAGATAATGGAAAGGTCACAGGACTTGAGCTTATTCGTTGCCTATCCGTGTTTGATGATGATGGTAATTTCTGTCCAGCCTTTGAAGACATAAAGGAAACAGTTAAGGCAGATCAAATTATCCTGGCCATAGGTCAGGCTGCCGATCTTTCTTTTTTGGGTGATAAAAAGGATTTGAAGGTTAAAGATAATTTGATAGCGATTAATCAAGAGACCCAGGAGACAGATATATTAGGTGTCTTTGCAGGCGGTGATGTTTGTGCAGGTCCTGGCGCCATTATAGATGCGATTGCAGCCGGACGAAAAGCTGCAAGCTCCATTGATAAGTTCTTGGGTGGAGACGGCATAATTGACGAAATCTTTGTGCAAAGGCCTGATTTCCATACTTATACCGGTAAAAGAGAAAAAGGATTTGCAGACCTTGTAAGGGCCAAGGTACCTGCCCTGCCCCTTTCAGAAAGGCATAATGGATTTCTTGAAGTTGACCTTTGCCTTAATGACGATCAAGCAATAAAAGAGGCAAGCAGATGCCTCCAATGTGATTTGGAACTAAGTTTGGTAAAAGAGACTGGGCAACCAAAGGAGACGAATAACCTTGAATGAGGCAGTCCTCCGAGCAAGAAGCGATTTAGAATTTTTCCCTGTTATGCATAGTGGCCGGCAACTAATCCTAATTCGTGACCACCTTGGGCTCGTCGAGGAGGGCAAAGCGGTAGATTTACCACTCTATAAAATTATGACTCTATTAGACGGCACCAGAACCATTAGAGACCTACAGATGGAATTCATGAGGCAAAAAGGCGGTGTTCTGGTAGGCACAGATGAGGTAAAAGGCCTGCTGGCCAATCTTGATGAATCTTTCTTACTCGATTCAGAGAGATATAAAACGGCTAAGGATCAAATAGTAAATGTCTTTACCTCAAAACAAGTCAGGCCGTGTTCGCATTGTGGCCACGCCTATCCTAAAAACCCATTAGAATTAAAGAAAAGGCTTGAAGAAATCCTGGCCAGCCAACCATCTGTCCCTGAACCGGAAGGAAAAATTGAGGCTCTGATCTCTCCTCACATTGACTTATCCGTTGGACATAAGGCCTATTCGAGCGCCTATCAGATGATCAAATATGTGGCACCATCAAGAGTTGTCTTGCTGGGGGTAGGTCATCATATGATAAATGACTTGTTCTGCTTGACGGATAAGGATTTTGAAACCCCCCTGGGAGTCACAAAAAATGAGTCAAACATCATTCATGAATTGCGGGAAACAGGAGGAGATATCGTTGCACCAAGTGATTTCGCCCATCGATCTGAACACTCCATCGAATTTCAACTCATTTTCCTGCAACACTTGCTTACCGAGGAGGCTTTTACCATCATCCCTATCCTTTGCGGTCCTATCCAGCCAAACCTGCCAGAGTATAGCAGAAATGCCTACATAGACAAGGCTGGTCCTTTCCTGAAAAAACTTAGACAAATAATCATGGAGCCGGAAGAAGTGGCCCTTGTTGTGGCAGGGGTTGATTTTTCCCACACAGGCCCAAAATTCGGTCATGAAATGCCGGCCGGATACTTACAAACTCAATCAGAGAGCCATGATAAAAATCTGTTAAAATATCTATCCCGGCTTGACGCTGAGCATTTCTGGGAAGAATCAAGAAATGTTAATGATCAATTTAATGTCTGTGGTTTTTCTGCATTAGCCTGTCTGCTTGAGATATTGCCACAATGCAAGGGAAAAATACTCGATTATCAATTATGGTATGAAGAGGCCACCAGGTCGGCAGTCAGCTTCTCAGCGGTTGTCTTCACATCATAGGGTTATTTCATATAGCCAACTACCTGCGATACTGCATACTTAGGCGAAATTGATAACAACATGTGAACATAATCATCCACAAGATGGCCTTTTATTACTCTTGATTCTTTATGTAAGGCAAGATCTCTTCTCTGTCTAATGTGATACCATAGGCTATGCCAAAAACTTTCGTTTGATATCGTTTGAGAAGGACACGAAATGCCTCCTCATATCCTTGCTTAAGGAGAGAGACTAATCTGCTCTCATCTAATGAATCTATATTTGCTTCTTTATTAGACACCAAATAATGGAGAAAAACTCAGAGGAGTTCAATTACAAGACCAACTTAACCACTCAACTAATCAACTATTTAACGATGTCTGTCTTTCCAGCATCCCTCCAATTACTGCACATTCCAGTCCAAAGGGCAGGTAGCCAGCATACCCCAAAACTGGCATCTCAAAGATCTGGTATCGATGTACAAAAGGTATAGCATATTCCCATTTAGCCAGACTATAATAGTTCCACATCTCCCAGAACCATCCACAAAAGAGGGCTGCCATAGCGGATGAAATGGACAAACGCCAGTCCCCTCGTCCTATATCCAACAGGATATGCTGTTCTTCCATCAGGCTCTGGAGGGAGACAATGATGAGAAGGGGGGAAACCCACAATAACGGGAACAGATAATTAGGCCAAACCCCAATTCCTCCCAACCCTGCGCTAGCTACAAGCAAAACAACCCACGCCATGACCTTGGGCTGAGAAAATCTGAGCGGGAGAAAGTTTGCAAATCCCCGCTCAAGCCAGGAAAAACTCAATATCCACTCACGGGTTCCAAGTACCGCTGGAAGTACCATAGAAAAAGAGAGTGTCGCATAACAGAAATACTCCCAGGAACTGAAATGGACACCTACATAGAACCAGTTTTGAACAAACCTGTTTAGATATTCAAAGAACCACCAGAAAGCTGCACTTGTTGGGAAAAGCAGAAGAAAAAATTTAGGTCGATCCACTATCATACAGCGACCTTTGCGTCGATAGGTCAGGCCATTGATAACAAGAATAAAGGACACCCAAAGGGGAGTAAAAGTGTGTGGCTGAAACTCTGAAAACCAGGAAAAACGAGTCCACGCCAGAGACCAGGCAATCAGACCTGTTACAATCCCAAGCCAGCCCCACCACGGGAAAGGATATGAGGGAGATAATCTATCTCTCACTTTTCTGCCTGCCCGTACTGCTCTAATGAACAATGGAGTGATCACAGAAAGGATGAAAAGACCATAAATTACAAATGCAACCCACGAAAAAGGTGCATGGCTGACATACCGTGTTTCAGGGGGGAATTCAAGATACTGACACAGAGGAAGGCCTGCCAGAGTGATGCCCAGCAGTGGAAATCCCAGTAACATCACTGCGAGGATAAAAAATTTCAAGAAAAAGCTTCTCGCAACTTTTTTATGCGAACTCGGCACTTATCTAACCAATAATGATCTCATCCAACGACCGTTTTGGCACATGGTGTATACCTTCACTGTCACGCCAGTACTTGATGTCTCCATTAGGCCCAACTGCCTCGATTACTACCGTCTCCTTGGGCTTGCCAAGTGCCAAGACAAGAAGTATCTCATATCTGGATGGAACATCCAAAGCCTTCCGGAGTTGCTGTCTCCGTACTGAACCGATCATACAACCACCTAAACCCCTATCTCTTGCGCCCAGAAGAATGCTTTGAGCCGCTATTCCATGGTCACAGCCAAAGGACTGGCTTATCTTTGTATCACCCAGTATGATAATATAGGCAGACGGCCTTTCTCCTTCGCACGGGCCAGGCCAGTCTTTGAGATAACCAGCCCATGCAAGGCATGGAAATATCAAAGCATTCCTTTGAGAATCACAAGAAAGGGCATATTTTAACGGTTGCAAATTTGCTGCTGATGCTGAAAGTCTCGCTAAGTCGACAAGTTCTCTCAGTATTTCATCCCTTATTTCAAATTCCTGATGAAATCGCCGATAGCTCCTATTTCTCGTTATCAAATCTCTTATCATAATATGAAACTTAGAAGTCCTCCTTTAGTAAGTTTGCTCTTGCATTCCTGATATGAGCAGTGTCATTAATAAAATCTATGATATATCCTTTTTTCGTCCTCTCGAATTTATTAACACAGCAGTTTCCCTGCATAATAAATGAAAACCGATCAAGGCCAATGCCCAGCGCACCGATAACAAGGAGTTTGTTGACCACGCGGTGGGCAAAAAGAGCAACCGTCTGATCGTCGTGTTTTTGAGCCAACTCCTCCATACACCCAAATGCCCTATCAAAGACCTCTTTGAGAGTGTCTCCACCGGGGATGCGAAGAGAATCCGGCCGAGAACTCCAGGCGGCATGTTCCTCGGGCCAATTTTTGGCAACATCAACGTCCTTTTGGCCTGTCCAGTTACCGTAATCAAAGTCAATCAGTCCCTCGGAAATAGATGCTTTAATATTGTGCTGCTTAAGAATAATTTCGGCTGTTTCAGCAGCTCGTGAGAGAGGGCTTGTATAGGCAAAATCAATTTTGCATATCTTCAGAGCCTTTGCTGCCAACTTGGCCTGTTCTCTCCCGTTATCATTAAGCGGTATATCATATATCCCTCGAAATATCTTGTCGCGGTTCCAGTCTGTTTCTCCATGACGGACAAGCAAGATAGTTGTTGACATTTTAACCTCCGGCTCACTTGATTACTCAGTTCCTGAAAAGGCTGACAGATCTGTCGATGCTCAAGCAACTATAATGGAACAATCAATGTATAGTGCCACGGTAGACCGCAATGCATGTCAATACATGATTATATAATAAATCACATACAGCCATGAAAATATCCCATGAATAATTGCCCATAAA
>JACKQG010005435.1_pt1 | contig 14038 bp, 9 predicted proteins | sample 8237621 | NCBI WGS metagenome assembly JACKQG01 (sample SAMN15677084, study PRJNA649215) | marine metagenome | biome: marine; feature: Black Sea; material: saline water; isolation source: suspended particulate matter (SPM) from the Black Sea western gyre | collected 2013-06-09/2013-06-10 | depth...
GGTCAATACCTAATTCCCAAGGAAATTCATCACAAGATTCAAAACATTGCTCATAACCATCAACTGGTACAGCAGGACGAACCCATGCTAAATCAACAGAACCATCATTACCAACAGCACTTAATCCCATTGGTTCTGGTGGTGGTGGTGTGTCTTCAGTTGCAACTGTAATTGCACTTGAAGCATCTGATTCACCTGAAATATTTTCAGCAGTTACATGATAGGTATAATCAGTACCAAAATTAAGACCTGAATCTGTAAAGAAAGTAACACCTGTTTGAGCAATATTAAATCCATCTCTATACACATTATAAACTTCAGCTAAGTCAGAACCTTCCCAAGATAAATTTATACTATTACCTAACGTTTCTCCACTTAAGTTTGTTGGTGCCTCAGGATCATCAGGAAGATCACCCCATAAAATGCCATCACTATGTGCAACATCTTGAATTGTCCCACCATTAATATCAGAGAAAACGAAATCTGCAATGTCATCAACATATATTTCAGTATAGGCACCTGAGAAATTTCCAAGTTCAAGATTTATTAATGTATGATCACCTGCAACTATTGGTGTAAGCGAGAATGTAAATCCAAGTACAACCCCTTCAGGGCTTGCTTGTACAGTCCAACCCGCATCTGCAGCCGCACCACCACTTGTTCCTACAATATCTAAAGCTTCAGGCATATCTGAAATTTTAAATTGGAATCCATAGATATCAACATTACTATTTATCATTAATGGTAATACATCGCCATCAATCTCACCAAAAGATAAATATACATCATTTGTTGGAACCCAATCTCCGATTACAATAGAATCTCCTGTTGTAACTGTTAAATTGTTCGTTTCAGAATCAGCAAAAGTTGTATTGTCTATTGTAACAACTGTGTATGACCCTGTTAAATCAATTTCAATTTCACATAAAGTATGTGTTCCAGCATCAATTACATTTCCTGAGAATGAAAACCCTAGAATTGTACCGTTTGCACTTGAACTAAATGTTTCTAATGATGTTGATGATGAAACACCTGTTACGGTAAATGCTTCAGGTGTATCAACTAAATCAAATTGTATTCCTGCAACAGCGACTTCATTTGTCATTGTTACTGTTATTGTACTATTTGTTTCGTTATAACTACTTTCTAAATGTACTTGTCCTAAAGCGATGACAGGTACTAAAGTAAATAATAAAGCAACTATTTTGCGTGTGAATGACATTAAGAATTACCTCCATTTATTTGTTAGTCATTATATTAAAAAAATAAAATTTATCGATTTCTTGAATAACTTGTAAAATCGAATGTTAAATTAGCTTATTAAATTACGGCATTTTTAAATTTGTATCTGAGATTTTTTGTATAACATTGTTACAACGGAATCATTTCTTCTAAATCTTGAAAATAACTTATTACAATATGAAGTATTTAGATATAATTATATAGAAATTTGTAATAAATAATTAAAAATTTAATGCATCAGTAATATCATCTAATAAATCTTTAGGGTCTTCAATTCCAACTGATAATCTTACTAAGCCGTCAGTCAATCCAATTTGTTTGCGTTTTTCTGGTGGAATCGATGCATGTGTCATAGATGCGGGATGACAAACTAAACTTTCAACTCCTCCTAAACTCTCTGCCAGTGTAAATAAATCTAATTTATGAACAAACTTTTGGGCTGAACTTTTATCCTTTAATACTACAGAAATCATTCCACCAAAACCAGGATTACCATTTGGATCAATTTGCTGTTTACATGCTAATTCATATTGAGGATGGGACTTTAACCCCGGATAAAATACATTTTCAAAGATATTTGAATCCTCTAAAACTTTTGCTATTTTAATTGCATTTGAATTATGTCTTTCCATTCGAATATGTAAGGTCTTTAAAGATCGTTGAGTTAACCAGCAATCAAATGGAGATGGTACACCTCCAACAGACATTTGGATAAATGTTAATTTCTCTAAAATTTCAGCATCATTAGAAATTACAATTCCACCAACAACATCACTATGCCCATTTAAATATTTTGTTGTACTATGTATAACTAAATCAGCACCTAATTCCAACGGACGCTGAAAATATGGAGACATAAAAGTATTATCAATTATTAGTTTTAAATTATTTTGTTGTGCAATCTTTACAATTGATTCAATATCCGAAAGTTGCATCATTGGGTTGGTAGGTGTTTCCACAAAAATAAATTTTGTATTTTGTTTTATTCCATTCTCAATCACTTTTAAATCTGAGGTGTCAACCCAATCAACTTCAATATTAAAATTTTTATAAATTTTATCAATAATTCGAAAGGTTCCACCATAAACATTATGAGAAACTAAAATATGATCACCCGATTTTAATAATGTAATTATTGCAGAAATAGCAGCCATCCCAGAGCCAAATGCAACAGCACCACTTCCATTTTCTAAAGACGCGATTGATTTTTCTAAATTATTGCGCGTTGGATTCCCTGCACGAGAATAATCATATTGATATTCACCAAATGATTTTTGTTCATAAGTAGATGTTAAATATATTGGGTGAGAAACCGCACCATAAATCGGCTCTGGTTTTTGTGCAACATGAATTGCACGAGTATTAAAATTTAATTTTTTCATATTATCCTCTACCGTGGCATTTTTTATATTTCCGACCACTACCACATGGACAATCATCATTTCTTCCGATTTTTTGTTCAACTTTAATTGGGGTTACTTTTTGTGGCCTTTGTTGTTGAGGCGAACCCGGAAATTGAGCTTGCTGGCTTTGTTGTTGCTCCTGTTGTGGTGGAGCCTGATATCCTAAGTTTGTAGTTTCATCATGTCTTGTTCGTAAATTTTTGGGAATATTTTTTATTGTAGTTGGTTCTTGCTCTACATTTCCAATTTTAACTCTAAAAATTCGTTTTAATGTTTCTGCATTTGTCTCGGCCATTGCATCTGTAAACATCCCAAACCCCTCTCTCTTATACTCAATTAAGGGGTTTTTTTGACCATAGGCACGCAAATTAATACCTTCTCGCAGTTGATCCATGCCTGCTAAATGTTCGCGCCATTTTTCATCAATTGTTCTTAAAATGACAAATTTTTCGTATTTTTCAAAACCAACCTCACCAGCTAAATCTTTTTTATGACTAAGTATTGCATTTGCACCCTGAATAATCAAATCTTTTAGCCCTTCTCGATGATCAACATTTGCATTTTCAAGAGTAATATCTAATGTAAATACAGAAATTAAATCAGCCGTAATCCCATTCCAATCCCATAAATTTGGTGATTCATCAATGCAATACTGTTCAATAATTGAATCTGCATATTCATTTAGTATTTCTTGAATTTCTGGGTTAATATCATCTTCTAACAATGCAAAATTTCGTCGATCATATACAATTTCTCGTTGTTGATTCATGACATCATCATACTCTAAAAGGTGTTTTCTAATTCCAAAATTTCGGGCTTCAACCTTTTTTTGAGCTCTTTCGATTGAATTACTAATCATACTATGAGAAATATTTTCACCTTCTTCAAATCCTAATCTATCCATCGCATTTGCAATCCGTTCAGAACCAAATAAACGCATTAAATTATCTTCCAAACTTATGAAAAATATTGATTCTCCTTGGTCTCCCTGTCTTCCTGCACGACCTCGTAACTGCAAATCAATTCGCCTAGACTCATGTCGGCCAGTACCTAAAATATATAATCCACCCAATGCTTTTACATCGTCACTTAATTTTATATCTGTTCCTCGTCCCGCCATATTAGTGGAAATTGTAATTGCGTTTTTCACACCTGCATTTGTTACAATTTCAGCTTCTCGTTGATGTTGTTTTGCATTTAAAACATTATGGGGTACTTTTTTCCGTCGCAACATACGAGAAAGCGTCTCGGATTCTTCAACAGAAGTTGTTCCAACTAATACAGGTTGCCCTTTTTTAAATAATTCAATTAATTTTAAAATAACTGCATTATACTTTTCATTTTTAGTTTTATAAATTAAATCTTCATTATCTTTACGAATAATAGGTTTATTTGTTGGAATTTCTACAACATCTAATTTATAAATTTCCATAAATTCACCCGATTCTGTTACTGCCGTTCCTGTCATTCCTGCGAGTTTTTCATACATTCTAAAATAATTTTGAATTGTAATCGTTGCCATCGTTTGAGTTTCTCTTTCAATTTCAACATTTTCTTTTGATTCAAGAGCCTGATGTAAACCATCACTAAAACGACGACCATGCATAATACGACCAGTATGTTCATCAATAATTAATACTTTTTTATCTTGAACAATATAATCAACATCTTTTTCAAATAGTGTAAATGCTTTTAATAATTGATTAATTGCATGAATTCGATCACTTCGCTCAATATGAAGTTCTTGAACCTTTTCTTTGCCTTCTATTTTTTGATGTGCATCTAAACTATTATCATTATCAATTTTATGAAACTCCTCTCCAAGATCAGGAATAACAAAACTATCTGGACTAGAAGGGGCAAGAAGTTCTCTTCCTCTTTCTGTTAAATCAATTATTCCCGATTTTTCATCAATACTAAAAAATAATTTCTCATCAATTTCGTGGAGTTTTTTATCGCGTAAATAATCATTTTCTATTTTATGTATTAACTTTTTAGTACCTTGAATTTGATATAATTTCATTAACCGCCTATGTTTAGGCATTCCCCTTTGAGCAGTTAATAATTTTTCACCCGCTTTGTACTCATCGGTTTTTAATAAATCTTCAATATCTAATAATAATGTATTAACAAATGCTGTTTGTTGACGAATAACATTCTCTACCGATCGTTTAAATTCATGATATTTTTGATTTTTGGGTGCATCAACTTGCCCTGAAATAATTAAAGGTGTTCTTGCCTCATCAATTAAAACTGAATCTACTTCATCTACAATTCCAAAAACATGGCCAGATTGAACTTGATCTTCTGGCGCTACAGACATATTATCTCTCAAATAATCAAATCCAAATTCATTATTTGTACCATAAGTAATATCTTTTGAATATTCAATTCTTCTATCAGAAGGAGACATTTGGTTTAAAATACAGCCATAACTAAAACCTAAATATTCATAAATGAGTCCCATCCACTTACTATCTCGCTGTGCCAAATAATCATTTACAGTAATTACATGAACGCCTCGACCTGTTAATGCATTTAATATAATAGGTAATGTAGAAACAAGTGTTTTCCCTTCACCTGTTTTCATTTCAGCAATATTACCTTCATGAAGCACAATACCACCTATCAATTGAACATCATAATGTACCATCTCCCAAACCGTTTTTTGTCCAACTACATCATATTCTGTTCCACTTAATCGTCGTGATGCATCTTTAACAATAGCAAAAACTTCAGGTAAAATTTCATCTAAATAAGCTTGTTCTGCCTTATATATAGATTCGTCTAGATCTTTTCGAGATAATTTTTCTGCCTCACCTTGCTTTTTTGTATTCTTGCGAATATTATTAATTTTATCTCTATGAAATTGTATTTGAGATTTTAATTTCTCTTCATCCCATTTTTTAACTTCATTATATTTTTTGTTTATTACATCAACGAGTGGTAGCACTCGTTTCATATCTTTATCAGATTTTTTTCCAAATATTTTTGTTATTACTTTTGTAAAAATAGACATATTAATTTAAAATATATTCACCTTTATTTAATTTTTGAAATACAGCATCTAAGATTCCATTCACAAATGTACCACTATCTTTTGTTCCAAATACTTTTGAAATCTCAACCGCTTCTGAAATACTCACTTTTTCAGGGACATCTTCAATAAATAGCATCTCTGTAATTGCTAACCTTAATACTAATTTATCTGTTAACGCAATTCGAGTAATTTCCCAATTTTTAGAATTTTCATTAATAATTTTATCAACTTTATTAATATTATTATGAGATAATTTAACTAGCTTTAAACTATATTCTTTTACTTCTTCTATCGGAATATTTTCTTCGGTAAAACAAGTTTTGAGTAAATTTTCAGCAGAATTATCTGAAAGCTCACAACCATAAGATAATTGCACAGCTAATACTCTCGATTTTCTTTTTTCTCTTGGTGTCATTAAATCCGATTTTTCTTTCCAGAAGAGGTATAAATCGATTTTAATTCACCTAACTTACGAATTCTCTCTTCAGCTAAATAATCAGACGCAATATTTGTTGGAATATCTGCCTCTTCTGACCGTTTAAAAATAGCCATTAATGTATCATAAATACCTTCTGCTTGATTAAACGCTCTCTCTCTATTATAACCTTCTAATTCATTTGAGACATTTATTAAACCACCTGCATTGATAACATAATCAGGTGCAACAAGAATACCCCGAGACATTAACGCTTTACCATGTTCATGTGATTTTGCCAATTGATTATTTGAAGCACCCGCAATTACAGAACATTTTAACTGTGGAATTGTATCATCATTTAAAATTGCACCTAATGCACATGGAGCAAATATATCTACATCTAAACTATAAATATCATCTAAAGCAACGGCAGTAGCACCATAATCTTTTACTGCTTTATCAATTGAATTTTGGTCTATATCGGTTACAAATAACTCTGCACCATCTTTAGCTAAATAATCAACAAGAATCATTCCTACATGTCCTAATCCTTGTACACCAATTTTTAAACCATCTAAACTATTTCTATTTAATTTTGCTTTAACCGCTGCTTTCATTCCTACAAATACACCATAGGCGGTAACAACAGAAGGATCTCCACTTCCACCCAATGCTCTTGAAATTCCGGTAACATGATTTGTTTCTGTTCTCACCCACTCCATATCTTTTACAGAAGTCCCAACATCTTCAGCAGTGATATAGCGACCACCTAACCCTTCAACAAATCGACCAAACGATCTAAAAAGTGTTTCTGATTTTTCAGTTTTAGCATCTCCAATAATTACCGCCTTGCCTCCACCTAAATTTAATCCTGAAATTGCGGCTTTATAAGTCATCCCTTTAGATAATCTCAAGACATCAGTTAATGCCTCTGCCTCATTTGCATAATTCCACATTCTACACCCACCCAATGCTGGGCCTAATGTTGTATTATGTATTGCAACAATTCCTCTTAATCCTGATTGAGGATCCGAAAAAAATGTAACTTGCTCATGGCCTCTTTGGACCATATTTTCAAAAATATCCATATCCACCTTTCTTAATTTTTAAAGTAAACTTCTCGCAATAACAACTCGTTGTATCTCTGAAGTCCCTTCATATATTTGAGTAATTTTAGCATCTCTCATTAACCGTTCAACCCCTGACTCTCTCATATATCCATATCCACCATGGATTTGAACACAATTTGTCGATGCTCTCATTGCGACTTCAGAAGCATATACCTTTGCCATGGAAGCCATATGACCATATTTTTGGCCAGCATCTTTCATCATTGCGGATTTATGAATTAATAATCGTGCCGCTTCAATTTCCATTGCCATATCTGCAATTTTAAATTGGACAGCTTGTTGCATTGAAATTGGTTTTCCAAATTGAACTCTTTCTTTTGAATAAGATATAGAAGCATCCAATGAAGCCTGTGCGATACCCAGTGCTTGGGAAGCAATTCCAATCCGCCCACCATCAAGTGTGGCTAATGCAATTTTAAATCCTTGCCCTTCTTCTCCAATACGGTTGACAATAGGAATTCTTACATTATCAAAATAAAGCTCACTTGTATCTGACGCCCTAATACCTAATTTATCTTCCGGTTTACCTGGTTCAAATCCATCCCAACCTTTTTCAACTAAAAATGCAGAAATTCCTTTATGCCCAATACCTTGAGTTGTAATTGCAAATAATATAACATAATCCGAGTTTATACCATTTGTTACCCAATTTTTTGTTCCATTAACAATATAATGGTCACCATTTAATTGAGCGATAGTTTTCATATTTGAAGCATCTGAGCCAGACTGAGGTTCTGACAATGAAAAAGCTCCAATTTTTTCACCTTTTGCAAGCGGTTTTAAATATTTTTCTTTTAATTCTTCGCTCGCAAATTTCTCTAATAAATAACATACTAGAGAATTATTTACAGACATTACAACTGCAGCCGATGCATCTACTCTCGAAATTTCCTCCATTGCGATTGCATAAGACACAGCATCCATTCCTCCACCATTCCATTTTTCTGAAACCATCATGCCCATAAAACCCAAATCACCCATTTTTTGAATTGCTTCTTTGGGCCAAATCTTTTTTTCCTCTCGGTCAACTACACCCGGAGCTAATTCAATGCGTGCAAATTCTCGTGCTGTTTTTTGTATTAATTGTTGTTCTTCTGTTAAGTTAAAATCCATTGTTTCTTTTTAGTTTATAAAATTAAAAATTTATAGAATAATTAAAATATTATTTTTTGAAAATTTTAATAAATATATTATGTGTTTTCGATTAATATTTATAAAAACCCTTACCTGTTTTTCGGCCCAAAGTTCCTGCATCAACCATTTTTTTGAGTAATGGGCATGGTCTATATTTACTATCTCCTAATTCTTTATGAAGTACTTCCATTATTGCTAAGCATACATCTAAACCAATTAAATCAGCTAAGGTGAGTGGACCCATAGGATGAGCCATTCCCAACTTCATTATTTGATCAATTGCTTCTGTTTTAGCAACGCCTTCCATTTTACAAAATATTGCTTCATTAATCATTGGCATTAAAATTCTATTTGCAATAAATCCTGGATAATCATTGCATTCAACTGGTGTTTTATTTAAATTTTTAGAAATTTCAACCACTTTATGGGTAGTTTCATCAGTTGTTAAATGTCCTCTAATAATTTCAACTAATTTCATAACAGGAACAGGATTCATAAAATGCATACCAATGACTTTATCTGGCCTTGATGTTTGGGCACCAATTTTTGTAATTGAAATTGAGGATGTATTTGAAGCTAATATAGTTTCTTTATTACAAATTTTATCAAGAGTTGAAAATATTTTAGTTTTAATTTCAAAATTTTCTGTCACGGCTTCAATAACTAAACCGCAAGATTGTAATGAATCTAATTTTGTATTTGTTGAAATTAATCCCATAAATTGTAATTTATCTGATTCTGAAATCAATTTTTTATTAATTTGTCTATCCATGTTTTTAGAAATAGATGATAAACCTTTTTCTAAAAAATCAGGATTAATATCGACAAGTGTTACAGGATATCCATTTTGTGCAAAAATATGAGCAATTCCATTGCCCATTGTACCCGCACCGATTACACCAATTTGAATTTTCAAGAAACCTCTTATTTAATTATAATTAATAAAATAATGAATTTTGCAAACACCTAAATTTACAAATTAAATATTGTTTCCTTAGTTTACTAAAATAATGAGATTGTATTAATTTAAAGATAAATAATAGAGTAATTTATGTTTTATGGTTAAACTCTCTCAACAATCATCGCAGAAGCTTCACCACCACCAATGCAAATTGATGCCATTCCTGTTTTTGTATTTTTATTAGACATTGCATTCATTAATGTAATTAAAATCCGTGCTCCGGAAGCACCTATTGGATGGCCTAAAGAAACTGCACCACCATTAACATTCACTTTTTTTGAATCTAAATTAAACTCTTTTTGGGCTACCATAGTCACAACAGAAAATGCCTCATTAATTTCAAATAAATCAATATCACTAATTGAAACACCTGTTTTTTGACTTACTTTTTTCATTGCTTTTGCAGGTGCAGTTGTAAACCATTCAGGTGCTTGCGCAGAGGAGCTATGGCCTATAATTTTAAATTCAGGATTTAATCCTAATTCTTTTGCTTTATCACCACTTATTAAAATACAAACTGCAGATCCATCATTTATCGAACTAGCATTAGCAGCGGTAACCGTTCCATCTTTTTGAAATGCAGGTCTAAGTTTGGGAAACTTTTCTGGCATCCCTCTTCCTGGTTCTTCATCCGTATCAACAATTATCGAATCACCCTTTCGCTGTGGAATTTCAACGGGAGTAATTTCATTTTTAAAAAGCCCACTTTCTATTGCATTTAGCGATCTTTTATAAGACTCTTTTGCAAATTCATCTTGGTCTGCTCTTGAAAATTCATATTTATCTGCACATATTTCTGCACAATTCCCCATATGTTGATCATTATACACATCCCATAAACCATCATGAATAATTCCATCCAGAACTTGACCGTGGCCTAATCTCATTCCAGTTCTACCTTTTGGCAAATAGTATGGAGCATTACTCATACTTTCCATTCCACCGGCAATAATTACATCCGCATCTCCACAGGCAATTGCTTGTGAACCTAACATTATTGCTTTTAAACCAGAACCACACATTTTATTAATGGTTAAACATTCTACATTTTCAGGTAATCCAGCGTAGATTGATGCCTGTCTTGCGGGAGCCTGTCCCACACCCGCAGATAAAACATTTCCCATAATCACTTCATTTACTTCAATTGGACTTAATCCACTTTTTTCTAATGCTCCTTTAATTGCAATTGCACCTAATTTAGGAGCTGAAATATCTTTTAATGCTCCTTGAAAAGCTCCAATTGGAGTTCTGGCATAAGATAAAATAAATACATCTCTATTCATTTGTTTTCCTTTTTATTTCCATTTTCATACGCTTCAATTATTTGGCGTACTAATTTATGTCTCACCACATCGCTTGAATCAAATTCGACAAATGAAATTCCTTTAATTGATTTTAGCTTATTTTGTGCATCAATTAATCCTGATATTTCATTATTGGGTAAATCGCTCTGTGTAATATCACCTGTAATTATTGCTCGAGAAGTTACTCCTAATCGTGTTAAAAACATTTTCATCTGAGTATTTGTTGCATTTTGGGCTTCATCTAAAATCATAAATGAATTATGGAGTGTTCTTCCACGCATATATGCAAGTGGAGCAATTTCAATAATTCGCTTTTCTAAATAAATTTTTCTTTTTTCATGGGTTAACATATCTCCCAATGCATCATAAAGAGGTGTTAAATAGGGGTCAACTTTTTCTTTTAAATCTCCGGGTAAAAAGCCCAACCTTTCACCTGCTTCTACTGCAGGACGTGTAATTACAATTTTTTCAACAAGTCCTTCTTTTAATGCTGATACTGCACATGCAACAGCTTGATACGTTTTTCCTGTACCTGCTGGACCAATAGCAAAAACAATTTCATTTTTAGTTACCGCTTCAAAGTATTTTTTTTGCCCATTTGTTCGAGGGACAACAGCACCTTTGTGCGTATATAAAATCACGGGCATATCTTCACCATTTTGGTGGTGTATTGAAGTTTCTGTTCGCGAAAAATTAAGTAATGATTTTACATCATTTTCATCTACAAATCCTTTTTGATTTACCGTAATAATCATTTCAGCAACTACAGATTCAATTTTTTCTAATTCAGTTTTTTCGCCTTCCAAAAACATTTCGGTGCCACGAGTAATTAATTTACCAGTGAAATTCTTTTCTAATACTTTTAGATTGCAGTCATTGGGACCCAATAAACTTAATGGATCCACACTTCCTATTTGAATTGTTACTTTAAATTTATTCAGGATTTTGCTCTTATAATTTCTAAATGCAAATCTTGTAATTGTTTTTCATCTACATTCGCAGGGGATTCATCCATTAATGATATTGCAGAAGTCGTTTTTGGGAATGCAATTACATCTCTAATTTGAGTACAATTTGCAAGTAACATTACAATGCGATCAAATCCAAATGCCATTCCACCGTGGGGAGGAGCACCGTATTTAAATGCATTCATTAAAAAACCAAATTTTTCTTGAGCCTCATCATCACCAATTCCGAGTATTGTAAATATTTTAGCCTGTAATTCTGCCGAATGTATTCTAATTGACCCACCACCAATTTCATATCCATTCATTACAATATCATAAGCCAACGACCTAACCTCTCCTGGATTTGAATCCATTTTATCCATATCTTTAAAATTGGGTGAGGTAAATGGATGATGTAGTGCATCCCATCTTTTTTCATCTTCATTCCATTCGACTAATGGAAAATCGACAACCCAAAGTGGTGCCCATACATTTGGATCAATTAAGTTTTCTCTTTTTGCAATTTCTAATCGCAAAGCTGAAAGTGCAGAAAATACTACTTTTGCATCATCACCAATTATAAATACAATATCACCTTCATTTACTTTACAGTTCTCAATAATATCTTTTTGGATGGTTTCTGGGAAAAACTTACTAATTCCACCCTCTAAAACATTGTCCCCTGCTTTCATCCATGCTAAACCTTTTGCATTGTGATATTGTTTTACAAAGTTAGTGAGTTCATCAATAATTTTACGGCTATATTTTGCACAAGCCGGTGCGACAATTGCTTTTACTCTACCACCATTATCCAACACAGACTTAAATGCATAAAATTCTGACTGTTGAACAAATTCAGAGAATTCTTGTAATTCCATTCCAAAACGTGTATCTGGTTTATCATTCCCATACATCTCCAATGCGTCATAATAATTAAGAACAGGGAATTGTTCTGGTAGCTCAGCATTAATTGTTTCTGACCATAGTTTTCGAGTTAATCGTGTACCCAAATCTATAATATCTTCTTGATCTATAAATGACATTTCAATATCAATTTGAGTAAATTCAGGCTGTCTATCTGCCCTAAAATCTTCATCCCTAAAACATTTAACAATTTGAAAGTATTTATCAAACCCGGAAACCATTAATAATTGCTTATAGGTTTGAGGCGATTGCGGAAGTGCATAAAATTTCCCTTCATGTAATCGACTCGGAACAAGGAAATCTCTAGCTCCTTCAGGGGTTGATTTCATTAATACAGGTGTTTCAACCTCTATAAAATCTTCATCATGTAAAAATTGACGAGTGATTTGAGCGGACTCATGTCTTAATTTTAAATTAGCTTGAAGTTCTTTCGTCCGTAATTCTAAATATCTAAATTTTAATCGATGATCTTCTGATGCTGAATTACGATCATTCACATTAAACGGCATTGGCTCTGCTTCATTGAATACATGAATTTCACGCACCTCAACATCAATTTCACCGGTTGGCATTTCTGAATTTATTGCTTCTGTAGGACGAGCAACCACAACACCTTTAACCCCAATTACATCTTCTAATCCCAAACGGAAGATTTGTTTATAAGCATCCTCATGCAATTCTTCATTAAATACAATTTGAGTTTTACCATATCGATCTCTTAAATCAATAAAAATTAATCCACCATGATCTCTTCTTTTTGAAATCCACCCATTTAGTACAATTTCTTGTCCCGCATTTTCATTTCTTAATTCACCACAATTATGGCTTCTTTTTAACACTTTTTACTCCAAAATTAGCAGGTAAATTTACACTGTTTTTGAAATGTGAGATTTATAATTTTATATGAAGAATTAACTTTTCTTACTACGCTAATTGATTATTCAAAAAACTTGAATTTAAACTATATTAAATTATTGGTTAAATATACTTTTTATATATATTTTATATAATGAATTTAGCTTTACAAAACATCCATTATTAATAAGGTTTCTCAAGAAAAACCCAAATTTGCGAAATGCAATTGTTTACAAACAACCATGATTTATACCCATGTTTTACATAATGGGCATTTGAGATTTAAAAGTCTGAGAGATATATTATGAGAAAAATTTCAAATATGGTTATACGGCTGTTTCAGAGCGATATACACTTTTGGCTAAGTCGTATTTACATAGTTAAACCGCTTTTTAAAGAAAGATGTTGAATTATTAAATTGATTGAATCAAAACAAAAACTTAATCTTTCCCAACTTGAACAATACCTATCCAAAGCAGCCTGGATATTAAAAGGGCCTGTGGATGCTTCGGATTTCAAGGTTTACATATTCCCGCTACTTTTCTTTAAACGGATTTCAGATGTATACGATGAAGAATACACTTTAGCGTTAGAAGAATCTTCTGGTGATAAAGAATATGCTGCCCTTCCCGAATTCCATCGCTTTGTGATACCACAAGATTGCCATTGGAAAGATGTTC
>JACKQG010005436.1_pt1 | contig 14037 bp, 11 predicted proteins | sample 8237621 | NCBI WGS metagenome assembly JACKQG01 (sample SAMN15677084, study PRJNA649215) | marine metagenome | biome: marine; feature: Black Sea; material: saline water; isolation source: suspended particulate matter (SPM) from the Black Sea western gyre | collected 2013-06-09/2013-06-10 | depth...
TTAGCTTTCTTCTTTGGACACACGGGTCGGTTCAAGATGATGAAGTTGCCGGAAAATTTATGTATTTCTACCAAGGTAAGAGAGGTATTCCGTCACCATTATTAATAAGAAGGTTTAGAGGAACAGACCCTATTGAAACTACAGTTAGAGAAATTTTATCATTGACAAAGATGAATTGGAATGGTGGAGAATTATACAAAAGTTTACCAGTAACATTAGATTTTGCGAAGCGTCTCTCAAAGTATGCTAAGCAGGCTGAAAGTCTTCCACCAAGAGCATTTGATTTTAGATTTTTTATGTAGAAAAACTGAATTAAATTTACTTAAGTTACGCATATAACAAGCCAATCAAACTGAATGCAAACGCGTTCGGGTTGCCTGAAAGTTTGTTATCCGGACATTTTTTTTTCTTAAAAAAGTTACTTGCCGCTGTATTTGCATCAGCTTATCGGCAGGCCGCTATAAATAAATGAAGCCAGAATAAAAAGGAATGATTAAATGACAGCAAACCAAACTAATTTTTTATCTCTATTAGTTGGAAAAAAACAATTTATCAAACCAATATATCAAAGGACATATTAATCATGAGCAGCGATCATAATTTCAACAAAATAAAATCGTACAAATTTTCTCACGAACAAAGAATAGCTATCTAAATTGAGATGAGTTAAAAAATGGATAAACCCCAAAAACCCAATTCTCAAATTATTATCTATCAATCAAAATCAGGCAAGACAAAAATTGAAGTCCGTTTACAGGATGAAACCGTTTGGCTTACCCAGGATCAAATTGCAGTGCTATTTGGCAAAGCGAAATCAACGATAAATGAACATATAAAAAATGTATATGCTGAGAAGGAAGTTGTGGAATCGGAAACGATGAGAAAATTCGGAAATTCCGAATTTTCTACCAAACCTACAAATTATTATAATTTGGATGTTATCATTTCAGTTGGTTATCGCGTAAAATCTTTACAAGGCACCCAATTTCGCAAATGGGCTACAGAGCGCATTCGAGAATACATCATCAAAGGATTCACCATGGATGATGACCGGCTAAAACAGGAGGGCGCGCGCTCACGTTATTTTGAAGAATTGTTACAACGAATCCGCGATATTCGCAGCAGCGAAAGAAATTTTTATCAAAAAATTACCGATATATACGCCACAAGCATAGACTACCAGAAAGAAGATCAATTAACAAAAGAATTTTTTTCTACTGTTCAAAATAAAATGCACTATGCAGTCCATGGCAAAACTGCCGCGGAGCTGATTAATGTAAGAGTAAATGCAAATAAACCATTCATGGGACTAACCAATTTTGAGGGGAAATATATAACTACGCGTGATATTGGTATTGCTAAAAATTACCTTTCAGAAGATGAACTAAAGCAACTGAATTTAATTGTTTCCATGTATTTGGATTTCGCTGAATTGCAGGCAACCAATCGAAAGCCGATGCGAATGGCGGACTGGATCCAGAAGCTGGATGATTTTCTAAAAATCAGTGAAAAAAAATTGTTAGACAATGCCGGCAAGGTGAGCCATCAAAAAGCATTGGATAAAGCCAAAGCTGAATATGAAAAATACAGGAAAGAAGAAGACAAAAAATATATTTCCGACTTTGACCGTGAAATGAAAAAGCTTATCGATAAAAACAGACCGGATAATTTATGAAATTAAAATTCAAACTCCTGCAATATCAGACCAGCGCCACAATAGCGGTTGTAAATTGTTTTGCCGGACAAACATAGGCACCAAAACACGAAGAAACAGTATGATAGAAGCTAACAGAAATTTAAAATCAGTTTTTGTGATATAATTATGAATTGTATTTTTATTAATTGTTTTTTAAAGCGTTGTGCACCCTTCGGGCATAATAGCCTTCGTGTCTTTGTGACAAAAATTTAGGAATAATTCAATTTAAGAGGCTAAAAAATGAACAAAACAACAAAAGTTCTATTAGCGTGTATTTTCTCCATCATTTTCTTAAACACAGAAAATAGCTGGTCATCAAAATCAAAACGATATTATATTGACGACATTCAAATCAACGCAAAAATTCTACCCGATGGCAGTCTTCATATCGAAGAATCACGAACTTTCCGCTTCAGGGGAAGTTACACCTGGGCAGATTACAGTATTCCGTTACAACAGCTTGGGAAAGTGACAGATTTCTCTTTGATGGAAGAAGACATCGAATATTCTGAAGGCTATGAAAAAAGACCCGGAATCTACATAATCTCCCAGGACGAAAATGAGTTTTACGTCAAGTGGTTTTACCGGGCAAAAAATGAACGCCGCACATTTACTCTCAACTACAGAATTGAAGATGCTGTGATTGTTCATGATGATGTGGCAGAATTTTATTACAAATTTCTCCGTGCCGGACGACAAAAATCAACCGGAAATGTTCGGGCAAATTTAACACTTCCACAACCAGCCACCACAACTGATGTGCGGGCATGGATGCACAGTTCTCTCAATGGTGAATATGAATTTAGTAATGGTAAAATACGTTTATGGGCTTCTCCGCTTCCCCGAAAAAACCACTTTGAGGCACGTGTTATTTTCCCCACTTCATGGATTCCTTTAGCGCAAAAGAAAAGCGGCGAAATAAAACAGCAGCAAATTATGGACGAAGAAAAAAATTTAGTTGAGCAATCAAACCTGTTACGAGAAAAAGCACGTCAGAAAGCAGAATTTAAGAACAAATATTATCAAACAGCTTATCAGGGAAATATCATTCTAACAGTGTTAGGGTTTGCCATTTTTATATTGCTTTACCAGAAATATGGTAAAGGGCATCCGGTCCCTTTCCGCAGCAAATTAAATTCTGAAATACCGGGAAATATTTCCCCGGCTGTGGCAAATTATATTTTTGCATCGCAGCAAATAGGCGCCGGCGCTATGGTTGCCACTTTGATGGATTTAGCGCAGCGCGGATTTTTAAAAATTGAGGAACAACGTTCGGAAAAGAAATTTATTTTCAAAACAACAAAAACAGAATATATTTTAAAGCTGGATCAAGAACATTATAAAAAAGAGAAAAACAATTTAGCGCCGCATGAATTAGACTTAATTGATTTCATATTTAATGAAATAGCTGGCGGCGCTTCAGAAATTAAAATGAGCGCTATCAGAAAATCAGGCGGTAAAGTTATAAAATGGTTCCGCCAATGGAAAAAACTTATAAAGGAACAATGGGGAAACAAACCTTTCTATGACAAATTTAGTTACAAAGGGATAATTATCTCCGCGATTGTTGCTTCAATAATTGAAACTGCTGGTATTTTGACAATTATTTTTTTCGGCATAATTGGGCTAATTGCCGCTATATCCGGATTTGTTCTGGTTGGAGTGTCGTTCACTATTTTGAGATACACCAAAGAAGTTAAGCTAATGCGCTCCAAATTACTGGCGTTAAGAAAATATTTAAAGAAATATGAATTCAGAAAAGATAGCGCTATTTTGCAAACAAATTTTGAAAAATATTTTGTCTATGGCGTAGCGCTGGGAATCGGAACAAAAGCAATTAAAGAGTTGTTGATGGCTTTACCGGACTGGCAGCATTCAACATATTTCCCCTGGTACATGGGCGCTCTTGGACACAGTTCCCCGGCTGGTTTTGCAAATGCGGTTTCGTCAATGGTAACAGTAGCCAGTACGACAATGGGAACTGCTGCCGGAGTTGGTGGCGGCGCATCTGCTGGTGGCGGAGGTGGAGGCGGAGGGGCTGGAGGAGGAGCGGGGTAACCAAATCTTTAGGAATAAAATAACATTCCTTCGTTGTCAATTGACAATTCACAATTGGCAATTCTCAATTATTCGTGATATATAATTCTAACAGACATATTCTGAAATCATTTAATTCTCAATTGTGAATTGAAAATTGATAATTGTGAATGATCAAATTCGACAATTAGATTTTTATTAAATCAAATATGGTAAATGTAATGAAAAAAATCTTTCTATTTTTTATGATTATTATGTTGGCAGTTAGTTTTTCTTATGCTGCTGACTTCCCTGAAATCAAAGCGTTCAAAGCGGAAGGTGACGTAATGTCTTACGAACCTGAAAATCTCTACGAATACATAAACGGCGCTGCTGATGCTTATTTGGCTTATGGATTTTCTCATTTGGTTAGCAGAGATTTTTCCTGCCAGGGCTTAAGATTTACCATTGACATTTATAATATGGGCAGCCGGATTAACGCATTCGGAATGTTCCAAACCGAGCGTCCACGCGATGCAACAGGTTTGGATATTGGCGTAAAAGCAGTGGTCTCTCCTCCCTATCAGTGTCTTTTATTAAAAGGGAGCAATTACGTTAAAATAAATATCTTTGAAGGTGAATTCACTTTTGAAAATGGTAAAAAAATTTTAGAAGCTACCGCAGCAGCGCTAAAAGGTTCAAAAGATTTGCCCGATGAAATCAAATTACTTCCTCAAAAATTCATAATAGTTAATTCCGAAGGCTATAATCGTGATACCTATCTCGGATTATCAATTTTACAGCGATGTGTTTATGCAAAATATAAAATCAAAGACAAAACAGTTCAATATTATGTTATTGTTCCGACCAAAAACAAGCCAGTACAAGCAACCTGGAAAAGATTGTCAGATAAATGGGAAAAAGAAACGCTTGGTAATAAAACGATTCTTTTCAAAAAAATTCCTTATAAAGGATTCACTGGTGTTGTTTTGACGGATGGGAAAATTTTCGGTGTTGCGGATTGTGAGGATAAAAAACAAATGTTGGAGCTGTTAGGTAATAGGGTGATTAGGTAAATAGGTAATTAGTATATAAAAAGTTGTTTTCTTGCACAATCTTCAGCAGGTCTATACTATAGATCGAAGATGCGCCGTCTTTTCTGGCGCATTGATTCGCCGAAGGAGAATGGGCAAAAAATAAAAAAGACAGAAAAATGAATGACAGAAAAAATGCCTTATTTTTCTGTCATTCATTTTTCTGTCTTAATGGTTCTGGCTTGCCCAGGTTGGGTAATTAGGCGATTAGGTAATAAATGAAATAGTTAATTACGATCCGTTAAATCTCATGGTATTCGCCCAATTTTTATTTTAATCAATTACTATTTCACATAATTACCCAATTAACCAATTACCATTTTACCCAATTACCAAATGCACTAATTACCCAATAAACCAATTACCCACTCAACCATTTTAACATTGATAAATAGAATAAGGATAAAGATGATAAATCCATTCCGTTTTTACGCCACTGGAAAAGAAAAACCACTTTTAGAAGATCAGAAAGCAATTGATAAACTATATAAAAAAAACAGAATATCGGTTTTACTATCAATAGCGCTTGGCGCAGGATTTGCTTACACCTGCCGGTTAGTAATATCATTAGTAAAAAAACCTTTAATTGATGGCGGAATATTTTCTGCAGAACAATTAGGTTTAATAGGAGCAGCGTTTTTTTACAGTTATGCGTTTGGAAAATTTTTCAATGGCATTCTCGCTGACTACTCCAACATAAAAAAAGTCTTTGCTACTGCTGTATTTATTTCTGCCGTAATAAATTTGTTTATGGGTTGGTCTTCCCTGCTCTGGATATGGATTGTTTTATGGGGTATCAATGGTTGGTTCCAGGGATTTAATGCTCCATCCGGGATTGTAACGCTCTCCAACTGGTTCAGCAATAATGAACGCGGCAGGTATTACGGGATCTGGGCGACTGCTCATGGATTTGGTGAAGGATTAACGTTTTTTGGTATTGCTGCTATCGTCAACTATTTTGGTTGGCAATATGGTTTTTGGTCTGCCGGTGTTTTGTGCATTTTAGTCGCATTTGGTTTATACAAATTTTTGCAGGACAGACCGCAAACGTTGGGACTTCTCCCGGTGGCGGACTGGCGTAACGATCATGGCGTAATTATAGAAGAAGAAAAAGAAGGAAAACATAATACACGAAAAGCACAGTTTTCTATTTTAAAAATTCCGGCTGTGTGGATGATAGGACTTGCCAGTGCGATGATTTACATGACCAGGTACGCCATTAATAGTTGGGGCGTGCTCTATCTCCAGGAAGCAAAAGGATATTCCCTTATTGAAGCAGGGAGCATTATTGGCGTGAATACCATTGCAGGAATTACTGGTTGTATCGCATTTGGATTTATTTCCGACAAATTTTTCAACGCCAAAAGACCGCCGCTTAATCTCATTTACGCCATATTGGAAATTTTAGCGCTCGCAGTTATTTTCTTCTCCCCAATTCAAAGTACAACTCTGTTAATCGTTGCTTTTACAGTTTACGGTTTTACTTTGAGCGGATTAATCGCATCGCTTGGCGGATTATTCGCTGTTGATATCGCACCCAAAAAAGCTGCCGGAGCAGCAATGGGTTTCATTGGTGTTTTCAGTTATGTGGCTGCCGCGCTACAAGAACATATAAGCGGATTTTTGATCGAGCGCGGGACAACCATTATCAATGACGTTCGAATTTATGATTTTAGCACAGTAAAAATTTATTGGATCAGCGCATCAGTTCTTTCGCTTATTTTTGCTATTACGTTGTGGCGTGTCAAACCTGCAGAATAAATTGCAGATTTATCATGAATCATGAAAACACTATGACTTAGTCTTTTTTGTTTTAATTAAATTTTAGTGATAAAAATCACCCCCGGTAAAACCTTCTTTTATTAACTTATTGGAGTAATCGTCTTAATTAAAGAATAGCTCGGCAACCAATTTATCAAATTGACTATAACACCATGGAAAAATTTATAAAATTTCAGGAAGCCGTTTCCATCAAAGACCTTCATAACTCACTATCAGATCACCGCATTATTCTGTTGAGGGAATCCCAAACAACCAGCACCATACAAATTCAAGTTCTTAACAATATTAGTAACCGTGAAATTGAACAAGCTTTTCTCCCCTATCGTATTAAAAAAATATTTGATGAGTTTCCATATCCTTTGAGAAGTGGTGGCTTCAACCTGTTTTCCTTCAAAAAAATGTTCAGTGTTTTTAAATAAGATTCCTGTGTAGTCACATTGCATTATATGGAGATGTAAAGGTTATGCTTCCCTTTCTAACATCCCAATTCCCCACCCTGTTTCAAAATTACATTCATTTAATATAGTATTTGAACAATTCTGAAAATTTCGAAAAAATCACTTGACTTTTTGAAACTTTTTTGTTATATATTCGATATACTTTATATCATATAAAGTATATCAGTTATTAACTTTTCAATAATATTATATAAGCAATTAATTTTACGTTCGTTATAAGGAGATAGTAATGAACCCGCTTGAAGTAGAAAAAGTTGTAAAAAGTTTTGGTGATGTGAATGCTGTAAATAATGTTTCTCTCTCCATCAAAGAAGGTACAGTCTTTGGACTGCTCGGACCAAACGGAGCAGGCAAAACTACATTGATCCGAATGATAATGAACATCATCATTCCTGATTCTGGTAAAATTTCAATTTTTGGCAATTCAAATTCAAAATTAGTGAACAATAATATCGGTTATTTGCCAGAAGAAAGAGGACTTTACCGAAAGATGAAGGTTGGAGAGCTACTGCTATTTCTTTCCAAATTAAAATCAATGGACAGAAAAGATGCAAAGTCACAAATAAATTTCTGGTTAGAAAAAATGGAAATTTCCGACTGGAAGAAGAAAAAAGTTGAAGACCTATCCAAAGGCATGCAGCAGAAATTACAATTTATCGGGACAATTCTTCACCAACCGCAATTGCTCATTCTCGATGAACCATTCGGCGGATTAGACCCGATCAATACAAACTTGATAAAAGACATTTTATTAGAGTTGAAAGAAAAAGGCACGACGATTATTTTTTCAACTCATATAATGGAGAGTGCAGAAAAAATCTGCGAGGAGATATTTCTCATCAATAAGGGTAAAAATGTTCTTTCTGGTAAATTGAGTGAAATTAAAAAAAGCTTTGGCAAGAGAAACATACTTATCAAATATGAAGGAAATGGTGACTTCCTGAAAAAATCCAAACAGATCAAAAAATATGATGATTATGGGAATTATGTGGAAGTCCAATTAGCACAGAAAGGTGATAGTCAGAAACTGCTTCGGGAGGCGATGGAATCATCAGTGATACACAAATTTGAAATTGAAGAACCTTCATTGAATGATATTTTTATAGAATCCGTGAATGATGTTCATTAAAAAAATTAGACAGGATTGCAGGATTTTCTGGATTAACAGGAAAGAAATTTTGATTTAAACAAACCAGGTTTCTTTAAGAAACCTGGTTTGTAATACATTTATTTAAATAAAAAAAAACCAAGCAACACCATTCCTGTAAATCCTGCTAATCCTGTTATCCTGTCAAAATAGCTCAAATCAAAAAAGGAAATCAAATCATGAATAAAAAAATATTTGCAATCATCAGCCGGGAATTCTTGACCCGAGTAAGAACAAAGGGTTTTATAATTGGTACATTAATATTTCCCTTACTTATATGCCTGATGTTCGGGGGTATCTTTATTTTTCAAAAATTAGCACAGCCATCAACAAAAACTTTTTATATCATCGATCAAAGCGAACAAATTTTTGAAGATTTTTCAGGAATGTTTACTGATACTTTAAGCACTGGCGAACCTAAATATATTTTCACTGAAAAAAAAGTTGCAACAGCAGAGCTTGACTCAATGCTTAATAAATACCAAAGAATGGTTTGGAACAAACAAATTGATGGCTATTTTGTGATTCCTGAAAATATTGTTGAATCAAAAGAAGTGACTTATTCAGCCCAGAATGTGAGTGATTACGAAGAGCAGCGAAGTTTCCGTTGGGCATTTTCACGGATTATAGCCAATATGCGTCTCGAAAGCATTGGATTACCCGCGGAGAAAATCCGTGAAGAAATGTCAAAAGGAAATATTCGTCTCGTAAGCCGCCAGGTTACCGAAGAAGGCGAAATTGAGAAAAGCGGCGTATCCAGTTTTTTATTAGCCTATTTTCTTACTTACATTATGGTACTCATGATTGTCATTTATGGACAAACTTTGATGAGAAGTGTGATCGAAGAAAAAAGTCAGCGAATCACAGAAACGATAATTTCTTCTGTTAAACCATTTGAATTGATGATGGGAAAAATTGTGGGGATCTGTGCTTTGGGCTTGATACAATTATTAGTTATGGGTTTATTTATGTTTGCGGTGATTCAGTATGGCTCTTCTATTTTCATCAATTTCGGCGCTACAGTGCCTGAATTTTTTCAAATTTTGAGTCAAATTAATTTTTCCCCCACTGTTTTCGGCTTCATGATACTTTTCTTTTTAATGGGATTCATTTTCTTTTCCAGCTTATTTGCTGGTATCGGCGCCATGGTGAACACTGACGATGAGGGTTCCCAACTTATGACGCCAGTTATTTTCACCCTATTTTTTGGCTTTATGATAATGATCGCACTGGCAAAAAATCCTGATTCAGCCGCAGCTTTTTGGATGTCATTCATTCCTATATTTACACCATCGGTGATGTTTGGCAGAATTGCGGTGAGCGATCCGCTGCTTCCATCAGGGACAATAATGTCTATCGTTGTCATGTTAATTTCATTAATTCTTTTAATAAAACTGATAGCAAAAATTTACCGAGTTGGTATTTTAATGTACGGCAAAAAACCTTCTATCAAGGAAGCTATCAAGTGGATTAAGTATAAATAGCTTTTAGCGTTCAGCTATCAGCTAAAAGCTCTCTTTTATTTTTTAAGAATGAAAGCTGATGGCTGACTGCTGAAAGCTATAAAAAAAAGGAAGCTTAAATGAATTATTTTTCAAAACTAAAACCGCTCAATGAATGGTGGATTGGTTTAATCTACATCGGAAACGGTGTTTTATTGTTGATTGCAGCCATTTTTGGGTATTGGGAATTCTATTTGAAATTTATTGGATTATTGATTTTCATCGTTGGGATAATAAATGTAATCATTTCTTTTAGAATGGGCAACTATGCCTACCTTGCGGGAGCGCTGCATTATTTTATTATTGCTCTAATGTGTTTCTTCGTAACTGGCGATAATAAAGCGCTTGTTGTAATACTGTTGGGTTGTTTTTGTTTTACCCTGTTTTGGAATATATCTTTATTAATTTCAAAAAAAACAAAATGGCGAAAACGCGAAGTTTTGGAGTTGGCTGCTTATCCTGTTGACGATAAAAAAAACGGATTCACAGCCCGTCCAAAACCAACAGGCAGCGCCGAGTATTCTAAAAATGCCATATTAGAATTTGCCAGGTTTTTATCAAAAAATCTAATTGCCATTCCCTATATTGAAAAAGACAAAGTGGCACTGGTAATTACAAAAAACCGATTAAGCCATCTGTTAAATTTGAAAAATGACTATTCAGATGAAACATATATCTTATTTGATTTTAAAGGAAACGTCACAGTGAATATTACCAAACTGACTATCTTCAATACAAAGAAGCACTGTCATTTGATCAATTAACTGATTCTTTGGGTAACTTATTCAAAGAATTTCTGGAGCTATTCAAGAACGGTGAATCAGTCAGGATTATTGACAGGATGAACGCGCTTAAATTAAGTCCGTTTGAGGGGATTATGTTATTTTAATTTTATAAATATTGACAATACTCATAAAACAATTTTAGGAGATAATCATGAATGAATTTCAATCATCGTCATTATTCTGGTGCCCATCGCATTCCAGGTTTTTATGCTTGCAATTAAGCAAGAGAAGCGACACAAAGAGATACTGGAGATTTTGAAAAGGATTGAAGAAAAATCAAACAGTAAAGTCAAACAAAACTAAATTACTAATTTGGAGCAAAAATGCAAAATAAATCAAAACTTAAACCAACAAATTGGGGCGTTGTACTCGCTGCCATTTTAGCAATATTGGTTCTTGCTTCAATTTTTATAGTCATTAGAAATTTTGTAGATTACGAGACAAAAATGAAAATTTTCGGTATTGCCTATATTTTATTTAGCTTGTTCAATCTTGTTATCTGGGTGATTAAAAAAAATCTTTTAAGTTTAAGCTTGATTTTGATTTGTTTAGTAATGTCAGTGAGTTATTTTTCAGATTATAAAGGTGCAGGCATTTTTATTCCTTTGATTATCTTCTGGCTCCTTTATGGTTACTTTCTTTATCTGAATATTAAGTTCAATTCACGCTATCGGAAGCTTTTAGAATTAGCAGCAAAACCTGTTGATGGGACAGCCGATGGTTTTTCTTCACGTCCTTTTCCAGCAGGGAAAGCAAAATTTACAAGGGAAGAATTAAACAGTTTTGCAATTTTTTTAAGAAAGCATTTCATCGCTTTTCCTTATGTTAAAAAAAGCGGCACTCTGCTGGCATTAACAGATCAAAGTAGATTCTGGTCTGGACGTTTGAATGATAAAAAAGACTCGTATGTTTCCTTCAACTTTGACGGAACGATCTCTGTGAACATCGCAAAAAAGGATTATCAAAAATATAAAGAAGAATATACTTTTGATGAACTTTGTGAATCGCTGGGAGATATGTTTAAACAGTTTTTGTTCTACTTTCAGGAAAATAATACAGAAAAAATTCTACAACATTTTTAATAAATTTTACAATTTTTTTGAAACGTAAAAGGGAGTATTCATGGTAAATTCAAGCAAATTAAAACCGACAAACTGGAGCATAATTATTATAAATTCAATTATTGCTATAGTAATATTTTTTTCCATTTTTGCAATTGTCAGAGCGGTATTAATAGAAAATATGGCAGACAAAATTAGCGGCATTATCTATTTGCTAATTTCGATAGTTTTACTGATTTCCTGGTTAAAAACTAAAGCGATACTTTTGATTCCTGGTATGTTAATGAATTTGATAATTGCCATGCACTTCTTTTTCCACATTAGAACAATAGCGATTCTGATCAATGTTATTCTTTTATTAATCATGTGTTACTTGCTCTATGTGCATTTAAAACACCATTTCATTTATCGTAATATTTTTGAATTAACAGCTAAAGCAGTGAATGAAACTAAAGATGGCTATACTCAACGTTCCTATCCAGTCGGCAGCTCTAATTTTTCAAAAGGTGAATTATTCGGATTTGCTGAATTTTTGAAAAACCAACTCATCGCTGTCCCCTATGAGGAGAGCAACGGAGTAGTTTTTGTGTTAGCTGAAGACTGGTTTGGCTATCTGTTTAACCTGCATGGCGGATATGAAAATGTAACCAGAATCGTATTTAATCATGATGGAAATGTCTCTACTTCTATTGTAAAAACTGATTATTCAAAATATAAAGAAGCGCTCACTTTTGATCAGCTTTGTGACTCATTGGGAAATCTTTTTATTGAATTTATGCAACATTTTCAAAAGGGTGATGTGGCAAAAATTATGGAAAAAATATAAATTACAAAATTTATTTGTAAATATTTATAAGGATAAAAAAATGTATTTATTTAGAAAATTAAAACCCAATGAACGAGCTTTCCTGCTTGTTTTAGTACTTGTTTTATTATCTATTCCACTTATTTATATAGCTATTGTGAGTGGTCCACAAGCTGGCTGGGTTGCCTGGGGATTTGTTGTCTTTTATTTTGCGCCGTTTACGTTACTTGATCTAATAAGAACAAAAAATTATTATCATCTATTTCCACTACTTTTTCAATTACTGGCACCGTTGTTCGCACTCATAATTTTGGTTGGTGGATTCTATGAAAATCGTCATATCCTTATTCCTTTTATTTTTTGTATGGTTGCAGTTGGGGGTACTGGAATGTATTTTATTCTCACTCGAAAAATAAAATGGCGTTATCGGGAAGTTCTTGAACTGGCTGCTTTGCCAATCAAAGATACATTAAACGGATTCACTAATCGTCCACGCGTAGCAGGCAAAGCAGATTTCACAAAACATGAGCTTGAATCATTTTCCAAATTTATTGCAAAAAACATGATCGCTATTCCATATTCTCAAAGGAATAAAGTGACATTTTTATTAGCCATGAAAATAATTCATAAATTAGGAATGCCGACAGATTTTTCAAAATATTCGTATGTCGCTTTTGATTATGATGGAAATATCACTGTCAACATTGGTAAAAATGATTATTTGAAATACAGGGATCAACTTACATTTGACCAGCTTTGTGAATCGCTTGGACAGCTTTTTAATGAGTTTTTTGAGTTGTTCAAAAAAGGTGAAGGAGTAAGAATTATTGATCGGATGAATAATTTGAAGTTAAATCCATTTGAGGATTTTGCGGAAAAATGGGATTGATAAAAGCTTGAGTAAAAAAATGACAGGATTACGGGATTTACTGGAAAAACAATATTTTCACCTTAAGAATTTATTCCTGTTAATCCTGATCATCCGGGAATCCTGTCAAAAAAAATAAAAAAGGATAAAAAATCATGTTTAAACAAACTAAACTCAAAGGACCTTTGGGGAGAAAAATCCCGTTTGCCATTCTCTTAATTTTTATATGTGTTTTTGCTGAACTTTATTTCACAGGATACCCCTTTTATTCTGTTTTGGTATTCGGTGCTTTTTTCGTAATATTGGGAATTGTGGATTTTTACAAGACAAAGCTTCTCACCTATTTAATTTTATATTTATTAGCAGGAACTGCAACATTGCATAGTCTGGCAAATTTTGCCCAATTATATGAGATTGAAAACACCACAATCTTTTCAAAAACCACTTATGTTTTCCATGTTATTTTCAATCTAATCTTTATCGCTTTTAACTGGTCAACACTGTACTCTCATGAGAAACTGGAAGCCAACGCCAGACGCCTTTTTAAGCTGGCATCCGAACTAATTTTTGAAACATCAAACGGCTTCACAAACCGACCTTATTCTGCAGGCACTGCTGAATACTCCAGGGAAGAAATTCTTGGTTTTGCTCGATTTTTGAGTGGTAAAAATATTGTTCGGACGATTGCTAAAAAAGACTCTGTGATATTAACATTTTCCATGGGAATAAGTCCATTAAAATATCCTGACATTAAAAAAATAAGCTACGTTTCTTTTGATTACGAAGGAAACATTTCAGTCCATATTTCCAAATATGATTATAA
>JACKQG010005437.1_pt1 | contig 14036 bp, 4 predicted proteins | sample 8237621 | NCBI WGS metagenome assembly JACKQG01 (sample SAMN15677084, study PRJNA649215) | marine metagenome | biome: marine; feature: Black Sea; material: saline water; isolation source: suspended particulate matter (SPM) from the Black Sea western gyre | collected 2013-06-09/2013-06-10 | depth...
CAAACTCCTCACCTTCAAGTGTAATCTCTGCCATTAATACCATATGACACTGTGTGCCAGATATGGGCTCCCAATCTGGTGGTCCATTATACACTTCTAAAGTAAAGTCAATTTCACCGGTTACCTGGTCAGCAAAAACCTCAACACCAACTATTGTAGAATCCCTGTAACCCTCTAATGATGCTGTCACATCATAAATTCCATGTGCAATATTTATTATGTAATATCCAGCAGGATCGGGGTTTGCTGCTACTCCATCTGCTGTTACAACAACCTCTTCTACATTACCAGATCCTCCATTTAGGGCAACTATTCCCTCTATAACTCCAGGTGGAGAAGTAATCTCAGGTAAACTTACCTTAGTTCCCTGTAAAACTTCTTTGGTATTTATGTCCTGAATAAAAGCAGCCAACTCACAATTATCTACTTCCCAATCTTCGTCTAAAGTGAATGATAAGTTCACAGTGTTTGTGGAATCTGATGAGAAATCAAGAGCAGTGCCATATTGATCTGGAACCATTAATCTTTCAACCCAGTGCAATTCTGTTTGCCCCTGCCAGTTATAAGGAATGTTTGACTCTGTCAAAGCAAGATGTAAAACCATATCTGTGCTTGAAGTTTCCGCAACCTTATTAACTGTTACTGTAACATTATAATCTAAGCCGGAATTACTACCGGCAATATCAATTGTAAATGAAGAGTTTATTGCTTTCCTTTGATTATATTTTGGCAAATAATAGGCATACATACTAGAAGAATGGTTTCCACCAAGAACATCAAGAACCCCACCAAAGAATGCATGGGGGATGCCACCCACACCATAATATGAACTTCTACTTACTGCGTATGTATTCATAAATGGATCTGAACTATGATATTCTATAACAGCAACATCACAACCATTTGCTATCAAATCCTCTGCTCCCATTGCTGCGCCAGGACAATAGTAACAACCTGTTGAAGTAAATATTTCCAGAACCACCATCTCTCTTTCTACTTCATCTGCCATTAACGTAGAAATTACCAATACAAACAATATTGTTAATAAAGTTTTTTTCATTTTTTCTTTCCTTCATATATTTTTTGACCTAAAAATTTATCATCACAGATGACATTATAAATCCTTTACTTAGTCATAGTTGCAAGACCACCATTGAGGGCTGTTACTCTATAGAAACACTTAGTTGCTGTAGCACCATTGATATGAGTATATGTTGTTGCTCCGCCATTTGTAGCCAATTCTGTAAATCCTGTATAAGGATCGTCAGAAAGGTAGACCTTATAATCTGTGGCACCAGAAACTGGACTCCAGGAAAGAACTACATCATCACCATCAATAGTAATTTCAACAACAGGTGGAGTTGTTGAAGTTAACTGATAAGGATCAAACGGTGTACCAATAGTTGTATTATTTTCAAAGACAATAGTCTCATTACAAGCATATATCATATCTGTATAAGAATCATATATCTTAAAGCTTATTTCTTCTCCACTATTTACATTACTTACTATATCAAAATACCAGAAACCAGCACCACCTGATTCCCACATTGCGATTCCACGACATTCTAAACTATCAGTCCAACAAAATGCACCTGCCATATTATCGCCATTACTTTCAAATTCCTCACCTTCAAGTATAATCTCTGCCATTAATACCATATGACACTGTGTGCCAGATATGGGCTCCCAATCTGGTGGTCCATTATACACTTCTAAAGTAAAGTCAATTCCGTTAGTGGACTGTCCTGATAAAACCTCTACACCAACTATTGTAGAATCCCTGTAACCCTCTAATGATGCCGTTACATCATAAGTTCCCGACGTAATATTTATGGTATAATCTCCATTAACATCATCAGGATTTACTGTGATTCCACCTGCCGTGATCTCTACTTCCTCTAAATTACCTGCTCCTCCATTAAGTGTAACTGTGCCTTCTATTGAACCTGTAATCGGAAAAAGATAGAAAATTCCTCCTTGATCGTTAGTAAAATTAGAACTTCCTGGATTTAGATTAGTTAGATAGTAGTAACCATTGTAAGCCCCAGACCAACCCCAATTAAAGTGAAAATAATTTGTTCCTTGATAACCATCAAGATTAAATGCATGACCATATACATCACCATAACCACGATAAATTAGAGGACGAGCATTATCTAATTCATTACGAACCATACTTTCCCATGTAGAATTTGCATAACTATTCTTGAGAGCAAAATATGCACTTAGGTCATATTTAAAGTAATTTTTTAACGCAGTTAGTGCGCTCGGACAATATTCTCCTACCCAGGCACCTGACCCAGAGGGTCCATAATCCATTTCAACACCAACTCCAATGTGATACAGCAAGGTTTTTGTATCATGTGAAGCAGTAGTATTTGGCATACTTGCCCAATCATAAGTGGTGACACCAAAATCAGCATAAAGGTATCCATAAGTTGGGTGATTATAACCATGTGTGCCTGTGCCTGTGCTTGGATGACTCCAATATTTCATTACTTGTGCTGTTGCAACTGCTGTGCAACCAGCATAGGCATGACCACCTGGACCCGCAGCATCCTCAGGGCAATACGCATTCCAATCCCAACCCTGATTCCAGTTCACTGTTATTAAAGGTGATACATTTTTTATATCTCTAATTTTTTCAAAGTTTTCTGTCTTTACTTCCAATCTTTCCCATTCATCGCTTATTTCTCTGGTGGCAGAAAGCACATTTTCTTTAGCATATACAATCTGGTCTTTAAAACAAACAAGCATAGCATCAAACTGTGGCGGATGATTTTTTAGTTCATAATTTTGTTCAAAACTGTAACCCAATATTGGTACAACAATATCATCTGCAGATACCATTACAAATCCAATTTTACTGAAATTGAAAATGTAGAAAATGTTTTCTGAATTCTCTTCTTCAATGATTGTTTCTACAATCTCAAATTTGTTTGAACCCTCATCAATTCTTTCAGAATACCAGTTCCTTGCTACTTGTTTTGCCGTTTCAACATTAACAGGTGTAGAATAAACAATGGAACTGAAGAATAAACTTATACCCAGTACTAAGATTATTACTTTAGATAGAATTCTTCTTGCTTTCCCCGATCCCGGTGAAATAGAAAACAGAGATTTCACGGGACAAGTAAGATCGGGATTAATCATAGATTTTAACATTTTTTTATCCTTTCTTTTCTTTTTTAAAAATGGACCTTCAACCCACCTTCTAACTTGTACTTATTATAAACAAGCAGATAAGCGGATTGAAGGTCATGCTTTCTTTATCTCATCAGTACCTGTCCTGTGAAATGCGTAGCTTATTTCATCAGGATTTATCCTGTGAAATCTCTTTTTTTATTTCATCAGGATCATCTTCTTGATGAATGTCTTGTTCTTAGTCTCTAATTTATAGAAATATACGCCACTTGCCAGTTTCTGGTTACCGCTCTTTACATCCCAAGGAATCTCATATATTCCAGGGACCATCTCATCATCGATCAATGTCTCAACTAACTGTCCTTTAATGTTATAAACAGATAGAGTAACATGAGATTTATCTTTCAAACCAAAGGAAATTGTAGTTGAATGCATGAATGGGTTGGGGAAATTAGAATTCAGTTTGGTGGAGAAAACTGGATAATCACCATCTGTTGACATCAGCATAGCTGTTAACTGGTATGGCTCAAATGGAGTGCCAATAGTTGCAAGATCTTCAAAGATAATTGTATCATTACAAGCATATATCAGGTCTGTTTCAGAATCATATATCTTAAAGGTTATCTCTTCTCCACCGGTTACATTACTTACAATATCAAAATACCAGAAACCGGGATCTGGTTCCCACATTGCTATTCCACGACATTCTTCCAGTTCTAAGCTATCGATCCAACAAAATGCACCAGCCATATTATTATCGGTACCTTCAAATACCTCTTCTTCGAGGGTGATATCTGCCATTAGTACCATATGACACTGGGTATTTTGTATTACTTCCCAATTCGGTGGATCTTTTGTTTTATCTCTTGTGACAATGGTATTGTCCGGTATACTTGCTCTTTGACCTGAATAAATAAGGGTATCAGCTATATTCATTTTTACCTTATAACCAATATCAGGTGCCATTTGCTCTAAAGAACCATACCACTCTCCAGGTGGGTCATAATAAGTTGCAGATTGGGTCTGATTCATAACCTGAAATACATTGGGAACTATACTTGCCATAGCATTTTCTATTAGTATAGGATATTGTGGATAATACGCAATCCAGTTACAGGGTACATTTAAGGCGATCGGGGTTGCTGGATCAATTGGCCCTCCAACTACTATAAATGAATTTACAGGATTATTCATATTTACTAAATAACCCTCTCCATCTGTTATCTCCTCAAGGGTCCCATACCATGTCCCCCCATAATTTGTTGCAGACTGAGTTTGATTCATAACCTGATGTATATCATCCGGAGTTAGAGGAGCAAATACTGATTCAATAGATGTATCATCCGGATGAACATTAAAGGAAATCCAATTCCAGTTCTCGCCCAGACTTAACTGTTGTCCCGGACCTGTTACATGCATAGTTACAGGTATATCCACCAGTGACTCTGCTGAATTATTGTGTATAAGAATACTTGTTGTGTAAGTAGAATCAGGAGTTAGTCCGCGTGTATCAAAGTGTACAATGATGTCAAGTGATTGACCTGCAGGAACCGTACCAGAGTATGGTGTAGTAGATAGCCATTGTTGAGACACTATTGCACGAATATTCAAGTTATAATCAAAACCAGCAAGATAAAGTTCACTCCAACCACAACATCCAGAAAGAAAGCCACCCTTGCCTTGAACCGCCGGACCTGCATCACAACCTATGGGATATTCATATGCAAAATGTGTTATCTCTACTGATGTCCACAAATCCTGTGTAGCATCTATTGTAACAGGTGTTGTGAGGTCTGTTCTTAACCATGTGGGGCCATAAACAGAGTAGGGCTCGGATGTAATCAATGCTCCGGGTGCTGATGAACTACCTTGTTCATATATCTTTATATTCCCGGAGTGTGTATACTCCTCGTAATGATAAAACAGTGCAGATATGAGTTCCCACTCATCATAAGGACCGAGTTCATCCGGAGTAAGTCTTATTGCTCCCTCAAATGTACCACCTGCTGTAAGACCAATACCTGTATAAGGCTCGCCATCGTAGTGAATAATCTCTTCATCAAATCTTGGTGAAAGAGGTGGGTATCCTTGCCAGGGTTCCAGCGTTCCACTTTGTGCGTTAGGTGCCAGTTGGAATGTGCTGAACAAGTCACCTGTTTTCATACCTTCCGGTGAAGCATCCCGTTGAATATGATTGATTCCATCCCGTTGGATAGAGGAAATCCCACGGGACAAGCTGGGTGAAATATCTATAGATTTCACAAACCTGGCACCTTCACCGATGCTGATAGTAAAATCAAGTGGCCCATTACCCGGATTACTAATCATTATATTGGTATCATAGGTTATGTCCACAGGAAGTTCTACATCAATGCTTGTTGGCTCCACAAATATCTCAGGATGTGTCAACTGGAAGTTAACCTGGGTTGTTTCTCCACCAATTAATACAACACCTGTGGTATCAAAGTCATTGTATCCGGATGCAGTAACTATCATATTATAGGTATCATTGAGTGCTTCCGGCATAATATAATATCCATTGGCATCAGTAGTATCGCAGTAAGTAAATCTTGCATATGCAGTAACTACAGCACCCTGAATAGGACTCTTATCTGCTTCGGCAACTATCCCTTCAATAACACCCCACATCTGCCCTGCAATGAAAACGCCATCTTCGGTATTCACCGGCACTGGATTGAAAGGGAACTCTTCATTAAATATGAATTCTACAAAATGCAGAGGACTCTCCTGTCCTTGTTGTGCATCAGGGGAGACAACGAATACCAGGTTGATCAAGGTTCCGCTCCCCGTAAGTTCATCTGTACCTGACATCTCAACAAATAGTGTATCGCCAACTACACTGGATTGCCATGTCCAATCTGTCCCGGAAAGAAGAGTCCCTGTGGCGTCTATATCCATTTCTGTAATAATTGTTGAGTCATAACTAAGTGTGAATTCTGCTGAGACAACACCGTCTCCTGTTATATCTGTTGTATTAACAGGGATACTGATTGTTTCTCCCGGCTCGCCACAGCTAAAGTCCGGAACAGAAACAACTTTGATGATGGAGGGCTCAGTTAACCAGGGAGTGTAATATACCTGATCTTCTAATTGTCCATCTGCACATCCTACACCGTCACCATTTGGACCAAAAGGACCATCGGGGTCACCCCACCAATTATTTTGAGATTGAGTTGTGTATAGTGGGAAACACTGGCCGCTTGCATTAAAAACTCCAAAACTGGTGTTATCATAGATATCGCAGTAGTGGATAGAGCACCGGCCATTATGAATTACACCATATCCATCATTATTTGATATAACGGAGTTGGTTATTGTCGCTATGCCTGCCCAACAACTACCGGATATACCGGTACCACCATTATTTAATACAACACAGTTGGTTATAGATTTAGAAATTGGTCCACCGATGCCTCCGGATAAGTTGCCGGTTACAATGCAGTTAGTTATAGTTAGAAGTCCACATTCTCTTCTGACGTAGATGCCCGCACCATTATTGCCAGCGATGACATTGTCAGTTACAATTGGGATCCCTTCAAAGGCATCTATGCCGTGGCCGTTGTTCTCAGAGATTGTATTGCCAATGATAGTTGGTGTTCCTCCCCACTCAATACGGATACCGGGGCCATCATTCTGAGTAATGATATTGCCAGTGATAATATTATCTGGTGTAGAACTCTGCATGTAGATACCTCTACTACCATTATTAGTGATAATATTGTCAATGATAATTGCTGGCGTACAGCCATATCCTATGCCCGTGCCAAGATTATTACTGATAATATTGCCTTTGATAGTTGGTCTGCCGTGGCCTGCCATATCAAGGGAGCCAAAATGACCATAACCTCCCCCCTCTCCATTCTGCATAGTAAATCCCTCAACTAAGGGAGTATTATCCTCATTACCAGGTCCACCAGTATGCAAGTATATCACGCTTCTGAAATGTCCACCTCCTTCAATTCCATCTATTATAGTTACTTCGGGACCAGATTCACTTATCAGGCAGATATCATGTGTATGGCGTGGCCAGATGATGCACTCGTAATAGGTACCTGCTGCCACCAACACTGTATCGCCTATAGTGCAGTAATCCAGTGCTACTTGTATGGAATCGAGGGCAGAACCGGGTTGTACATACAAAATAGTAGTATTATAGACTTCAACAGTATTGGGCTCACTTTCGTTAACAGGGGTTTCATTGTCATAAGCAGTTACACTAATATAATAGAACTGCCCCGGAATCAAATCCGTAAAAGTATAAGTCTCCACTCCCGGTGCTACAGAGGTGATAAAGCTGCTGTCTGCATAAATATTGATGCCGGCAAGATCATCTAAAGGGGTACCATCCTCCTGGGTGGTAGGGTCATTCCAGGTAAGTTGGATGAGACCACCGGAAATTGCATCAGCGTATAGATTTCCCGGTGAAGATGGTGTAGGTGAGCCGCCGGCATGCCAGCTTAATGCTTTCAGAGCAGCAATAAATGAGACATCGGAAGGTAGTATTGTTTCACCTACTCCTGAAGATACGACTAGACCTCCAATATTATCATAGATATAATAGGTATTTCGTTGAGGATATGAATCTCCTGGTGTATAATCTACGAATACAGAATCACCATCAGCAACAGCAAAGGTATAATCTTTTTCATTAGGTCCTGGATAAGGAAGAGTTATATCATCAAGAACAACATCACCATTTACCAACAAATCGAGCGTGCTACCATCCCACCCAAATCCACCAACAGAAGTAGTGAGGGTAATTGTAAATAATGAATAGGGTCCACTATTTGGATTATCAGAAACAGCTATAAGAAAGTAACTATACAACTGTCCTTCTGTGAGACCATCATCTGTGTATGTTTCTACTCCCGGATCTACAGAAGTAATGAAGGTGCTGTCCGCGTAGTAAACATCGATAGAATTGAGATCTGTAAGGGGAGTACCATCATTGTTCTCTATTGGGTCTGTCCAGGTGAGTTGAATCGAATTTGGTGTAGTATAATCGCTATAAAGACTAAGATCAGAAGGAGACATGGGGGCAACAACCATTGTTGCACCGGTCGTATCAGAAGGGATGCTCTCGTTTAACGGTATCTCATCATCGTAAGCAGTTACATAAAAGTTATACTGTTCCCCGACGGTTAATCCCTGAACAGCATAATTCTCTACTCCTGGATCTACTGAAGCAATGTATGTTTCATCAGCATAGTAGATATTAATACCCGCCAGATCCTCTAAGGGTGTGCCATCAGCATTCTCAGTGGGGTCTATCCAGTTTAAACGAATGGTATTTTGTAATACCGTATCACTGACTGCGATCAGATCAGCAGGAGGCATTGGAGGAACTCCACCCAAAAAAGCAATTCCTTTATTAGTGATTACATCCATAGTTCCATAGGAGTCATGATAATAAACATTACCGAAGCTCAGGTGAGTACTCTCGGTTGTAATTGCCTGGAATACAATGTCTGCAATAAGACCCTCACCTTCCGGTGCTTGAGTAGTATCTGTTCCAACTAATGTATAGGCAATGCTTAAGACACCCGGAGTAGAAGTATCAACCATCCAGCCTATTGCTGAACCACCATTGGTAGTAAGGATGTTCTGTTCATAGGTAATAGGGTTTGTAGGAGTAGCGGTTATGTATTGCAAACGGATTGGGTTGTAGACCACCTCAAACTCATAAGTATCCAGATTCACTACATCCTGGGCATATACATCTAACCTGATGTAATCTCCAGCACCTGGTTCCGGTATCTTAAGCAGGTTCTGGTTACCATAAGTAGTTGCATCTAAGTCAAATGTTATGCCGGCATTCTCATTAGGACCGGCAAAGATCAGGGAATTGAAAAATAAACTTATTCCTAATAATAAGATTATTCCTTTAGTTAGTGTTCTTCGTGTTTTCATTTTTTTATCCTTTCTTTGTTTTTTTAGTTTGTTCTCGTTCCCAAACCCCTGTTTGGGAACGGAAGTTGAAACGAAGCCCTCGCTTCGTAACTTGTATAAGGGAGATGAACCATAATCTTAATTGAATCCCGATATATCGGGACGCAGGAAATTGCATTCCCAAACAGGGGTTTGGGAACGAGAGGGTAAGGGACGGGGTGTGTTTCTTTATCAAATTCATTTAAAAAATTCGTTCTAACATATAATAAACTACTTATTTTTTGCAAACGGAAACAAATCCTTTCTCGGCTTCTGTCAGGGAATGGTCCCTGACAGCTCCTTTTAATCAACTTTTCCATTCGTGTTTTTTCGTGTTTTTCGTGGTTTCATCTTTTCCGAGTTATGGTAAGGCAGGAGGTAAGAATAATATTCTATACCTCCCACCTTGCTTACAACATTATTGGATTAACATCTTCTTTACTTCACTGTAATTATCAGTCTTGAGTTGATAGAAATATACTCCGTTAGAAAGATTCTCAGGATTCCAGGTCTCTGTATAGTCATTAACAAGTCGTTCTCCATTTACAACCTCTGCAACCAATTTCCCAAGGATATTATAAACCTTGAGTTCAACATTACGTGCTGTTCCTTCCAAGCCACCTACGCGGAAATTAAATTTTATCTCATTTCCTATTCTTGCAGGATTGGGATAACAAGGGCTAAGAGCAGAAGTAATAATATCCAGTTCACCATTATTATTAACATCGATCGGGATATACTGGTAGGGACCAAACTTGTCAGGTGTACCGCCAAAGTTAATTACTTCAAGCCAATAGTAATATGTGGTATAATACGGGTCTGCAGTTTCATCTGTAAAACTGTATTCAGTAGTCTCTGTTGTAGTTCCTGATCCTGCTATTAAATCTACGTTGATCTTATCAGCTTCAATAAAGGAATCTTCCGTATTACGATAGATGTTGAATCCATTCACATCCGTTTCACTTGCAGTTGCCCAGCAAAGAGAAACAAAGCCCGATACAGTATTATAACTAGCTGTGAAAGAAGAAAGCTCTACAGGCAGTGTAGCAGTTCCGGTATCTGTGATGAGGTCAACTACACCATAGGAATCATAGTAGTACACATCTCCAAAGGTAAGAGTTCCATAAGTATCTACAAGAGATAGGAATACAATGTCTGCAATTAGACCCTCTCCTTCAGGTGCCTGGGCAGGATCATTGCCTGCTAAGGTATAAGCAATACTTAATACACCTGGAGTAGAAGTATCTATCATCCAACCTAATGCCGTTCCACCATTAGTAGTAAGTATGTTCGGTTCATGAGTAATGGGATTTGTAGGAACAGCAGTTACATATTCAAGCTCTGTTGGGTCATAGATTACTTCAAATTCATAAGTGTCTAAATTTTGAACTCCAGTACAATACACATCTACCGGTATGTAAGTTCCTGCAGGTTGTGATGGTATGCTTGTCAGATTTTGGTTACCATAGGTTGTTCTATCCAGGTCGAATACTATGCCTGCAAACTCATTTGGACCTTTACCATCATTGCCACCTTCATCGGATTTAGGAGGTGTGCCTTCGTGCCAGTGGTCGCCAAAAACCTGTAAGTCACCGGCATCTATAATCCCATCCGGCACCAGATCATAAAGAGCATCCCAGCCCGGGTCTGTATCAATAAAGTGCCAGTGGTCTCCGAAGAGCAGCAAATCTGCACCATCTACATAGCCGTCAGAATTGAAATCACCAACAAATTTAACCTTTACTAGCCAACCGGCATATTGCCCGGTTATGACATACCCACCATCAGATGTCAGTGCTACGGAGAGTCCACAATTAAAACCACATTTTTTTGTCCATACTTCATCGCCTGAAGAGTTTGTCTTTATGAGCCAGACTTCTTTACCTTTTGATTTATCCAAGGGATGGATAAATCCAGTTATTATATAACCACCCTCAGGTGTCTGTGCAACAGAGTGCCCTCTTTCTTTATCATACGAACCTTCTCCAAATGTTTTTGTCCATAGTGTGTCTCCTGAAGAGCTTGTCTTTATGAGCAAAACGTCGCTCCTCCAGTCCCCACAATATCCAGTTATTATATAACCACCATCAAATGTCTGTGCAACGGAGTAGCCCTTGCTTTCTTCACTTTCATAGAATGTTCTTGTCCATGTTTCATCTCCTGAAGAGTCTGTCTTTATGAGCCAAACATCACCATGTGTAAATCCAGTTATTATATACCCATCATCAGATGTCTGTGCAACGGAGAAGCCCTCTTCATTATAATCTGGAACTACACTGAATATTCTTGTCCATGTTTCATCTCCTGAAGAGTCTGTCTTTATGAGAATAACATCAGATACCTGGCCTTGAGTTTCAGCGCTATATCCAGTTATTATATACCCACCATCAGATGTCTGAGCAACAGAGTTACCCCAATCATCACCAGCTCTACCTAATGTTTTTGTCCATAGAGTATCGCCTGAAGAGTTTGTCTTTATGAGCCAAACATCAAAGCCGCCTGCTGTAGCATAGGATAGAGTCCCTCCAGTTATTATATACCCACCATCAGATGTCTCTGCAACGGAATAGCCCTTATCATTATCAGTGCCACCGAATGTTCTATTCCATATTTCATTTCCAAGTGCATCGGTCTTTATTAGCCAAACATCCGTTCCGCCTGCACCTATGTCATTGGTATATCCAGTTTGTATGAACCCACCATCAGATGTCTCTTTAACGGAATAACACCTATCATTACTACCGCCACCTGGGTATGTTTGTGTCCAAATGATATCTGGTGGCTGTGCCACTGCTACAGAGGTAAGAAATAGGCTTAGCAGAATTGTTACTAACATTGTCTTTTTCATCTTTTCTCCTTTACCCCGTGAAATTCTTTTTTTTATTTCACTGGGGTATAGAATTTTTTTATTTTTTTAGGTTAACATAATAAAGAGCACTTCGCTTGGATTCTTCCAGTAGATACAGAGTAAATCGCTATCAAATAAAGAAGCACTCTACCTATTTTAGTCCCATTAGTCCCGATATATCGGGATTCTTTTATGAGATTTGATATAAACATTTCAACTTCCCCACACCTATTATCGAAATTAACCATTTTTCTTGACACAATGAAGGGTTTTTTACAGGGATAACAAACGGCATAAGTGGGGAAAAGCCATTTACCGGTATTTCTATCATTATGTCATCCTCGGCTGTTAGCGGATTTGCCAAAATTTTTTGCTAACAGCCATCTTTTTCATTCTACTTTCTACTTTTTATTTTAATTATAAAGCTAATCATATCTTCTATTCTATATCAAATGCTGAAATTTTAAATATTTCATTTTCTTTGCTTTTAATTGAAATCGTCTGTTTTTTATCCTCTTTATTAACATTGGATAGATCTTCAATTTTTTTACTTTCTTTCAAGTAAAATTCGCTTTTTTTAATATTTCCCATCTCTTTATACACCTTGCTCATCATTATTAACCATACTTTTTGTGCTCTTGGATGCTTGATTTGAGATGCGATATGATAGGCATGCCTAAAGTGTTCTATCGCCTTAGGGAATAAACCTCTCTTCAAATATATATTTCCTATGTTACCGGTAATTGCAGCTTCACCATCCAAATCGTGAAGTTGGCATGCGGTATGATATGCTTCCTGCATAAGTTTAAGAGCTTCGGATAGGCGATTTGATTTTAAGTATAATACTCCAAGGTTAGCCTTGCTTACGCATTCTTTTTGCTTATTATTTGATTGGATAAATATCTCAAGTGATTTTTTTAGATATTTTTCTGCTTCAGAAAAATTTCCTTTTTGTTGTTGGATCCAGTACATGCTGCCATAAGCATCACCAAGCGAATCAGACCCTTCTGAGAGGTCAACTGAGCGTTGAAAATATTCAAATGCCATTTCCATTTCCCTGTCTCGTATACAGTTGCCCATATCACAGTATGCAGCACCTAATTTCTCATTGTCACCCATTTCCTCTGCAAGAGAAATAAGTTTTTGACAGGTTTTTAGCTCCTCTTCTTTGGCATCAAAATTGTGATATATATGTGCCATCTCATCATATACAAAAAAAAGAAATTCTTTGTTGTCTTTACACTTTGTCTCTAAGCTCTGTAAGATTTTCAAGGCTTCTTCTCTTTTTCCAAGGAGATACAGTATCTTTACCTTAAAAAAAAGAACTTCCGAACTACCAGGATTTATCTCTAATAAATCATTTATTGTTAAAATCAAATCCTCAGCAATCAGACCTTCAGGGGGAGAGGTCTTTTCTGATTCCAATTCCTCTTTCATCTGTCTGTAAGATATTCCCTCTTTTATCTTTTCATCAATCCATAGGACCTGCTCTTTAATTTCTGAGTCATTTTCCCAGAAGGAATCAAAATTACCGCCTTCCCATTTGGGTTTTGGTATCAATCCCCTCTGTATTAAACGCTGCAGAGATTTCAACTTAGATGTAATATGTTTACTTTTCCCAAATACTATAAGGTTTTGTTCATCTGCAAATTCTATCAACTCACTTTGTGTTATTTTCACTTATTTCTCCTTGAAAATATAAATTAGCATTGACCTTTAAAAATTTGTATGGACAATGTCTGGACTGAATAATTTCTGTAATAATAATCCTGTCAAGAAAAAAATATTTTTTTTTTAAAGAAGCTATCTTATTTCAGGTCTTTATGTACTTAACGGGCTTAATATTCGTGAGTTAAATAAAAACATTTTAATGAGAATTTTAAAAAATCCTAAGTGCCTATACACGGAAGGCATTAAATTTAGAGATGGGTTTTATTTTTTAGGTTCTCTGCCTGGGGATAGATTAACCCTACTTACTTACTATCATTAGAATCCATCCTGATACATCAGGATTAAAATTGCTCAGGGCTGGCCCATAAAAAAGACCCTTCTAATAAAATATCTCTATGATAAACAAATTAAAAGAAGGGCC
>JACKQG010005438.1_pt1 | contig 14032 bp, 8 predicted proteins | sample 8237621 | NCBI WGS metagenome assembly JACKQG01 (sample SAMN15677084, study PRJNA649215) | marine metagenome | biome: marine; feature: Black Sea; material: saline water; isolation source: suspended particulate matter (SPM) from the Black Sea western gyre | collected 2013-06-09/2013-06-10 | depth...
CCTTAAAGAAAACCTTTATACAGACAGTAGTTATGAAAAATTGAACGGTATTGCGTTTAACCCGAAGCCGGAGGCGATGGCGGGCGATTCGCGTGGACCGTCCATCCTACTTCCCGCCATCGCCTCCGGCTTCGGGTTAAACGACAAAGCGCCTTACCCAGACCGGAAATCGGATTATGAATCAACCAACCAACATGCAACCGGCAGAACGGCTGGCTGTTACGTTCGCTGGCGGAACACCGGACCGCGTGCCGGTGATGCCGAAGATTTGGGTGAACGTGGCTGCGAGCCTTACCGATACACCACTGCGTGAAGTGATCGAGAATCCTCTCACGGCCATGAAAGTGATCGTCGATGCCGCATTGGCGACGGGTGTCGACGGCGCGCGGCTGTTCCTCTTCCCGCCGCGGAAGACGCGTGAGGAAGACGGCCGGCTGTACGAAGCCGATGCGGATGGTCGGATGATTGGCGAAATCGATCTTCAAGGCGGTTTGGCCACACGTCTGGAACGCCGAGAGGATTTCAGGCTCGATGATCCGTATTGTGTCGCCTTTCACACGAGTTGGACTCATTCGGAACCGCTGGTCGCTGATCTGGCCGACGTCAAACGGATTGCGGTCCCGGACAAGTGCTTCTATGAACAATCCGGCCACGGCCATTGTCTGCGTCAAATGCAGGAGGCCGTCGGCGAGCGACTGGGACTCAGCGGCGATTGCGATTCGGCCACGCTGGCGTTCTGTGTCAGCCTGCGTGGAATGGAGCAGGCGCTTTTCGACTTGATCGACGCTCCGCGTCTGGTACATGCCTTGATGGACAAGGGCACGGCTTATGCGATCGAAAGAGGCAAGTTCAACATCGACCACGGACTCCGCACCCTGCGGCTGAACGATTCGGTGGCGAATATGTCGGTGATTTCTCCGATGCAATGGCGTGACTTCGTCTTCCCGCACATGAAGGAAGTGTGCGACGAGCTTCACCGTTACTGCCCGAACGTGAAGATCTACTGTCACGTCTGCGGCAACGTTCTGCCGGTGGTCGAATTGCTGATCGAGGCCGGGCTGGACTGCATCGCCCCGTTGGACCCTCTAGGCGGTTTCACCGTGGCCGATGTGCGCCGGGCGGTTGGAGACACGATTGTGTTGATGGGTGGCGTCAACACCTTGTCGTTCTCCAACTGCACACCGGACGAGGTGCGCCAAGAAGCGGTAAGATGTATGGAAGAAGGCGATCGTAACGGTCGCTTCATCCTTGGCTCCGGCTGTGCCCTGCCACACGACGCAAAACGCGAGAATATCGAGGCACTGGTCGATGCCGCCGCGGAGTTCTCCGGCAGATGAATCGGTTTCCGTGGTGTATACTATGACTGGACAGTCGCTCAGGGCAGTCAAAACAACGGAGCAGAGATTGTGACGGTCACCGATAAACTGCCGGCACCGTTGCGTGGGATCGTTCCGCCGATGATCACGCCGCTGTCGGATCGCGATACGCTTGATCATGCGGGGCTTGCGCGACTGGTCGAACACATCCTGGCGGGCGGTGTCCACGGCCTGTTCATTCTCGGAACGACCGGCGAAGGCCCCAGCCTCAGCTACCGACTGCGGTGCGAGTTGATCGAGCGCGTCGGCGAGTTGGTCGCGGGTCGCGTACCCGTGCTGGTCGGCGTGACAGATACGGCCTTTGTAGAATCGGTCAATCTGACGGAGCATGCGGCGGATGCGGGTGCCGCGGCGGTAGTATTGTCTGCGCCGTACTACTTCCCGGCCGGGCAGCCAGAACTGGTCGAATACATCGAACACATCGCTCAGGAAATTCCGCTGCCGATCTTCCTGTACAACATGCCCAGCCACACGAAGATCGCCTTCGAGGCCACAACGCTCGAACGCCTCTTCGAACTGCCCAACGTCGTCGGCCTAAAGGACAGTTCGGGCAATATGAGCTACTTCCACGAAGCAAAGCAGTTGGTCGATCGCCGTTCGGGCCTGTCGCTACTGATCGGGCCCGAAGCCTTGCTGGCCGAGGCCGTATTGATGGGCGGCCACGGCGGCGTAGCGGGCGGGGCCAATCTCGCGCCGCGATTGTTTGTCGACCTCTACGAGGCAGCCGTGCGCGGCGATCGCGACACCGTCCTCATGCTTCAGGCCAAGGTGATCAAGCTGGCGTCGACCGTCTACTCAGTGGGGCAACACGCATCGGCCTTTCTGAAGGGCGTCAAATGCGCCCTCTCCTGCCTGGGTATCTGCGACGACGCCATGGCCGAACCCTTCCAGAGATTTCGCGGCCCGCAACGCGAGAGAATCGAGCGGCACGTTCGAGAGCTGGAACTTGATCACGTGATCGCGCCCAGTAGGTCCCTTCTGCCGGAAGGGACCTGAAGCGCGAGAAGACTATCCACCAGCAAGTAGGTCCCTTCTGCCGGAAGGGACCTGGAATCGCGAACGACCATCCATCAGAAAAGAAGGTCCCGTTCGGCAAACGAGACCTACTGGAGCCCCCCATGAAACGCAAGCCTCGGACGGTCGCGTTCTGGTGTGGCCGGTTGCCACATTGGGAAGTCGAAGACGGGAGATACTTCGTTACGATTCACTTGGCCGGCGCGATTCCGAACGTTGGTCGCGATCGAATTCGAGCGCTCGCGGACCAACTCACGAAACTGACCAACCGAGACGAAGCCTGGTTGCAGACGCAGCGGCAGATCTTCAAGGAGATGGAAGATTGGCTTGATCGGGCTGAACACGTCACGCATCTGCGGCGGCCGGAGATCGCGTCGATGCTCCGCGAATCGATCCAGCATCGCGAAGAACGAGGCGACTGGCACATGTTTCGGCATGTGATCATGCCGACTCACGTCCACTTGTTCTTTGAGCTTACGGGCGCACGACTGAAGGCAGCGTTGGAGGACTTCAAACGCTGGACAGGGCACCAAGCGGCAAAGGTTATGAATCACGGCGGAGACCGGTTCTGGCAACGAGAGTGGTTCGACCACTGGTCACGTTCGGACGAAGAGGACGAGAAGATCCTACGCTACATTCGAGACAATCCAGTAAAAGCCGGACTCGTTACCCAAATATGGCGATTGGCCGTATGGGTCCTGGTAGGTCCCTTCTGCCGGACGGGAGCTGGAGGCGCGTAGCGACCATCCATCAACAAGTAGGTCCCTTCTGCCGGAAGGGACCTGAAATGCGAACGGCCATCCACCCGCGAAGAAGGTCCCGCTCGGCAAGCGGGACCTACTGGCCTTTATACGTGGTCGCGCCCACTTGGAAGCCGGCCTGCTCTAAGGCGGATTTGGCCGCCGCCGTGCTAACCGACCTGCCGCGTACGCCGACTGTCAACGTTCCGGCCGACTCGTTCACCTCAATTCGCACGGGGTCTACCCAGGGAATCCTGATCAACGCGTGGCGGGCTGCCGAGCGTTTGGGCATTCTGCCTTCGTAGCCGAGAATCTCGAAGACAACTACGGCCCGCGATTGGGAGAAGCTTGGATGACTCGGTGGCGTGAAGCTCGGCGGCCGAGGCGGCGTATAACTGGGCGAAGAAGGGCCTGGAATGGTAGGAGGCGTAACCGGCGACGTGGGTGGTTCAAATGTGGGCGGCTCAAACGTAGGCGGCTCAAACGACGGCACTTCCGGGGTCGCGATAGGCGGCAACGTCATTCGTGGCGTGAAACCGGATTTGAGATGCCGCCGGAAGAAGGTGATGCTGTGGCGGATCGCAGGAGTGACTGACGTGAAATGGTCGCCTGGAATGCGTTGCGCCTGGACGTCCAAGCCGGCCTTGCGGGCTCGGGTCGCGGTTCCCTCGGCCGACGATGCCAAGAGGATCTCTTGGCTGCCGACATACAAACGCGTTGGGCATTTGAAACTGGATGCATAGTATCGAGGCGAACGCACCTGGAACTCGCGCTCGTCCGACTGCCGGAAGGGTGCGATGTCGGCATTCAGTCGCTGGTCCATGCAGCCGGATAGCGAGGCGGCGGCTCGAAAACGGTCCGAAGCCATGGCGGCCAGCGCGGCCAGCGAGCCGCCGGCGCTGTGGCCTGCGACAAAGATCTGTTCGTCGTCCACATACGGCAATGCCGCCAAGGCATCTGCCGCAGCCAGCACGTCACCCACCTCGTCGAAGTACAGTGTGAATTTGCCGGACTGGCCGTTCTCGCCTCGCAGCGTGGGCGTCATGACCACATATCCTGCGTCGCGGTAGGGCTGGGCCATTTCCCAGTCGCCATCGCCATACGCGAAACCGCCGTGTAAGAACAGCAGGCCCGGACGTTCCGAATCATCACTCAGTGGAGGATCGACGAACGCTGCAAGCGTCAGGTTCCCTGAGCGGTAGTCGATTCGCTTCGCGCCGTCTGGCGTGCTGAGCGGCTCCCATTCCTGAGGCGGCGCACCACGCTGCACTAAGTCGGTTCGAAAACTGCGCCGCACATCCGCGTAATCCTCTTCCGGCAATGTCGACACCCATTCGCGTTCTTGCCCCACGAAGCTGGAGACTTTGCTCCAAATGAGGAACCCGCCCCCACACACGAGGATCAACACCGCGGCCACGACACCCGCGACAACAAACGGCCAGACTTTGAATTGGCGTTTGCTTGGACTGGAAACGCCGAAGGCTGGCGACGCGGGCGCGGTCTTGCCGGCAAAGGGCGAAGTCGGCGTCGACGCAATCGTCTCGTTCCAAAAGTCGTCTCCACTCGACGTGCCCAGCGGTTCGAGCGCCGGAGTCTGCTGCGGATCCGGCTGGGGCGTGGGAATCGCGATCGGCGATCCGCACTCCGGGCAATTCACGCGCTTTCCCGCCAGATATGGCTGCGCGGAAAACCGTTTCCCGCATCGACAAGCTACGACAATACTCATGGCAGGTGCCCTGCAAGGTAACGCAATCGCCCGAAGCCGCTGTCAGTCGGCTTGACCGGTACGATACGTCTGCCTACGTTCGAGGCATAGGTGTTTCATGGATCGAGTATACGATCACGACCGTGAGGAGGACAGCGGGATGACTGGAATCAGGCGACGCGATTTCTGCTCGACACTCGGTTTGGCAACAGTCGCTTCTTTAGCGAATGCGGCAAAGCCAGGGACTGTGGGAGCCGAGTCTGCCACGGTGGCGTCTCCGCCACCTACGAGTCGCCAGTTCGGAACGATTCCACCGACAAAGAAAATGCTGTTCTTTGACCTCTGGAAGTTGGACTATTGGGACAACGTGGAACTTGTCCAAGGGACACCGGAATTCGTTCCCGAAGCCACGTATGTGGACAATACCATGCCGGAAAAGGGTGCCGGCAAGCCAAGTGTGTTCTTCGACCGCGACGCCGGTGTCTGGCGGATGCTGTACAACATCGCCTGGAGTCCCATTCGGATGATGACGGCCGTCAGCGATGATGGGATTCATTGGGAGCCCGATCCACACCCGGAAATCGAAATTGCCGATGAGGCAGCAGGAGGGAAGAAAGCCGATCACCACATCTTCACCTTGCCCGACGCTGCCGCAGGCGGTCTGTACGTCGACCCAGTCGCCAAGGACGGATTTCCCTTCAAGATGTATGCCCAGCAAGGCGGCAAATCAGTCTACCAGCGGGCACTGGCCGATAGCGGCCACGCGTGGCACAAGATCGCCACGGAGGAAGGCGTAAGACGATACTTCCACGAAGAGCTGATGCTGGTTTCTCGCGACGGGCTGAACTGGCAGACAAAACGTGACTACTGCTGGTCGCGATCCGACTGGCATCCGGAACCGCCGTACTTCGGTTTCTATAACGAAAGCCTTGGGCGACACTGCATGATCGTGCGTCCCGGTTGGGGAGATCGCCGCGTTTGTATGCAGACCACGTCGGATTTCCGCGAATGGATGGAGCCGGAGCTGCTGTTTCAGATGGACCCGCTGGATACCGCGCCCGTCGGTTTCTACACGATGCCCGTTATCCCGTACGGACATCTCTTCGTGGGCCTGCTTTGGGTGTTCCACAATGCGTCCAGCCGCCCGGTGAGCAGTTTCAATCAGTTTTTCGGGCCAATGGACGCGGAGTTGACGTACAGCTACGACGGCGTGCGTTTCACCCGCGGAAAGCGCGAGCCGTTCTTGCCGCTGAATCCGTATCCGGAGCATGGATGCACGCAATTACGCCCTTACAGCATGATCGAGCACGGCCACGAGATTCGAATCTACTCGGGCGCCTCGCGTGCCTCGCACGGTCGGGAACGCGCCCTTAATAGACAGGGGCACACCGCTCAGGCGATCACCATGCACCGTCTGCGCGAGGATGGTTTCATGTATCTTCGGCCCCGAGGTGACTGGGCGCGCATACAGACCAAGCCGCTTGCCGTATGGTCCCCGGAGATCACTTTGAACGCGTCGGCCCCATATGGCGAGGTGCGATATCAGATCACCGACGAACAGAGCCAGCCAGTGGAAGGTTTTACGTTTGAAAACTGCGTACCCTTCCAGGGCGAGGATCAGTTTGACTGGACGCTGAGCTGGAAGGCAGCAAACTCGAGCGATCTGATCGGCAAGGTGATCCGGCTGGAACTGGAATTTCAGACCGCGAACATCTACTCGCTAACCGCCGCCTATCATTTCCTCGATGCCCAAGACCAATGGATGCTGAAGGAAGGCAAGCAGATCGACACCTCTCGATTCGACTATTGAGTCATACGAGCGGCAACTATCGGGAAACGAAGTAAAGCTAGCGAAACTGGCGCGAGTATTCGGCGCACGAGATCGTGTTCGCGCTGTATATTCGGATGCAACATCGGCAGAGTGTTCGCTACAATTGGGGCGGAAGGTAGGTCCCGCTTGCCGAGCGGGACCTGGACGTGCTGAGAGACCTCGGAATCCCAGGTCCCGCTCGGCAAGCGGGACCTACTTTCACAGCAACCTCCGGCTTGCGGTTAAACGATCCAGCCGCGAGAATCCTGGGGGAACCGAAAACACGTTTCGTATCGGATGCACAACTTGTTTCCAAGTTCTGCTTGTGAACGTAGGACCTGGAAGCTGGACTACATGGAAGCGATTGGGGGCAGATCATGCGTTTCTCATTTTTTCCCTGCGCAGTCCTTGCGCTAGCACTTTCGGCATCGGCTGCCGACAACCCGTGTACTAACGGTTCTTTCGAGGACGTCACGCCTGGCGGGTTTCCCGTGGATTGGGGCCCAGTCGGCGACGACGTCAAGGTCGTCAGCGACGCTCACACTGGCGAGCGTGCTCTACGCTTGGCGAGAACGGCCGATACTGCCACGCTCGAAACGGGCATCAATCGGGCCAGTGGCCCCAATCCCCAAGACGGCGGCGCAATGCTCGATCGTCTTCGAGGCGGGATCGACTTCTGGTACAAGGCCGTCTCGGCCGAGAACGCCCAGTTGTGCGTCTATGCGATTCCCATGAACGAGGAGCCACGCGAGGGTTCTGGATCACAGCGAGCCACGTTCGTTGTGCCGGCCACGCATATAGGCGATGGCCAGTGGCATCACGGGCGACTGAAGTACGACTTCACGGAGAATTCCAAAGTCCGCTGGGTACACTTCGCTGCGCGAATCGTTGGCACGGCCGGCGAGTTGTTGCTGGACGACTTCTCCCACGTCGACCGCGTAGGCGTGATCCTGCGCGTGGGGACGATTCGGTTAGAAGAGGACGCGAATCGTCCAGGCGAGTGTTGCGTTGTCCGAGCCAAGATCGAAAACGCGGGCGATGCGAATGCCGACGACGTGCAGGCGTCCATCGAGTTGCCCAACGGACTGAAGGCGGAAAACGCGAACGTGCCAGTTGGTCGCCTCGCGCCCGGCGACGCGGTACGCGCAATGTGGACCGTAAACGGCGGTCGCAAGACAGCGCAATCGTGGAATGTGGTCGCCAAGTCAGGCGACGTGGAATCGCGCGCATCGTTCGATTTGGCCCCGGCCCTGACCATCCGCAGTTTTGGCCCCGTGATGCCGGTGACCGCCGTTGGGCCGCTGACACCGATCGAATGCGTTTTGGAGAACACTGGCAACGTTTTTGTGAAGAAGCCTACTGCCGAATTCCTGCTGGCCGAGAAAACGATCGCGAAAACCATCGAACAGATTCCTCCCGGCCGCTCGGTCACACTTCGGGCCGACGTCCAGCCATCGGATCAGTCCCCCGACGTGAAAGTGTCTGTGTGCGCGCGAGCTGAGAACATAGACGGTGAGCTGACGGCAGAAAGCAGTCTGGTCGTAGGGGCGTTGGTCGACACACCGACCACAACAGGCCGCCCCCAAGCTGCGGTGACCGACGACTATGCCATACTGGCCAACGAGTATGTTCGCTTGGTTCTCCGCGGGAACGAGTTTGGTGTGGGACCCGCCGAATTGTCCGTCGCGAAAAGCGGCAAATGGCAACCGGTCGCATGGTTGCCACGTCTTTGCCGCGTGGTCTATCGCGACGAAGCCGGCCAGCGTGTCGAACGGACCGTCTTTTCGGACCAGCAGATCAGCGCTACACCCGGCAATCCGGGGCTCTTGCAGGTTCAGTGGACCGAGCAGGACGACGATGGGGCCAAGTGGAGCGGCAGCGTCAGATTCGAACTCGCCTCGCGGTCGCACAGCATCACCGCGAGCTATGACCTAGGTTGCGACAAGCCACGTGATCTGTTGGCCTTTGACGGGCCGATGCTGTACGTGCTCGAACGTGACGAAGCCGTCTTTCCGGGGCTGGAATGGCTGGTCGACGACGAGGTTTCCTCCGATTCGCTGGACATCGCCGAGGATCATCCGGACCGGAAACGCTACGTGGTCCATCCTAACAAGATCACGATTCCTGCCATCGGCATCCACTCGCGGTTTGGCACGGTCGGACTCCTCTGGGACGTCCATCAACGGTGGGACGGCCAGCGCGATAAGCCGTCGGCCGTGTTCGCATCGCCCGACCGGTTCGGGAACCAGCGGGCGCACTTGGCCGGTCTGTTCCTGCCAACCGTCCCCGAATTCGTCGAAGAAAATGCACGCGAAGCCGCCACGCCCTATCCGGTGAAGCCCGATCGGCCGCTTCGGTTGGAGGCCACGATCTTTGCCGATGCCCAGGCCGACTCGCCACTGGCGGCTATCGACGCATGGGCGCAGAAGCACGGCTTTCCCAAGCCCGCTCCGTTGCCTCACGGTTCTTACGAAGGCGAGATCGAGTTCTCGATGCAAGCTTACTTGAAATCGCTTTGGCTGCCGGAGACTCAAGAGTGGTGGTTGACCAAAGGAAACACGGTTATGTCCAAGACGGGGCGGCCGCGAAGCTACGTTGCCGATCTGCTCGTTGGCTCGATGTTGAGCCCCAGCCAGACGGTCGCCAAGCAATGTCGCGATCGAGTCGAAGATGTAATCGGGCTGGTCGGTTGCGAACCGCGTCTGGATGCCGCGCGATTTGGACGGCGTGCAGATTTGGGCTATGCCAATCCGGGCCATGCGGCCGGACTGGTCTATTCGCGTGACGAACGAGGCGCATGGCGCTTCGATGCGGATCTCAAGCCGAAAGACGGGCCCTTCGAGGGTCGCGACTACTATGAACTCGGTCCCGATAACGCCGTCGAGGTCGGCACGTGTGCTCGCAATGCATACGAGGTCCTACGGTACGCTCGCATTGCCGGCGACTGGGAGGCGTTCGACGAAATGCAGCGAACGTTGGCGTTGATGGAGAAGTTTCGCGTGCCGCGAGCGGCCCAGGTGTGGGAAGTGCCCGTACATACGCCTGACGTGCTGGCAGCAGCCGACGCCGTCGACGCGTACGTCGAAGCGTATCGTTTCACTCGCAATAAGCGATGGCTGCATGATGCCGTGACGTGGGCAGACCGTGGGCTGCCTTTCATCTATCTATGGGACGATCCCGACAAACCGTTCCTGCTCGGTGCAAGCATTCCGGTCTTTGGCGCGACGTGGCATCGCGGTTCGTGGTTCGGCCGTCCGGTTCAGTGGAACGGATTGCGCTACGCCGTGGCACTGCTGAGACTGGCCGAGCACGACGACAGTAAGCCATGGCGACAGATTGCTGAGACGGTAATCCATAGCGCCATCCATCAACAAGAGCCATCAGGCGACGAAGTGGCACTGTGGCCGGACGCCATCAGTGCGATCGACAGCAGTAAGTCGGCGTGGATCTTCGGACCACAGGGAATCATCGAGGGCGTATTGAAGCTCAGCGGTCGAGATCCGGAACCCACCACGGTGATCCTGGGCGAGGGGCGAAGGACCATCCACATTTCGGCTGCTGCGTCGTTTCCCCGCGTGGGCCGCCAAGGCACTTCGCTGGTCTTCGACGTGTCCTATCGTTCCGGAGAACAGGGCGTCGTGTTGGTGTCGAATATCGGACGTCCGAACGCCGTGCAGTTTGACGGCGTTCCGATTGCCGAACGGAGCCTTATCGAGCGCGAGAAGGAGCCATGCTGGCGATACGACGCGGGTAACGCATATCTGTCGGTTCGCGTCCCCAGGGACGACGTATCGACGATTCGCGTGGACGGCGCCCCGTTCCGCGAGGTACGACGATTGCCGTGGCTGGCCACGGAACTTCGATTCGAGTTCGACCAGGCGCGCGACGGATGGCTACCGGCGAACGACATCGACGACTTATTGCATCGCGGCCTTCACCTGGTAGGGAGGATTGCCGGCCCTGACCCGTATTTGATTCGCAGTCCGATTCGTGTCGAAGGAGACGCGTATCCTCTGCTGCGTCTTCGTATGAGACTCACCGCTGGATCCGGCGGCCAGCTCTTCTGGACGACCGAATCGTCGCCCGATTTTGACGAGGAGAAGGCGGTTCGCTTCTCCGTCGTCCCGGACAATCAGTTTCACGAATATCGCTTGGAGTTGAGCCGCAACCCCATGTGGGCGGGCCAAATCATTACAGCGATTCGGCTTGATCCAACCAGCGGCGTGAACTCGGGCGAGTTCGCCATCGACTACCTCCGCGGCGAAAGACCGTAGCGCGGGGACATGCGGTCGGCGACCTTTGCTCCCATAGTCACTGCCGGAATAGGATCCCACGGATGGCATGGCGGACCCACGGATGCTCCTAACCGACTGAGGCGTCAGTCCTTTCTTCATCTGTGGGACCGCCATGCCATCCGTGGGCCTCAAAAGAACTCACTCGATCGTCACCTGTGGTGGATCGGCAAAATCATTCGATAGCGCGGTCGCTTGCTCGACCGTCATCTCGCCGTCTTGCACCCAGACGCGATACTTGACCATCAAATCCTTGCCATCGTCCAGCTCGTATGGGAAGAAAGAGCCGAAGCGGCCGTATGTCCGCTCGTTGTACTCCGTGGGCTTGTGGTTTTCAGGGTGGTCGAGGTAGAGGACCGTGTACCGTTTTTCGTCCAACACGAAGCTGATCGCATCCCACGGCAAGTCGAAAGCGCTGCCTCGGGCCTGCCCTAGTTCGCCTTTGCCGTCTGGACGCAGGTAACACGTCTGCTTTTCCGTACCTTCGGCCACTTCCTGATCCGCACGAAACTGAAAGCCGGCATGCGCAGCGTTGCCGTCCAGCCTGACCGTTCCACCGGCTGTCGCCACTCGCGAGGTGAATTCAATCAACGTGCCGCCCGGCGTATTGTAGACGGCCAACTCTCGTCTCTCCGTCAGATACACGTCGTTCTTGGCCCCCCGCCAATCGACCGCGGCCAAATGTCGTCCCAGCACAGGTCCAGCCTCGTCGGCCAGGAAGCCCGCATGCGTCTGCGGCGTCGTTTGCCCCGACCACGTATTGGCCTTTCGTCCGTCTCCATATGTCACCTGGTTGTAGCCGAAGAACAGACCTCGATGGTGCGGATATTTTCCTCCAGAGCCCTTCGTAATGAACCGCGTGCCGGCCAGGTCGTATACATGATGGTACACCTTGTACGCATCCTCGCGGTTCTCGTCGGTCAACGTCTTGCAGATGTAGCGGACAACGGGTCTGTCGGCCAGACTCAACTCGGCATACTCGTCCGCTTCCTCTTTCCACGAAAATCCGCCTTGCGCCGGTTCGTTGGAAAACTGTGCTGTCAGTTTGCGCGGCTTGCCTCGCTTCAGGCTCGGCAGGACAAAATGCAGTTCCGATTTCCCCTCCTTGCCCTCATTCTGGAGTCCCAACGCGGTCAACTGAGCAGCGATCAAATTGCCGTCGCCGTCTTTGAGACAGACGGACTTGGCATCAGCAGACGCATCCACGAACACTGAGATCGGCGTGTTGTGTCGGTCAAACTCGCCGGCATTGATTGTCAGCTTCAGCCCTTCGTCGGCGGAAAGGGATGACTGAAGAATGCCTAACACGCAGGCGAAAACAGTAGCAGGAAGAAACAGCATTCTCATGGGATAGCTCCTATCGCGGGAGGACGATTGACCAGGAAGATTCTTCGATCAATACTCCTGCCCTCAAATGTTCCTGCCCTATTCTTAGAAGCAGGCAGCAGGCGGGAATATTTTGTAGCAGGAATATGAGAATATTCGCACGATGACTCTCATGTAACTCGTTTCATCAACATGAATTATGCACCAGCAGTTAGCGAGACACCACTCGCAAAGCGATATCGGCCGAAAACATCGGCGAAGTCAGCTTCGTGTCGCCGCCTCGATGACTGAACGCTTCGCGCTTCTCGCCTTGGCCTGTCTTTGTATTGACCCATTCCGCTTCGTAGTCACCGGCGGGCAGATCGAGCGTCAGCTTGGCCGTCGCCTTTCTATTGACAATCGCGTCAATGTCCTTCGGTTTCTTCGGGATTGGCACATGTAGATAAACCGCATACGCCTTACCTCGCTGGACCAACGCTCGGGCGGACAGATCCGGCGATACGTCGCGGATTACGGAATCGTCCGGCCGCATCCTGACAAAGTCAAATCCGTACAAGAATCCCTTCAAGATGTGAAGTTGCTTTCGCAGGTCAGGGCTGCCGCCTCCAGGTGACTTGTACGTCAGAAACGTCCCATCGGGATGCTCCGGCGTGAACGAATAGTCCAAGTTGTTGTACAAAGCGCCGCCCGCGATCAGGAAATCCCAGCCTTCGGTGCGGTAAAGCACATCGTGTTTACCGCGAAATCCCGTTTCGTTTTCGCCGATTACTCTGTCCAGGCCGAAATTCATGGCGACCGTATCGGGCGGCACGCAGTAATGGAAGTTGAAAATCGACACAGCAAAATTCGGCTTGTCGACTTTCGCACGGCCATTGGCAATGTTCATCGAAATCAGATGCTTTGTCGGAAAGTCCTTTTCAGCGTCGACGATCGCTTCGACGATCTTGTCCTGCCAGTCGCGAGTTACACCACCGAAGTAAGGCTCGTTACAGACTTCGTAGTAGAGATTGTCGAAATCGCGCAGTTCCTTGACCACCTTTCGCGTCATGGCGATGTGTAACGCCAGCAAGTCCTTCTGGTTCAGCGTATAGACCTCCTCGCGCTTACACTGGCCGACGCCGTTCACGTTGTTTGCCGAGTTCATGGGACAAGCCTGCCATAACTCGTCGCGATACATCGGACAGAACAATGTGAATTCAACGACGATGCCGCGCTGCTGGGCTTGCGTCATGAAATCCTTCAGCCGCTGGAAATAGGCGTCGTCCCAGCGGGTCAGATCGAATTTGCCGCCGCTGTCGTAGTAACCCGGTTGATCGCTTCGCGTCCAAGGGCAGATATAGCGATTCGGCTTCGGAGCAAGCGGATTGTCGGTGATTCCGAACGACGACGGGATTTCCCGGTACGCCCCGGAGAACGTACGGGTGTGATTCAATCCGTCTGATTCCAGTGCGTCGAAGTACTTCACATAGTCGAAGTCCAGATTCAACAGTGCCCCATAGTGCTCGCCAGACGTGATCAGCATTGTCGGTTCGCCACGCCAGACAAAGTAGTGCGGATTCTCCGGATGCAATGCGATAGGTTCGTGGGCGCCCGCCTGCGTCGTGCCCAAGAGCGCAAGCAGCGCAATGGTCTGTACAACCTTCCAAGCAGAATTTGTTTCTTTCAACATGAGTCGTCTTCCTCGTCGAAGTTGGTATTTGGTAGGTCAGGCTGTGCCTGGACTGCTAAATCTGGCCCGCTTCTCCTGGAAAACTGGGGTTTGTCAAATA
>JACKQG010005439.1_pt1 | contig 14029 bp, 10 predicted proteins | sample 8237621 | NCBI WGS metagenome assembly JACKQG01 (sample SAMN15677084, study PRJNA649215) | marine metagenome | biome: marine; feature: Black Sea; material: saline water; isolation source: suspended particulate matter (SPM) from the Black Sea western gyre | collected 2013-06-09/2013-06-10 | depth...
AGAAGCATCTACGCGAGCCTCCCTCCTGTCGCGAGTGCGCAGCCTGGAAGACCATGCCGCCTGGCATGAATTCGACTGCCAATACCGGGATTTAATCCTGCGCTATTGCCGTCGGCATGGCCTACAGGCTGCTGACGCTGAGGATGTGCGGCAAATGGTGATGCTCAATCTGGCGCGGCAATTGCGCGGTTTCAAATATCGTCCGCAAATGGGTCGCTTCCGAAATTATCTGGGCACGACGGTGCGCAATGCGATCCACCGTCTATTTAGGAGTCCACGGCGCGAGTTTGCTGGACTAGAGGTAGATGACTTGCATTCCGATGAAACGGCCGAATTCCTGGCGGACGACGTCTGGGAAACCGAATGGATGCACCATCATTACCGGCTCGCCCTCGGCAAACTCAAATTACAACTCCCTGGACGCAGCATGGAAACCTTCGAACGCCTGATGCAAGGTGCAACTGCAGTTGAAGTCGCGGCGGCGATGGATTCCACGGTTGCAGCAGTGCATAAGGTCAAACAGAGAGTGCGCAACCGGCTACAAGAATTAGTGGCCGAGCAAATCCGTCAGGAGGATGGAGTCGATGCCGCCTAGATTCATTCCACATGATCCCACCGCTCAAGCCTTCGGTTGGAACGATGACTCCTGGCTCAAGCACATGCAAGCCGCTGTAGCCGAACCCGATCTCGGCTGCATAGGTGAAGTTGAAATTCTGCGCGAAGTCGGGCGTGGCGGTCAGGGTGTAGTGTGGCAGGCACGGCAGCCTGGCACTGGCCGCTTGATGGCACTAAAAGGATTGCTTGGAGGCCGGTTGGCCGGCAAGAATGCCGAGCAGCGTTTTGAACGCGAAGTGAAACTAGCGGCAGCATTAAACCATCCGGGAATCGTTACCGTTTATGGTTTGGAGCAACGTGAAGGTCGACCGTTTTTGGCGATGGAGTGGGTAGACGGCGTCACCATCACGAAATGGGCGGGTGGCAAAACGCTGCAAGAACGCCTGCAATGCTTCATAGCGGTTTGTGAAGCCGTGGCGCACGGCCACCAACGCGGTATTCTTCATCGCGACCTTAAGCCTTCGAATTTACTGGTTGAAGAAAACGGTCAGCCCCGAGTTCTGGATTTTGGTTTGGCTTGCTCGCGCCAGGCCAACGAAATTTCGCTGACCGGCTCTGGTTTCCTAGGAAGTCCCGCCTATGCGTCCCCAGAACAACTTGCGGGCAAACGCGACCTTGATGAGCGCTGCGATGTATATGCCTTAGGCGTAGTGCTCTACGAAATCTTGACTGGCGAGCGCACTTGGGGCGACCCCGCTCGTTGGACTGGTTTGATTGCAGAATTTGAACGCAAACGACCGGCACCGCCATCGCGACGTCGGCCTGGGTTGCCTAGTGAGTTGGATTTAGTTGTGGCCAACGCAATGGCTGATTGTGTGGAGGAACGCTATGCCTCGGTGGAGGCATTGGCTCAGGATTTGCGTCGTTATCTTCAGGGTCGACCGGTTTTGGCGGTTGCCCCCACGAGTTGGTATTTATTGCGTAAATTGCTACTGCGCAATCGGGCGGTGAGTTCGTTGGCAGCTTCCCTAATCATCGGCTTGGTTGGATTTGCGTGGTACGCGAATCATCAAAATGGTTTGCTGGAACATCAACGCAATGTAGCCCAATGGGAGGCGCAAAGATTCCGCAATTTGGTGCTGTACCAACCCGGTTGCCGGCTGCAGCGGGCCGACTGGAATCCCAACGACCCGCGCCAGCCGCAAGATCCCAATCCTGAGGGCATTCCGCCGAATCAATTCGCTCCCAACGGCGATGTTCCCTTCGGTGCGAACATGGCCGCCTTTACGGCCAATAAGGGCGGCGGCTAGGCTGGGGCATGCCCCGATTCATCCTCCCCTTGCTTTGTGGTTGCTTATTACTGGTTAGTTTCGCGTTGCAAAGCTGTGGAGTGCCTCCAGGGCAAAAGTTATTGCGATTTGAGGTTGAGCAAAATGGCGAATTGCTTTTAGCGACCTCGTTTGATGCTTCCGATAGGGTTGAGAAGGAACAGCTTTGGAAGGAGGCTTCCGAGGTGCCGGTTTCGGTCGAAATGGCTTCCGCGCGGGTGAATTCACTGGAAGGCAACCCTCTGATGGCAGAAATTCCAGGCCGCGTGCAGCTCCGGATTTTGCATGTGGACCGGCTTGAAACAGAGGCCGTTCTAATTGGCATCCGCCTGCAACGTCTAGCCGCTGATTCCAATGCATGGAGTCTTGCACCAGAAGAGGTGGCGCGAGTTCAGCAGGCCGTGAGCAATCCACCAGGTAAGCTGCGCGTGTTCATTCTTGCTGGTCAATCCAACATGGTCGGTTCGGGAATCGTCGCCGCCGACGTCAATCGCAATGACGGCAAAGGCACGCTTGAATACCTGGCGCGCTCCGAAGAAACTCGGGAACGCTTTAGCGGTTTGATCGATGAAAACGGTGATTGGCGGTCGCGCGACGACGTGTTGATTTCCTACTTCGAACGCAGCGGCCCAATCACCGTCGGCTATGGCGCAGGCGCAGGCACCATTGGTCCGGAGTTGGGGTTTGGATGGACTATCGGAGAGCTATTTGAGGACCCAGTATTGCTGATCAAAGTTGCATGGGGCGGTAAAGCGATAGGCAAAGAATTTCGTCCACCTAGTGCTGGCGGCGAGGTCGGCGAATCTTATACCGCGATGTTCGCTGAAATTCGGCGCGTATTGGATGACTTGGATCACATTTTTCCAGAGTTGATCTATGACGAAGTGGAGCTTATGGGCATCGCTTGGCACCAAGGATGGAATGATCGCGTCAATCAAGCATTTAATGACGTTTACGAAGAAAACCTGTCGTGCTTCATTCGTGACGCGCGCAAAGAACTAGGCGTTGCGAAGCTACCGTTTGTGATCGCTGAAACCGGAATGAGCGGCCACGAAGAAAACCATCCGCGCGCGGTTTCGCTGATGAAAGCGCAAGCTGCGGTCGCCCAGCGGGATGAATTTCGCGGCAATGTTGCATTCGTAGGCACCAAAGATTTTTGGCGCGACAAATCGCTCTCACCCAGCGGCCAGGCATATCACTGGAACAACAACGCCGAGACTTTTTATCTCATTGGCGAAGGCATGGCGGTCGCACTGGAATCGCTACTCGCGGCAAGGCAATTGAAGTAGCTTCGGCATCGCGATTACAGGATGTCAGCTAAAAACTAAAAAATTGCAGCTCTTCCAATTCCGGTGCTAGACGTCGCGACGACGCCGGCGCAGTTTCTTTCAACTTCGCCGCCATTGCTTTGGCATGATCCATGTACCCCGCATAAAACGCCGCACGACGTGTAGGCCCAACCACTTCATCGAGCGCTTGCGGCCCCAACGCCGAGGTCAAATCGAAGCTATCCTCCTCAACCTGGTACTCGCGATGAGTCCAAGTTGCTGCTTGCAGATCGAATTCGTACAGCTGCTGGAACACCCAACCTTCATCCGCGACAAATTCGACGGCGTCCATCAGGAAATCCGCCTCGGCTTCGTCCATCACAAAGTGGAATCCAATCCGGCACCATCCCGGTTTGATGCCTAACCAACCCTCGCCAACCGCATTTCGATAGCGCTCAGAAGTCGCAGTATCAATGCCCAGCAAGGTATGTCCATAAGGCCCCGCGCAACTGCATCCGGCGCGGCTTTGTATGCCGAACAAATCATTCAACAACACTGTCAAAAACTTAGGATGTAAGTAATTGCCGCGCGGGTCTCGAATGTTAAAAGAAATAATTGCAGTGCGGGCAGACGGATCAGCTCCGCCCAAAATTTCAATGCGTTCGTGACTGCCCCACCGCCCCATCGCGCGCCGCAACAATTCATCTTCACGCGCTTCAATCTTGTCAACCCCCACCGCATCCTTCACCAAAAACGCCAGCGCGGCTTTCATCGTTTGCAGCGTGCCCGGGGTACCGGCCTTTTCGCGTTCTTCGATATTGTGAACAAAATCATGCGCGTGCGGCCCGACGTAATCGACAGTGCCGCCACCGCCTACCGACGGCGCTAATTCACTGTGATAAATCCTCTGATTGAAAACCAACACGCCGCTCGAACCCGGTCCACCCAAAAACTTATGCGGCGAAACAAAGATTGCGTCGATGGATGGATCGCCTCCATCCGGGCCGGGGTCCGGATTCATATCGATCGGTACATAAGGCGCACAAGCGGCATAATCAAACACCGCCAGCGCACCGTATGCGTGCAACATGCGAGCGATTTGATGAACCGGAGTACGTCGGCCGGTGACATTGGAAGCGGCCGAAAAGGAACCAATTAGCCTTCGGCCATGGTTATTCGGCGCTTGCAACTTGGCCTGCAAATCGTCCAGATCAACCCCGCCATCCGCGGCCAAGGCAATCGGCACCACTTCTGCCAAGCTCTGCCGCCAGGTGATTTCATTGGAGTGATGCTCAAACGGTCCGACATAAACCACCGGCTTTTTTTCGCGCATAAACTGCTCGAACGCAGCCGCTTTCTTCCGCCCAAAAAACTGCTCGCGCCACTGCACTAAATACTCGGCGGTAACTGGCGGTAACGCCACTCCAATCAATTGTTGAAACCTATATATCGCCGCTGTGCTGCCCGTTCCCAACGCGATCAACTTACCATCCGGTCCGGCATTCACTGCATCCTTAATCGCGGTAGCCGCCTGCTCCAACAGCCGTGTCATACTGCGCCCGGAAACGTCGTCCTCGGTGTGAGTATTTGCATAGATATGCTGCACCTGCAACAAGAACCGCTCGACGAAGCCCAAGCACCGCCCCGACGCAGTGTAGTCCGCGTATGTCATCAACCGTCGCCCAAACGGTGTCTCAAAACTGGCATCCACGCCAACGGTTTCGCGACGCAACGTTTCGAAGTCGAGTAAGGGCAATTTCATGGAAAGCAACCTGGATAGGGCTTTGATAATCTTCCTTCCAGCGAAGTAAATGCTAATCGTTGCTTTCCGCCCCATGCACTGCGCATGAGCTTGATTCCCCACATAAAGAAATCGACCCAGAAACAGTAGAGGCGACGAATCGATTGCGGTAAATCGGAACAAGGTGGAGATACGAGCAAGCAGCTCGCCCGACGCGGCCTAGTCCGCAGTTTCGCTAGCCATTCAGGCACAGCGACCTGACAGCCGCACTTTATGTGCGCTCACGCACGCGCCCTGGTTTCCTAGCTGCCGAATCCATTGGCATGCCACTTGCAACAACGAGGTATTCGTCCTCCGATCCGCCTAGCCCCATAATCGATGCGAACTTACCTTCCACTCATTCTCCTTGGAGGCTCACTCCTTAACACTCATTTGTCCGCTCAGATCATCGGGGGAGATTGGAAAGAGCTCCATCGATTTGATGGCACCGCCTCCAACCAGCTCCTTGGCACCCAGGTAGCCTCCGCCGGGGACGTCGATGCGGACGGAGTTCCGGACGTCATCCTCGGGGCAAATTATTCTGCTCCTGGGGGGACCTTCCAAGCCGGCTCAGCCTTTGTTTATTCCGGTCGAAATGGAGTACTCCTGTGGCGCTTCGATGGCACCGAATCAGCCGGGTGGTTTGGCCGATCGACGGCTGGTGTGGGTGATGTCGACGGTGATGGCTTTGGCGACCTCCTCGTGGGTGCCCCGAAAGAAACCCCAAACGGTATCGCCCGTGCTGGTAGGGCTTATCTTTACTCCGGCGCAACCGGAGCTCTGCTACGACAATTTGAAGGAACCAATGCTTTCGACTACTTGGGGACCTCCGTTGCAGGCGCTGGCGACCTCGATGGCGATGGCATCGGTGACCTAATCATCGGCGCAACGAACGCCCATCCAGGTAGCGGATTCACAGGCAGCACCTTTGTCTACTCGGGAGCCACCGGCACGTTGATCTGGCGCTTTGATGGCATCCAAGATGGAGAATTAATGGGCTCATCTGTCGCCAACGCGGGTGATGTCGATGGCGACAACGTCAACGATGTCATTGTGGGTGCGAAGTCTGCAGCTCACCATGGGCGCTCATTTGCAGGCGCGGCCTACGTATACTCCGGGGCCACTGGAATGGAAATATGGCGGTTCAATGGTAAGGCGGCTTACGACAATTTTGGATCCGCAGTCGCAGGTGCCGGCGACGTCAACGGTGATGGTCACGATGACTTGATGATTGGCATACCAAACGCCGACCCGAACAATCTTCAATACGCTGGCGCGGCCCATGTGTACTCCGGGGCGACTGGAGAAATCCTTTGGTATTTCAACGGAAGGAGCGCCGGAGATCAACTCGGCGATTCTGTATCGGGCGGTGGTGACGTCAATGGCGATGGTTTCGACGACGTGATCGCCGGTGCTCAAAATGTGGAAGGATTTGCCGCATTGGGCAACGCCTATGTCTGGTCAGGAGCAACCGGGGAGTTGTTAACGACAATCAGGGGCGTTGCGTGGGGCGATAACTTAGGCTCGGCAGTCGCCTTAATCGGAGACCTCAACGGCGATCGACTTTGCGATTTTGCAGTGGGTGCTCGTACGGCGGATCCACAAGATTTGAATGCCGCCGGCAGCGTGTACGTGCATTCGCTTCAGCCGTTCCTACACACTTCCGCTGATGAACTGTCCGCCACTAACGGCACCTCAGTGCAACTCGATTTAGAATTCCCGACCTCCCAAGCCGGTGCCACCTATATGGTGCTTGCAAGCGCAAACGGCACAGGCCCTAGTGATTATGGAAAGCTAACCATTCCGCTCACAAACGATTCACTATTCCTGCGCATGCTCGGAGGCTGGAGTCCTGCGCTGCTGCAAAATGGCAGTGGCACACTTGATGCCCAAGGCAACTCCACCGCCACCCTACACGGAGGCTCTTCGCTTTTGACCCTAGTTGGCAAAACGATCACGCTTGCGGCTGTTACTTATGACTCGGCAACCAATTTCGGATCCAAAAGTTCCATTGCACGACACTTAAAAATCGTGCATTAATCGATATTCAACTACGGTCGACTGAAAAATAAATCATAGGGCCCGGTGCCCCCGCCAGAGTTGTAGTCCATCACGACCAAGGTGAAGGTGCCGGTAGACCCCGCCCACGACATAGAAAAAGCGACCTCCAAGAAAACGTGGGTGCAGCAAACAGAAGGAAAAGGGCGATCGCGACCGCTTACACGACGGTAGGCTAATCAGGCGAGTGTGGACATGATTGAAAACTGAGGTGTCTCATTGCAGCTTCCATGAGATTGAGCCATTTGGCCAGATGATTGCGCTGTTCGATAAGGCCTGGGTAATCGGTCGAAGAAAATCCTCTTGTTTATTCACCAGGAATCGTCGACGCTGTGAGGACCATGCGCAAGCTGTTGCAATTCCTCCCACTGCTTTTTTGCCTGTGCTACCTTTCTGCACTCACTCCCGGTCAAGAGAAAGCGGTGAACATTCCGCCCAGAAACGCGAGTGCGGGAGACTTTGCCCATAGTCCACTTGGTCCAATCGGTGGGCGGGGAGAAGTGGTCGCAGATCAATCAACCATTCTTGTACTTGAGCTTATTGAAAAAGGACCTGGCGCGACCGCGGGTTTGCAAAAAGGCGACCTCATTACTGCTGTTGCGGGTGCAATTTTGCCGCTGTATAGCCGTGACATTAATCACATAAATGGGCCGTTAGCGGCGCTAGGAAACGCCGTCGAAAATGCCGAAGCCGACCAAGGCACGCTCGAATTGTCCATCCTTCGCGATGGAGTTGAATCGCGATTGACCATCCAGATTCCGGTGCTGGGAGCAATGGATCTGCAGGATCCAAAAAACCAAAAAGCCCACAAGTTTTATCAAGGAATTTGCGCCGATTTACTTAAAACTCGACGTGCCGACGGCGCTTGGAAATCCAATACAGGCGAAGATGCTACACGATACACCACTGCCCTATGCGGCCTAGCATTACTCGGTCGCGGCAACCCCGACGACCTCCCTGCGCTTAAAAAAATCGCAGTGCTTCTTGCTGGCCCCGAACGTCGTGGATATGTAAGCGAGGACTTGATGGAACCTGCAGGTTTATCCAATTGGTTCATCACTATGTCGGGGATTTATCTATCTGAATACGTCTTAGCTACCGGCGACGAGCAGTGGCTTCCGACCATTCAGCATCTCTGTGATTGCCTCGCCGCGCGCCAAACCGAAATCGGTCGTTACGGCCATGGCGTCACCGTCGGCTATAATGGCAATGGATTCAATATCATCAACACTCATGCTCACCTGCTGTGGGCACTCGCGGATCGTGCCGGTTGCAAGATCAACCAAGAGGCTTGGCAACGTTCGTTGTCGGAAATCGAAAAGTCGACGGGTGAAAACGGCGGCGTGCGTTATTGGACTTCAGAAACTGGATATTGGGATGCATGTGCTCGTACAGGGCAAATGGCGATTGCCCTTTCGCTAGCCAGGGTAGAGCCGAAGCTGCGGAAGAAAATGGGTGAGTACTTGCAAGAACATCACCGACGAATGCGGGAAGCCCATGCGATGAGTTCCATAGGCATGATTTTTGGCACAGCTGCACTACGTCGGGTGAATCCAAAGGGATGGCAGCAGCACATGGACTCATGGCTCTGGTACTTGACCTTGATGCGCCAGCCCGATGGGTCTGCTGAATACATCGGAGGCAAAAGGAACAATGGTGGTGACCATTATCTCGGAATGCCCCACCTTGCGAACGCAATCGCAGGTTTAATGCTTGCTAGCCGCCTCGATCATTTGCACATTTTCGGCAATGACCAAAAAGGCTGGATGGCGCTACCGAAATAGCGCCTAAACTTCATCGGGTACAGGATTCCAACGCCGCACTCAGCAATCGAATGTCGTCGTCGAAGGAGTTTGGATCCAGCGGTCCAAACGAGAAGCGGAAGAAGGACCGTAGTGGCGAATCATCGCCGCGACGTTCCATATCGCAATCGGTACCTTCAAGGATGGCCGCACCGCGTCGGAATAGTTCTTTGTTAAGAGTGGAAGCCGTCAAATTGCCGGGTAGTTCGCACCAGTGATAAAAGCCGCCATCGCCAGAATGAAGTTTCAGACCTAGCCCTTCGAAAGCTGCACCGTAGCGGTTGCGTTGGTGGGCATAAAAGTTTGAGATGGCTTGACGCGCATGCTTCAAGCGAGCCGGCTCCAGTAGTTCCACGGCAAGTTTTTGCGAAGGATGGGCAACGCCGCCTACGCCGAAAGAACCAAAGTTACCAAGGATTTCGATGTGCTTCTTGGCCGCAACCACCCATCCAATGCGCAGGCCGGGCGCTTGCAGCCCTTTGGTGGCCGCGCCGCAGACGAACAGATTGGACTCATTCAGATTGTCCACATGCACCAAGGCGCTTTCTGGTTTTTGATGAAAAAATTCATAGGCCTCATCAACCAGCAACCCAGTCTCGCCGTAGGCTGCAGCGTCCACCAATTCTTTCATTTCATCGCCGTTGCGGGTATGGCCGGTTGGGTTGCACGGATTACTCAGCAAAACCAGACGTCGGCCTTCGCTTTGGTCCCCCATGAAGTCGGCCACGCTGGGGCGAAAGCCATTGGCGGTGTTACTAGGAACGATGCTGTAGTTGCGGTTCATCGTCCGCAGCATGTCGTAGTACGGCGTGTATTCCGTTTCGGAAATACGCACCCGGATATCCGAGTGCATAAACAAAAGCAGTGCGATCAAGCCCGGGCGACCGCCGGCAAAAACCATCACGTTGTCAGCTTCCACATCTACGCCATAACCATCCCGATAAGAACGGGCGATGGCTTCGCGCAGAGCCGGCAGCCCCCAAGATTTGGGGTACTTAAGATCGTCAGAGGTTATCGAAACGGAACTGGGAATTTCCGGTCCGTCCGGTAAGGGTACAGTTCTCGGATAACCCTGACTCCAAGGATGAGTGCCAGCTTCGCCCATCGCACTGCCGAAGGCATCCTGAAACGAGTACAGGGTTTCGTAAATGCCCATGGGCGGGACATGACGAAGGAAGTTGGAGGAGGATTTAATCATTATGGTGGCGATGTGGGATCGCCAAAATAGTGTCACGATCTAAACTTCGCCACAGTTTTGTTTCCAGTTCGCTTTGGTTTATTCAGTCTTCCAAAGTGCGAAGATGATCAATCAGCGCCCAAACCTGCTCGTCGCTGAGCGAGGTGCTTGGAAAAGCGGGCATAACCGTGCCAGGAAGACCACACCGGATTCTCCAGAAGAGATCTGCGTCACTGGCGCCACCGAAAAATTCACCGCGGGTGAGGTCTCGGGCTTTTGCTAAGCGGCCGAGTTCATCAGGGAATTCGGGGACCGCCCCGGCCTTGCCGTCGGCACCGTGGCAGGCGCTGCAGTTTGCGAGGAAGAGCTGCTTGCCTTCTTCGGAATTGGAGGTTGGACTAAGGCGTTCAGGGACTTGGATTTGCTCCCCGACATCTAGAACTTTTTCCCGTGCGATGCGGTGCAGCTCAATCAAGAAGTCGGCAATTTGCTCTTGTTCCGCAGCATGGGTAGTCAATGAAGGAGGCATTCCAGCTTCAGGTATTCCACGTCGTATGGTGCGAAGCAAATCTTCTCGGCACGCGGCGCGGTTTTCGGTCGAAACGAAACGCATGCTCTCTTCGCGAAAACTGCGTGGAAAAAAATCGGGCACGGTGCCAGCTAATTCACCGGAACCATCTCCCGCCACGCCGTGACAATGCGCGCAATCACGTTGAAATAAAGCTGCGCCAGCGGCAAAAGCATCGCTCGGCATAGCTGCGGATGTGATTGGTTCGGTGGCTGCGGCTTGTTGCCAGTAGCCAGTCGCGGTTTGGAAAATCAACCAAGTGCCTGCAATCAGGGCGCCTCCAAGCAACAATCCTCGGGTCGCTACATTCATTTGCCTAGCTCCTCTTGCTCGCCGTTTGCACTGCCAGCTTTTCCAAGCAAAAGGAACCAGCAAAACAATAACAACAGCAAACCGACAAACAAAGCAATCGCCGACCACCCAGCGGTGGAAATCAATGGAGCGATTGCAGTACGCGCTTGATGGAAGGACCAGTCACTGCGCGCCATGCCCAAGCCTTTGACAATTCCAGCAATCACCAACAAGGACCACAGCACCAGTAAGCTCAAATTGGTGAGCACAAAGCCGATCCATAATGGTCGCTCTAATTTTTGGCTCATGGGAACCTTGCCAAGCATCCAGGCGAAACCCACTCCAAAAAGAATCATTGAATTGATTCCCGCCGTGCTGCCCATCGCGTGGGCCATGACTACATGGGTGCCGTGGGTGAACCAGTTGATGGTCGGGATTGAAATCAGCATCGCCAATAAAAGGTTGATGCCTATCCAAGCCGACGTTGCCGCAAGAAATGCTCGCGGCACGCGTTCTTCAGGTCGATTGCGCCAAAAATCGCGATTCCATGGCTGCGCCCAATCGTGGATCAGCGAAAGCAATACAACCCATTCCGTCATACTGATGCCAAATGCCATCCAACGGATCCATTCGCTTTGCGGCAAAGCATAGGTGTGGTGGGCATAACCGAAAATTAGATTGGTCAAACCCAACCAGTAAAACGCGAATGCTTTGCGACTACGACTAACGCCATGCCCGCCGACGCGCTCCATGATGCAAATGGAAAGGCCGTAGACCAGCATGTTCCACGAGCCGGCTAATCCGCCATAAGACTTCCATTGAACGGACAAGTCGCGGATAGGTGCGTCGTTAAACCACGGAAGCAGGTACAGGTGACCTTCAATGAAAGTCAAAGAAAAGGCGACGACTCCTGTCGCCCACATCCAAACATATACCGGCCATGGCCGATCGGATGAGCGTGCGGTGCGGAAGAAATTAAAAAAGAAACAGGCCCAAGCCGCCATAATGCAAAGCGACGCCGGCCATGGGAAATTCAAATATTCACGACCGCTAACCGTCCCGGTTAGGTAGCCCCAAAACGCAATCAGTCCTGCTGCAATAAAGAACCACCATTGGATTCTGGCAAGACGCTGACTATGGATGCGAACCCCAAGTGCTTCAGGTAAAAACGCCCAAACCCCGCCGATTGCAGCCATGAAAATCCAAGCAACTGCAAAAGTAACATGCGTTGGACGTAGCCAGGTCCAATCCGTTAATGCGTCGCCGGGTTCGGACCAAGCGAAGAGCTTAAATGCCCACGCCCCGGCACAGATGGCGATGAGCAAGGACGCCCCCGCCGCAAGGAAATAGCGGAATTCGGGTCCACGCGTATAAGCCTTGCTCATTCTCGTCCCTCCGCTGGCAAAGTATCTGGGCTGAAGTCAGCATCCGGGAACCACTTCGGCGGCCAATCGTTCGGCGGAAATTTCCCCGTTTGATTCATCTCGGCAAGGTACGTGACCAAGTTGGCAATTTCGATTTCCGAAAGGTCAAGCTTCGGCATGCTGCCGCGACCATTTCGCAATACCCAGGCCACGGTTTCCGGACCGATGCGGTCCACTACGTTGGTCAGGTCTGGCCCGAGGAAACCTCCCATGCCAAAAAACTGGTGGCACGTCACGCAATTGTGCTGCCTCCATGCAATTTGCCCTTCGATTCCCTCTGGCGACAATTGCGCCGCTTCGCCGGTCACTCCTTTATCTGCAAAAACCGCTAGGGACATCAGCACAAAACCACAGCCCAAAACCGTCAAGATACGACGGTTCCACAGGGAAAGGCTTTGGTCGGGGGTGAGCAAGGGGGATTTGATGCTTGGAGCAGACAAAGATGATGACATCTCCCCTATTAAATGGGACCGCTTCTTTGAGGTTTCGAAGGCATCGACTGCAAGCTTATTCCTTCACAAAACCATGCGCTCATGGTATGTAGATCGAATCCCGCACAACTATTGCTTTGCCGGGCCGCGCCTTTCCTTTTCACGGAATGCATGCGCTAGCATTGCCTCGCCACGCTGTTCACGCTGACCCTTTGGGTTGATAACACATGGGAGTTGAGTCAGGGAACGGTGATTGTTGTTCGTGGCAAGCAGCCAGCAAGCCCCAAGCTTCTTGCTCAAGCGCATTTGCTCGCGGAAGAGCTGGAGATCTTGATTGGCCAGCGCCTAAGGAAAAGGATCCCGAAGCCGAAGACGGCGACCGAGTGTCGCTTCCATCCCTGAACCTGCGCGACGCTCCAGCCTACCCCCTACCGATCCATCATGATCGACGTCGCCCGAAATCCACACAGCATCGCCGTGCTGGAAGACGTCATCCGGCTCGCGCACCTTTACAAGCTACGCTTTTTACATCTGCATTTGAGCGACGACCAACTTTTCACGTTTCCCTTTAAGGGAATCACGGATGTGCTTGAAAACAACGTCAGCTACACGCGTGCTGAGCTTGAAGGCTTGGTCGCTTACGCTGCTCTGCGCGGAATCACGATCATCCCGGAAATCGATCTTCCTGGACACTCAAGCCGGTTGCGAGAATCTGCCTATCTTCCCGGAGCCAAGAATGATCGTGACGTTGCTAGCGCGGAGCACTTTGATCGCATCGGTGTTTTGTTAGACGTGGTCATGGACGTATTTAATAGCTCACCTTATTTTCATATCGGCGGCGACGAATCCGGTGCAGGCGGAAGCCTTTTATCCTTCTTAGGGCGGGTGCAGAATCGAGTGCGCGCTCGCGGCAAGCGCCTGATTGTTTGGGAAGGCTTTCACGGGGCGCCGACCGATGTGCTTCCGGTAACTGGACCAGATCGTGTGATCGTGGCGGCTTGGGAGTCTTCTTACAACGCGCCCTGGGATTTGCTGAAGGCGGGTTACCCGATCATAAACGCAAGTTGGAAGCCGCTTTATGTAGTCGGCAGCCACAACATTATTCACCCTGGTTCGAGCGGCGGGCGCAAGTGGTCGCCCATCGAGATGGCAAGCTGCCGACGCGCAGGTATTCGGCATCGTGCAACCGGTCGAAATCTCCGTCGCCAAATCGCGTGGCCCAATCAGCTCAATCTTTGACGCTCCCCCACAAGAAGGAGTAAGGCTTCGCAATCGCACAGTTCTTAAAGGAGAAATTCGATATACCACAGCTCCGTTCCAGGGAAACGTGCATTGGTTTAATTGGGA
>JACKQG010005440.1_pt1 | contig 14023 bp, 11 predicted proteins | sample 8237621 | NCBI WGS metagenome assembly JACKQG01 (sample SAMN15677084, study PRJNA649215) | marine metagenome | biome: marine; feature: Black Sea; material: saline water; isolation source: suspended particulate matter (SPM) from the Black Sea western gyre | collected 2013-06-09/2013-06-10 | depth...
TAAGTCTTGTTTCTTTAAATTACATCAGAATTGTATCGTCAAAAACTTCAAAGCGTTAAGGGTGAAACCTGCCGCACTGGTTTTTATTGCTCCAGGCTTTGTATAAAGTCGAAGACTTCTTTCATCATATTATTGAACTCTGGGTTGAAGGTTATTCTTCGGACAGGGTGTCCATCATTCTTATCTGTTTTCTCCCCATACTTCACTGTTGAACTGGCATCAATTACTTGTTGGCAGGCTTGAAGATCTTTTTCATGGTTGGTATAGGCCAAACAATTCTTATACTCTCCACCTTTGCCATAGTAAGCATTGGTAGGACTCACAGGCAAAGCTAAATGGGAGTAATTCAATATTCCCAAGGTTTTGTCAGCGATATTTTTTGTTTTTATTGTTCCCCCTGAACAAACAGGGTTCTCTTTCGCAGTCTTCGCCTCACCGGTATACCAGATCATATGATTCTTTGGGTTTTGGGTATGACTGCAAAAAAAATCTTTTGCTATTAAAGGGTCCACCGTGGCATCCGCTGAACTGAGTGCCATAAAAACAGGGATCTCAATAGGTGGATTGGCCTCGGCAAGTTCGCGCATTTCTTTTGTTAGGTAATGGAATTGAGCGCCTGCATTTGCAGGGAAGGATTCGTATTTAACTTTATCCCTATCAGGTAACAGGTCCAACCATGCAGCTCTGGGAAGAAATTCCCCTAGAGTTCCAATCCATCCGGCGACAAAACCCAATGAGGTGTTTTCTTTTATTCCCGGAGAAATAAGGATCAAACCCTTTATATTTTTAGGATTGTTTTTGCGTAATATATGATGGAGCGTTAGTGAGGCTCCCGTGGAAAAACCTACAACATAAAGTTCGTCGACGATATTTTTAAAACTAGCAATCCCTGCATCCGTTGCAGAAATCCATTCCGAATATTTAATGTTTAACAGGTCACCAGGAACCGTTCCGTGACCGGGTAATAGGATGGATCGGACCCAGTAGCAGTCTTTATTAAGTTCTTCGGCCATATCCCGCATGATATAGGGCGAGTCAGTCAAGCCATGGATTAATAGAACTCCTTTTTTGTAAGGTGTAGAAACATCACATTTAGCTTTGTCAGATTTGTATTCAAAGGGCAGGCGAGCCTCTACCCATTTTGGTTCGAGTTCTCCTTTTGTCGCTTTTTCGATGAGCTTTTTGGTTTTCTTGATGTATGCGGAAAAGTCTTTCCCCGGCAAAGTGTAGTGCACGTTGGAAGGTTTATGCCGATACTCCAAACTTCCACTACACGCATTTAAACTCAGGGAGAAAAATAGAATCCAAATAAACGAGCTGACTGGGTGGAGCATACAATTCCTTTAGTTTTGCTGTTTATAGCAATATCTAAAATTTTACTCTTGCGCGTGGCAACGGACAAAACAATTTTTATCTCCTGAAATTTCAGGGTATTGAGTGGTACATTTTTTTGCAAGGGCAGAACCTTTTTCCTCTTTTAAATAAATAGGGCAGCGGGGATGGAAATGGCAAGCAGCAGGAGGATTAAGAGGTGAGGGGACATCTCCCGTTAATGGCTCGAAGGGTTTGCGCTCTCCCAGATCGGGAACCGAATTCAAAAGCGACAGGGGATAAGGATGTTTCGGATTACTAAATAAATCTTCTACTGGACCCTGCTCAACAATCCGTCCGAGATACATGATAGCGACTGCATTTGCGAGATACCGCACGACACTTAAATTATGGCTGATAAATAAATAGGTCAGGTTATGTTTTATCTGCAAATCTTTGAGCAGGTTTAATATTTGTGCTTGAACCGAAACATCGAGGGCGCTGGTGGGCTCGTCTAAAACCAGAAATTCGGGCTCAAGAATCAAGGCTCTTGCAATGGCAATTCGTTGACGTTGGCCTCCTGAAAATTCGTGGGGATAACGTTCTAACACAGAAGCACTCAGACCTACTTCTTGCATGACACGCGAAATTTTTTCTAGTTTTTCTTCGGGCGATTGATCTGGGAAATGAACTTCAAGTCCCTCGCCAATAATCCCCTCGACGGTCATTCTAGGTTGCAGTGATCCAAAAGGATCTTGAAAGACCATTTGCATATTTTTTCTAAAACTCTTCAAATTACTTCCGGTCAATTGCATCACATTTATTCCAGAAAAAACCACTTCTCCCTGAGTGTGAGAATTTAATCTTAAAATAGATTCACCAAGGGTTGTTTTCCCACAACCCGATTCACCGACCAAAGCCAGTGTGGAGCCCTTCGGTATTTCCAGATCAATATTATCCACAGCGCGTACGTGATTAACCGTGCGCAGAAAAACACCCTTTTTCACAGGAAAATAGGTTTTCAAGTTCTTTACAGAAATGAGTGATGAAGAGGAGGGGTTGTTTTTGGGAAGTGTTTTTTTCTGAGAATCTAAATCCCATTTAGAATTTGTTCCTTTATCTAAGAGATGGCAGGTGATCTGGTGTCCTTGTGTTAAAACATGAGGCGTACTTTCTTTTTGGCAGACTTCCATTTGCGCAGGGCAACGATCCGCAAATCGACACCCTTCCGTATACTCGGTGGCGGATGGGACCACACCGGGTATAGTGTCGAGCAGAAAAGCAGGTTTTTCCAATTTGGGTATCGAACTAAAAAGCAGCTTGGTATAGGGGTGAGCCATGTTTTGAAAAATCTGTTCCCGGCTACCATATTCTGCAATGCGTCCTCCGTACATGATGCAAAGATCATCGGCCATCTGGTTGACGATTCCCATATCATGCGTGATGAGTAAAATAGCCATGCCGGTTTGCTTTTGCAAATCGCTCATCAATCGTAAAACCTGAGCCTGAATCGTAACATCCAGGGCTGTGGTTGGTTCATCTGCTATCAGGAGTTTGGGTTCGCAAGACAGCGCCATTGCAATCATAACCCTTTGTTTCATGCCTCCTGATAGTTGATGCGGGTAGTCGTCGATTCGCTTATGGGGGGCGGGAATACCAACGCGGTCCAGTAATTCTATAGCGCGGTCGCGACATTCTCCCTGTGCAATTTTCATATGTTGTTTTAAGGGTTCCTGCAATTGATCCCCAATTCGGAAAAGCGGATTGAGAGACGTCATGGGTTCCTGAAAGATCATGGCTATATCATTGCCACGCAAAAGACGCATCTCTTCCTGATCGAGTTCGGAGAGATCCCTGCCTTCAAAAAATACTTTTCCTGAAGGGTGATAACCGTTTTCTGCAATCAGTTTGATAATGGAAAATGCTGTTTGTGTTTTTCCACAACCCGACTCACCCACCAATGCCAGGGTTTTTCCAGGTTGCAGATCGAAAGAAACTCCATCGACTGCACGGGCAATTTTTCCGGGACCGGCATGAAAATGAGTAGAGAGATTTTTGACAGATAAAAGCATTTTTATTAAAGAGTCTTTCTTGGATCAAATGCGTTTCTTACACCCTCGCCTACAAAGGTAAGGAGTGTGATCGCCAGGCTAAGAACTGCAAATGTGGGTAATAATATCCATACAGCATGTAGATTGTTTTTCCCTTGTGCGAGAAGTTCTCCCAGACTGGGTGCAGGACTAGGTACGCCAAGGTTCAGAAAGTCGAGACTGACCAATGCCAGAATTCCTGCAGTGACTTCAAAAGGGAAAAATGTTACGACCGGAGTCAACGCATTGGGAAGGATGTGTCGACGCATAATTTTAAAATCGGAAACACCCAGGCTTTTTGCGGCTTTAACAAACTCATAGTTTCTAATTTTCAAAAATTCCGCACGGATGTATGCAGCGATTCCCATCCATGCGGTTAGATTTAAAATCAAAAAAAGCAGTAAAGCTGAAGGCACTAAAAACGAACTTAGAATAATTAGGATATATAGGCGCGGAATCGAACCCCAGATTTCCGTTAGTCTTTGTCCTCCAAGGTCAACCCAACCCCCAAAAAAACCCTGGGTTCCGCCAATCAGACAACCAATTAGGGTTCCTGTAATTGCCAGAGAAACTCCAAATACCATGGATATTCTAAAACCGTAAATCAACCGGGCTAAAACATCGCGACCGCGGTCGTCGGTTCCTAAATAATGACCGTCTGCCCAGGAAGAGGGATGAAAGCTTTCACCATCATGCGTTTTGGTTTTATAGGGAGCGGCTAGTACCACATTACCCGTGATGGATTCTGTAGGAATATATTTGTAGTCATAACGTACCGGAGGCCAAAGCATCCAAAAATCTCTTGGGGAATTATTAGTGGCAGGTGTGCTTTTAATTTCAGAGGCGGATACCTCATCCTCAAAGTCATCCAGGTCCAGACCTAGCCCTGTTCCTTCTCCGCTGTAAGAGGTAGCTGCTACACCGCTTAAAAGGTTAGAAAAGTTTTTGGATTTGTAATCGGGTTCGCTGGGCAGAGTTCCACCAAAGTCTTTTTCGCTATAAGTAAGAGCGATTGGAAAATAGGGTTTTCCCTCTACTACAATCAATAATGGTCGGATATTACAAATCAATTCTGCGGGAAGAGAAATAACAAAAAGAAAAGCCAATATTAAAAAACTGTAATAGGCCCGTCGGTCATTTTTAAAAACTCCTAGTCTGACGTTCCATTCTTTATTTAAACGCAGCATATTATTCTTGGGACTCATCAAAAGAAATTCTAGGATCAATCAACACATATGAGAGGTCGGTCAACAATTGCCCAATCAAAGCCATCAGAGAAAAAATGAAAAGGGTCCCCAAAACAATGGGATAATCCCGTTGTATCACCGCCTGATAGGAAAGTAGACCGAGTCCATCCAGAGTGAAAATTTGTTCGAGTAAAAGCGATCCGGTAAAGAACATGGCGAGAAAGGCCAGAGGAAATCCTGTCACTAAGGGGATGAGTGAGTTTTTCAGCACATGCTTGAAGAGCACTGTTTTTTCTGGCAACCCTTTGGCGCGGGCGGTTAAGACATATTGTTTACGCATTTCTTCCAAAAAGGCATTCTTGGTCAATAGAGTCAAGGTGGCGAATCCACCTAGGACATAGCAGAAAAGGGGAGCCGCAAGGTGATGCAAATAATCGATAAATTTTTCCCAGAAGGTCCAACTTTCATAGCCAGGGGTTCCGGCAGAAGTCAATCCTGCTATGGGTATGAGATGGGCAATGGCTCCATCGCCCGGCCCCAATAGGACTATGAGAAAGATAGCAAGGACAAAACCTGGAACGCTGTAACCAATTAATACAATCAGGCTGGTCCATGTGTCAAAACGGCTGCCATTTTTTACGGCTTTGGCGATGCCCAGAATAATACAAATGGTATAGGTTAGAAAAAAACTGGTGACACCCAATGAGGCGGAGACGGGTAGTTTTTCTTTTATTAAAGATAAAACAGATTTATTTCTATAAAAAGAGTCTCCAAATTTGAAAACCAGAAAGCCTTCCCAATTATCGTAATTGAAAAGAGAATCGAATAGGGGTGCGTCTTTCTTTTGTGGTGAGTACCAGAGAAAGGTTCTCAAATATCTTTCCCAAAGCGGTTTATCGAGGTGATAAATCTTTTTAAGCTCTTCAAAATGTTTTGGGTCCAATTCCCTTTGTTTGCTACCTGGCCCTGTCATGGCACTTCCACCCGCCTCGGTGAGCGAACTGCCATGCCCACTTATACGCGATTTCATCTGGTCAATTGGTCCGCCAGGGACAAACTGGGTCGCGATGAAGGTGATGGTGACAATCCCGATCAAAGTCGGAAACATCAATAAAAGACGGCGGATGATATAGGCGGTCATAAATATTAACGAAGGGTTTGGAAAGTTTAATTAAACAAAATTTTATTTGAGAGAACTTCCAGCTGCACGTGCCTTTTTAAGTTTTCCTGCTTTTTCTTTGTCCCACCACCACCATTCCAGAAGGTTGTTGCTAACGGCACTTTGTGAAGCATTTATTTTAGGCCTACCAAACCTGTTCCAGTAGACAGCCCTGTCATAGGCAATATACCAATGGGGTACCACATAATATTGATGGGTGAGTACTCTATCCAAGGCCTGGATGTTTATGACTAATTCTTTTCGTGTTTTTGCAGCGACAACATTCTCTATCAACTCGTCAAGAGCAGGATTTTTGATGCCCACATAGTTTCTGCTTCCAGGGGTGTCGGCGGCGCCACTGCTCCACATATACCTTTGTTCGTTTCCCGGTGAACGACTTTGTGGATAACCGGCGACAATCATGCCGAATTTGAAATTTCGCAAACGTTCTTCATATTCGGCAATTTGAACTACTTTGATGTCCATTCGCACACCAATTTTCTTTAAATTATTTTTGTAGGGTTCTGCGATACGTTGAAATCCGGGGCCTGCCAACAGAAGTTCGAACTCCATTCTATGGTTGCCTTTGCTGCGAATTCCATCGCTGCCAATTTCCCAACCGGCTGAGTCGAGAAGAGAATTTGCCACCTTGAGATTTCTATCGGCAGGCAATCCCTGTCCAGGTGCACCCACGGGTTTAGTGAGCGTGGTCTTGGGGACGAACTTTTTGTGTTTTGCGCGTAAGGATTCGAGTAAAGCTTTTACTTCCCCCGTGGGAACGCCTTGAGGTTTCATTTCTGGGTTGTTATCAAAATAGCAATCGTTTCGAGTGTATTGACCATAGAACAGATTTTTATTGCTCCATTCAAAATCAAAAACCATTGCCAGGGCAGCGCGAACTTTACGCGATTTAAATATCTCGTCGCGCATATTCATGGCGAATCCCTGCATTCCCGCAATTCGAGTGTGAGAAAACTCTTGTCGAAGGTAATAACCTTTTTTTACAAAATCTCCTTTATAGTCCAAGGCCCAGTCGCGGGAGCTGTTTACCAGCTGCATATCGAATTCTCCGCCCTTGAAGGCCTCGCGTTGGGCAACTGGATCGAGATAAATTTTATAGGTGACGCGATCAAAATTATAACGGCCTTTGTTGACAGCAATATCTTTGCCCCACCAATTAGGATCTCGTTTGTAAGAGATGTATTTTCCGTATTCGTATTTTTCGATAGTGTAGGGACCGCTTCCAACAGCCATATCATCAAAATCGGAACCAAATGATTTTCCTTTCTCACCATAAATATGTTTGGGTAGGAGGATCATTTGTCCGGTGATCAACGGTAACTCTTGATTATGAATCGCAAAACGGTAGCGCACGGTATGTGCATCAATTTTTTCGATGGATTTAATATCTTTAAAGTACTCTTTATAAATAGGATGATACTGAGGGTCTTTGATTAGGTTGAAGGAAAAAACAAAATCGTCTGCTGTTAAGGGGTGGCCATCGGAGAACTTCGCCTCTTTATATAAATAATAGGTTAATGAGAGATGATCGTCTGATACTTCGGCTTTTTCTATAAGATTGCCGTATTGTGAAAAAGGTTCCTGATCATCGGCAGAACTGTCCATGGCGGTCTGGAAAACCAGTTGCCCGATACCCGGGGCGGTGACTCCTTTAAGAGAAACTGGGTTCAGTTTTGTGAACGCACCAAAATCCGCCAGCACCAAATTCCCACCTTTGGGTGCATTTGGATTAGCATATTCATAAGGTTGACCCGGTTTGTATTTAAGGTCTTGTGGGCCATATAATGAGAGCCCATGATGGGGTGTTGCCATTACCGGATGCGTAAGAAGTAATAGTCCAATGATTGCGGTAAAAATAATTTTCATAATTGGCATAACTCGATCAGGTGAGTAGAATTAATTTGCTTATAATATATTAACACTCCTGCTTGCGGGTGGGTCAATCGGTTTGTTTTGGATATTAATGGAAAGTTAATTCAATGACTGCATCGTATTTAAATTTATCGCTGGAAAAATTACAGCAACGTGCAGACGATGCCTATGAAATTTATAGATCCTGCCATGTTTGTCCCCATGCCTGTGAAGTCAATCGGACCGAAGGGGAAACCGGATTTTGTGGCCAAGTCGATACGTTGCATATTTCATCCAGTGTTCAACATTTTGGAGAAGAACCTCCTCTGGTAGGTGTAAATGGAGTGGGGAACCTTTTTGTGACTGCCTGTAATATGCGATGTGACTATTGTCAAAACTTCCAGATTTCTCAGGAATGGAAGCAGGGTGGGGCAATGATAGGCTCAAAGGAGTCCTATCACCAGGTAGCGGATGCGATGCTTCGTTTACAGGAGCAAGGAGTGCATTTTATAGGTTGGGTTTCTCCATCTCATGTGGTTCCCGGTTTATTGAAGAGTCTGGTTCTGGCTCGCGAAAAAGGATTACGATTACCCATCATTTATAACAGCAACAGTTATGATGCCCTTGAAACATTGAAATTACTCGATGGAGTGGTTGATATTTATTTGCCGGATCTGAAGTATTCTGATCCTGATAAGGGCAGGAAAATATCTCATATCAAATCTTATCCAGAATATTCCCGGCAGGCGGTGCTTGAAATGTTCCGTCAGGTAGGGCCACTTTCAATAAACGACCAGGGTTTAGCTGAAAAGGGAGTTTTGGTCCGCCATCTTATTCTGCCGGATCAGTTGACAAGCACCTGGGAGACTTTATGTTTCGTGGCTCTGGAATTATCCACCTCGGTACCATTGAGTTTGATGAGCCAGTATCGTCCTGTTCATAAAGCGAAACCTGGGTTAGACAGAACGATAAACTCTGAAGAATATGAACAGGCTATTACTTGGGCGAAAGAGTTGGGGTTTGAGTCTTTGTTCCTGCAATCACTGGAATCCCAAGTGCATAATTTGCCGGATTTTAGTAGCCCGGACAACCCATTTCCCTTGGATCGTGCAAGAAATACTATAAATGTCTGAGATTTGGACCACTCTCTGTCTTGTTATGGCATCCCTTATTTGTTAATCTTGGGGTCATTGTTTCAGGCTCCCCTGCCCAGCTTGAAGTTGGGTGATTCGAACTGTTGCAATTAAGCAGATTTAGACCATTTAACACCTTTCTGTAGATGGTCCACATTTCTCTCTGATAATTATCCTAAACAGGAACGAAAAATAATGCAGCCAAGAAAGACCCGAAAGATTCGTATTGGAAAATTAGTGATTGGAGGAGATTCTCCAATTGCGGTTCAGAGTATGGCGGCAACCCAAACGCAAGATTTGGAAGCAACTGCCAGACAGATAGAAGTATTGGAAAAAGCCAATGCAGATGTCATCCGCATTGCCGTTGACAGCGAAAAAGATGTTGAAGCGTTAAAAGTTTTGCGTAAAAAATTCCCAGACAGCATTTGGTCTGTCGATTTGCAGGAAAACTATAAACTGGCTCCCATTGTTGCCCCCTGGGTGAATAAAATTCGTTACAACCCCGGTCATCTTTTCCATCTTGAGAAAGAAAAATCGATAAGGGAAAAAGTAGAGTTTATTGTCGAAGCGGCAAGAGAAAACGATTGCGCCATTCGAATCGGAGTCAATTGTGGATCGGTGGATCCGGATTATAAAGAAAAATATAAAGATGACTCCACTGAAGCCATGGTACGTTGTGCGGTAGACCATTGCCAGATGCTGGATGAAATGAAATTTGAAAATTATTGCGTCTCGTTGAAGGATTCTGATTCGACTAAAGTAATTGATGCCAATCGTAGGTTTGCCGCAGAGAGGCCAGACGTACCTTTGCATTTAGGTGTTACCGAAGCGGGACTCCCTCCTGATGGCATTATCAAGACTCGTATTGCCTTTGAACAATTGATTTCCGCCGGAATTGGCGATACGATTCGCGTTTCGCTGACTTTGCCCAACGACGACAAAGGTCAGGAAATTGATGTGGGTCGCGAACTTTTAAAAGATATTTCAGAAGGGCGATTCCGTTCGGTTCCTGAAAACTTTCTCGAAGGGTTAAACATCATAGCTTGTCCGAGTTGTTCCCGCGTCGAAAATGATAAATTTGTCGATCTGGCCCAAGATGTTCGGAAAATGACAGAGTATGCGGAAAAATATAAGCTAACGATCGCAGTAATGGGTTGTCGGGTAAATGGACCGGGTGAAACCGATGATGCGGATTTAGGCCTATGGTGTGGACCGACACGTGTCAATTTGAAGAAAGGCACAGAAACACTGGGCTCCTTTTCGTATGAAGAAATTCTTCAGCAATTAAAAAAAGAAATTGACCAAATGATTCTTGAGAAGCATGGAGAGCTTGAACCTAATTAAGTAGAAAACTTTTAAAGGCGAAACGATGGAATACGATGTAGAAGAATTAGAAGAACTGAAACGTAAACTGAATATCACTATTCCCGAAGAGATTGTATCTAAGCGGATCAATGACGCTTATAAGCAATTGAACCGGGAAATGAAGATGCCAGGTTTTAGACCGGGTAAAATTCCGCAAAAGGTTTTAGAAAAACAAGTTCCGATGCAATCATTCGGGCAAATGTTTCAAGAACTGATGCAGGAATACTATGAGGAAGCCCTTCACAAAACTGGACTTCGTCCCACCGGCCAACCGGAAATTGACCATGCTGGCTTGCAGGATATTAAAAGAGATGAGCCGTTAAAATTTTCTGTGATTCTTGAAATAAAGCCAGAAATAAAAATTAAAAATTACAAGGGCATGAAGTTCAAGAAGAAGGAAGCGATTGTAAAAGAAGAAGAAATAGAAGAGACCTTGGAGAAGGTCCTCAGTCGACACGGCTCATTGGATTTAATGCCAGCCGATTACGCCGCTGTAAATGGAGATATCTTGAAAATAGATTTTCAAGGCTTCATTGAGGATCAGCCAATGGAAAATGAAAGAGCGGATGACTTTGAGCTGCGTATAGGCGACAAGAAAATGCTGGATGGCTTTGAAGAACAACTGATAGGTCATAAGGCTGGGGAAGAATTTGAGATCAAGGTCATTCTTCCTCCCAATTGGAATCAGAAAACGCGTCGTGTTAGTTTTCCAATTCCTGGAGCTGATGAAGAACAGGAAGATGATCGAGCTACTTTTAAGATCAACCTCAAGGAAGTTAAACAGTTGAGCCTTCCAGAGTTGACCCCTGAAATCGCCAAGCGTGAAGGTTTTGATACAGTCGAAGAACTGCGCCGGGCCATCAAGGTAGACCTTCAAAGTCATAAAGACCAGCAGGAAGAACTTAAAATAAAAGAAGATATTTATAATTTTTTGGTCAAACAATCAGATGTGATGCCACCAGAATCTATTATCGAACGCGAACTGAAGTTTATGATTGAAGGAACGAAATTTCAGATAGCACAATCTGGAATGAAGATTGAGGACTCCGGATTCGAACCTGAAAAGGCGATGGTTGAATGGAGAGAGAAGGCCATTTTTAATACTAAGGGATATATGGCTCTCGAATCTATTGCGCAGGCAGAAAATATTCATATCACTCAACAAGATATGGAAGCAGAATATGAGTTGTTAGCGGAACAAACGAAACAAAAAGTGGAAGATATTCAAAAGCGGATTATGTCGAATCCCGATTCTCTGAATCAAACGACTACCAAACTATTGGGACAAAAGACGATGAATTTTATTTATTCCAATTGTGAGTTTGAATTTTATAAAGAAGAACCTGCGAAAGAAGAGCCTGCCAAAGACTAGTCCGATCAAACTGCCTTTGCCACAAGAGCTTTAACAATATCCAGGTAAACGTTTTTGTGGGAAAGGATTTCAAATCCCGCCTTTTCTGCATTGGTTACGGTGTCTCTGTCTAGATAAGTACCTTCAAGAAACTCAGTTAAGTTCGACATGGTTTTAAGGGCAATGGCATAAAGCGGATTTTTGCTCAGCACATGTTCGAACATGACCAGCTTCCCTTCCGGTTTTAGAACCCTTTTAATTTCTTCCAGGCAAGCCACAGGGTGTTTAACCGTGCAGAGAACGCAGACTGTTACCACCGTATCGAAACTGTTATCTCGAAAAGCGGAGGTCTCTGCATCCATCTGGCAAAGGTTAATTTTTCCCGGATAGTTTTTGGCTTTTGTTTGGGATTGATGGAGCATGGCTGAACTAATATCAATAGCCGTTATGTTGAGATCCGCAGGGAAGTTTACAGTCTCTAGTCCGGTTCCTGTCCCCACATAGAGAACTTTCCCCGACAAGGTTTCGAAGAGTTCCTTTTGGTGCGAATTCCAACGAAGCATATCTCCTGCTCGCAAGAAATCGAAAAGTTTAGCGACTCGATCATAAGATTGTTTTTTTGATTTCATGATTGGGTCAGCCGCTTGTTAGATAGATAAATAATGAGAGAAACGAAAAAGCCCATCGTTCCTCCTCCCAAAATAATGTCATTAAAAGACAGGGAGGGAAGGGTGGATAGCATTCCTGCCGACATTCCTATCAGCATTCCATTTATATGAAGCGGAATCATAACTTCAAAAGCACCGAAGAATGGCATTAAAAGAATCATCAATACCATCATCAAGCACATTCCTATTAAACCGCCTATTATCATCCCTATCAGTATATTAATACTGGGAGGAACAACAAGATAAACGCAAGAAGCCATTAAAGCACCCGAAAGGGTTCCGATAAAGAAATCTGCAATTTTTAAGTTCACGGGCTAAATTTTTAAGAGAAGTGGACGATAAGTCGTTCAAGGCCAACATTTATTTGAGATTATACAGTTTTTAAAGACCCGATAACTGCATAAATTGTTTTATTTAAACGCTTTCAGGTTGTCAAGAAGGTGTTCAAAACAAGGTCTTGTTTAGGGAAGAACACTATTAGGGATTGATATTGACACTCGAAGTGTTGAGAGTAATATTATAACAATAATTCACGGATACGAATTTAAAGGCCATGGCAAGAAAATATACAGGACCTGAAAAAGCGGCGATTCTATTAATGACTCTGGGCGAAGAAACCGCGGCAATGGTTCTAGCCAATCTGGACGAACGTGAAATTCAGAGTGTAGGAAATTATATGTCCGCTCTCGGCGATGTGGATACGCAGGTCATGGATAGCATTAATAAAGAGTTTTATGAATTAGTGGAATCAGGTGGTGGTGGATTGGGTGTAGGGGGTGTGGAATTTCTTAAAACAGCTCTTATGCAGGCGATGGACCCGGCAAAAGCAACCGAAATTCTAAATAATATTACAACTCCGGGTGAAGAAATGGGCGGTGGATTAGAAACCGTTCGCTTGTTGGATCCTAAAATCATTTCTTCATTTGTAATTAATGAACATCCGCAAACGGCAGCCATAATTCTGGCGCATCTCGATCCTCCTGTGGCGAGTTTAACTATCCGTGAGCTTCCGGAAGAAAACAGGATGGAAATTGTTCACCGATTGGCAACTCTTGAAAGGGTTGCTCCTGCTGTTATACGCGATCTAGATGAAGCCTTGCAGGCAGAGTTTAGAACGTCGGGTGCGGTTTCCGGAAACAAGTTGGGCGGGGTTGAAGTTGCGGCTGCGGTCATGGGGTCATTGGATCGTACGACTGAAACAGCTATCCTCACCTCAATGGATGAAGTGGACCCTGATCTGGCAAATGAAATCCGCAATCTGCGGTTTACTTTTGAAGATATCCTCAAGATTGATGATAACGGAATTCAGATGATCATGAAGGAAATCAATCAAGAGGATCTTTTGATTGCATTGAAAACGGCTACGGATAATTTAAAAGAAAAGTTGTTCACCAATATGTCTGAGCGTGCTGCCCTGATGCTCAAGGAAGACTTGGAATCTTTAGGACCCACGAAGATAAGTGAAGTTGAAAAAGCTCAGCAGAAAATCATTGCAGTTTGTAAGAAACTGGAAGAAGATGGCAAACTTATTATTGGCGGTGGAGCCGATACCCTAGTTTAAGGCTATATTTCGAGCTTAAACCTTTTTTACTCCTCAAAACATTCAAGACACTTGTGCGTTAATCGGGATGAGATGGGATTTGATTCCTTTCTCCGCTTCAAGTTTTTCCAAAACCGGGTAGATGGGTGCTAATCCCTTCGAAACGGTTCCCTCCAGATGAATATAGTAGGTTCCTGCTTCATCGTTTTCCCCAATATTGGATTCAAGATGTAGAATATTTAATCCAGCGTTAGCCAGTGGCACGGTGGCATCTTCAACAACACCCACTCTGTCTTCGGCAAACAGGCTAATACGCACATCGGGGTCCAGTTGTTGTTGACTATTAC
>JACKQG010005441.1_pt1 | contig 14019 bp, 10 predicted proteins | sample 8237621 | NCBI WGS metagenome assembly JACKQG01 (sample SAMN15677084, study PRJNA649215) | marine metagenome | biome: marine; feature: Black Sea; material: saline water; isolation source: suspended particulate matter (SPM) from the Black Sea western gyre | collected 2013-06-09/2013-06-10 | depth...
TCAGGTTTGCCATCAGGGAAGGCGGCCGGACGGTCGGCGCCGGCGTGGTCAGCGAAATATACGGATAACGGCGAAGGAGTCTGCTGGTGAGGATAATTGTTACACTTTTATGCAGTGAATGCAAAAGAAGAAATTACACAACGACAAAGAATAAACGCTCAACGCCGGACAAGTTGGAATTCAGCAAGTATTGCAGATTTTGCAGAAAACATACGCGGCACAGAGAAACCAAATAAAAAGAATTATATAGGCCAGTAGCTCCAACGGCAGAGCGCCGGACTCCAAATCCGGGTGTTGGGGGTTCGAATCCCTCCTGGCCTGCCAATTAAAATGGATAAGCCCCCGGCGCTGCCGGTGAGCAAAGAATTTCCTTGCGGATTCGATTTTTGTTTGCACCGTTTTGGGAGCATAATGGCACGGCTACAAAGAAAAAAAGATTCAAACGCTAAAAAAAAGAAGAAAAGAAACGGCGACGGGGAAGCGTCAGCACGGGTAAATAATGATGACGCCGCCAAAAAGACGGCACTGCCGGTTGTCGCGCTTACAGACGCGAAAAAAAGGCAAGTTTTGCCCCAGAAGAAAGCTTTAGCTAAAACTCGGACAGAGCCTGGGAAGATTAAAAGTTACATAAATACGAGTGTTCAGTTTCTCAGGGAAGTTAAGGTGGAGCTGAGAAAGGTAACGTGGCCTACGCGCAAGCAAACGACGGGTTCCACCGTTGTTGTGATTATCTTGGTTATGATCATATCTCTTTTTCTCGGTGTGGTTGACATCGGTTTGTCGAGCCTGATCCGTGTGGTTTTTCAATAGTTATTAGGGGGAAGAAGATTGGCTCTTAAATGGTATATCGTTCATGTGTATTCGGGGTTTGAAAACAAGGTTAAAGCGGCCTTGGAAGAACGAATTGAGACCTTTCCTCATCCCGAAAAATTCGGTGAAGTACTTGTGCCCACCGAAGAGATCGTTGAGCTTGTTAAAGGAAAAAGAAAAACTTCGTCCCGCAAGTTCTATCCCGGATATATATTGATACGGATGGAACTTGATGATGAAACCTGGCACGTTGTTAACAACACCGCCAAGGTCAGTGGGTTTTTGGGGGGACGAGAAAAACCGACGCCCATTCCCGATGAGGAGGCCGAACTGATTATTAAACGTATGGAGGCAGGCAAACATAAGCCCCAACCGAAATACTTTTTCGAAGCTGGCGATGAGATCCGCGTTATAGACGGCCCTTTTAAGAACTTTAGCGGTACCGTCGATGAAGTGAATCCTGAAAAGGGTAAGATAAGGGTGCTGGTCAGCATATTTGGCCGTGCAACACCGGTAGAACTGGAATTCGTTCAGGTTGCAAAATTATAATGAATTTGGTCAAGTGGTTGAATGGTCAAATGGTCAAGTGGTTGAGAGGTTGAATGGTTAAATTGTTATTTGCAGATAAAAAGAAATGTATCGCAAATTAAAAAAACAGAAACCATTTAACGATTTAACGAATCAACGAATCAACGAATATGGGGATATTAGAATAAAATGGCAAAAAAGGTTATTTCACAGATAAAACTTCAAGTAACGGCCGGTAAAGCCAATCCTTCGCCTCCAATCGGTCCTGCCTTGGGCCAGCATGGTGTCAACATAATGGATTTTTGTAAGGCGTTTAATGCCAGGACGGCCAATGATGAAGGCATGATCATACCTGTTGTCATCACGGTCTACCAGGACAGATCATTTACGTTTATTACCAAAACGCCTCCGGCTTCCGTACTTTTGAAGAAAGCAGCAAAGATAGCCAAGGGTGCGGGTGATCCCAAGCGCGAGAAAATCGGCAGAGTCACCAAACAGCAGGTCGAAGAGATTGCCAAGCAGAAAATGGTTGATTTAAATGCATGTGATCTGAGTGCTGCCTGTAAGATCATTGCCGGAACGGCTAGAAGTATGGGTATCGAAATTGTCTAAAAAAGAAGGTTGCGAGTCACGAACCGCTGGTTGAACACATCGTAACTCGGAACATGTAACCCGGAACATAAAACAAGTAATTAAGGGGTGAATAGGATAATATGCCGAAGCGGGGTAAAAAATATTCAGAAGCAGTAAAAAAAGTAGATGCCAGGGCAAAGCATGGTTTTGACGAGGCTATCAGGATGGCAATTGATGCTTCCTATGCCAAATTTGATGAAACTGTCGATGTCGCCGTTCGTCTTGGCGTCGATCCGAGACATGCTGATCAGATGGTTCGTGGAACCGTCGTGTTGCCGAATGGTCTTGGTAAGGAAGTAAAGGTTCTTGTTTTTGCTAAGGGAGAGAAAGAAAAAGAGGCCCTTGATGCCGGTGCCGACTTCGTCGGGAATGACGATCTTATCGAAAAGATACAAGGTGGGTGGCTCGGCTTCGACAAGGCCGTTGCCACACCTGACATGATGGGTGCCGTGGGCAAAATCGGAAAACTTTTAGGACCAAGAGGCCTTATGCCCAACGCAAAAACCGGAACCGTTACATTTGATGTTGCCAGAGCGGTCGGTGAGCTGAAGGCCGGCAAGATCGATTTCAAGGTTGAAAAGGCAGGGATTATCCACGTTCCAATGGGCAAAGTTTCATTTGGAGTAGAAAAGATTGTCCAGAATGCAACCGCCTTTTTGGAGACTATTATGCGTCTCAAACCGGCTTCAAGTAAGGGAACCTACCTGAAAGGAATTGCTGTTTCTACAACGATGGGGCCCGGTATCAAGATAGATACGGCCAGCATCAAAGACTTAATCAAATAGTCTGCTTCCTTAGAGGGATTTAGCAATCTTGATTCTATTATTCCACAATGAACCAGAATGAAAGGATTTTTTTGCTTTCAGACGGGCCGATACAGCCTAGTTGGCTTTGGTGTATATTGTTTTAAATAAAATATTCCTGTCAAAGACCGTAGGTGCACTTTATTTGTGTTTAAGCGGCATTGCCGGCCTACCGAGACATTGGGCTAGTCGTAAAGTGGTTGCCTCCGGTTTTTAGGAATAAAGGAGGGAGGTGTAATGAAGCAGTGAAGCTTGAAGAAAAGAAAAAAATCGTCGAAGATCTGCAACAAAGATTTTTAAAATCAAAGGTTGTCATCGTTACAGACTACAAGGGACTTGATGTAACCACAATTAATGATTTGCGCAAAAAACTCAGGGAGTTTAATGTCGAATATAAGGTGGTCAAAAATACGCTCCTTGTCAGAGCATCTGCAGAGACCGATGTCGCTTTGATCAAAGACAGTTTTAAAGGACCAAGTGCCGTTGCACTTGGCTATGACGATCCGGTTGCGCCTGCAAAAGTATTAAAGGAGTTTGCAGATAAGAACAAGGCACTGGAAATCAAGATAGGCGTCATGAAAGGCAGGGTACTCGATCTGGACGCAATCAGGGCGCTGTCGAGCCTGCCGTCCCGCGAGGTGCTTTTGGCTCAATTGCTTGCGGCCATCGGCGGTGTTCCTGCAAATTTTGTACGAACCTTGGCGGCCGTGCCGGCTCGATTTTTGAACGTGCTTGCGGCCATAAAGGAGCAAAAAGAGGCGACGTAAAATAGTAAGGAGTAAGCAGTAAGGAGTAAGCAGTAAGGAGAAAGCAGTAAGGAGTATTGAGTAAACAGTATGCAATAAACAGTAAGCAGTGAATAGTTAATTGATTACAAGGATAACTATTTAATTAGATTCTTGAAATTCGAAATTCTAGGCACGAAATTCGGATATGATACTGGAGGAAAAATAAAATGGCAGAGATTACCAAAAAGGACGTAATTGAATTCATAGCTAACATGTCGGTGCTTGAGCTGTCCGAGCTTATTAAGGAAATGGAAGAAAAGTTTGGAGTTTCAGCCGCTGCCCCGCTTGCCATGATGGCGGCCGGACCTGCGGAGGCAGCCGGTCCTGCTGCGGCAGAGGAGAAGACTGAGTTTGATGTTATTCTGACAGGTTTTGGTGATAAGAAGATTCAGGTTATCAAAGAAGTCCGCGCCATAACCGGTCTGGGTTTAAAGGAGGCCAAGACTTTGGTCGATGAGGTTCCCAAACCTGTTAAGGAAGGGATACCTAAAGATGAGGCCGAAAAGATCAAAAATCAGCTTGAAGAAGCCGGTGCTCAGGTTGAGATAAAGTAACATTCTTACCTCTAGAACCCATAACCAGCAACCCATTAGTATATTGGAGATGCCATGTCGGAAAGGCCTTTGGCGAGTAAACGCATAAGGAAAAACTTCGGCAAGATACGTAAGATTGTTGATATACCTGACCTTATCGGAGTTCAACGCGAGTCATTCAGTCGATTCCTGCAAATGGATGTTCCCCCGGAAAAACGGAAAGATATCGGGCTGCAGACCGTTTTCAAGTCCGTGTTTCCCATAAAAGATTTTACCGGAAGTGCTTCTCTCGAGTTTGTATCTTACAGATTCGGCGAGGTGAAGCACAGTGTTCAGGAATGCATCCACCGGGGTATGACTTATGAAATCCCTCTTCGTATCACCGTCAGGCTGGTTGTATATGATATCGATAAGGAGACGGGAGTTACCAATATCCGCGATATCAAGGAGCAGGAGATTTATTTCGGCACGATTCCCCTGATGACGGAAAAGGGCACGTTTATCATCAATGGTACGGAACGTGTCGTTGTCAGCCAGCTCCATCGCTCTTCGGGTGTGTTTTTCGACCATGACAAAGGCAAGACGCACTCCAGCGGCAAAGTTATCTATACTTCCAGAATTATTCCAGTGCGAGGATCCTGGATCGATATGGAGATCGATCCCAAAGATATCGTATACATTCGGATCGATAGGCGGCGAAAATTTCCCGTGACGATTCTTTTCAAGGCCTTTGGCTATACGGCCGAAGATATTCTGGCGTATTTTTACAACACTGAAAAATATATTGTCAAAGGCAAGCAGATTGCCAAGGAATTTAATGAGGATTTGCTGAAAGGACAGCGGGCCAGCCGTGATATCAAAGATCCCGAAACCGGTGATACGATTATCATTAAAGGGCGCGTTTTTACCAAGGCCGTAATCAGCCGGTTGAAATCCGCAAACATAGAAAAGATCCCGGTAGGCATAGAAGATATTTTTGGCAAAGTATTTGCGTCGACCATTTTAAATCCTGAAAGTGGAGAGCCGATAGTAAAAGCAAACCAGACGCTCGACGAAGACGTTTTGCAGGCCTTAGGCGAAGCCGGTATCAATGAATTTGCCTTGCTCTTGATCGATGGTGTGACCAGCAGTGATTCGATCCATAAGACGCTCGTGATGGACAAAGTCGAGACAAAGGAAAATGCGCTCATCGAGATTTACAGACGGCTTAGACCCGGAAATCCTGCAACCCCGGAAGTCGCCCAAGACTTTGTGGATCACATGTTTTTCAAGTCATCGTATTACGATCTTTCCGGTGTCGGTCGGATGAAGATTAATCTGCGCCTTGGCATTGATACCTCCATCGATATTAGAACCTTACGCAAAGAAGATATTCTCCTTACGGCTAAAACACTCGTTGAGCTCAAAGACACCCAAGGGGCTGTTGACGACATCGATCATTTAGGCAACCGACGGGTTCGTGCGGTCGGTGAGCTTCTTGAGAATCAGTACCGTATCGGGCTGGTACGCATGGAGCGGGCGATTAAGGAGCGAATGAGCCTTCAGGAAGTCGACGCGCTGATGCCCCACGATCTGGTAAATCCCAAACCGGTTTCCGCTGTAGTTAAAGAATTTTTCGGAACCAGCCAACTCAGCCAGTTTATGGACCAGACGAATCCACTTTCGGAAACGACTCATAAACGGCGGTTGAGTGCGCTGGGACCTGGTGGCCTTACCCGGGAGCGAGCCGGCTTTGAGGTCAGGGACGTGCATCCCTCTCATTACGGCCGCATTTGCCCCATTGAAACGCCGGAAGGGCCCAATATCGGCCTGATTGTCTCTCTCAGCACGTATGCGCGCGTTAATGAGTATGGGTTTATTGAAACTCCTTACAGCGTTGTCAAAGATTCTAAGGTTTCCGACAAAGTCAGGTTTCTGAGTGCCTTTGAGGAAAAGGAGCACCCCATTGCCCAGGCAAATGCGCCGGTTAATGAAAAACGGGAATATGTCAATCCGACGGTAACCTCCCGGGTGGCCGGCGAGTTCATGATGGTCAGAGCTGAAGAGATCGAACTGATGGATATCTCTCCCAACCAACTGGTCAGCGTGTCCGCGTCCCTGATCCCCTTTCTGGAAAATGATGACGCCAACCGGGCATTGATGGGGTCGAACATGCAGCGCCAGGCGGTTCCGTTATTAGTTAACCAGGCACCTTTGGTGGGTACGGGTATTGAGGGCGTTGTGGCCAAAGATTCGGGTGTTACCGTTGTGGTTCGCAAGGATGGCACCGTCGTCGACGGAGATGCTTCCCGCATCGTGATCAAGCACGATTCTGCGGACAGCGACGGTTCTATAATCCCGGTGACGGTTTACAACCTCGGCAAATTTATACGCAGCAATCAGAATACCTGTTTCAACCAACGCCCGATTGTCATCAAGGGACAGCATGTGAAGGCCGGTGAAATCATTGCCGACGGCCCGGCAACGGACCAGGGAGAGCTTGCTCTCGGCAAGAACATAACGGTCGCTTTTATGCCCTGGGGCGGTTATAACTTTGAAGATTCTATTTTGGTCGGAGAAAGGCTCCACAGGGACGGTGTATATACTTCCGTGCACATTGAAGAATTTGAAATCGTTGCCAGGGATACCAAGTTAGGAAAAGAAGATATTACCCGGGACATCCCGAATGTCGGTGAAGAAGCTTTGAAAAATCTGGATGAAAGCGGAATTATAAGGCTTGGTGCCGAAGTCGGCCAGGGAGACATTCTGGTAGGAAAAATTACACCCAAAGGGGAAACCCAGCTTTCTCCGGAAGAAAAGCTTTTGCGCGCCATCTTCGGTGAAAAAGCCGGGGATGTTAAAGATACTTCCTTACGGGTACCTCCCGGCGTCCAGGGAATTGTTATTGACGCCAAAGTCTTTTCCCGGCGGGGTATCGAAAAGGACGAACGCACCCGCCTGATCGAAAATGAGGAGATCGCCAATTTTGAAAAAGACAAAGATGATCAACTTGCCGTTATCCAGGATGTGGTACGCGCCCAGCTTGAGAAACTGCTGGTAGGACAGAAATGTTATACATCTTTGTCTTTGAAGAAAGGCAAAAAAGTGCTGATTTCAAAGGGCAGCAAGATAGATGCCAAGATGCTGGCCCAGATACCCGTTGCCCAACTGGAGGGAATTGTACTAAAGAGTCCCCAACTTACCGAGCAGGTCCATGATATCCTGGAGCGCTACCGGAATCAATGCGAGCTTTGCCGGCGACAGTTTGAGCAAAAGGTAAGCCGATTCGATAAAGGTGATGATCTTGCGCCCGGCGTGATTAAAATGGTGAAGGTGTATGTGGCCATGAAACGGAAACTGTCGGTAGGTGACAAAATGGCCGGACGCCACGGCAACAAGGGTGTTGTCTCAAGAATTCTTCCCCAGGAAGACCTGCCTTATTTGGAGGATGGAACACCTGTTGACATGGTTCTAAATCCTTTGGGCGTTCCTTCTCGAATGAATGTCGGTCAGGTCCTGGAGATTCATCTGGGCAGCGCCGCCAAAGGGCTTGGCGATCAACTCAACCGCCTGATTAAGGAAAAGAAGCTTGAAGAACTGCGGAAAAAAATGAAACGGATATTCTCAGATCCGTCTGTTCAGGAAATGATCGACGGGCTTGACGATAACGCCCTGTGCAAATTTGCAGGCAATTACAAGGACGGCGTTCACATGGCTACGCCGGTTTTTGACGGTGCCAAAGAAGATGAAATCAAATATCTTCTTGATGAAGCGGGGCTCAGTACGACCGGTCAGACCACGCTGTATGACGGTCGTACCGGCGAGCCTTTTAAAGAAAAGATCACTGTGGGTACCATGTATGTATTGAAACTTCATCATCTTGTTGATGACAAAATACATGCACGCTCCATCGGGCCTTATTCACTGGTAACCCAGCAACCGCTCGGCGGCAAAGCGCAGTTCGGCGGCCAGCGCTTGGGTGAAATGGAGGTCTGGGCCATGGAGGCTTATGGTGCAGCGTACGCCCTGCAGGAATTTTTAACGGTCAAGTCGGATGACATGGCCGGAAGGACCCGCATGTATGAAAAAATCGTAAAGGGACAGAATACTCTGGAACCGGGTCTGCCCGAGTCTTTCAAGGTCCTGACGAAAGAACTGAAGAGTTTGGGTTTAGATGTAACCCTTTTGGAAGAAGAATAGCTTCCAGTTGAACAAGTTGTTCAATTGGAATTCCTTAATCCATCAATAGGAAACAAAAATGGAAACGTTATACGATTTCTTCGCCAAACCGAAAGATCCAAAGCGTTATAAAGGTGTTCGGATTGCCCTGGCATCACCGGAACAAATCCAAAAATGGTCTCATGGCGAGATTAAAAAACCGGAGACGATCAATTATCGAACCTTTAAACCGGAACGTGACGGTCTTTTCTGTGCCAAGATTTTTGGCCCTACCAAGGATTATGAATGCAACTGCGGCAAATACAAGCGGATGAAGCACCGAGGGGTCATCTGCGAAAAGTGCGGGGTAGAAGTCATTCAGTCCAAGGTGAGAAGAGAGCGGATGGCGCATATAGAACTTGCCACCCCTTGTGCCCATATATGGTTTCTGAAAAGTCTGCCGAGCAAAATAGGCAACTTGCTCGATATGACGCTCAAAAATATCGAAAAGGTTCTTTACTTTGACAGTTACATTGTGATCGACCCCAAAGATACGGACTTGATCCGTAATCAGCTCCTTTCAGACGAAAAATATCGAGAAGCGCGAGAGACCTGGGGATCAAAGTTCGAGGCCGGTATCGGCGCAGAGGCTGTCAAGGAGCTTTTGAAGAAGATTGATCTTGATACCGTATACAACGAGTTGAGGACAGAGATTCGTGAGACCGGTTCGGTCGCCAAACGTCAAAAGCTGTCCAAAAGGCTCAAGATCATCGAGGCCTTCCGGCGCAGCGGCATAGATCCGGCCTGGATGATCATGGATGTCATTCCGGTTCTGCCGCCGGATCTGCGGCCGCTGGTTCCCCTCGAAGGGGGCCGATTCGCCACATCTGATCTCAATGACCTCTATCGCCGGGTGATTAACCGTAACAATCGTTTGAAACGTCTCATTGACTTAAAAGCACCTGATATTATCGTCCGCAATGAAAAAAGGATGCTGCAGGAGTCGGTCGATGTTCTTTTTGATAACGGCCGGCACGGGAGAGTCATTACAGGGACCAACAAACGACCGCTCAAGTCGCTGAGTGATACGCTTAAAGGCAAGCAAGGGCGCTTCCGGCAAAATCTTTTGGGAAAAAGAGTCGATTATTCCGGCCGAACCGTTATTACCGTAGGCCCGAACCTCAGACTCCATCAATGCGGCCTGCCAAAGAAGATGGCGTTGGAGATGTTCAAGCCGTTTGTTTATTATCGCCTTGAACAAAAGGGGCTTGTCTCCACCGTAAAAAGCGCCAAGAAACTGGTGGAACGAGAGACGCCGGAAGTATGGGATACATTGGATGATGTCGTCAAGGAGTATCCGGTTTTGCTGAACCGCGCGCCTACCCTTCACCGTCTCGGCATTCAGGCATTTGAACCGATTCTGATCGAAGGCAAGGCGCTGCAGCTTCATCCGCTTGTCTGTACGGCATTTAATGCCGACTTTGACGGCGATCAAATGGCGGTTCATATTCCCCTTTCGGTCGAAGCCCAGATTGAAGCCCGGGTGCTGATGCTGTCGAGCAACAATATCCTTTCACCGGCCAACGGGAGCCCGATTATCGTGCCGAGCCAGGATATTGTTCTCGGCATTTATTATATGACAAGGGGAGTTGCGGGCTGCAGAGGGGCAGGCAAAGTTTTCGCCAATGCCGACGAGGTCCGATGTGCCTATGATGACAAGAAAGTCGACCTGCATGCCCAAATTGTCGTTCGCATGAACGGCCAAAGGTACGAGACGACCGCCGGTCGGATTCTTCTGTGGGAGATCATACCCAAGGGCAACATCATGATGTTGCGGCATATTGTGGTTGCAGATGAAGCCGAGGTCCGGGCTATTTTAGAGAAGATCCAAGGGGGCGCTGAATTTTTAGAGATGGTGCATAAATACTCTCAGGCCCCTGGCAAGGATAATGACGGGATGCTGGGGCTTTTGAGAAATGACGAGTTCAAGCGGATATTTAATGCTACCGATGATGATACCGACACGGTTTTCGCTCTTGAAGAAGGTCAGGTCAGCAGCGTAATTTTTGCCGATGGGGCCTATCACCTTTATGAAGTGATTAAGAAGCGACCTGAAATTCCGTTTTCGATGGTGAACAATGTCAAGGATAAAAAAACGCTGCGTGAACTTGTGGATTACGCTTACAGAAATCTTGGTCCCAAAGCGACGGTCATCCTTTCCGACAGACTCAAGGATATCGGCTACAAATATTCGACCGAAGGCGGCCTGTCCATTTCGATTGACGACATGATCATCCCTGCAGCCAAATGGGATATTTTAAAAAAGGCCGAACAGGAGGTCGAAAAGATCGGTATGCAATATACCGAAGGCCTCATCACCCAGGGGGAGAAATATAACAAGGTTGTTGATATCTGGGCAAAGGCAACCGATGAAGTTGCCAACGAGATGATGGCTGCCATGCGGATGGCCCCGGTGATCGCCGCGGACGGCAACCCTGTTTTGGACTCCGATGGCCGCCCTGTAGTTCAGGAAAGTTTAAATCCCATCTACATGATGGCGGATTCCGGTGCCAGAGGCAGCAAAGACCAGATGCGTCAGCTTGCCGGTATGCGAGGATTGATGGCAAAACCCTCCGGTGAAATCATCGAAACGCCGATCAGCGCTAATTTCAGGGAAGGCCTTTCGGTGTTGCAGTATTTTATTTCGACCCATGGCGCCAGAAAGGGTCTTGCAGATACCGCGTTGAAAACGGCGAATTCAGGGTATCTTACCCGGCGACTTGCAGATGTTGCCCAGGATTGCATTATTCTGGCCGAAGACTGTCAAACGATGCTCGGTGTCAGTGTTGAATCCCTGATGGAGGGCGGCGAAGTCATTCAGCGTCTTGATGAGCGCATTTTGGGACGCGTGGCCGTCGATGATATCATTGATCCGTTTACCGATGAAGTGATTGTCAAGGCCGGAGAAATTCTGGACGAAGATGTCGTTCGGTTGATCGAAGATGCCGGAATTACCAGTGTAAAAATCCGCTCGGTTCTGACATGCAAGACCAAAAGCGGAGTTTGTGCTAAATGCTATGGCCGGGATCTGTCTCATGGCGGAATGGTTGAGATCGGACAGGCTGTTGGAATTCTGGCAGCGCAGTCCATCGGAGAGCCCGGAACCCAGTTGACCATGCGTACCTTTCACATCGGCGGGACGGCCAGCCGAAGGGTGGAACAGGCCGATATCAGGGCCCGGGTGGATGGCACGGTAACGTATATCGATCTGAATGTGGTCAAAAAGGGTGCAAACGAATTTGTGGTGATGAACCGGCGGGGTGGTGAGTTTGCTATCATCGGGGATACCGGCCGGGAACGGGAACGGTTTCCTGTCATTTACGGTGCCCATATTGTGGTCAAGGACGGCAGTAATGTTGGGGCCGGTGATCTTCTGGCAACCTGGGATCCGTTTACGACACCCATCATAACGGAAGTTGACGGAACCGTTAAATTTGGAGACATCGTGGCCGGCAAAACCATGCAGGAAAAGGTTGACCCTGTTACCGGCAAATCAAGTCGCATGATCATAGAATCCAAAAGCGGCGAGGAACGCCCGAGAATTTCCATCAAAGACAAAGACGGCAAAACAGCCAAACTGCCGGAGTCGTCCGGAATGGCACGCTATTTACTGCCCACCGATGCTATTTTGCTGGTTGAAGAAGGGGATGAGGTTAAAGCCGGTGACATTATTGCCAAACTGCCCAGGGCCACCACCAAAACCAAAGATATTACCGGAGGTCTCCCCAGGGTGGCCGAGCTTTTTGAGGTTCGAAAACCCAAAGAAACCGCTGTTTTGAGCGAAATCGACGGGTATATTTCGATTGCCAAGGCGACCAAGAAGGGCAAACAGAAAGTAACCGTTACGCCGATAGATGTCGGTGAAAAGAAGGAATACCTGATTCCGCGCGGCAAGCATATCAACGTTTATGAAGGTGATTACGTTCGAGCGGGAGAACCGCTTATCACCGGCAGCGCGATTCCCCAGGATATTTTGAATATCAAAGGCGAGATAGCTCTGGCCCGTTATCTTGTCGATGAAGTCCAGGAGGTTTACCGCTTGCAGGGTGTTCGCATCAACGACAAACACATTGAAGTCGTCGTCCGGCAGATGATGCGGCGCGTGAAGATTCTTGATCCCGGCGATACGGATTTTATCACGGAAGAACAGGTTGACAGGGTTAAATTTGAGGAAGTTAACCGGGAGGTGATTGAAAAAGGAAAAAAACCTGCCGTAGCCGAACCTCTTATCTTGGGAATTACGAAAGCATCGCTATCCACGGATAGTTTTATCTCGGCGGCTTCATTCCAAGAGACGACCAAGGTCTTAACCGATGCGAGCATCGCCGGTAAAGAAGATTATCTGCAGGGCCTGAAGGAAAATGTTATCATGGGCAGACTCATTCCGGCGGGAACAGGTTTGCCTCAATACCGCAATGTTGAAGTTGAGCCGGGCTAAATGGAACTTTTAAACAATTTTTCTATATTTTGAAAAGCGGGTTAATTTTCATATAAATTGCTTGACAACAAACTGTTTATTGTTTTACCGTATCGAATTTGCCAATTGCGATATTTATTGTGAATCTTTAGACACCGAGGGAGAGTATGCCGACCATTAACCAGTTAGTAAAAAAGGGCAGGAAACGGGTAAAGAAAAAAACCAATACACCGGCGCTCAAGAATGCTCCTCAAAAGAGGGGGGTGTGTACACGCGTGTATACCTCAACACCCAAAAAACCCAACTCCGCACTGCGCAAGGTTGCCAGAGTCCGGTTGACCACCGGTGTGGAGGTTACGGCATATATACCCGGTATAGGGCATAATCTTCAGGAGCACTCGGTTGTTTTGGTTCGTGGCGGCAGGGTAAAGGATTTGCCCGGTGTCAGGTATCATATTGTCAGAGGAACCCTTGATACACTTGGAGTGGAGGATCGTAAACAAAGCCGGTCAAAGTACGGCTCAAAGAAACCGAAATAAAAGCGTCGGAATTGACTGCAGGCCGACAGGCGAAATAAGCAGTGACAAGATTCCTTAGAAGAGAAGATCCCTATTTCGCGAGAGCGGACTATGGATCTTCAATATTTATTTGATGTTGGTGAAGAGCAACTTGACACATAACTCATAGCAGCAATGGTGTAGCATATGCCGAGAAGAAGAGAAATCCCTGAGCGAACAATTACTTTCGATTACAAGTATAACAATAGGATGGTATCAAAATTTATAAAGTCGATCATGCGGGACGGAAAGAAGAGCTTGGCGGAGTCCATTCTTTACGATGCCCTTGACGTTATCGAAAAGAGAGCCGGTGAATCTCCGCTCAAAATTTTTGAGCAAGCACTCGAAAATGTAAAACCGATGATTGAAGTGAAGTCGCGTCGTGTCGGCGGTTCAACATACCAGGTCCCCACGGAAATTCGGCCCTCCCGGCGAATGGCACTGGGCATAAGATGGATCATAGACTTTGCGCGCAAGCGGTCGGAAAGGAGTATGGCCGGCAAGCTGGCGGGAGAGCTTATGGATGCCTCCAATAAGAGAGGGGCATCCGTCAAGAAAAAGGAAGATACCCATAAGATGGCCGAAGCCAACAAGGCGTTTGCCCATTATCGCTGGTAATTTTGATAGTATCGTAATCATTTTAAGTATTTATAGTAAATAGAGAGCACTCAGCGTTAATCCGCTTTTTAGGGAGGATCAAGATGGCGAAGAAAAAGTTTGAGAGGACCAAGCCGCATGTTAATGTTGGTACGA
>JACKQG010005443.1_pt1 | contig 14015 bp, 12 predicted proteins | sample 8237621 | NCBI WGS metagenome assembly JACKQG01 (sample SAMN15677084, study PRJNA649215) | marine metagenome | biome: marine; feature: Black Sea; material: saline water; isolation source: suspended particulate matter (SPM) from the Black Sea western gyre | collected 2013-06-09/2013-06-10 | depth...
CGTCCAGCATGGCCCGACCCGACCCAGGACCCCAACCTCGCCAAGCCCGGCGACCGTTCCCAGCGCCACCCCAAAGGTTACCCTACCCTGCGCATCGAAAACGGCCGACTCGACCTCACCACTCTCAACACCGCACCCTTCGGTCCCGCCCCAAACCTCGACCTTTCCGATCTCGCCGAAGTGGACTTGAGCGACACCGACAACTTCGTCGCCACAGGTTTGCCAAACACTTGACAGTCAATTAAAATTGATTGCTTCTAGGTGTGCGGACCGTCAAGAAAACTGTTCCAACTCTCTTTGACAATGATCAGTGAAGGGGCTCAATCAAATCAGCACTCCTTTGTTATTCCCGTCAGGACTTGTCATATTCCATGTAAAGAATTGTTCGACAAAAGATTTACGCGATGAAACGAACACCTGTTCGTTCTCACCATCACAGTAGTCACATTTTTGTCTGCCTGCGGGACACTCGAAAAGAAGACCATCCTCATCAATCCAGGCGACACTAAGGAGAAAGTGCTGTCTATCATGGGACCGCCAGGTGATCGACAGTTCCGAGGCAAAGACGAAGCATGGCAGTATGGTCAGACTGGAGCCGGTTTCGGATACCACGACTTCAGGATTATTTGGTTCTACGATGGCAAAGTTACAGGTATCACATCCTACAAGGACAAAACTCCGGCATCGTCAGCAGCAGCTCATTTCAAGCCGATACGATGGGATGATGTGCCTGATCGAACAGTAGAATTTCGAATTCGGTGACACTCCAGAACGAAAAGCACAACAATCGCATCTATCTATCCCCTACCTCATCAACCGAAAGGTCGGGTTGATGGTTCGGGAGCTGGTCATTAGACGGGACATTTCCTTGATTAGGTCGGGGTGTTTTTCGGCGAGGTTCTTGGTTTCGCCGATGTCGCTGGAAAGGTCGTAAAGTTCTATGGGTCCGTCGGGCTTCTTACGAACGTTAAGGCGGACGGCTTTCCACTTCCCTTTGCGGATGGCTTGTTTGCCGCCCTGTTCGTGGAACTCCCAGTAAATGTATTCTCGCTTGGTCTGCTTGCTTTTCTCGCCTCTGAGAGTGGGTGCGAAGGAGACACCGTCGATGCCGTCGGGAGCAGATATTCCGGCGAGTTCGCAAAATGTAGGCAGAACATCCCAACCCGCACCGATGTGGGAACTGGTCGAACCGGACTTGATTACGCCGGGCCACCATGCGGTGGTAGCTACGCGGATACCCCCTTCGTAGAGGTCTCGCTTGTAGCCACGCAGGGGACCGTTGCTGTCAAAGAAATCGGGTTTGTGACCTCCTTCCTTGTGAGGACCGTTGTCGGAGGTGAAGATGACAAGAGTGTCTTTGGCTATGCCTAGTTCGTTCAATAGGTCGAGGATACGCCCGACATCGTGGTCAAGAATGGTCATCATGCCGGCAAAGGCAGCGACGGGGTTGTTTATAACGGCTCCCCCATATTTTCCCTTCACATCTTCAAACTCTTGAAATTTCTTGCGCCATGGAACCACGTGCTCCTCGGGTGCCTGCATGGCGGCATGGGGAATGGTGAAAGGGGCGTAGCAAAAGAAAGGCTTGTCCTTGTTCTTGCGGATGAACTTAAGACACTCCTCTGCAATCAGACTATGGGAGTAGGACTTGCGATTCAGCTCAACCTTCGAGCGGTCACTCCAGAGATGGGTCGGATAGAAATTGTGAGCCTGACGCTGGCAGTTGTATCCGTAAAAGCGATCGAAGCCTTGATTCATTGGATCGCCTTCGGAACCGGGAGCTCCGAGACCCCATTTGCCGAACATTCCCGAGACATACCCCGCCTTGCCGAGGACTTCGGGCATAGTGAGGGCGGAGTCGGCGAGGGGAGCCTGTCCCTCAGGCTGAACCTCGCGATTACCCCGAACCAATGCATGCCCAGTGTGCACACCCGTCATAAGGCTACAACGGTACGGTGCGCAGACAGTGCTGGCCGCGTAAAAATCGGTGAACTTCATGCCCTCGGTTGCCATACGATCGACACTTGGCGTCTTAAAGTGCTTTTGCCCGAAGCAGGAGAAATCTCCGTAACCGGCGTCATCAACCATGATGTAGACGAAATTGGGCTTGCGGGCAGCAGCGTGGAAAAAAGTGAAAGCGGTGGCGCAAAGGATGGCCAAGGCGTGAATGTGCTTCATGGTTCGGGCTTGTTTTGGATAAAGGTCAAAAGAAACAGGGATAATCTTCAAGACCGTGAGGTCACGCAGAAAGTTCATTTGCCGGGCAAGGGCTCTATGTAGATGAATTGACGGAACTTCCAGTCGCCATCGATCTTTCGCAAATTAATTTTGGCATGAAAGGATTCAACGCGGTTGGAAGCTCGAATATTGTCAGTTCCCTCAGCATGTACGTCGGCAGTGGTGGTGGCATCCGTCTCGCTCAAGGAAAGAATTTCGATATTTTCGAAACGGAGGCTGAGTCGCTTAGACTGAAGGCGGATTCGACCGTAGAGCTGCATAAGTTCTCGGTCGGTATATTGGCCCGCAAGTCTGGCTCGCCCACCAGTCTTTAGATAAACTTGGGGGGCAAAGATATCACGGAAGTCTTCGAGAACGAGTGCATCGGCTATGGCAGAAGCTATGTCAGACTTTGATGCAATATCGGAAAGTTCCTCAAACCGAGCTAGAATCTGCTCCTCTTCAGTTGGATAAAACAACCAAAAGAGCAGGAGTGCGACCGTAAGGGATATTAGTGAAAATATGCCGATTCGGTTTCTCATTGAGGTCTTGAGGATTCTGACAAGGAAAGGCGCAGGGAAAAAGTCCCCTTCTTGCTTCACTTCATGAAATGATAAAAGACGGAGGTGATGAAGCTCCCATTCTGCATAACCTAAGTTACGAGCCAAGCGAACGGTTTGACGTTTCAGCCGAGCACCCAAAAACACTCGCCGCAATCGCTATGGGCAAAGCCGCCGTCAAGCGGGTGGAGAAACCGCTGACCAAGGGTTGGCTAACGTACGAAGACTAGGCCCGTCTGGCCTTTTTCACCGTAGAAAACGAATTTCAGGTTGTAGCCGCCGTTGAGCAAATCCGCAGAACGAATTCTATAATCGCGAGATTGTTCGGGATAAATGATCTGTAAATCGTGACGGGTGGCTTGTCCCGAGAAAATGACTGCAGATAGAATAAGAATAATACCGACTAGACCGTAGTGGAGTTTTTTCATAGGTTTGTTTTTTATTACTTTTAGGTGATAAGATTTTCTGTGAGGAAAAGCTAAGGCTCGTTACTTTCCTCTCGCTACGCAAAGGGTTCGTTGATCGCCAACGCCTTCCACAAAATAGGCTCTGACTCCAGATAGTTTTTGCACAAACTTGGTGCCTTTTTTAGTCCCCAGCACACTGAGAACCGAGGCAAGAGAGTCTGCATGGATTCCTGTCGACGTCACCACCGTGACCTGAATTCGCGTAGTGAGACCGATGCCGGTACTTGGATCTATAAGGTGGGAGTAACGTTTGCCGGTGATTTCAACGAATTGCTCCACGTCGCCAGAAGTAGCTACGGCGCAACGGGCCAATTCCAAAACAGGGAGGTCGGGATGCTTGAGACCCCCAATCTCGATTCGCCAACCTTTCCGGCCTGGAGGGGGATCACCTAGCACCAAATCGCCCCCGGCGTCCACCAGGACCGATCCAATGCCTCGCTTTCCCAAAATCATAAGGGCTTTTTCGGCGACGTATCCCTTTGCGATGCCTCCAAGATCGAGCACCATGTTTGGAACCTCTAAAAAAGCAGTTTGTTTTGTATGTGAAATGTTCAGATGCCGAAAGCCGACCGCCTTGCGAGCTTCCGCAAGCTTTTCGGGAAGAGGGAAAGTCTTTCGAAAACGGGCAATGCGCCAAAGACGCACACAGGGTCCAATCGTGATGTCGAAGGCACCTGCCGTTTGACGAGAAAGTTTTTGGGAGGCATCAAGCACAGCGAAGAGATCATCGCTGAGTAGAAAGTGTCGTTCCGAGCCGGAAGTATCAGAAAGACGACTGAGTTCACTTTCGGGGTCATAGTCACTGAGAATGGAATTGAGGCGTTCGACCTCAGCAAAAGCGGCAGTGGCGGCTTCATTAGCAACCTTTTCGCTCTCTGCATAGAGAACAATGCGGAAATCCGCACCCATTTGCTTTTCGACGAAAGCAAAGCGGGTCTGCTCGGCCAGAGAGACCTCAAGCATAACCCGAAAAAGCATTAAAGCTATTGCAAGGAATCGCATATTATATAATTTCGCATAACCTGAGCCTTCCTACAACAGAGCTTTTTTCTTCACACTTCGAAAGGTTTTTGGGATAAAGGTCGGTTTACCCTATATTTGATAGTTAGAATAAACAATATAATGAAACGGTATCATTTACATTTCCTTACGCACCTAAGTGCAAGTCTAGGCCTGTTTGGCTCATTGGCAGCTGAAGTCGACTTTGTTCGCGACGTAAAGCCTGTGCTGGAGTTCAACTGCGTGAGCTGTCATCGAGCCGACAACGCTAAAGGCAAACTTCGCCTCGATGAAAAAGCATTCGCGTTTAAGTCAAAGGAAGTAATTTCTCCCGGCGACCCCGACGAAAGCTCCCTCTATTGGATGACGACACTCCCCCCGGATGACGATGAGATCATGCCCCCGATTAAGCATGAGGACAAGGATTACCCTCTTCGTAAACCTGAGCAAGCAATCCTTAAGGAATGGATCAAGGAAGGAGCCAAGTGGCCCGACGGGGTAAAACTGACGCCACAAAAGCGTCTGCCCCAAAAGATCTCCTTTGTGAATGACGTACAGCCCATTCTCGAGATCAATTGCCTAAAATGTCACCGCAAGGACAAGGCCGAGGGCAAACTGCGACTGGACACCTTTGAGCACGCCTTCGCCAAGGAAGAGGTAATCGTGCCCGGCGACCCCGTGGCCAGCGATCTATGGTTCCTCTGCACTTTACCGATGGATGACGAGGACAGGATGCCTCCCGAAGAAAACGACCTCCTCGACCCCGCCGATCTATTCATGCTTCGCAGATGGATTGAGGAAGGGGCTGAATGGCCTGAGGACATTACCCTTAAAGCCAAAAAGAAATCTTTCACTCTTTTGGGAATGTTGCCAAAGGAACTGTACCAAAAATTAGGATTTAAGCCTGGAGCGGTCAATGGAGACTTCAAAGGTTACACGCAAGAGATTCCGACCTCAGACGCATCGTTCGACTTGCTCCCGATTAAGGGAGGAACCTTTACGATGGGCAGCCCAAAGAATGACCCCAACCGGGGAAAAGAAGAACAGCTCGCTCACAAAGTAAAGGTGAATGATTTCTGGATGGCCAAGCACGAATTGACTTGGGACGAATACGAGCTCTGGATGCTCAATCTCGACAAGGACAACCGAAAGTACAAGAAGCTTGATCCTACTTTTGCCGATGGGCTCTCGGATGGAGTAACCAAGCCGACGGCACCTTACACCGACATGACGTTCGGAATGGGCAAGAACGGTTACCCCGCCATTTGCATGACACAACTCGCCGCCAAGATGTACAGTATGTGGCTAAGCGCAAGAACCGGTAGGTTTTATCGTTTGCCGACCGAGGCTGAGTGGGAATACGCCTGCAAGGCAGGCACCGAAACCGCATATAGCTTTGGCAACGATAAAGGGGAACTATCGAAACACTCTTGGCATCTTGGAAATAGTCGATTCAAGTATCAGAAAGTTGGCCAAAAACCGGCCAACCCTTGGGGTCTGCACGATATGCACGGTAATGTTTGGGAATGGGTGCTCGATCAATACGCGCCTCCTGCAGAATCAGTGTTCAAGGGTCTAACGGAAAATCCTTTGGTGGCTCCCAACACCCTCTATCCAAGGGTAGTCAAGGGAGGATCTTGGGACGATGGATCGACTAAGCATCGAAGTGCTGCCCGCATGGGTTCCAACGAGGCATGGAAACAGCAAGATCCTCAAATCCCTAAAAGCGTCTGGTATCATACCGATGCCATCTTCGTAGGCTTTCGCTTAGTCCGCCCCAGAGAGATACCCACTATTTCGGACATAGAAAAATTTTGGCCTTCCGAAGAAGATATTAAAGCTATCCCAAGTCGCTGAACCGTGCACTTCATTGGGTTCGGGTTCCCGAAAAAACATGAGATTCAACCCTAGCTTTTCCGTTGCCTTTAATAATCCCATCTCTCAGATTTAGACCTCAACCTCCCTAGGAAAAAATATCATGTTAATTCGCTTCGTTATCTCTCCTTGCTTGGCCCTACTTGCCGCCGCGACCCTCGCAATCGCAGCCCCGAAAAACTTCGGTGGAACTTTCACCGACATTGAAGACCCGAACCTCCCGGTTGATTTTAATTACCAAGGAGAATATGAGGGAGAAGGCCTTGGCGCCCAAGTTATCGCCCTCGACAAAGGGGCGTTCCAGACCGTTCTTTATCCGGGTGGTCTGCCGGGAGCCGGTTGGGATGGCAAAAACAAGATTCTGCTTGAGGGAAAACTCGAAGGGAAAGCCGTTGTTCTGCATGCCGCCAAGGGGAAAAAGCGTTACCTCGGAAATTCCCCCAACGAGTTCAGCGCAACCAAACAATTCCCTCCAAATGGTCACAAGGAATATTCCGGTGTGATCTCGGGAGGGAAACTCGAAGGGAAGACCGAGAAAGGCAAAGCTTTTTCCCTAACCAAGGCAAACCGCGTAAGCCCTACCATGGGCAAAAAGTCACCCAAAGGCGGCATCGTACTCTTCGATGGTTCAAGCAAAGAAGAATGGCAAGGTGGCCGCGTTGACGAGAAAACAAAACTTCTCAACACCGACGGCAGCGACATTAGTACTAAGCGTAAGTTCAACGACTATCTTATGCATATCGAATTTCTCCTTCCCTACCGTCCCGCCGCACGAGGACAAGGTCGCGGTAACAGCGGTTTCTACCATGTGGACCACTACGAGATGCAAATTCTCGACTCCTTCGGGCTCGAGGGGCTCAACAACGAATGCGGTGGCATCTATTCGCAGAAAGCCTCCGACGTAAACGGATGCTTTCCACCGCTTAGCTGGCAAACCTACGACGTAGATTTCAAGAACGCTCGCTCCAAGAACGGTAAAAAAACGGCAAATGCCATTCTTACCGCTCGTTTAAACAGTATCCTTATCCACAACGGATATGAAATCCCAGGTAAGACCGGAGGGTCACGTGCTGATCCCGAAGGAACTCCCGGACCGATTAAATTACAAGGGCACGGGAATCCACTCCAGTTTCGCAACATCTGGATCTTGGAAAAGTAAAGTTTCGCATCCCCCAGTCCAAGCGAAGTAATTCCATTTTGGATGGTCGCCTTTGACGGTGCCGGAAAAAGGTGCATTGAAACAAGTTCTTTGGGGGCACTAGCTACATCACCCACACTTGAAGCCTAGCCTTAACCCTCGGCAAACGATTTCTTTGGATCACCGCATCACCTCGAAAAACCTGTCTTGAACGATGACCCGAAAGGGATTTCAGTAACTTTTTCATGCTGAATCCCTTGCTGAACAACTCCCTCGTACGCGAACAGGATCGCCGCCGCTATGCAGATGGGGACATGGCGCTCACCGTTTGGTTCGACGCACATGGCGGAATCTTTGCCTTCGAATTGATATTTGATCTCTTGCTTGAGGAATACGCAGTTCGTCATACTAGAGGCAAACTGGGCAAATACTTAAAAATTTCAGAAGGAGAGCTCAAGCCGGGTAGACACCAAAAACAAGTTTTAGGCTCACAAAACTATTCACTACCGTCATCACGCTTGGAAAATTTTGAAGCTCGAGCCAACAACCTTCCAATGAAGATTCGCGAACATATAAGCGAATCTCTCTCGAGGATGATTGCCGAAGGGGAGTAGACGAAGATTGACGATTAAGGCACCAATCATGAGAACAAAATAGCTTTCGATCAAATCCTCAATGCCAAGCAACAAGAAATTATGTATAAAATACTCATCAGTTCAATTCTCAGCATCAGCTCGGTTGGCTTTCTCTTTCCAGAAAAAGGCACTGCCTCAGTTGTGCTTAAAAAGGACGACGTCGCAGTTGTTGTTACGGTGGACGGCAAACTCTTCACCAAATACGTCTACAATGACGAGAAGCGAGCGAAGCCAATCTTGTACCCGGTGATAGGGCCGAACGACATTCCCATGACTAGACGATACCCAATTGAAGAAGCCGGAGAGGGAGAAGCCAAGGATCACCCTCACCATGCCTCGCTTTGGTATACTCACGGGGAAGTAAACGGTATCAGCTTTTGGCACATCGGGAAGGATACCGGAAAAATTATCCACGAAAAATTCCTAAAACTGGAAGGTAACGTCATCGCCACTCGAAACAAGTGGGTTGATTCAAAGGGGCAGGTCGTGTGCCGTGACGAGAGCATGCTCGCTTTTCACGGTGAAGGCGACGACAGGGCAATCGACGTAACGGTAAAGATTCTCGCCGATTCCGGCGACGTCACTTTCGGCGACACGAAGGAAGGGTCAATGGGGATAAGGTCCAACCCGATTCTTCGCCTAAAAGGATCGGTCGCCAAAGGCAAAGCACTCAACAGCGCCGGCGACACTGGCCAGGCGCTGTGGGGGAAACGGGCCTCTTGGGTCTCCTACTGGGCCCCACTGGACAAAAAAGTGGTTGGCTTCTCCATCTTCGATCATCCCACCAATCCCAGACACCCGACTTGGTGGCACGCCCGCGACTACGGCTTAGTAGCCGCCAATCCTTTCGGAATCCACAACTTCGAAAGAAAACCAAAGGGTACGGGGGACATGAAAGTAAAGAATGGTGAGTCCGTAACCTTCCGCTATCGTTTTCTCTTTCATGCAAATGACGCCAAAACCGCAGGCATTGCAAAAAGGTACGAGGATTGGGCGAAATAGAACGGGAGGCTATGCCCGTGGGGCAAAAATCTGCTTTAACGGGAAATACGGATATTGACCCCGCTCCTACGCGAAAACCCGGAGGAGGTTCCAATGAACCCGCCGTTGATGCCGTTTAATGAAACACCTCCCGCAAAAGGATTTACGTAAACCGGGGAAGGGCCTCTAGGCAAAATAACAACGGAGGTATTCGCCGGAATACCATTAGTAAACACAATTTGGCTGGGTTGTTGATAAAGGATGGGGCCGGATACACTCGGAAGTCCCATAAAATTACCTCCCATTACCATCGGACCACCCACGCCGACGGAGATCGCAGAGCGTGACCGAAAGCCAATGCGAGCCTGCCAGTTGTTCTTTACCAAATCAAAGGTCACACCCGTGGTACTAAATCGATTATACCTGCTCGCCAATCGATCATAGCCATTCACCCAAGCTAAAAACGGGGTCGGGCCATTTCCAATGACGACGGGGCGATAGCCGGGACCATACAATATAGCCTGCCCATACCCAATCCCTCCGGCATTCAACATTTTCATAAGCAACTGCAGATGCCCGGGATATTCCTTGCCATAAATAAAATAGCTTTCCTTGGAACCGGTTTGCCAACGCAACACGTAGGTTTGGTCAGCCCCGCTAAAAAGTGAGATTGCACTTTCAAATGTACGACCATCCTTGCGACGAATCTGTACGATTTCGGATTCCTCGTCATAAGAAATGACGGAAGCATCGATCTTTCGCACTCCATCCGCGCTTGTAAAAACTCTCCCAAGCAAAGGGATGGTGAACGTGGCCAAAAGGAAAACTGAGAGGAGATGCCTCATGTAGATAGTACATAAGCGTACTATCTCCCCTTCCGCAGGTCAAATGATTATAAAGGTTTTTCTTTTATTGTACCTGAGGGCACTATGAGGTTTTATGTTGGTAATACCTATTTCAAATACCCTATAAATCCCACTGAAAGGAAATCCTACCGTGTCCCGTAATTTCATGAATTCTGTGCTCATCGTCGTTGCCTCGACCTTCGGCTTGGCTTCTATTCAAGCCGCGGAGCCCGCTTTCGGCATAAAACCCAACGTGATCCTCGTCATCACCGACGATCAAGGTTACGGACCGGTTGGTAAACATGGGCATCCTTGGATCAAGACTCCAAGCCTTGATGCCCTGCACGGTCAAAGCACCCGCTTTGAACGTTTCTTGGTTAGTCCAACCTGTTCTCCAACTCGGGCAGCACTCATGTCGGGTCGTCATCCGATGAAAAACGGGATCACTCATACCATTCTGGAGCGCGAGCGGATGGCCCTGAGCACGGTTACTCTTCCTCAGGTTCTGTCCAAGGCTGGTTATACCTCGGGGATTTTCGGGAAGTGGCATCTTGGAGACGAGGAAGCCTATCAGCCTCACAAGCGCGGTTTCGACGAGGCTTTCATTCACGGGGCGGGAGGAATTGGCCAAGCTTACAAATGTTCTTGTGCCGATGCACCCGGAAACAAGTACTTCAACCCGACCATTCGTCACAACGGATCATTCGTAAAAACCGAGGGCTACTGCACCGACCTGTTCTTCACCGCAGCACTCGGTTGGATCAAGAAGATGAAGGAAGGAGACAAACCCTTCTTTGCCTATGTCACTACCAATGCTCCGCACGGTCCCTTCATCGCACCGCCCTCCAATACAAAGCGTTTTACGGATTTAGGTTTTTCAGGAAAGACTGCCGGATTCTACGGGATGATCGAGAACATCGACGAGAACATGGGCCGCTTGATGAAGAAGTTGGATGAATGGAAGCTTAACGAAAACACCATTCTCATATTCATGTCCGACAACGGCATGACGGGAGGGGGCTCGGGACGTGGAAAAGTCGGAATTTCCAAGGACGGCAAACCCATGGAAGCGTACAACGCCAACATGAAAGGACAGAAGGGTTCTCCTGACGAAGGTGGAGTTCGCGTTCCTTTCTTCGTGCGCTGGTCTGGCAAGCTCAAGGCTGGCAGAGAAGTAGACCACCTTGCCGCCCACATCGACCTTTTGCCCACGTTAGCGGACATTGCCGGGATAGACGAGTTGCCAAAAGGGCAAGTGGAGGGCCGAAGCTTGGTCCCTCTTCTGAAGAACCCGAAAGCCAACTGGAAGGATCGTCATCTCTTTACGCAGGTTGCCCGCTGGAGGACCGGTTCAGAACCGACCGACCATATGTGGAAAGGTTTCGCCGTGCGCAACGCCTGCTACCGTCTGGTTGGGAACAGCCTCTACGACATGAGGAAGGATCCGTTCCAGAAGACCGACGTTGCATCCAAGCATCCCGAGGAGATCAAGTCCATGCGGGCCGCCTACGAAAAGTTCTGGAAAGAAGCCCGCCCCTTGATGGTAAATGAAAAGGCTCCCATGTCCCCTACCCGTCCCTATCACGTTCTACACGCCAAGCAACTAAAGGAAGGCGGCATCCCCAACTGGCAACCACCCAAGTTGTAAGGCTCGCTGCAAAATACCATGAGTGACTCACCAAAACTTACCGCCCCTTGGGGCAACACAAAAGGTTCCTCGGGAAATGTATCGAGACGTTCGGCCTTCAAGTGGGTAGCCGCCGCCGCAGGAACGGTCGCCACCGCGACGGCAACCACTTCGGCTACCGCCGCTCCCCGCAAGGCCGACGAGCGACGCAGTTCGCCCAAACGCTACAAGATGAAGAAGTCCATCAACCAGTGGGCCTTTCCCTATCCGGAAAGAATGAACCTGCGAGAATGCCTGCAACTGGCCAAGGACGCGGGATTCGACGGCATCGAGCTGAACTACGACCTGGAAAACGATCTCTCTCCGAAGAGCGGCACCAAGGAGTATCATGCCATTCGCAAGATGGCGGATGATATCGGAATCGCGATAAGCGGTCTTTGCTCCTTCCTCTTCTGGCCCTACCCGTTGACCAGCAACGATCCCAAGGAAAGAAAACGGGGCATGGAATTGGCGGGGCTCATGACCCAGGCTGCCCACGATCTCGGTGTGGAAAACCTACTCGTCGTGCCGGGAGCCGTCCACATGCCTTGGCGCGAAGACCACGATCCCACTCCCAATGATGTCTGCGACAAGCGAGCACGCGAGGCCATCAAGAAGCTTCTCCCCACTGCCGAGAAGCTAAAGGTTAAGCTCAACATGGAGAACATCTTCTTCAACGGCTTTCTGCTCTCGCCTGAGGAAATGATCAATTTCGTCGATCCCTTCGATAGCGAGTACGTGAACGTTCATTTCGATACCGGCAACATCATGCTGTTCCAATTTCCCGAGCACTGGATACCCCAGCTCGGCAAACGAATCCAAAACGTCCACCTCAAGGAATTCTCCAAGAAAGGCACCGACCATTCACTGGAGTCGTTTCGCCCTCTCCTCGACGGTACCACAAACTGGCCCGCGGTGATCGAGGCCTTCGACGAGACCGGGTACAACGGCTACCTGACTTTCGAGTACTTCCACCCCTATCCCCACTATCCGGAAGCTCTCATCCATCAAACCGCAGATTCCCTCGACCGTATGCTCGGCATCCATTCGTAAGTTAAGCCATGACCCGATTCTCCATCCTTCTCTGGTGTTCCCTGTTCGCCACTTTCATCTCCCAGGCGAAACTCAAAGTGTTCGTGCTCGCCGGACAGTCCAATATGCAAGGAGCAGGGCAAGTGGAAATGAAGGAAAACAGCCGCAACGGAGGACGGGGCACCTTGGCCTATCTGGTCAAAAACGAGAAAACGGCCAAGAAGTACGCCCACTTGATGAACAAAAAAGGCGAGTGGATCACCCGCCAGGACGTCTGGATCCGCTACGATGACCGACAAGATGGGTTGCGCCCCGGGTTCGGTTACCGTAACACAAGCATAGGTCCCGAATTAGGGTTCGGCTCGGTGGTGGGAGATGCCATCGACGAACCAGTGTTGCTCATCAAGACCTGCTGGGGTGGCAAGAACGTGATGGTTGATTTTCGCTCACCTTCCGGAGGCATGCCTCCGAAAGCATTGATGGAACGCATACTGGCTGGTAAAAAGAAGCGGGAACCGGATGCCACCATGAAAGACGTCGAGGCCCAAGTCGGATTTTATTATCGCGAGATGGTTCGTCTCGTGAACGAAACCCTCAAGGACATCAAAAAGAGCTACCCCGCCTATGACGACAAAGGGTACGAGTTGGTTGGTTTCGGATGGCACCAAGGTTGGAACGACGGAGGCAGCATGGACAACGTCAACGCTTACGAGGAAAACCTCAGCAACATCATAAAGGACCTCCGCAAGGAATGGAAAGTGCCCAATTTGCCAGTGGTCATTGGGGTCAGCGGATTTGGTGGGCGCAAGCAATCGGTCGACCGACGCCTCGGCATCATAGCGGCCCAGCATGCCGTGGCCAAACGCAAGGAATTCAAGGGCACGGTCGCCAGCGTGGAAACTCGCGACTTCTTTCGACCAGCCGAAGTATCTCCCTCACGACAAGGCTACCACTGGAACGGCAACGCCGAGACCTTTTACCTCATCGGGGAAGGTATGGGGCAAGCCATGGTGAAGTTGCTCAAGCAATGAATTCGCTTTCAGCCTGTTGAATCCGACAGCTGAAAAAATTGTCAGGAAAATGGATGACCGGGAGTATTCTGGTATTAGCTATTACATTTTACAGTTATAGAGACCGTAGCGCGCAACACAAAGCCAGTACGGGCATATAACCTCCGAAAGCGAAAGAAATAAACCTATGTCACAAGAAAATACATCGAAACCAGCCAGCAGTGATGTCGAAGCTATCAAGAAGTTGAGAGAGGCTCGAGATCAGATAATAAGCGAATTGCGCAAGGGGATCGTCGGAATGGATCAGGTTATTGACGAACTCCTGATTTCAATTTTCTCTAAAGGCCATGCACTGCTCGAAGGAGTGCCTGGTCTCGCCAAAACGCTGTTGATCAGCTCTATATCCGACTGTCTGTCGCTGTCATTCAAGCGTATTCAGTTTACACCAGACCTGATGCCCTCGGACATCACCGGGACCGAGATGCTGCAGGACGACCCGGAGACGGGCAAGCGGCACTTCTTGTTCAGCAAGGGGCCGGTCTTCTCGAACATCCTCCTTGCTGATGAGATCAACCGTACTCCTCCCAAGA
>JACKQG010005444.1_pt1 | contig 14014 bp, 8 predicted proteins | sample 8237621 | NCBI WGS metagenome assembly JACKQG01 (sample SAMN15677084, study PRJNA649215) | marine metagenome | biome: marine; feature: Black Sea; material: saline water; isolation source: suspended particulate matter (SPM) from the Black Sea western gyre | collected 2013-06-09/2013-06-10 | depth...
TCTCTACACAACACATTGTTATTATTATCGTTATATACTTTTACAGGGACGACTAAAATAAAAAGAGGCCATCTCTTGTTATGGACAGCCTTTTTTGAATATCGATTCAGTCTACGTGCTTCGAACTACGACCAGGCAGACAAGGATTAAAGATTTTTGAATACTGAAGTTTGCTCAACTTCTTCAATTTTAAATTTTAAATTTTAAATCTTAAATCAAAAAGAGGCCGCCCTTTTGGGACAGCCTCTTTGGGTTTTAACCATTAAGTAGATTTAAAAGTGCAGGCTGCTCTTGATTCCAACACCAATTCCCTTAGCATTTGAATTCAGTCCATCAAAAAGGGAGAGGGATAACCCAGCTTCCAGCATTCCAAAGTGAAAACCAGTTCCAAATGTATGCACAGGTTCTCCATAACGAGTTTGGTGATAATAACTCACATCCAGCCATTTAGCGGCATATAGATTCAATTGGTAGTAAAGTTCAAGGTCTGGACTATAACCAAATCGAACATCGTCAGTGAACGCCTTCTCAATCCCAAGTCCAAGGATAACCCGAGGTATTGGCTGATAGTATGCTGCCAAATTGAAGACAGTTGGAACTTTAATGCTCAGGGTCTCGTCTGTCCCCAAAACTATTGTCTCATTGCTCTGATACTGTTCTGTACTATCCGTATCGGCACTCCCTGGTGCTGGAATCGCATTCACAAAAGTCCATGCCTCGTGGGTCAAACCGGACCATTTATACTTGGCACCAATATTTTTGAGTGAAACTTGTACTTCAACTTCCTGGTGAATCATAGGCTGAAGATCCATGATGGCACCCAGATCAATACCAAATGTTATATCTGAACCAGTGCTCATAAGATCAAAGTTTTCCGAATTTAAGTTATCCAGATGACCGTCCAGACCTCCTTCAGTCGCCCAACCTTCACCTCTGGTTGTTGTGATAATGGAATCCTCAGTTATGACTTGAGTAAACTCATGATTTACGAAATTAACATAGCCAAGACCCTTATAGGTGTTCAGACCTACACCCACTTTGATTTCGCCATAAGGGGTTTCCAGAGGCTGACCATACGAAAGCGTAAGCTTCCCCATAAATGGAATCGATTCCACTTCCAAACCACTGAGATCAGCGGGTTCATTAAGCAAAACATCTTTAAAGGGTAATCCGAGTAAATCTCCTGGTATCTTCATCTTAGCGTGAGATTGACCGGATAGATTAAAGCTGAAGTTTCCTTTGGAAAACCCAAACAAGGTGGGAAAAGTAGGTGAGATATTGACGACCATATTTTTTCCCTCAAGGGTTGAAAGATAGTCCGCTTTCATGGCTTCATCCCAAATACCACCTACGGTCCACCATTCTTTGTACCAACCAGGTGTGAGCAAAGAATTTCTGAAGCTGACTCTAATGTCAGGAAGGATATTTAGGGTAACTGAATAGTCAAATTCTCTGGCCAGGTTGGCAGGATTCCGAATAAAATCATCCAGGGCTCGGAATTGGCGGTTCCTGATCTTCCTCGTCCTGGTTCGGGCAGCTTGACGGTCCAGTTCTTCTTGATCAACAATGGTTAGTGTTTCTGCCTCAGTCGTATCTTCCATGGCAATTGCCACATATTCTGAACCTGCCTTATCCTTCAGATAGACATCCAGAGCCGCTACGATGGAATCAGCAGGAGCTTCTATGGCAACAACTTTGGTCACCGTATTATAGATCTGCACATGGCTGCTGTCGTCTTTGGTTACCACGACATAGTCAATCCCGCTGCCATCGCTGGCCAGCAGGTGACATACGATATCAAGACAGTCATTCGCACTGATAGCGATCATAGTTGGATCCACAATGGAGATATAGGGGAGTGAGGTAAAATTCATCCCTTCCATTATATCGTTGGTCCAGAAATACAAATTGCCTTCATTTACCAAGCCAGCCAGGGCTGTAGGGGCAGGGTCATTCTGTACCCATTCCATCTCTGGTTCAGGCGTAATGACGGTATCTTCGGCCACGAAAGCAGTTGTATCAGTGGTCATGGAGTCAAGTGTAGCAACCTCCATCAAGGTGCTGTCCATATCTACAGCTTCTGCCTCAACCAACTCTTCGGTCTCAGTTGTATCTGTTTTAATGTCTGCAGCAGGTTCAACTGCTTCTAGAGCAGCTTCCTCAATGGGTGCTTCTGTGGCGGTGCTATCGGTTTGAGCCAATAAAAAACTAGATAGGCTCAGGACTATGAGAATATTGATTAGTGTTTTCATGCTAATTACTCCAACCTGATCCTATAGGGATTTCCTCGCCATGGACCGTGTACGATATGCTACCCCAGGTACGTATGGATAGCGAATCAGTTGTAAAGAATCGTGACGGGATACTATTGCCTCCTTCATCGATTCGTCCAAGGAGTTTTACCTCAGGTTTCAGGAACAGTTTTTCTTCCAGGAGTACCAGCTTATCACTGGTCATTTCCACTGTTGTGATCTCATGTTCAGTTACTCCCACATTCTCAAGGGGTAGTAATTCCAGTGACAACAGGGTGTCAGCAGCGGGGGCAGTTCCCGCTTCAATGGCCAGGCTATCGAAAGCCAGGCTGTCGTTACTGGCCAGCACAACGACGGTGGCACCAAATTCGAACATATTGGTCACATCGGCATAAATTGTAAACTCATCAAGGGTTATCGTGCCTTCTTCGGGTAGTGGTGAATCCAAACTTGTGACATCCATATCCAAACTCGGTGGATCATCTATGATGAGAGAGAGCGGTACATTGATATACATGACAGGACTCATACTTTGACCTCTGGCAATGGTAGAAGCTGTTGTGCCATCACTAATGATGGCCTGGCCGCTTGAAATGATGGATTCAGGATGAATATTCAGCAGATCTGCTGCATCAATGTGAACCACATCGTCTTCTGGCATCAGATTGTGAAATATTTCAATTTCTTCAGTATTCCCCAGTGAATCTGTTCCAGAGAGCAGGAGTGATAATTGAATGGGAATATCAAAGGTGCTGTTGAAGTCAATATCAATATTGACATGCTCAAACATGAGGTCAGAAACCATGTCGGGCAGATTAAATGTCACTGTATCTGGATCAATGAGCAGTGTATCTGGTTCGATGATTCCTGTGACACTTGCCATAGCCAGGTTTGTGATATTGACATCAATGAGAATGGAATCTCCAAATGTCAGTGTCATTTCTTCATCATCTGGCAGCGTGACTGTAGACACATAATGAATTGCCTGATCCACACCGGGAACTGCTGCGGTAAAGTTCAGATCATAGTCGGCCATATCGATATGACTGATCTGCGGGTCTTCAGTTGCCTCAAGTCGGAAGCTTGTCCTGAGCATCTCACCGTTGTCCTTGCGAAGAAATTCATCAATCTGGAATTCCACATCTGCCACAACACCAATGTGATTGGTCATGGTCAGAGCGAGATCGCCCGCTTCAAAGTCAGCCACAATCAATTTGGTTGCCTCATTCAAGATAATTTCATTGGAATCAACCATGGCATCCTGACTAAAGAAACCAGTAACAGTGGAGAACTCCAAGTCAGAAACTAGAATCTCCACAAAAATAGAGTCTTCCAGGCCGAAGCGTCCAACTTCCCCAGCTGGTGTAGTAACAATGGTGCTATAGGTCAAAACCTGACTATCCAGATCCATATCCAGGCCATAATCAGAAAGATCAAATTCCAGTACATTCACAGCAGGATTGGGCTCCAGGGTCAGGCTCCCAGTGAGGGGGTTTGATGTGGCATTTTCAATAAGTTCAGGTATGGTCAGGAAAATGGTCGGCAGAGCGTCAAAGCCTACACGGTTGACCTGGTTGTCGACGTTGATGGTAAGTGAACCCTCTGAAATATCAGCGAATAGCAGTGTCGATTCAGATGAAATATTAATCTCACCATCATCTGGAATATTTTGAGCCTCAATGATACCGGTCATTCGGTTGAAAAACAGGTTTTCACCTATCTGATCCCCGTATAGTGAAATTGACACAGAGACCTGATCATCCTCAGTCAAGTTAACCAGATTATCTCCAGTATCCTCTGTGAGAATCTGATAAGAGTATTGGATCTCCTGCAGATCCAACTCCATAGCCAGGAAATAACCTGCAATATCCGTAAGGTCATTGACAGTACCATTTGCAGGGATGGCAATAGAGGTACTGAAAGTCAGTTCATCTGGATCCAGCAGGGAAGCGATGGAGATGACCAAATCCGCATCGACGTTCATGGAATTGTTGATATCAATGGCAAGTGAGCCTGATTTGATGCGTGCACTCTCAATGATGTTTTCAGAATCGGCCATGGTAATAGCGCCAATCTCATCAATGCCCTGACTGGGAACCTTAGCCATTGCACTGGACACAACCAGATTTGATCCAGCTATATCAATATTAAAACTGGATGCCTTCACGGTTGGGTTAATGGTAATAGGTGTACCTGATCCAGCAGTTGAACCGGTTACCAGCACTAGAATACTGCCTGGCAATGTTTTTCCACTTAGATCTAAGATTCTCGAAGAGCTTGCCCCTACAGCGACGGGTGAGTCCCAGGATACTTCGCATCCAGGAATTGTTGTGGTATCCGTTCCAACAATTTGGCGTAAAGCAATGTTGATCGGAGCACCCAACGGTATGGCCATATTATTATTAATAGTTATATCCAGGCTCCCGCTTGTAAAAACTGCTTCTGAAAAATCGGTAAAAGTAAATGGCTTATTTACCGGTGCCAGGTCACCTCCAGGAATTGTTTGCACGGTGCCATCAGCGATTAAAGCAACTGAGGGAACCATTTCGTCTAGGCGGAAGGGATCAGTAGTTGCTGCTGGAATGTCAGCCAGCTCGATTGGTCCCAATGTTGATTCTATAATTTTTTCAATGGGTGCCACATCCACTGCCCCAAAACCACTGGTATGATTAATGGTTGAACCCGTAACCGTCACATCATCCACGGACTGGGAAAATGTTTGGTTAATGTCACCAAAGGCGAGCTGGTCACCCACTTCCTGAGAAGCCATTTCAGTGGTATCACTGTATGCGAAAATGGTACGTTCCCCATTATCACCATAAAGTTGACTGCTGATGTTGTCTTCATCCTCAAGATCTTTCAGATCGACGCTCTCATTGATCAGTGGGAACTCGATAGTATTTGTCCAGGTGGGCGGTTTGGACTCTTGTAGAAGATCGCATGAGGCAAGTGCAAAAAATGCCAGGATGAGCAATCCAGTCTGAAGTTTTTTTGGTGGTGACGTTTGAATCATGTGACCCTCGGTATTTTGGTTCATTATCTAAAATCTGTGTGAAGTAACTGAAATATTTAGCACTTCGCCGGCGTTATATGAGGATTTTTCCCCCTCTTTCGCTTTTAAATCTAAACCTGGTCGGCCTTTTCAGAGTATAAAATATTACCACCTCTGAGCATAAAAGGGATGATAATTGTCGCAATATGGATAGGAATCCACAAGTGGAGGGCACATAACCAAATAATTAACAGACATATATCTCTGCTAATCTGAATCCAATTTAGATTTCAAGTGTAGGGTCATATTGTGAGACGTGTCACAGTATAAATTTAACCATATCTTGCATGGGGATCGGAAATAGAGATTTACCAGTGGAAATCAGGTAACTGAGACTAATTTAATATCATGGGAAATTGGCTGGATCAGGACTGAGAATCAAGTAGCCCTTTATGACTAAAAAAAGTGGAAAAATTGTAATTGGGACCTCCGGTTTTTCATACCCAGACTGGAAAGGTGTTTTCTATCCACCTGGCCTAAAACAGGAGGATTGGTTAAAATTTTATGCTGAGCACTATGAATTTTGTGAGCTGAATTTTAGCTACTATCGTATGCCTCAAATTCAACAGATGGAAAAATTTCTCAACTATCCTTTAAAATTTGCCATTAAAGCCCACAAGTCTATGACCCATGACAGACTGGAAGCCAAGGCTGCCCGGCAAGATTTCTTTGAGGCGGTCACCGTACTCCAGCAAGATGATCATCTGGCTGCCGTCCTGCTTCAGTTTCCATATTCGTTTGCATATACAGCTGAGAATCGTATGTATTTGATGGAATTACTTGAGGATCTAGAGTCGTTGCCCCTGGTTGTTGAGTTCAGACATCCCCAGTGGGTTAGAAATTCAGTTTTTGATGAGTTAAGGAAACACTCCTGGGGGATATCAATGCTGGACTCTCCTCAGATAGAAGGCGGTATGCCAGAATTTGATTCGGTCACATCTGATATTGCCTATTTACGTTTTCATGGACGCAATAAGGAAAACTGGTGGAAGGGCAATAATGTGAGCCGCTATGACTATGAATACAGTCTGAAAGAATTGGAAGCTTGGCTTCCCAGAATTTCCAGCATGGCACAACAGTCTAAAACATCGTATATTTCCTTTAATAATCATGCGAGGGGTCAGGCAATTAAGAATGCAAATCAGCTTAAGACCATATTGAAAAAAGCTGAGCTCATATAAGGGGATTTTCATGGCGGATTTATCGCTCAACGCAATTGTTTCTCAAAAGATCGAAGTTTCACCTGGATTAATAATTCTGCGCATTGTTCCTGAAGGCTGGGAATTACCAGATTACAAGGCTGGTCAATTCACTGTTTTAGGATTACCTGGAACTGCACCACGACATAATTTTTCTGATGAGGAAATTCCCCTCAAAGATGAACATAAGCTAATTCGCAGGGCCTATTCTGTATCATCGGCCTCTGTGAATAAAGAGTATATCGAATTTTACATTACCATGGTACGTTCTGGCGCTCTCACACCGCGCATCTTTGCTTTGGAAACCGGTGATAAAATTTTCCTTTCTCAAAAATTTTCAGGTGTTTTTACACTGGAAATGACGGACCCGGATTCAAACATAGTCATGTTGGGTACAGGTACTGGATTGGCACCTTACATGAGCATGCTGCGAGAGGACTTACCCTGTAACAGTGATCGGAAGTATATCATTGTACACGGTGCTCGACATAGCTGGGATTTGGGCTATCGGTCTGAATTAAATACCATTGCCAATGTGTGCAGCAATTTTACCTACATTCCTGCCATTACTCGACCAAACCTTGAGCATATCGCCTGGGGGGGTGAAAGTGGCTATATCCAGGAACTGTGGGAGCGCAAGGTCATTCAGACAAAATCTGGACTTGAACCCACACCAGAGAATACTCACATATTTCTATGTGGAAACCCCAGTATGATTGACACCATGGTAGAAGTCCTGGAAAAAGAAGGCTATAAGGAACACAGCAAAAAAGCTCCTGGTCAGATTCACCTCGAACGATATTGGTAATATTTAGGAGTACCCGGACATTTCCAGGACCTCACTGTCCGGGGAATTTGACTCTGGGAATCAATTGCCCCGCCTTTTAATGCGGGGGTAAAGAGGCATAAGAAAAAAAGGGTTTTAACCTTGATGCTTTTTGGGCTAAAGCCCCCAGTTAAAAGGTTTTGTACACCCCGGCCTAAAGGCCAGGGTAATTGGTCTGGCCACATCTTTGGGTCATCGTGAACCCCGCCTCAATCGGCAAACAGCCTCAACCTCCAGAGAAGATCCTCCAGCCTGGAAGATTAGATTAAAATCTTACTGTTCTATCTGAGTATAATCCAGTTCAGATCCAAAAGCACTGTGGGGGATGAGGTAAACTGCCAGTGTGATGACTGCCGCAGAAATGATCCAGGCTTTTGCATTGCCGGTTTTGTGCTGTCTCCAGGCTGCTAGAATCCATGCAACAAATGCCACTGCCGTTTTGTTATCTGTGAGATCCGTTCCCCAGGGCCAACCTGTCCAATAGGCATCAAAGGCATACTTTTGGACAATGGGTCCCAGTATCATGCCACCCAGGAGCAAAAATGTACCCGTAAGCAGAGTATATTTTAGGGTTGCTGGACTTTCAACCCAGGCTGCCATACCCGTGCGGGTTGCCATAAGCATAGCAGCGAACATAAATAAAATATGGGGGATCAGAACCGCTGCTGGTACGCTGCCTTTATAGCGGATGATGGTAGGTTCATCCACTAATGAGTGGCTTTTTCCGTCAGGGGTGAGCAGGTTAACTTCATAGATGATTTTTCCTGCTGGTGGTTGAGAGGGGAGGTATGCCTTAAGGTGATCATCCACCATCATAAAAGGGGTTAGTCTCCACTCATCATTGCTCTTATAGCGTTTCCATTTCAAGGTTGCATTGAAATCAGGTTTTGAAGCTCCCAGATCAATTTCAGCATTTTCCCCGGTGTTCTGTGAACGCATGAGGTGATATGTCACTGTTTTTCCATTTATCTCGACTTCACCAGTAACAGGGTAAGTTGGGCCTGTTTTTCTTTGATAGACCACAGAAGATAGTGTGATGACAATGGCCAGAATCCAGAGAATCCAGGCTTGTTGCTTTGTGTTGTTAGACATTGAGATTCCTTTAAAGTTCTACAATAAGGATTAATTTTTCATCGCCGCGCATGACTTCAACAGTGACACGTTGGCCAGGCTTTACTTCTGCCATACGGCTCATATAATCGTATACATTCATCACCGATAGACCTTCCAGAGCAACCATTACATCACCTGATTTCATACCGGAAACTGCTGCTGGACCGCCGGGAACCACGCCACCAATGAGGAAGCCATTGGTGTTTGCTGCAGCAAAATCTGGGATAATACCCATCTTTACTTTACCGCGTTTGCCACCCTTTGGAGGTCCTTTTGGTCCTGCTTCCTGGAATGTGAAAGTATCTTCCCTGGAACCCAAATCAGCTATCAAGTCATAGGCATAATCTGCAATGGCTTTTTCACCTGCAATATTTATGGTTTCAACATCATCCTGAGGTGTGTGGTATTCTTCAGTAATGCCAGTAAAGAAAAATAGGACCGGTACATCTTCTACGTAGAACGCTGCATGGTCGGAAGGACCATAGCCATCAGGGGTGGTGGATAATTGAAATGCACGATCGATGGCATGTTTGCGGAGATATTCTTCCATACCTATTCCTGTTCCAGTTCCACCTACGGTGAGAGAGGGTTTTGTTGGATTCAGTCGACCCACCATATCAAGATTAAACATTTGTTTAATCTGTGATTTTTCTACCAGGGGATTTTTCGTGAAAAACTTCGAGCCTAACAGTCCCATCTCCTCAGCGCCAAAGGCCATGAAGAGTATGCTTCGTTTGGGGGCTTTCTTGCTCAGTGCCAGTCTTTCAGCAATTTCAAGTACAGCAGCTACTCCAGAGGCGTTGTCATCAGCTCCATTGTGGATGGCTGTGGTATCAGGTCGTCTTGAACCTGAGCCTTTGCCACCCCAACCGAGATGGTCATAATGAGCACCAATAACAATGTATTCATCCTTCAGCATTGAGTCAGATCCGGGGAGCAGGGCAATCACGTTTTGGGTGGTAACTTCCTGCTGGATAATTTCAGTGGTCACTGACAGTCTCATGTCCAAATCCATGTTGGCGGGTTTTAAGTCTTTATCTAATTTTGTTTCAAGGTCTGATATGGTTGTTGAGGATCCGGCCAGAATCTGATCAGCCAGTTCCCGTTTGATATGGAGAACAGGGAGGGTGGCCTGGGAGAGATTACGTTCAATTCGAAGATCAATCAGTTCGTCTTCTGCTTCGAATTTATTTCCACTGACAAAGATAACACCAGCTGCACCATGGTCGCGGGCAACCAGTAATTTGTGTCGCAAGGAGGAGTATTTATCAAATTTGCTTGAGCTGGCCTCATTTTCGGGAGTTCCCCTCAGGATTATCACCCAACGACCTTTAACATTCACTGCATCATAATCATCCCAACTCAGCGTGTCTCCATCGATCATAAAACCATAGCCAACAAAACTCACAGCGGCTTCCAGGCTCACACTCGATGAAAATGCTGTAGGGGTATAGTTTTCTCCAGCTACGCCTTCAATCCCAGATGCCTTGAGACTATTATTGGGACCGAGTGTAACTGAAGTAACTACTTCAAAATATTGTTTCCCATTATCGCCCAGGAGGGTGAGACCAAGTTGATTGAAATGATTGGCTATATAGTCTGCAGCCTGATCACCTGTGGGGGTTCCAGGTTTCCGGCCTTCCAGTTCATCAGATGCCAAATAGGAGATATGATCATGGATTTCTTTTTCGGTTATAGAAGCTTGTTCATTCTGCATGGGGATGGCACAATGGAGAAGCATGAGGCTGGTAATTGAAATAAGAATGAGTTTCATGGGGTTTCCTTGAGTTGAAGTATTTTTTCCACGATATACATGAGAGCAGTATAATTCACACGCCCCTCAATTCAACAGGTTTTCATATATGGGTTTGGGCAGGTACACTCCGAAAATTTTTTCAGACATCATTCTATTCTTGTTCAGCAAAAGGAGCGAGATAGATTGGGCTGAATCAGGAGGAAGAACATGAGTCTATCAGTAGCTACTATTCTTGGCATCAGTCCAAAATATCTGCAAAGAAGTGACCTGCTAAATTTTATCAATCAAAATAATCTGAAACGGATAACTTTTCATTACACTGCAGGCGACGGGCGACTGAAGCAGCTCATAGTGCCCATCAATTCCATGACCTATGCGGAGCGGATTCTGGCTGCCGGTGAAAGGGTGGATGGTTCCAGTCTTTTTAAGGGCATGGTAGGGACTTCATCTTCAGACCTGTATGTTGTTCCTGTCTATGCTTCTGCTTTTATTGATCCATTCGATGACAAGGGTATTTGTTTCCTCTGTCGTTTTCTAGATAAAGATGAAAAATTAGCTGAATTCTGCCCTGATAATATTCTTCTGAAAGCTGCAGATTCTCTCCGGGCAAAACACAATTACGATCTCTGGGCCTTGGGAGAGCTAGAATTTTATTTAATTGGTGATCAGGAGGATGAGCTTTATCCCATGCCGGCTCAGGGGGGGTACCACGCTTCTGGACCCTTCTCACGTTACCTGGATGTGGTCAAAGAAATGTTGGAAATCATTGCGGACATAACTTCACACGTGAAGTATGGGCATTCGGAAGTGGGGACCATCAGGAATATTGAAAGTCTCGATGAAACATTAAATGGTAAATATGCCGAACAGTTTGAGGTGGAATTCCTGCCTGCTCCCATAGAATGGGCGGCAGATTATCTCAGTTTGGCCAAATATGTGGTTCGCCAGGTGGCTGCACAGTATGATTTGCTAGCGACCTTTGCACCAAAATTGGTGTCTGGTTTCGCAGGCACCGGTCTGCATTTTCATGTCGAGCTATTGCGTGATAACAACAATGTCATGACCAACGCCAATGGAGAATTATCTACAGTAGCCAAGCAGGCTATTGGGGGGCTTTTGCGCTATGCTCCATCTCTGACGGCTTTTGGAAATACCATTGCTGCCTCACATTTGAGGTTGGTGCCTGGACAGGAATCACCAACAAAACTTTTCTGGAGTGACTTTAACCGGGCTGCCCTCATCAGAGTTCCATTGGGGTGGCGTCATGGGGAGGATATGGCTTCGGTGATCAATCTCCGACTCAAGGATCGCTATATCTCGCCATTTAAACGCCAGACTATTGAATTGCGTAGTGCAGATGGATCTGCCTTCATTCACCTGCTCCTGGCGGGTCTGACAATGGCAATTCAGTATGGGCTGGAGCATGGGGATGTGTCGCTCAAGCTGGCCAATAAACGACGGATTCATCAAGATGAGGAGGTTAGCAAAGACATTCCTGAATTGCCTCCCAGCTGTTATCAATCGGCTCAATATCTTAAGGAAGAGGCAGAACTTTATGATGGGTTGATGTCAGGCAATATAATAGATCATGTGTGTCATCTATTGGAAGCTGAAGACGACGAGAAAATGATGGAAGATCTGGAAAAGTTATCCGAAGTGGAGAGGGGGAAAAGAGCTCGGGATATAATGCATCGTAGTATTCATGTGGGGTAGTTATTGAGTTTATGAGTTTATGAGTTTAATGAGTTTAATGGGTTGAGTGGGTTTATTGTGTGGATGGGATGGGGCAGTAATCAGACATATTTTGAATTGGGTCTGGCGGTTTCAATGATAATGTAGTGCATACCAGCTTCTAACCCAAATTGGTAATCTCAAAGTTCCATGGGTCCTGTATACAGCCAATATTAATAGTTCTGTAATTCCAAAGGAATGCAGGTATGAGCACGGAAGTATTTTAATTTTAACGCAAATCAGTTCGTTCACACACCTTTATTATCCCATCGTTAGTAACCAATATTAACTTATCAACAAGCTGTTGGTACAAAAATTTAGGGATGAGAACCCAAGGTGAAAAAAAGGAGGGCGCAATGACTGTTATTGGTCTTGATCTCGGTGGAACAACCGTGCATTCAGGTAGAGTTGATAAGGGCGAAATCAAGGATTCGTTCTTAATGAATATATGCGCTGACCAATCAGAGCAAGATGTGTTAAATGATGTTTATACTGCCATTGATAATGTAATCCAGGATGGCGCAAAAGGAATCGGGGTTGGCGTACCTGGGCTGGTTGATGCTGAGAAGGGCATCGTTTTTTCATTGGCTAATATTCCTTCCTGGCAAAAAGTTCATCTCAAGGAAAATCTGGAAGACCGCTATGGCATTCCCACATATATAAACAACGATGCAAACTGCTTTGCCACAGGCGTCAAGTATTTTGGCCAGGGCAAGAATTTCAAAAATCTGATTGGGCTTACTCTAGGTACTGGTATGGGGGCTGGGCTGATCTTAAACCATAGATTGTATTCTGGGAATAATTGTGGAGCCGGCGAATACGGAATGCTGCCATATAAAGATCAGAACTATGAATATTATTGCAGTGGTCAATATTTTATAAAGCTATGGGGAAAATCTGGGAAAGAGCTTCACAAGCGTGCTTTGGATGGTGATATTGAAGCAATTAATATTTTTAAAGAATATGGGGTGGAGTTAGGGAAGGCAATTAAGGTTCTCCTATACACATTAGATCCAGAAGCTGTCTTTTTGGGTGGTTCGGTGAGCAAAGCTTTTGAATATTTCAAGGAAACCATGATGAGAGAAATTAATACATTTGAGTTCGGGCACATCCTGGAAAAATTCTTAGTTATACCCAACCAGACACCAGACATAGCTCTCCTCGGTGCCGCAGCACTCTATGAGGATTCACAGCGGACGTAGGCTAGCTGGATAGCAATAGGATGATCCAATTAAAAAGCTCCCTGTAACATTGACCAACACAAAAGGATAGAGTCATGCAATCATTACATTTTATCGATCTCACTGTCATTATGCTGTTTTTCTTAATCATTTTTGGAATTGCGGCATATTACACCCGCAAAGCTGGTGAAAGCACCAATGAATTTTTTCTATCGGGCCGCAATATGCCCTGGTATATCGCAGGGACTGCCATGGTTGCTACTACCTTTGCTGCAGATACACCTCTCGCTGTTACAGAACTGGTAGCCAGAAATGGTATTGCCGGCAACTGGTTATGGTGGAATATGGCCATTGGGGGTATGCTGACAGTCTTCTTTTTCTCCAAGCTCTGGCGACGGGCAGATATTATGACAGATGTTGAATTTGTTGAATTGCGCTATTCAGGGAAAGCTGCCGCCGTTTTGCGTGGATTTAGAGCGATCTATTTAGGGTTGTTCATGAATGCCATCGTCATGGGCTGGGTGAACAAGGCTATGGAAAAAATATTTAAGGTCACAATCCCCGAGTTTGATCCCTTTTTGCTGGTCATGGCAGCTGCTTTTATTATTGCTATCTATGCCTCTGCTTCGGGTCTACTGGGAACAGCAAGAACTGACAGCTTCCAATTTCTGTTTGCCATGGTGGGTTGTATTGTATTGGCAGTGATCGTCGTAAAACTCCCTGAAATCGGGGGTGTGGTTGCCTTACAAGAAAAGTTGGCCCCTCAGGTTCTGGATTTCTTTCCACGAATTGGTGCAATGAGCGCGAAGGGGGTTACTGGGGGGGTATTTGCACTATCCGTTGGAGCCTTTTTCGCACATATCGGATTGCAATGGTGGTCGAGTTGGTATCCTGGTTCTGACCC
>JACKQG010005446.1_pt1 | contig 14002 bp, 9 predicted proteins | sample 8237621 | NCBI WGS metagenome assembly JACKQG01 (sample SAMN15677084, study PRJNA649215) | marine metagenome | biome: marine; feature: Black Sea; material: saline water; isolation source: suspended particulate matter (SPM) from the Black Sea western gyre | collected 2013-06-09/2013-06-10 | depth...
CCTGGCAGAGAAGTATAAAAAAGATTATGATGTGATCATTGTAACCGGTGATAAGGATTTCGCCCAGATCGTGGATGGACAGGTTACGCTTTACGATCCATCAAAAGAAAAAGTTACCGATTATGAAAGCGTGATCGAGAAATACGGACTCAAACCGGAGCAGTTCGTAGATTACCTAGCTATCTGTGGTGATAGTGCAGATAATATTCCAGGAGTAAAAGGTATCGGTCCTAAAGGTGCAGCCAAACTTCTGCAGGAATTCGGTACACTGAAGAATATTTATGAAAACTTAGAAAGCATTTCTGCAAAGGGAATACATGACAAATTAGTTGAATCCAAAGAGGAAGCTTTCCTTTCTGGAAAACTGGCTGCTATCGTGCGAGATGTTCCGCTGGAAATTGCAGACGAAAGGACGTTCCTGTTCGATAAAAGTAAATTGAAAAAAGCAGTAAATTTCCTGAAAGAATATGAATTGAACTCGATAGTTAAGAAAATCGTGACGAGGGAAGACACAGCGACCTCTAAATTATCAACGGGCGAAAAACCAGCCTTAAAAAAGGAATTCAAAGCAGAATTCGATTTTGCGGAAGAAACGAAGTCTCAACAATTCGAAACAATTCTTATCGATAACAAAGAAGATTTCCAAAAAATGATGGAGGAATTGAAAAACAAAGATATAGTTGCCATCGATACCGAAACCACTTCCGCCGATCCGCTGATGGCAGAACTGGTGGGGATTTCGCTCTGCGCAAATAATAATAAAGCTTTTTACATTTCCATTGCCCATCAGATGGCGGAAAATGTGGCAAAAAAAATAGTACTGGAAGAATTAAAAAAGAATTTTCAGGGCAAGCTGCTGATAGCTCATAATATCAAATATGATTTTATGGTTTTGCAGAATGCAGGTTGGAGAATAGAGAATTCAGTTTTCGATACAATGATAGCAGATTACTTACTTAATCCTACATCTCGTCATGCTCTAAGTGCCTGCAGTAAGCGTGAACTGCACCACGAAATGATCCCGCTTTCCGATCTTATCGGCAAAGGAAAGAAGCAGGTAACATTCGATATGGTTCCAGTAGATCAGGCTGCAGAATACTCAGCAGAAGATGCCAATGTTACATTTCGTCTGCATAAGATATTCGAAAGTAAATTAATTCAAGCTAGCCTGTTCGATCTTTTTAAAGAAATAGAAATTCCGCTTTTTCATTCACTGGCAAAAATGGAATTGAACGGGGTAAAGATCGATACGAAAATATTAGCAGAAATATCTAAACGTAACCAGAAAAAAATAGGTGAACTTACCCGGGAAATTTATGAATTAGCCGGTTCTCAGTTCAATCTGAACTCTCCTCAACAATTGGCAAAAGTACTTTTTGAAGATATGGGAATTGAACCCACCAAGAAAATAAGAACAGGCTTTTCTACTGATGTTACTGTCTTGGAAGAATTGACGAAAGAGCACGAGATAGCCCGTCTTTTAATGGAATACAGACAGCTTGCCAAACTGGAATCTACTTATGTTACTGCGTTACCAAACCTGGTAAACCCAAAAACAGGTCGGGTGCATTCTTCGTTCAATCAAACCGTAGCTTCCACGGGAAGATTATCGAGTTCCAATCCGAATATGCAGAACATTCCCATACGCACGGAATTGGGAAAAGAGATCCGCTATGCTTTTGTACCCGAAGATGAGAATAGCGTAATTCTGGCAGCAGATTATTCACAGATTGAATTAAGAATATTAGCTATGCTTTCCAAAGATGAAAAGATGATAAATGCTTTCCGGAACAAAGAGGATATTCACCGTGAAACAGCCAGCGTAATTTATGATATTTCCAAAGAAAATATTACTTCGGATCAGCGCCGTTATGCCAAGATCATTAATTTTGGACTGATGTATGGAATGGGAGCTTTTCGTGTCTCTAACGAACTGGGAATTTCCCGCAAAGAAGCTGCTGAATTCATAGATAATTATTTCAGTAAATTCCCAACCATAAAAAATTACATTGATTCGGTGATTAAACAGGCAAAAAAAGATGGATATGTTTCCACCATTTTTGGCAGGAAACTTTATCTTCCGGAATTGAATAGTTCCAATAAAATGAGAGTTAGTGAAGCTGAGAGAATTGCAACTAACATGCCGATACAGGGCAGTGCTGCCGACATCATCAAAATAGCGATGATAAATTTAAACGAAAAAATTAAAGATGATCCCGATATAAAAATGATCATCCAGGTACATGATGAACTGGTCTTTGAAGTGAAAAAAGACAAACTCGATTTTGCAAAAGAGCTGATCGTTAGAGAAATGGAGAATGCCCTGCCAAAAGAATATTCCGATATTGTACCTTTGGTGGTTGATGTAGGAATTGGCAACAATTGGTTTGAAGCACATTGAGTATAGCTCACCAGTCTTCGTTAGAACTACGACCTAGCAAGCGGATACACACGGATTTCATCAGATAGCCAAATATTGTTAAAACTATTTTTTATTTAGCTTAAAAGCAAGAGCTTTGAAGCAAGCGATAAACTGAAAAAAACAATTGACATCAATCACTTATTTAGATATTTAGGCAACAGACTAAATACTTCCGGAAGGAAGGAAGAAATTAATGTTAAATGATAGGGTCTTCAAGTCACTTTCGGATATTAATAGGCGTAAGATAATAAGCCTTCTCAGAAAGAAGGATATGACTGCCGGCGAAATTGCAGGTCATTTTAATATTTCCAAACCTTCCATAAGCGAACATCTGAAGATCCTGAAAAATGCTAACCTGATAAGTTCGGAGAAAAACGGGCAGTTCATAACATATTTTTTAAATTCTTCGATCCTGGAAGATGTGATTTCGTATTTTATGGAGATTATTAGCAATGAATAAAACGACCAATGAGCGTTTGCAAAACCATCGAGAGGATGGTGATATTGTAACCCCATCGTCCCGATGGGAAAAGGAAATACAAATGTATAAAAGATTTCTACCACACATCCAACCTGAAAATGCTATAATTTTCATCACATATCGTCTTGCATTCAGTTTACCACAAGCATTTTACTTGAAAGAATCAATTAGAAAAATAAAATCCAGAATGCAGAAAGAAATTCATAAAAATTTTAAAAAAAGAAAAGAAATTACCGCAAAATATGAATATAAACTTTTTCTTGTTGAAGACCTATTTTATCCAAAAATCAGCAATTCACCTCAATGGTTAATGGAAAAAAGTATTGTTGAAATAGTTGAAGAAAGTTTGTTATGGGGACATCAGAAAAGATACGAACTTTTTTCATATTGTATAATGCCCAATCATATTCATATTTTAATAAGACCAATGAAGATTGAAAACGAAAACAAATTTTACGAGTTAAAAGATATAATGTATAGTCATAAAAGATTTACAGCACGAGAAGCGAATAAAATATTAAATAGAAAAGGTGATTTCTGGTATCGAGAATTTTATGATCATTATATCAGGAATGAAAAAGAATTTAGAAATGTTCTTCGATACATTTATCATAATCCTGTGAAAGCAGGATTAGTTTCTGAACCTGAAGATTGGAGATTCAATAAAATAATGGAATTGTAATAACCATCGGGACGATGGTGATACTGTAAATCACCGGGACGGTGGTGATACAGGAGGAAACGATGAGTAAATTCAAATGGTGTTTTGTAATAATTATCATTCAAATAATTGCGTCTTTTTATCTGGGATTAAGTTTAGCAGAAGATGCAAAAATTCCCTGTCACTGGAACATCAAAGGTGAGATCGACGGATACTTCGGCAAATGGACCGGAGTGCTTTTATTTCCCGGAATTAACCTGGCAATGTTACTTTTTATAATGGCGCTTTCCTATATTTCTGTACGGTATAAGAACGCAAAGGAAAGATTTGAAAAAGTAATTCCCGGTCTGGCAACTATCATCGTTCTTTTCTTTGCTGGCATTCATATTTACATGATCCTGCTGGCAAAAGAAATTCTAAATCCAAGCGGGAATATGATCTTTTACCTTATCGGTTTAATGTTCATAATGCTGGGAAATCTTCTGCCAAAAATTCCTTCCAATTTTTTTGCCGGTATTCGTACTCCGTGGACTTTATCATCCGAAGAAGTATGGAGAAAAACGCATAGACTGGGCGGGATCAATTTTGTAATTTCCGGTCTTTTAATGATCGTGATCACAGCAGTTTTTGGAAACAATAGTACATCAAATATCATAATGTTCGTTCTATTTATGTCGTTAGTTTTATATCCGGTTCTTTATTCCTTTATTTTGTATAAGAAGGAAGAAAAAAAATAGCAGCTTTTTAATTGAAGAATTATTTAACCATATCAGCTTATTAAAGTTGACACGGTTTTTTTAATATCCAGATATGCTACCTAAATTTATTAATGAGTTCTGCATAATTAGGCAAAATTTCAGAAACCATTAAAATGGTTGAAATTTTCATACGTGGGTTTGATTATTCCCACAACTGAAGTTGTGGATTAATTAAACAAGTACTATAACATTAACCCACAGTTTTAACTGTGGGATGAAAGGAAACCAAACTTGCACTGAACCACTTTAGTGGTTTCAAAATGTATTATGCAGAACCCTTAAATTTATTAAAGACAGGAGAATCTTAAGGCTAAAAAATTAATGCTAAATTCGATAGCAAAAAAAAGCGCAGGGAAAAATTTCATTTGGTGTCTTAATAAATAAAGAAAAATAAAAAATTTTCTGTGGGGAACTATGAATGATTTATCCTTTAAAAGAAAAGAACGAAAATTTCTTATTGTAGAACATTCCTTCGAAGAAATTCGGGAAGCTCTGATAAACCATATTCCCGTTCATACTTTTAATGAAAGCCATTCTTGTGTTCTTATCCAAACTACTTATCTGGACACAAAAGACTTTCTACTGTTCAAGGAATACCTGGGCAGGCGGAAGTTCCGTTTTAAAATAAGATTCCGCAGATATGGTTACAATGGGAAATTCGCCAATCATTACCTTGCAGAATTGAAAGTAAAACATAAATCGATTTCCATAAAAAAAAGATTTATTCTTCCTGAAAACCTGCTGGAAAAACTGATTGATGGTGAAGATATAAAAGAAGAGGTAAAAAAAGCCAATGCTGGTTTGAAAGGTGCTGGAAAAACCTATAAACTGATCTCAAAACTAATAGAGATAAACGACCTTAAACCGGTTTTGCAAGCCTCCTATGAAAGAGTTGCTTTCCAGAAAAAATCAAAGAAGCTGCGTATCACAGTTGATAGGAATATTATCCATAAGAAATTATTGGGAAAACCAAAAATAGAAACCCTGGATGCAATAGTATTCGAATCGAAAATAATGAATAAATCTCCTGAATGGTATAAAAAAATGGTGAAAAAGCTCTCTCTATTAAGGCAGCAGAGATTTTCCAAATATACAACCGGAATAAATGCTTTGTATTTCCCCGATAGAGGAAAGTATAATTTTCTAGATGATGATGGTCTTGCTAATCCTGATATCCCGGAAACAATAACAGAGTCATTTAATCTTTTGAAAAAAGCATTGAAACTTGAAGATGTGATCTGACAGGAAGTATTTCCATTCCTGTATCTACCGGATGAAAATATATTGGAGTTATTATGAATGAATTATTTCAGGTTATACAAAATAGTGCGGAAGGCGGCATCAGCCAGTCCCCTTTGCAAATCATAATAAATCTTTCCATGGCAATGTTCCTGGGGCTGATCTATTCTTATGTTTACAGGATCACTTACATTCGGGGCAAGAAGGATAAAATTTTAAAAAAGGAAATGAAGGGTATACAGTTTACATTGCTTCTTCTCTCTGTGGGCGGTGCTTTTATCTGGATAGTTGTAGCAGATAACCTGGTTCGTGCTTTCGGTCTGGCAGGCGCATTAAGTCTTATCCGGTTCAGAACTGTGGTAAAAGATCCCATGAACACGATCAAAGTCTTTTATGCTATCATCATTGGAATGGCTTGCGGATTGAGCCAGTATTATGCTGCTATCATCGGAACGGTGTTTATGTGTTTTGTCCTTACCGTTATATATTATGTTAAAGAAAGAGAACGTAAACAAAAAAAACTCAGAAAAGAAATACAAGAAAATGAAAGCTGAAAGAATTTTATTTATTTCCATATTGAGCCTACTTTCCATCAGCTTCGTTTTTGCTGATGCTGCCAATTTTAATTCTTTTATGGAAGAGGTGCTCACCGACGATACAAAATATTTGCAAAAAGTTAATCGGTTAGACAGAGAACTTGCCGAAAACAAGATCGAACGTTCGGTTAACTGGTTTGATATAAATCTTTCCTATCGAAAATACTCGAATGATAAGATCCGCAAACAAACGGAAACCACCCTGGAATATTCTGATATTGATGAAGAAGATGAACGCTGGCGGCTGGAACTGAGCAAGCGGTTATTTCCCAAAGATTACGATAATGTCAGTGATGACTTGAATGCCAGAATTGATATACTGAGATTGCAGCACGAGGTAGAATTATATAGAATCTCAAGAATGGATGATATTATAGACGATCTGATAGAAAGCTTTGAAGCAGCTTCCCGAACATCTATCCTGAAAGATGAACTCACTCTTTTAAATCGAGAGAATCTTATCCTGGAAGAACTTCAAAGTAAGAATATTACCCAGCCCGAAGAATTAATAAAAAATATTAAGGAATTAAATAAAAAAGAAAATGAACTTGCTGAATGGGAAGAAATAATTTCCATGCATACATTAAATTATTTTACAGCCTGTCAGAAATTTGATAATTCTTTTTCTGAGTACGTAATCATAACTCCGGAAATTCCCGATACGATTCTTTTTCAAGAAACATTAACCCGCAAAATTGAAGAACTGAATAAAAAAATCAGAAAAATATCCGGTTCAATAAACTGGAAAAAAAATTATTTCTTTTTTCCAGAATTTAATATTTCCCTCTCCTATAATAACAGGAAAACATATCAGGATTGGAATATCACTGAGAATTCGTATGGATATCTACGTGAAAGGAACTTTGAAGAAAAATATCCGGAAGGTGAGATCGAGTTGTCGCTTCCTTTTGATATCTTCTCCAATATCTCCGGGAAAAAACAGATGCTGAACTCTTTTGAAAATGAAATCCAAATTTGGGGAATAGAAATGATCACTTCACTGCAATCCTTTGAATTGGAGAGAATCAACTCCTTTCAAAAAGCTCTCAATAACTTTAAAAGAAAGAAGAGATTGTGGCAACTTTATAATGAGCAATTTTTAAAATTAAAAGCTCAGTTCGATTCTCAGCCTGAACTTCTGGGAACCACACCGGAAATAAAACTCTTGAAAGAAGAGATCAAAATGCAAAAAGCAGAACTTGAATATAAGATCAGTGAAATGAAATTGTATAAAGAGATCTTTCTGATAAATTACTTTGGAGAAAATTAATATGACATCCGAAAAGAAAAGAAAATACATAATGATTCTTTCGATAGTCACACTTATTATCATTGTTATCATTTCCTATTTTATCGAAGCACGATCGCAGAAACTTCCCGCTGTGGTGAGGACAAACAAAGTGGTTATCAGTACCGAGACATCCGGAACAGTGAAAGAGTATAATGTACTCCTGATGCAGGAAGTAACTACCGGGGACATGATCCTGGAGATGGAAAATCCGAAATTGAAAGCGCGCCTGGAAACATTGAAAAACGAGAAGCAGAAATATGAAGAATTAATAACTTCTGCAAAAAGTGGTGACCACCTGAATATGGAACTTTTCGAACTGGATGAGGATATTCTGAAAAACGGAAATGACCTGCAAAATACACAATTAGAAAAAGATAATATCTCAAATAAACTGGCAGTGTATTCCGAAAAATATAAGAATGCCGTTTTGCAATATGATGCCAGTAGAGAACTATTTTCAAAAGGAATTATCAATTCAGCAGAATTTGAAGATATGACAAACGACTTTCTGAATATCAGCAATAAATATAATGAACTGAGAAGCGATTCTCTTCGGATGGAAAAAGAACTTGAAACCATTCAAAGTATGATAGATATTCTTAAGGCTCAGAAAAGTATGTTGTCCTCGAATGTTTCATTGATCGCTTCTAAACATCTAATTGACCGAGATGAAATTAATTCAAAAATACACGATCTTGAACAGGACATTGCTAACCTGAAGATATATGCTCCAGCCAAAGGAACGGTGACGGATATTTATTATAAACCCGGTGAAAAAATTAAAAGCGGGGACGTGGTTGCCGAGATCGCAACAATACAAGATATCTGGATCATTGCTTATGGGAATTCATTCAGCAGAAGAAGTATCAGTCCCGGACAAAAGGTGAAAGTGTACTGTGGGAACGGGAAAAAGATATTCGGAAGAGTGGTTTCGGTTTCTCCCATCATGGAAAAAGTGAAGGCGCTCAGCTCATCTTTTGAAACAGTAAACACATATTCCAAAATAGAAGTTCATTTTGATGATGATGAAGCCGCCTGGAAAAACGTTACACCGGGAGAACGTCTGATGGTTAGAATATATTTTAAAAATTGAAATAGTATAGTTCTTAGATTTTTCACAGGAATGAACTAAAATGAGTTCTGCAAAATAGAGTGTTTTTGTCATCCTGAAGATTTCTACTTGCTGTTACCCTTGAAGGATCTACGCTTATAATGAGACTTGTCCGTCGTGGTGGATTCTTCGAAGGTTTGCTTTTGTAAGTTTTCCTCAGAAAGACGTATAATTTTTTATTTTGCAGAATTCTTATGAACATAATAAAAAAAAGGAGTCGTAATGAAAAAGAACATTTTTCTTTCACTTTTGCTGTTGATAGTTTCACAAATGGGTATTTGCCAGGAATTCTATGACATAAATACGGTGAATACTATTGAAATTATCTTTTCTGAATCTAACTGGGATGAAATTCTGGATAATTTGTATGCTGCTGGAAATGAAGAATGCCTGGTGGGAACAGCAATAATAAACAGTGTACAGTTCGATAGCGTGGGAGTACGATATAAAGGAAACAGCTCCTATCATCCCGATAGAATTAAAAATCCTTTGAATATAAAACTGGATTATATTCTTGAAGATCAATTACTCGATAGCTACGGTACTTTGAAACTGGCAAACTGTTTCAGGGATCCCAGTTTTATCAGGGAAACTCTCAGTTATGAAATAGCAAGAACATATCTACCAGCGAGCAAAGCCAATTATATTAATGTTTATATTAACGGGGATTTGATTGGACTTTATACCAGTGTTCAGGATGTTGATAAATTCTTTATGAGCACTCTTTTTTATTGTGATGAGAATGCTCGATTCAAAGGAGAATTATCTTTCCCTCAAACGATTGATATCTGGGGTTATGCCGGTCTTGATTCAACTCTTTATTATGGTTTTTATGAATTGGAATCAGATTATGGCTGGAATAAGTTGGTAAACTTCCTCGATGTTTTCAATAATAACCCGGATGAAGCAGAAACCGTCTTGAATGTTGACAGGCATTTATGGATGCTGGCTTTCGATATTTTAATGGTAAACCTGGATTCGCCTATAAACATCGGTCATAATTTTTATTTATTTGAAGATAGTACACAGCGGTTCAATCCTATTCTTTGGGATCTGAATGAGAATTTTGGAGGCTTTAATATGTCTCCGGGTGGTCCACTAAATATAATCCAGATGCAACATCTTGATCCCTTCTTGAATATATCTCATCCTAATTATCCTATTATTAATAAAATTTTGCCCAATTCAACCTATCGGAAAATGTATATCGCTCATATGAAAACCATAATCGAAGAATATTTCTCGAATGACCTGTATTTAACCAGAGCCCTGGAAATCCAGGATATTATTGAAGAAAGTGTGCAGTCAGATCCTAATAAATTCTATACCTACAATGATTTTCTCAATAACATTTATAATCAAGTTGGATATGGACCTCCTGCAGTCTTTGGTATAACACAGTTAATGGATGAAAGGATTTCATTTATATTGAGCCACCCGTTGTTCCAGGAAATACCGCCGATCATTTCTAATATTGCAAATACACCTGCAACGATTGTACCAAACACAACGGTATGGTTCTCTGCAGAAGTTGAAAATGCAGAAACTGTTATACTCGGCTACAGACAAAATATCGCCGGAAAATTTGAAAAAACAGAGATGTTTGATGACGGCAATCATAATGATGGAGCTGCAGGAGATGGAATATACGGAATCTCAATTATTGCAGGTTACAGCGATATTCAATATTATCTTTATGCAGAAAATAATGATGCTGGAATATTTTCTCCAGCAAGAGCAGAATATGAATTTCATACTCTCGATGTAGTTTGTGAAACGGGTAATATAGTCATAAATGAGATAAACTATCATTCCGCAGATGATTTTAATCCTGAAGACTGGATAGAATTTTATAATGCTGAAAATGATGACATCGATATTTCAGGATGGTGCTTCAAAGATGAAAATGATGAGCATATATTTACATTTCCTGCAAATACGATCATTGAAACAGATGGATATCTTGTTTTATGTAGAGATTCCGGAGCGTTCTCAAGTTTATTTCCTGATGTGTATAATTTCATTGGAGATATGGATTTTGGTTTAAGTGGTGGTGGTGAATTGATCCGACTTTATGATGCTGAAGGTAGCATGGTTGATTCGCTGGAATATGATGATGAATATCCCTGGCCTACAGAACCTGATGGAAATGGACCTACACTGGAATTGATTGATCACACACTCGATAATACATTGCCATCAAGCTGGGCAGCTTCCGCTGAACATGGAACACCAGGGACTTTGAACAGTGCAGTATCGATAGAAAACAATGAAATAATACTGCCCGTAATAGGTAAATTATGTCAGAACTATCCAAATCCGTTTAATCCGACAACGATGATTAGTTTTTCACTCATCGCAGAGGACGCTGAACACGCAGAGATTGTAATTTATAATATCAAAGGACAAGAGATAAAGAAATTAGAAATTAGAAATTTGAAATTAGGAATTAATGAGGTTGTCTGGAACGGAACGGATGAAAACAATAAACCCGTTTCATCAGGAATATATTTCTATCAATTGAAAGTGGGTGGAAGGAGTATTGCAACAAAGAAAATGCTGATGATAAAATAGTGATATAAAGACTTTGCGAAGATTTCATTCAAGAAAATTGTTCTTATAAACCTGCGCAAGGTTATCTTATTCAAATGTAAATAAGATAAATATCTTTTGTTGGATTTTCTGAAAATCCTGTAAAAATACCTTCCTAAGATAAACAGAATAAATGCATTTTAAACAAGTTAATAAATTTTATATTAGAATAAGAGGATTTCTTTATTAAAAAATTTCTTTGAAATAATTACTAATATTCTTTAAATGATTAAGGTTGACACGTTTTTTTAAATATCCAGATTTGCCACCAAAATTTATTAAAGACAGGAGAATCTTAATGGCAAAAAAAGTAACGATTTTTGGAGCAGGTCTGGTTGTGAAACCTATGGTGGATTATATAGCAAAACAGGGATTTGATATTGTGATCGCCAGCAGAACTTTAAGTAAAGCAGAAAAACTGGCAGCTTCACATTCAAACGCAACAGCAAAACAGTTTCTATCCGATGATGAACAGGCAATGGAAGAATTTGTTAAATCCAGCGATCTAGTGGTAAGTCTGCTTCCTGCAACCTATCATGTGAAAGTGGCAAAAAAATGCATCGAATTTAAGACAGATATGGTTACCACTTCCTATATCAGTCCCGAGATGCGAGCATTGGATCAGGAAGCAAAAGATGCAGGAATTATCATTTTGAATGAGATCGGTGTGGACCCCGGTATCGACCATATGAGCGCAATGAAGATATTTCATCATGTAGAAAATGAAGGTGGAAAGATCGTTAGCTTTATGAGTTATTGCGGTGGACTACCAGCTCCGGAAGCCAATACAAATCCTCTTGGTTATAAATTTTCCTGGGCTCCCAAAGGCGTGCTGAAAGCTGCCGGGAACGGTGACCGTTTTATGAAAGATGAAAAAATTGTCGAGATCAAAGGAAAAGACCTTTTCAAGAATTACTGGTTTGTGGATGTGGAAAGTGCAGGCACTTTTGAAGCTTATCCAAACAGGGATTCGATGGGCTACATAGATATCTACGGATTGACACACCTGAAAACAATGTATCGCGGAACTTTCAGAAACATAAGTCATTGCGATACCTGGCACATTATGTCTCAAATGGGCTTCTATAAAGAAGATGAAATTTTTGAAAACCTGGAAGGAACGGTTAAGGAATTCATTCTTACTAAGATGTTGAAAATGAATAAAAATGCTTGTTTGAGATGTGAACTTATTAAAAGATTTAAAATTCCTGAAACGAGTGTTATCTTGAAAAAATTTGAATGGCTCGGTTTCTTTGATGAGACACCGGTTCCAATAAAAAAGGGTGGAGCAGTGGATGTGCTCACAGCGATCATGCTGGATAAGATGTCTTATAAAAAAGGTGAGCGTGACCTTCTGGTTCTTTATCATCAGTTCATTGCTGAATACCCGGATAAAACACAGAAGATCACTTCCACCATGATAGATTATGGAATTCCCAATGGAGATACTTCGATGGCTCGCACAGTTTCCCTTCCTGCTGCTATTGGGGTGCGTATGATATTGGAAGGAAAAATCAATCTTACCGGGGTTCATATGCCGATACTTCCCGATATTTATAATCCTGTTCTTGAAGAATTAGAAAAGCTGAATATCAAAGTTGTGGAGAGATTTTATTAAAGCAGAATTAGCCACGAAGAACGCGAAGGAACACGAAGGAAAAGATCTTCGCAATGGTTGGTTCGATGGAATTTTGTAAAAAACCTTGAGAAGGTTACCCACAGAAGAATTCTTTCAAATCAACCTTCTTAATGGTTATATTAAGAAAAAGAGTCAGACTGAAACCATTGAAAAGGTTCAGCAGGAAGAAAATACTTTTAAACCTTTTCAAGGTTAGCAGATTATTAAGTCCGTGTTAATCTGCGAAAATCAGCGGCAAAAGTCTGTGTTTGTCAGCCTGCCGTGGCGTAGTGAAACGAAGACAGGTGAGGGTCTGCCTGCCCCGTTGACTAACTGGGGTGGCTGAAAAGGAGCATAATGAAGACACTCGGTATCGTAAGAGAAACAAAAAATAGATGGGAAGCGCGAGTTCCCTTAAATCCTAAAGCTGCGAAGAAATTGATCCAAAAAGGATTTGAAGTAATCGTTCAACCAGCAACGATTAGGATTTATCGAGAAGAAGAATATAAAAAAGTCGGTGCTGTCATTTCGGATGATCTTTCAAATTGTGATTTAATTCTGGGTGTGAAAGAAATTCACATTCCTGATCTGATCCCGGGAATTCCTCATCTTTTCTTTGCTCATGTAATCAAGGGTCAGGATTATAATATGCCGATGCTGCAATATATGCTGGATAATAAAATCACCCTTTTTGATTATGAAAAAATCGTTGATAAGAAAAGCAGACGACTCGTTTTCTTTGGCAAATTTGCAGGTAATGCTGGAATGATCGATACTCTCTGGGGTTTCGGTCATCGACTGAAACTCCAGCATGGAATCGATACACCGTTTTTCAAAGTGAAACGAGCTTATGAATACGAAACAGTTCACGATGCGATCGAACATCTGAAAATTATCGGGAAAGAGATTGAAGAAAACGGTTTACCGGAAGAGATCACACCTCTGAACATATTTATACTCGGTTACGGTCATGTTGCTTATGGTTGCAGAGAAATTCTTAATGCTCTTCCGATTATTGAAATCGATCCGGAAAATCTGGCAGAACATCAAAAAAACTATCAAAATAACAAAGTTTATTTGTCGAACTTTAAAGAAAAGCATTTAGTCGAAAGAAAGGATGGAAACGAATTCGAGCTCGAACATTTCTTCGATAATTGTGCGGAATATTATTCCAGATTCTATCAATATCTTCCCTATTGCAGCGTTTATATGAACGCAATTTTCTGGAAACCG
>JACKQG010005447.1_pt1 | contig 14001 bp, 12 predicted proteins | sample 8237621 | NCBI WGS metagenome assembly JACKQG01 (sample SAMN15677084, study PRJNA649215) | marine metagenome | biome: marine; feature: Black Sea; material: saline water; isolation source: suspended particulate matter (SPM) from the Black Sea western gyre | collected 2013-06-09/2013-06-10 | depth...
CCATCTCGGCCACGTGCCGGGCGTGGGCCATGTCCACGTCGTAGCGCCGGCACAATTCCTCTATGGTTATTCCCGGCCCCTTGGCCTGGACGCTGGCCAACCCTGGTGGCACGTCAGCAGGAGCCTCCTCCACTTCCCCCCCTTCGTCCTCCCCGATGGTGGGCGAGGCCGGTGTTACCATCGTCAACAAGTCGTCCGGGAAGACGCCCATCCGCCTGTCTCGGAACGCTCGCAGCCAGGAGTACACCCGCCCGGCCGATAGCCCTACCTGCGAGCCGATCTCCTGGGGGGCAACGCCCTGCTCCTGGAGCAACAATAGGAGGGCCCGCCGGGAGTACATGGGTTTTTCCTCTCTGGCGATTCGCTCCAGAATGTCTCGCTCAGTGGCCGTCAACTCATAAGTCATAAACTAACCTCCCTCGTATCTACTCACCTTATGCTCGCAGCGGACCCTAGTCCGCTGCTCCAATGACGATGACCCACGCTTAAAACTGTAAAACATACGTCTGGTCAGGGCCCCAACGACCGTTGGGGCCGCTGGACTAGGGTCCAGCAGGAGCAGGTGAGTAGTTAACCTCCCACATTCAGAACTGCCAGCCCCTGTTCAAACTTAGAACGGGGCTGAGGCTGCAACTGCCATTTGTCTCTCAAGTCTGCCACCATCAGGGCCAGGTCATCCAGCGTACCGTCAGGGGCCAGCTCCACTTCGACCTCGAAGGTGGTCTTCGCCTCATCGCCGATGTGCATCTCTACCACGTCCAGGCTCAACTCAGCCACCAGTCGGTCGCCCGCGTGCACGGTGCGTGTGTGGCGCTGCTGGGACAGGCTGAAAAGCTCGATCAGAGGTTCGCCCTGGCTCAGGGCCAGAGCCAGCTTCCGGGCCGGGCTGGCAGGCCAGTCTGCCGGTGCCTCTCCTGCGTCCAGCGTCACCTCGTGCTCCGCCCGCTCGTGGACTGCACCCTCTGCGTCGTCCAGACCCTTCAACGTGGCGATTTGCTCATCGCCCTGGCGGCGTATGCGGCAAGCGTATCCTCCACGATAGATAGCCCGATCCGCCGTATCACGGTAAGAGTCGCTGACTTGCTTCGGGGGGTCTGGCTCCAAGCGGAATCCACCTAGCTCCCGCATCTCCAGGAGCCTCTGCAACGTGGCCTCATCGGGAACGATGAATTTAGCTTCGATTTCTACTGGTTGCTTTTCGGTCATAGTTCCAACGGGAGGTTGCTGGCGGATCATCCAACAGATCGTCGTCTCAGGAGCCGAGTCACGATCCGCGGTTGGCGCAGTTGCACGATAAACATTCCCACCCCGACCACAGCCAGCCCGAAGACTTCTTTGGCAGTGACCCGCTCATGTAGAAACAAAACGGCAAGCACGGGTATCCAGATGAGCATAGTGCCGTTGATGATGCTGGATTCCGTCGCCGAAAGCGTGCGGAGCGTATGATTCCAGAGAGTGAAAGCAAAGGCGGTGTTGACAACAGCGAGCCAGGCAATGATGACCCAGCCTCTGATACTGATGTTCGGGAGCCCCTGAACAGCGACACCAGTCGCAAGCAGCACAATCGAACCGATGCCCATGCTGATGACGGTCACGACGAGTGGGTGTATGTCGCCCGCGCGGTTGACATCCCGGCCAAGGATGGAAGCGCCGGCGTTGGCGAGAACGCCGAAGACTGCAACGAGGACTCCGAACAACTGGCTCGTCGGGAGGGCCACTGGATAGAAGTAAATCACCGCGCCAAGCGTGGCGAGGGCCACACCGAGCCACTGGAACCGCGTCGGCCGTTCGGCAAGCCAGACGATGCCCATCAGGGCGACGGTAACGCTACTGAAGCTCCAAAGCAGGTTTACAGTCACAGCCGGCAAATAAGCCAGGGCCACAAATGATGCACCCTGCGTGATTGTGTAGAAGAGTAGGCCGAGGATAAGAAGGCGACCCCACGTTTGCCTCGATATCGAGCGGAGCGAAGATGTTTGGCGGGAGAAAAGCACAACTGGCAAGAGACATAAGAATGCCAGGGTGTATCGCAAGCCCGCGAACGTCAGGGCCGGGATCTCCTCCAGGCCGATCTTGATGAGCACCCAGGACGTGGCCCACAGGAAAACGACGAATAGAGCCTGGACAACGGCCCGTGAATGAGAACCTTGACGAAACATTGTGGTATCTCCGGGTAAGTCAGCGGTCGCTGTGGATCCTCTGCCTTGCTCTTAGCCTCACCGTGTTGAAACAGATAGAGTTTCATGATTCTCACTCCTCTAATTCTGGCCCGTGATGTCTCCTGACGATTACGAACACGACTGGATTCCCATCAGCTAACAGACGACAGCTTTCAGGACACACCAGCGAGTGTCGGGCGGCAGGCCAAGTCCCTAGAGCATTGATACCCCAGAATCTCTACGCAGCATTGCCAATTTGGACATTCTCGGCAATCGTATCCGTTCTGTCCTCAAGCATTCGCTTTATCATGTTCGCAACGCTGGCTCCGCCCCATCCTAGTAACTGCACCTCAAAGAAAAGCAAGAGCAGGAACATAACCACGATAGCACTGTCTTCATTCTTGCTTACCCTAACTTCGTATAGGTTCTCACCCCCGCCAAGCTCAGTTCCAGTTCCTGACCAGCGATGTATGATGACTCCCTTGTCAAACAGCAGGATTGCAGTAGGGGCATGCTTCATCGACAATTGTCTGGTATATTGCTGTAAGTGCCCAATAACCGTCTCTGGATTAGGTGATTTGTAGGCAAATACAACACCGTTGATTGTGTAGTTAAGCTGCTTTGCAGACCTTATGTTCTCCAGTGCATCCTCAAGAGCCTTTTTGTCCAAACTAGTCTTGACTTCGATTACCATCTTGGCAGCATCGGGAAAGACAAGCACCACTTCACCCTCAGAATGCACCAGTGGGTAGTCGTGATGATCATACACAAGAATATCGCATTGTTTGCTGACCAAATCTGAAGCAGTTGGAGAACAGATGAACCCCTGTCCTACTACATAGCGCCCCGTTGAAAGATGGGCCAGGAAATCCCTCAGTATTATCTCGTTAGCTGTACCAGATGTCAGGTTATGATCAGGGACAAATGTCCTGATTCTATTGAGCTTAGCCTCGAACTCTTTCGCGATTCCAGAGCAGTACTGAACCATTCGCTCGATGCTAGAATCCATCACACCTCTCTCTTCATATCAACACCTATTCCGCTTCGCAAGATTGCCGCCCAACATCTCATACACGAAATCGTGGGCCACGGCACGCCAGCGCCCCCAGCCTGTCCGGGGCGGCGGCACGTGGCGCAAGTCCTCGGCCACGGTTTTCACTATTCTTTCGCCACCACATTCACATCCGGCAGCAGAATGTAGGGCAGGTTAAAACTGCGGTAGACCCACTCTGTCTCCTGACTAACGGCGGCCACGTCTCGGAGCAGGTCGTAGACGTTGCCGGCGATGGATACGTCCTTTACCCGTCCCACGATCTCACCCTTTTCGATCTTGAAAGCCAGGCTCAACGAGTTGGAGAAAGCGCCTGAGATGACATTGCCCTGCCCCAGACCTAGCGCGTTCTCGACCAGCAATCCTTCATCTATGCCGGCGATGATCTCTGCCAGGGGCGTTTCACCCGCTCCGAAGATCAAATTGGTCGGAGAAGGGCTGGGAAGGCTGAACAGGCTGCGTGAGCCGTTGCCCGTTGACTCGACGCCCGATTGAGCGGCTGTCTTGAGATCGTACAGAAAGCCCTTCAACACGCCCTGCTCCACCAGTACGTTTCGCCGGTGAGCCACGCCCTCGTCGTCGTAAGACGCGCTGCCGAACTTGCCGTCCAGGGTGGGATCGTCAACGATGGTGAGCTTGTCGTCGAACAGCTTCTCGCCAATCTTGCCGACCATCGGCGAGATGGACGTGTAGACGTTTTTCCCGTTGAGCCCGAGCATGAGCGGAAGGCCCAACACCAGGGCCCCGGTGGGCGCGAAAAGAACAGGCATCCGCCCGGATTGGATGGTTGCGCTCTTCTGTGCCAGCCTGAGCTTCTCGCTCAGCGTGCGCGCAAAAGCCAGGTAATCATCCTCCCAGGCCGTCGTGCCCAAGATGTCAAACATGATCAGCACGTCGTCTCCTTTGATGCGAGTGACCATGAAAGCTATGGACAAAGGCGACCGCTCGAACGACACGTTGCTTCCCGCCTGGTTGCGGAGAGAGAGTCGCTGCACGCCACGTTCCAACTCGACATTGACGAGCGCATCGGGTTCAACCTGACAGATGAGGTCAATGATCTCTTGGCCGACCTCGACCATGCGCGGGATAGGCAGTTCGGCGATGGCCTGGTCAAAGGTCGTCACCTTTGGGGCGGATTGCGGGGTTGGGAAGGCAATCGGTATCTCGTCCCCGTAGGCGGCCGACTCTAGCGCGTTGCTCACGAGCTTTTCTGTCGCCGCCTCATCGCTCGACGCGGCAAAGCCCAGTCGGCCGTTCTTGACCACACGCACGGCAACGCCCGTGGTTTCCTCCACCTGGCTGGTCTTGAGCCGGTTGGACTCAAAGCCAATGGTGGTGGACTCACTTTGTACATTCACGACCTCGACCTGCTCGGCCTCGGTGCTCAATTGCTTCAGAATATCCATGTCTAACTTTCTCCTTGTCCAGCTTCTACTTTCCGCCGATGACGACGTTTTGGATGCGGATGTGGGGCGCGCCAAAGGTGACGGGCAGGCCACCCTGTCCTTTGCCGCAAGTGCCGCCCGACTGCAGCCACTCGAAATCGTTGCCGATGGCGTCAATGTTCATCAGCGTGGTGAACAGGTTCCCGGCCAGGATCACGTCTTTGACCATCTCGGCGATCTGGCCGTTGCGAATCATGTAGGCGTAGGCCGAGCTGAAGGAGAAGTTCTCCATCGCTGTCTGCCCGCCGTACATGTCACAGGCATAGATACCCAGTTCGGTGTCTTTGATCATGTCCTCAAAGGAGGTTTCGCCGCCCTCGATGGCCGTGTTGGTCATGCGCACGATGGGTGGATAGCGATAGCCCGTCGCCCGCGCGTTGCCGGTGGGTTTCTCTCCCATCTTGGCCGCCGTCTCGCGAGAGTGGAGGCGGCCGACCAGGATGCCGTTTTTGATCAGATCGCTGCATCCTGTTGGCGTCCCTTCGTCGTCGTATTTGTGCGAGCCGCGAAGTCCGGGAAGCGACCCATCGTCAAACACGGTGAGAATGTCTTGGCCGAATCGCCGCCCCAGAACCATCATCTCCTGGGCTTTGGGGTTTTCGTAGACATGATCCGACTCGGAGAGATGACCGAACGCTTCGTGGATAAAGACCCCCGCCAATCGCTGGTTGAGTACGACAGGGTATTGGCCGCCAATCACGGTCTCCGCGCTCAGCAGGTCCACGGCGCGTTGGGCCGCCGCCTGCGCCAGCCCCTCACGTCCCTGCACAAAGTCGAACCCATTCTGCCCGGAACGAACCTCTGTTGCAGTCTGCACGTTATCACCGTCGCGTGCAATGGCGATAACGTATAGCGTGATCATGGGACGCTCTTCTTCCAGAAACGTGCCTTCTGAGTTGGCGAAAACGACGCGGCTGAAGGTGTCGTTGTAGCTACACTGTGTGTCCACGATCTTGGCGCTGTGGCCTAGCACGATGTTGTTGTATTCCTCGGTCAGTTCCTTTTTGCCGGCCATCGTCACGCCTCGAAAGTCGTGCGCCAGCGCCACCGCTATTCGATCCTCGGAGACGGGGATGGGAGCCAATTCAATCGGCTCCTCGCTTTGAGCGACCCTGGCGCATTGGTATGCCTGCTCGACCCTGGTCAGCAGATCGCCGCGGTCGTTGAAGGTGGCGATGCCCCAGCCGCCATCTTTGCACAGGCAGCGCACGATGCCCCCCGCATCAATCACCGCGCTGGCCGTCTCCAGGTCTTTACCACGATAGGCAACGGTGGTGGCCTCTCGTTCTTCTATTCGGATTTCGGTATAGTCCGCCTTGCTGCTCTTTAGCGCTGCTTCGATTCTGTCTCGCATACGATCTCCTCCTTCTTAAAAGCTACCAACTGTGCACAACATCTCATACACGAAATCGTGGGCCACGGCTCGCCAGCGCCCCCAGCCCGTGCGGGGCGACGGCACGTGGCGCAAGTCCTCGGCCACGGAGGGCAGATCGGCTATTGGCACGTCTCGAAATTCGCTGATGTCTTCGGCAGTCTGAGGAAGCCGCAGCACGCCCTCTGTGCGCGACAGGTGGAAGATGTAGGAGACGAAAGGCATCATACGCAAGTCATGATGGATGTGGCAGTCCAGGACACCGAGGAAGTGAGTTGTGCCCAGGGCCAACCCCGTTTCCTCCTCCAGTTCGCGGGCCAGTGTGGTTTCCACCGCTTCATCCCAGTCTATGCCCCCGCTCAAGAGGCGATAGACGCCCGGCTCGTACCAGCCTTTGCTGTGCAGAAGCACACAGCGCCCCGGCCGCTCGATGGCCAACACCACTTCGCCACGCCGGTCTCGGGAGCGATACAGCCGACTGGAGAACAGGTACTCGTCACCCTCGATCTCGATAACCCGTATCTCCGGCTGACCGTAGGTCGCGGCCAGTTGCTCTAGCTCGCGTTCATCCATAGGGCTGTAGCTGCTCAAAATGGGCCTCTTACTTCCCCTTTTCCTCTTTCTCTTTTGGCTTCTCCTCGGCCTTCTTTTTCTCTTCCTTCTCCTTCGGCTTCCCCTCCTCTTTCCTAGCCTCTTTCTCCTTTGGCTCTTTCGGCTTCTTCTTCTTCTCTTCCTCCTCCTCCTTCTTTTCTGCCTTCTTTTCTGCCTTCTCCTCTGGCTCTTTTGGCTCCTTTGGTTTCTTACCCGCCTCTATCTCTTTTCTCAGTTCCTTAGGCGGTTTCATGCTTTTGAGCAATTCCCCGATCTCTGCTCGCAGCGATTGAAAGACCTCGTGGATGGTGCGATTGGCATCAATGCGCACGAAGTCAAACTCGTTGGCGATGGCGTCAAACTGGGCAAGCAGCCCGGTTTGATACTCAATGAAGCTATCGTAGTAGTCCCGCCCGGTCAGAATATCCATCCCCGATTCCCAGTAGTCGAATCCGCGGGCGTTCAGCACGCGGGGCGCCAGGTGGGCCAGGTCCGCTTGCAAATAGAAGACGGCATCTGGCGCCAGGGCAAAGCCAAAGACATTGCGCAGCCAGGACGGGTCAACGCCCCGCACCTGAGCACGGGCGATGATGGAGTAAATGTAACGGTCGGTCAGCACGATGAAACCTGCCCGCAGAGCGGGAATGATTTCCCGCTCCAGACGATCTGTGAAGTCGGTGGCGTAGAAGAGATTCATGGTGATGTCGCCCAGAGTATGCCCCTGCATGGCGGTCTTGGCCCCCTTCCCAGCCAATTGGCCTCGCTTGAGGCCGGTCACCGCCACAGCATAACCCTGCGATTCCAACCACTCTCGGAGAAGGGCGATTTGGGTCGAGCGCCCCACACCGTCCGTGCCTTCCAGAACGATGAGCCTGCCGGGCAGGCGCTTTTTCTTGAAGCCGGGCAGGCCGTGGCCGTAGAAGCGTACCTCTGTCATGGTTGACCTCCTGCGGAAAGCATTTCGTCCAGATAACGACCCTGCAGGGACTCAGCCGCCAACACCTCGCGCCAGCCACTACGTTCAGCCCGCAAGGCTTTGCCCAGATGGGGCTCGGCGATCTCCCGCACCTGCTCCTGCTGATCCAGTAGCGACAGCGTGGCGTCTATGACCGTCAGCCCGACCTCATCTGTCATCTTGTCGTATTCCTCCAGGATGCGGGCTTGAAACAGCTTGTAGCTCTCGTAGGGATCATTGCTGAGGCCCACGTCCAGCCCAGCCTCGTAGTACTTCAGAGTGGGCCGCCCGCTCAGTATCCGTTCGAGGGATACGTCCATCGGCACGCGGAAGTAGAAGGCGACCGTGGGCTGGATGGCGAAGGAGTAAACATCGCGCACCCACTGAGGATGGACGCCCCGCGCCACATCCCGGCCAAAAGCGGTGTAGATGTAACGATCGGCCAGGACAATGGCGCCCGCCTTGAGGGCCGGCAGCATCTGCCGTTCCATACGATCAGCGAAATCGGCGGCGTGGATGAGGCTGAAGGACGTAGGCGTCAGAAGCTGCTTCTTCTTGCCCCGCCGCGTCGTGCTCCGCACAATCGGCGATGAGTTCCATTCGCTGAAGGCCACGCAGTAGCCCTGCCCGATGAGCCACTTGCGCAGCATGTCCAATTGGGTGCTCTTGCCGGAGCCGTCAATGCCCTCCACGATGAAGAGCTTGCCCGGCAAGGCCCGTCCGTCAGGTAACTTAGCCATGAAACATCTACCTCCAAAAGAGAATTTAGAGCAGCAGTGAATGCAAGCTCAACACAAAGCACCGCTGCACAAGGCCCGATAGAAAGATAGCCCATCGTCCCCCAGGGCCAAAGCCAGAGCCTCCTGGGAATCGGTCATGCGAGCCCAGCTTTGCTCAGGCAGGAGTCCCAGTTCACTTTCTACCAACTCCGCGCCCGAACTTAGCAGCTTGCTTAAGGGAACATCACGATGTGCTGTCTCCACTACATGAACCGGCTTCAGCCAGATGAGGGCTGGAAGCTCCATCGTGGGCCAGGGCTGCCCATCGAGCTCAGCAAGGTATACAACCAGACATGCCTCGCCCTGATTGTCCTCGTGCCAGGGCTGGTGTGGCGGCGTGCGGTAGTGACGAAACACCACGGCGGCCGGACGCTCTTTTCCCTGCAACGCGACCCGCTCGACATCGTCCTGGCTGCGCACGACGATGGTCTCAGGGCTGGGGAGCAATTGCACGCCACAGCCTATCTCCTCCTGGGCTTCCCGCAGTACGCCAGCCACCAGAGACTCGTCTTCGTCCTCCACGCCACCGCCGATGCCTGTTAGCTCAATGATCTGGCGGGAGCCTTCTGTTCGTGGTGGGCGAATGCCATACACGAGCCGGCCGCCCTGACGCAGAATCAGGCTGGTTCCCACGAACATGCCATCGGGCATGATGTCAGAGAGACGCTGTGGCTTTTCGGCGGCTTCATGCGCCACTGTGTTGCTCCTTGAGGACTCTCAATGTGTCAGCACCGCCCCCGAACGAGGCGGCAACGTCGCGCCAGTGATCCGCCCGGCGACCACTTGCGCCCGCCCTCGCCCCCCCTCAGTCCTCCCCAACTCTGGGGGGGAAGCTCCAGTCTCCCACAGGTCGTGCAGGATTGTGCCATCAGCCAACAGGCCCCGTACCGGCACGTCCAGGTCGTAGCTGGCCGAGCCGTTGTTCAGCGCCACTACCAGCGTCTCTCCCTCCCCCTGGCGGGCAAAGGCATAAACCCCGTGCTGGTTGTCGGCGTGGAGGCGGAGGTAGCGCCCGCGCCGCAGGGCGGGATGCTGGTGACGCAGGGCAATGGCCCGGCGGAAGAAGGCCAGCAAGTCGTGGTCCCAGCGGGCCTCGTCCCAGGAGAAAGCGCGGCGGCAGTCCGGATCGCGCCTTCCCTCCATGCCGATCTCGTCGCCGTAGTAGACGCAGGGCGCGCCGGGGAAGGTCATCTGGAACAGCGTGGCCAGCTTCAGCGCGGCCTCGTCCCCCTGCACCAGCGTCAGGAAGCGCGGCACGTCGTGGCTGCTGAGGAGATTGAGCTGCGCCAGTGTCACCTCCCAGTCGTAGAGGGCCAGCATAAGATCTACGGCATCGGCGAACTGGACTGCGCTCAGTGGTTGCAGCTCGTAGCCTCCGGGACGTTGAGTGGTGTCCAGGCTCTCTCCGCCGAAGAAGCCGAGGCAGGCGCGGTTGAAGATGTAGTTCATCACCGCGTCGAACTGATCCCCTTGCAGCCAGCGCTGGGCATCGAACCATATCTCGCCCATGATGTATGCCTCTGGGTTAGCCGCTTTCACCACGCGGCGGAACTCCTGCCAGAACTCATCGTCGTCTATCTCCTGGGGCACGTCCAGGCGCCAGCCGTCTGCGCCGAACTCGACCCAGTGTCGGGCCACGTCGAGAATGAAGCTGCGCACGGCCGGCGTTTCGATGTTGAGCTTGGGCAGCGCGGGTAGGTCCCACCAGGCCTGGTAGCCCAGCCCTTTCAGGCTGCCCTGGCTGCGGGCGATACGCCTTTCCTCAGAGTCAGGATAGGAGTTCAACTGCTCCCCGGCTCGCAGCCGTTCTTCATCCAGGTGGAACCAGTCCAGGTAAGGCGAGGCGGCTCCGTTCTCCATGGTGTGATGAAACTGGTAGAACCCTCGGCTGGCGTGGTTGAAGACCCCATCCAGCACCACGCGGATGCCGCGGGCGTGGACTGCGTCCAGCATCTCGCGAAACGCCTCGTTCCCGCCCAGGATGGGATCCACCTGGTAGTAGTCGTGGGTGTGGTAGCGGTGGTTGGCCGCCGACTGAAAGATGGGGTTGAAGTAGATAGCGGTGATCCCCAGTTCTTGCAAATAGCCCAGTCGCTCAGCCACGCCCAACAGATCGCCCCCTTTGAAGCCGTAGGCCGTCGGCGGACTGTCCCACGGCTCCAGGTTAGACGGCTTGGGAACCCGCTCACTGCGGGCAAAGCGATCGGGAAAGATCTGGTAGAAGACAGCGTCTTTGACCCAGTTGGGGGTAACGATGTGTGTCAATATCCAATCTCCAATATCTAATCCTCTGCCATTCCAATGAGCAGCCCGCGCAACAGGTAGCGGTGCAGGACTAGGAAGATCACCACCACGGGTACGCTCATCAAGATGGCAAGAGCTGACAGGTTGCTCCAGGCCCCACTCGTTTGCCGTATGCCCGACACGGCCATGGCCAGGGTGACGTTCTGGCCGCTCTCCACGAATAGCCAGCCGATGGCGAATTCGGTATAGCCCAACAGGAAGGCGACCAGTGCGGCGACGGCGATGGATGGCAAGGCCAAGGGGAGCGTCACTCGCCAGAAGGCCATCAGGGGCGTGGCCCCGTCGAGAAAGGCGGCCTCTTCCAGTTCCCTGGGCACCGACTGGAAGGCCGAGCGCATGTTCCAGACGCAGAAGGGCATCGAAAAGGCGGTGTAAACGATCATCAAGCCGAACAGCGACGTGCGTAGCTTTATGGCCGAGAGCAAGATGTAGAGCGGCGTCATCAATGCCACGGGAGGCAACAGCGCCCCCACCAGCAGCTCGAACAGGCCCGTCCGACGGCCAGGGAAGCGGAAGCGAGCGAAGGCGTAGGCCATGCTTGCCCCCAAAGCTACCGAGGACAGGGCCGCGCCCCCTGAGACGATCAGGCTGTTCTTCAGCAGGCCAGGGAGGGCGAGGCTCTGAGAGGGGTTCTCCCACACGTGTCGGAAAACCTCCAGGGTGAATTGCTCCGGCCAGAGGCGGAATTCGGTCGGCGCGCCCTTGATGGCCCCATCCAGGGCCAGGCGAACCATCCCCCAGGCCGGCACAAGCACAAACAGGGCGACCACGGCCAGCCCCAATTGATAGGCGATCTGCTGCCCGATCCCTGGCCTACGCATAGGTCACTCCCTCCGAGGCCCTGCTCCAGCGATTGAACCACAGGATCAGCACCACCAGCACCATCACGGCGAACAGGTTGAGAGCCGCCGAGACAGCGTACTGGCCAGCCTCGTTAAAAACGAAGAACGAGGTAATGGCGAAGGTGGCGAGGGGATCGGGTGGCCGTAGCACGTAAAAAAGGTAGAATTGGTTGAAGGCCAAGATAGAACGCATGATGATAGCCGGGAGAAGCAGCGGCAGCAGCAAGGGCCAGGTTATCAGCCGGAACCGTTGCCAGGAATTCGCGCCGTCTATGGCGGCGGCGTCATACACTTCCAAGGGGAGCAGCTTGAGCCCGGCGGTCGCTGCCAGCATCATGAAGGGAAAGCCATACCAGGCAGCGGTGATCAGCAGCACCAGCAGCCCGTAGTTGGGGTTCTGCTGCCACTGGGTGGCGAAGTTGAGCGCGCCGGGGTAGTCGGCTCGCTGGGACCAACTGGCAGTCGCCAGGTTAAACCAGCCGAATCGCGGGTCGAAAACCTGCGCCCAGATCAGCCCGCCGACGAATTCAGGGATGGCCCAGGGCAAGATGAAGATCGCTCGCCACCAGCCCTTGAAACGCACGCCGCGACGATGCAACATCAGCGCCACGGCCACCCCCAGGGCGGTCTGCAAGCCCACCGAGAGCACGGTCCAGAGCACATCAAAGACCAGGATGTCCGCCCCGGCACCGGAGAGAAGCTGGAGCAGCAGGCCCGGCCCGGCGTAGTGCACCACTTTGGAGGTCGGGCGGCTGAATGGCTGGAAAGCAACAGGCCCCCCCTGCCCCGTCAGTCCCAGCCAGGCCTCGCGCCAGACCCCGCCGCTGAGCCCATCTCGTATGGCCGTGGCGCCGAAGTCCGTCAGCGCCATGGCCGTCTGGAACAACATGGGGAACAGCGCGATCAACCCCAGGACGATGACGCCGGGAACCAGCCAGGGGAAGGCTTGCCGCGTCTCCCGCCAGGCGATGCGCAACCTGCTCCCCCTCCCTTCTTCAAACCTTTGGGGGGAGGGGAGAGGGCCAGAGCGCAGGCGGCGTAGCCAACCAGTCAGTGGTTCCCACACCGTGGCCTGGAACCCTTCTGCGGCAGCCAGGGACAGGGGCGCGGTCAAGACGAGAATGTATTGCGGCCACTTGGTAGGCCAGAGGAACAGAAAGCCCAACGCCACCGCCAACCAAATCACATACAGGGCGTTCTTCTGCCACAGCCGTTTCAGCCCCAGGAGCGCCAGGACTGTGATCAGAAGATCCAGGGAGACCACGAACACGCCGGGGTGCCACGGCACAGACTGGGCCAGCCAGGTGAGGGGTTGCCACATCGGGAAACCCGTCCGTTGCACAGCGTCGCTCTGGGTGTACTCGCTGTGAAAAAGGACTGATTCGCGCAGTCGCTCCACTGGCGCGGGCCACAGGTAGGGGTCGGTGGCGAAGAAAACCATCAGGGCCAGAATGGCCCAGATCGCCACAGGCCGGAGATGGCGCACCAGAGTTGTGCCATCTTGGGGCGTTTCCCTCCAGGTCTCCCACAGCCAGTGGACGACGATCACCAACCCGACGATGCAATACAGGTACTTACCCGACGCCGTCAGGCCCAGCGCCGCCGCCGAAAGCGCCATCCAGCCGTTCCAGCGGCGCTTCGAGCGGGCATAGGCCAGGACTGCCACCGCACTGGTCAGCGCGGGCAGGGCTTCGAGCATCACCTGGCTGGTGTACTTGATGGTGAAGGTGTGGACGGCCAGGAACAGGCCGGCCAGGGGACTGACCAGCGCCAGGGCCAACACTTCCAACACGCCAGACACCGCCGCCGTTTTGCGGGCCACATTCAAATGGGGTTCTGGCAGCGAGCTGGCAGGGCCGGCTGTGGTGAGACGTTCGGGAACCTCATCTGCCTGGGGCAGCCCGGCCAGCGCCGCCCCGTAGATCAACTTAGCCAGTGGCGGATGCTCCGGGCGGTAGTTGAGCTGGGTCAGCGCACCCCAGTCGCCTTCCTGGATGGCCGCCGCGTATTGTTGCCCCGCCCGCAGGTAATCGTCCTCGTCGTAGTCTATGGGCAGCAGGTCAACCGCTCTGAGCCGCAGCATCAGAGCGATGAGCGTAACGGCCACGATTGCTAGGATGCGGAGCAAACGTTGAGCGTTGGAAGTTGGATGTTGGAAGTTGGATGTTGGATGTTGGACGTTGACTTCCAATCTCTAATCTCCAATCTCTAATATCTAATCGGCCCCAATCATCTGCAATTGGGCGAAGTCGTCAGGCCCCAGCATGTCCATGTTGGCCTCCTGAGACGGTGGGTAGCTGCTGAGCATCTCCTCTTGCGTGGGCGTCGCCCCAGCGGGCCGGGCCACGTCTATGATGCGGGTGTGGTTGGTGTCGTCGGGAGCGCCGCCAAAACGCCACTGGGCCGCCTCGACGTTGACGTCGCGGATGCGCCACACGCCGCCGCTGGGGTAGCCCTCCTGGCCCATCACCACGGCCAGATAGCGCCAGGAGGCCGGGTCCAG
>JACKQG010005449.1_pt1 | contig 13999 bp, 14 predicted proteins | sample 8237621 | NCBI WGS metagenome assembly JACKQG01 (sample SAMN15677084, study PRJNA649215) | marine metagenome | biome: marine; feature: Black Sea; material: saline water; isolation source: suspended particulate matter (SPM) from the Black Sea western gyre | collected 2013-06-09/2013-06-10 | depth...
GATGGCCTGTGGTTTGCCGAAATGCACCGCTATGCGCCGCCAGATATTGAACGACGCGACAGAATTGTTGCCATGATTCTCGATTTAACCCATGAGAAAAATATCCCAACCAGCTAGGAATCTTCGATTATGAGCACTGTTCAACTTCGTAATATTTGGAAAATTTTTGGCCCGAATCCAAAATATGTGTACGATACAATGGATCGGGCTGCCTCGCGCGGCGAAATTCTCAGCCAAACCGGGCATGTTGTTGCCGTGCGCGATGTTTCGCTGGAGGTTGCCAGGGGCGAAATTTTTGTTGTTATGGGGTTGTCCGGCAGCGGAAAATCTACGTTGGTGCGCTGCCTTTCGCGATTGATCGAGCCTACCTTCGGTCAGGTGCTGATCAACGATGTGGATGTCACGGCTATGAATGCTGACGATTTGCGCCAATTACGGCGACATACGGTCAGCATGGTATTTCAGCGTTTTGGCCTGTTTCCACACCGGCGGGTGGTAGATAATGTAGGCTACGGTCTGGAAGTTCGGGGGATGGAACTTGCCGAGCGGCGTTTGAAAGCCTATGAAATTTTACAGCTTGTCGGGCTGGATGGCTGGGAAGATCGCTATCCACATGAATTAAGCGGGGGAATGCAGCAAAGAGTAGGGCTGGCGCGCGCCCTCGCAGTGGACCCTGAAATTATGCTGTGCGACGAACCCTTTAGCGCCCTCGATCCGTTAATCCGCCGCGATATGCAAGATGAACTTCTCAACTTGCAGCACGAACTTCACAAAACGATTCTGTTCATCACGCATGATTTTCATGAAGCTATTAAATTGGGCGACCGGATTGCAATTATGAAAGATGGCGCTATCGTTCAGGTGGGCACCGCGCAGCAAATTGTGGCCCATCCTGTGGATGAGTATGTGCGCGAGTTTACGCAAGATGTGCCGCGCACGAAAGTACTCACTGCTGAGACCATTATGCTGTCCCAAGAAGGCAAAAACGCCCTTTCTGGCGAGGCGGTTTTATACAACACCACCATTGAAGCCCTGATCCCGCGCATCAGCGCCACCGATGCGCTTTTCCCGGTGGTCAATGCTGCCGACGAAATCATTGGTGTGCTGGATCGGCACACAGTGTTGATGGCTTTGGCGGAGTCCTGATTATGGCGCAAACAACGCTCTCGCAGCGCAATCGATTGCCAGCACGCCTCCACTCACTCCTGAGTTGGGGTTTGTTCGCCGGTGGGATTGTGATCTTGTTAATGCTGAGTCAGAAACTTATCGCGCTGGATATTTTTCCCGAAAACTGGAATATTGGCCTGCGTGATGTACTCAATGAGTTCAAGCGCTGGGTGGTTGTCAATCGCAATAGCCACTGGATGTTTACTTTCTTCTTCGAACCGTTGAGCGCGGTGATCGATTTCACCCTGCGCCGCATTGAAAATTTTCTTTTATGGCTGCCGTGGCCGGTGGTGATTTTCGCCGTTTTCATTTTTGCCGAGCGTATTCGTGGTTTACGCCTGGCATTCCTCATGGTAGCCTGCCTCTTGCCGATGGGCATGTTCGGTTTGTGGGAAGAGAGCCTGCAAACCCTGGCGCTGATGGTCACGGCGGTGATCTTTTCGCTGGTATTGGGTATTCCATTGGGAATTTGGTCGGCGCGCAACGATATGGTTGAGAAAATTTTGCGCCCCATTCTGGATGCCATGCAGACCATGCCAGCATTTGTTTATCTCATTCCCGTGTTGCTGTTCTTCGGGGTGGCGCGCGTTCCCAGTATTATCGCGACCGTCATTTATGCCCTGCCCCCCGCGATCCGCCTCACCAGCCTCGGGCTGCGTTCCGTATCCGATGAGATGATTGAGGCCGCCGATGCCTTCGGATCCACAGAAAAACAGGTGCTGCGTAAAGTCCAACTTCCACTGGCGCTGCCCACAATTATGGTCGGCGTGAATCAAACGATTATGATGGCGTTGAGTATTGTCGTCATTGCGGCGCTGATCGGCGCGGGCGGTTTGGGCGAAGTGGTGCTCAAGGCGTTGCGCCGCTTGAGGGTTGGCTCGGCGCTCGAAGCCGGTTTAGCGATTGTCTTTATGGCGGTACTCCTCGACCGCCTGAGTGCTGCCCTGGCACAAATTGAACGCCACAGCATTCAACAATTCCGTGGCTATCGCCTGTTTAGCGAAAAACAGCGCGGCATCAAAGTGATTGCGTGGCTGGAACGCGGTATTAGCCGCGTATATGCTTTTGGCGTGACCTTGTCGGTGCAGGTTGAAAAATATCTGGCAAAAACCTTTGGCCCCGGGGCGGGTTGGCTTTACAATCGCGCGGACTGGATTGTGATTTCGCTCTTCTTGCTGTTAGCTACCATACTCTTATTGCTTTTGGGCGTGCAAGATTTTCCCGCTGCGCTACATTTTGATATTAGTCGGCCTGTGGATGCGATGGTGCAGTGGATGCAGGTTAATTTGTATAATATTGGCGATTCTGGCATTGGCACCGGCCCGTTGCGTGATTTTCTGATTATTTATGTTTTCAAGCCGCTGCGCACATTCCTCACCGATCAAGTGCCCTGGACGGTTGTGGCTTTTGTATTTGTGTATGCGGCTTTCGCGGCCAGCGGCTGGCGGCTGATGCTCTCTGTCTTGGCGTTGGTTTTATCCATCGGGTTGATCGGAATGTGGCCGTTTACTATGGACACGCTGGGGCAGACGCTGGTGGCCGGGGTAATCTGCGTAGGGCTGGGAATCCCTTTGGGAATCTGGTCGTCGAAGAGCGATCGTGCCGATCAGATGATTCGCCCGGTGCTGGATTTTCTGCAAACGATCCCCATTTTTGTCTATCTGGTGCCCGTGATTATGCTGTTTGGTACGGGCAGCGTGGCCGGGCTGATTGCCTCGGTGCTCTATGCGGCGGTTCCGGTTATCCGCCTGACGAATGCTGGAATCCGCAGCGTGGACGTGGCCCTCAAAGAGTCGGCGCAGGCCTTTGGCTCTACCTGGCTGCAAACCCTGTTGAAGATCGAAATTCCGCTGGCGCTGCCGGCGATTATGCTGGGCATCAACCAGACGATTATGATGGTGCTGGCGATGGTGATTATTGCCGGTTTGGTGGGGGCTACCGGCCTGGGGTTGGAGGTCTATCAGGGTTTTGCCAATGATAACCTCGGACGCAGCGTGGAAGCAGGCCTGGCAATTGTCCTGTGCGCGATTGTGATCGACAGGATCACGCAGCAATTTGCGCGCAAGGCCAGCCAGGCCGCGAATATAAATTAGGTGGTCATCGGGATGGCTGTTGTGACAAACGCCTTCTCGATTTAATAGTCAATCTAAAGGAGAAAGAACATGTTTCGAAAGTTAATCGTAGTCTGCTTACTTCTCTTGGTAGCTGTATTTGCTGTTGCTTGCAGCGGCGGCGGAGAAAAAGCAACCATCAGCATGATCGAAAACCCGTGGCCCGCTTCAGAGCTGAACGCGGCTGTCGCCAAGATCATCATCGAGAAAGAACTTGGCAACCCGGTCGAAATCATTGCTCTGGACGAGAACGCCCAATGGGACGCGCTCTCTGCCGGTGATGCCGATGCCAATCTCGAAGTATGGCCTTCGGGTCATGGCGAGCGCATCGCTGAGTATATTGATAATCTCGGCACCGTAGAGAATGGCGGCTTGCTTGGCCCGGTCGGCGAGATTGGCTGGTTCGTGCCTAGCTACGTGATCGAAGCCAATCCGGCTTTGGCGACCTGGGAAGGCTATGCTGACGCGGCTGCGGATTTTGCTTCGGCAGAGACCGGCGATTTGGGGCGCTTCTTGGGCGCGGACCCGAGCTGGGTGCAGTACGATGAGCAGATCATTGCCAACCTGGGTTTACCCTTCCAGGTCGTGTGGACAGGCTCCGAAGATGCATTGCTGGCCGAGGTTTCTTCTGCGTATAGCCGCGAAGAACCAGTACTATTCTACTTCTATTCGCCGCACGCTATTTTCCAGCAGTTTGACCTGACTCAGGTAGAATTGCCCGCCTACAGCGACGAGTGCTATGCTGACCCGGCGATGGTGGATTGCGCCTACCCCAAAGATAATTTGATGAAAATCTTCAGCGCAGGGCTGGCTGAGAAAGATGCTGCTGTGCATACTTTCCTGGCGAATATGAGCTACGGCAGTGATGCCCAAATTGAGATGTTGGCTATGCTCAACGATGGCAAAACCGTGGAAGAAGCCGCTCAGGCCTGGGTGGATGCCCACGAAGATGTCTGGAAGGCCTGGTTGCCTTAATTTAATACCCCATCCCCCCTCTCCCCCCTTCCCCACGGAAGGGGGGAGAGTTTGCAAAAACAGGTGAGCCATAGCAGAATCGCTATGGCTCACCTGTTTTTTGCCGTTACCCCTCCCCCGAATTTCGGGGGAGGGGTTAGGGGTGGGGGCAGATTACGCACTCACATCTTCTTCTTTTTCGATCTTCTCGGATGTCTCTGGATTGCTGAAGTCGAATTTAAGGGCTTGTTGGTTGTCGGGATTCACATCTACTTTTATGGTGCAACCTTTTTTGAATTCTCCGCTCAGTAAACTTACCGAGAGCGGGCTTTCGATATATTTTTGCAGGGCACGTTTTAACGGGCGCGCCCCAAAGTCGGGGTCAAAGCCAATTTCGGCGAGCCACCTGCGGGCCGCGTCCGTCAGTTCCACTTTAATGCCCAATTCATTTAGGCGTTCATCGACCTCATCCATTTGCAGTTCCACAATTTCCACCATTTCATCCAGGGAAAGTGGCGAGAAAGTGATGATTTCATCGATGCGGTTTAGGAATTCGGGGCGGAAGGTTTTCTTGAGTTCCGACTGGATTTTTGCGTGCGACTCGCGCTCGCGTGAATCGCCAGCATCGCGCAAGAAGCCCAGACTGCCCGAAGAGCGCACGTACTCGGTGCCCAGGTTACTGGTCATGATGAGGACGGTGTTGCGGAAGTCAACCAGGTTTCCCTGCCCATCGGTGAGGCGGCCATCATCAAAAATTTGCAGCAACGCGTTCCAAACCTCGGGGTGCGCTTTTTCAATTTCGTCGAAGAGCACCACGCGGTAGGGGCGGCGGCGCACAGCCTCGGTGAGTTGGCCGCCTTCTTCGTAGCCCACATAGCCGGGAGGCGCGCCAAAGAGCCGCGAGACGGTGTGTTGTTCACGGTATTCGCTCATATCAATGCGCACCAGGGCTTCTTCGTCGTCGAACATAAATTCGGCCAGTGCTTTGGCAAGTTCGGTTTTGCCCACGCCCGAAGGCCCAATAAAAATAAACGAACCGATGGGGCGCTTGGGGTCTTTTAGCCCGGAACGTGCCCGCCGGATGGCATCGGAGATGGCATGAATGGCTTCTTTTTGTCCGATGACGCGTTCGTGCAAACGTGCTTCCATTTCGAGCAGGCGCTCGGATTCGGTTTCGAGCATTTGATTAACCGGGATGCCCGTCCACTGGGAGACGACTTCGGCGACATCATCTTCATCGACGACTTCATCGAGTTCGTGTTCGCTCTCCCATTGCTCGCGCTCGGTTTTGAATTCTTCTTCTAGGCGGGCGCGCTCGGTTTTCTTTTCAGCGGCGCGTTCATAGTCGCGCTCCAGCCCGGCTTGTTCTTCTTCGACCATCAAACGGTCGATTTCAGTTTTCTTGGCCTTGAGTTCAGGCGGCAGCGAGTAGAGCGCCACGCGCAGTTTGGCAGCGGCTTCATCCATCAGGTCGATAGCTTTGTCGGGGAGGCGTCGGTCGGCGACGTAGCGCGTCGAAAGCCGCGCCGCGGCGACCAGGGCTTCATCGGAAAAGCTGACTTTATGATGCGCTTCATAGCGGTCACGCAGTCCATGCAGCATCAGAATTGTATCTTCAACGCTGGGTTCGTCCACATAAACGGGGGCAAAACGCCGCTCGAGGGCGGAATCTTTCTCGATATATTTGTGATACTCATCCAGTGTAGTTGCACCCACACATTGCAACTCGCCGCGCGCCAGCGCCGGTTTGAGCATGTTGGAGGCATCCAAAGTGCCTCCGGCAGACCCCGCCCCGACTACGGTGTGCAACTCGTCAATAAATAGTATTATTTCGCCTTCGGCGCGCTGAATATCTTCAATGGCTGCTTTGAGGCGTTCTTCGAATTCACCGCGGAAGCGCGATCCGGCGACCATCGCGCCCAGATCGAGCGAGACCACTTTTTTGCCCGAAAGAATTTCAGGCACATCATTTGTAGCAATTTTTTGAGCCAGCCCTTCAACGATAGCAGTTTTGCCGACACCGGCTTCGCCGATCAGCACCGGATTATTTTTTGTGCGCCGCGAGAGAATCTGGATCACGCGCATAATTTCGTTGTCGCGCCCGATAACCGGGTCGAGTTTGCCCTCGCGGGCCATGGTCGTTAAATCGCGGGAATACTTTTCCAACACTTTGTAGCGCTGTTCGGATTTCGGATCGGTTACCCGCTGACCGCCGCGCATCTGCTGAATTGCTTCCAGGGTGCGTTCTTTGGTAACGCCCGCGCCATCGAGCATGCGCCCCGCGGGGGTGTTGCGCTCGCTCAGAATCGCCAAAAAGAGATGTTCTGTGGAAATATATTCGTCTTTCAGGCGATTAGCTTCCTGATTGGCGAGATCTACTATGCGTTTGACGCGCGGCGTGATGAAAATTTGCCCCGCGCCGCCACCAAAAATATTGGCTTTTGGGCTGGTGCGCAGCACATAATCCAGCCGGTCGGTGAGTTGTGGCGTATCAATTTTGAGAATATCAAGAATTTGGGGCACCAGACCCTCAGGCTGCTCGATCAGCGCCAGCAGAATATGTTCGGTGTCAATTTGGTTATGCCCGTAGCGCTGGATAATTTCGGCAGCTCGTTGAGCGGCTTCTTGTGCCCGCTCGGTAAAGCGATCAAATCGCATCATGGTGATTTCCTTTTAGGTGTTTCGTGCGAAAAGCAGGGAAATTTACCACGAAGGCACGAAGTCACAAAGAAATGAAAATTCAAATTCCTTTGGATCTTTGTGTCTTGGTGGTGAAAAGATTATAACATTCGCGGTTTCTCAAATCTCAGCAGGGCGTTAGAAATGTGTATGAAATCTATCAGCGCAAGCTATCTCGCACGGCCTGACAACGTTCACAATCTTCGAGTTCGCAGAGCAATGCGTTTGGATCAGCGGCGATGATGCGCTCCGTTGTTCGAACCAGCATGGACAGGGGAATCAACTGGATGAGTGCATTTCCCAGGATGATTTTGCGGGTATAGGATTCCAGCCAGGGGGTGATGGCATTGAACCCAAAGGAACACCCCGGCCAGGCAGGACATTCGACGATGCCCTGTGAGGTGAGCGCCCAACGGATGAATCGTCTGCGCCCGGCGCGTTGTTCTGCATAATGGATACTTGTGTTGGCAGTGTGATCTACCCCCAGGAGCAGCACCATGCCCTGAGAATCAGTCAGCCACTCGATCGGTGCGAAGGGTTCGGCCAATGTTTGGGCGTGGATAGCCTCCTCGAGATGGACCCCCGCAAAGGAATAAATCGGGTGAATCGAGCGTTGCGCCTGGGGATGTTGGCGCAGGGTTTCAGCCACAATACCCATCAGCGTATCGGCGGGCATCTCCGGGTGGAAGAATTCTGCCATCTGATTTTGGTCGCCCTCGCTGCCATAGGTGATGCCATTATTCGGCGGCCCATCGGGGGGCGTCAGCATGGTTTTATAGGTGAAGGTCGGCATCATCACCCCCGCGCTGACTGCCAGTATCGACCCGACTAACGTATCCGCGCCGCCTTTCACTGGCCCAAACGCCGAAAGCGAGGCGTGCGCGATGATGGGTTGCGTGCCATTCAAACCCAGTTGACGTAAAGCAGTGACGAGTTCTCGAAAAGTAATCATTTACCGCCCTGCCCACTCCGGAGGGCGTTTTTCGATGAAGGCTGACATGCCTTCTTTTTGGTCTTGAGTGGCAAAGAGCAGCGTGAAGGCGCGGCGTTCATCGGCCAGCCCTTCGGTGAGGCTGGTTTCGAAGGCCTGATTGACAGCTTCTTTGCCGAGTTGTACCGCCAGCGGGGCGCGGGCGGCAATATCGGCAGCCAGTTGTAGGGCCTCTTCCAGGCAGCGTTCGGACGGAACCACGCGGTTGACAATGCCATAATGCAGAGCTTCGGCGGCGCTCAGGGTGCGGTTGTTGAGAACCATCTCCATGGCCAATGCTTTTCCAACCGCTTTTGTCAGTCGTTGTGTGCCCCCGGCGCCGGGGATCACGCCAATATTAATTTCCGGCTGCCCAAATTTGGCGTTTTCGGCGGCGATAATCATATCGCACGAAAGCGCAAGTTCACTGCCACCCCCCAGCGCCCATCCCGATACCGCGGCGATGACCGGTTTTTTAATCGCCCGGATGCGGTCAAAAGTTGGGATAAAATCGCTGTTGAGCATGTCCACTGCCGAGGCTTTCGCCATTTCCTTGATGTCGGCTCCGGCGGCAAAGGCTTTTTCGCTCCCGGCGATGACGATTGCCCCGATATTTTCATCGGCATCAAAGGCTTCCAACGCGGACATTAGCTCGCTGAGCAGGGTTTGATTGAGGGCGTTCAGGGCTTTGGGCCGGTTCAGGCGGATCAGCCCGACGCGTTCGCGGGTTTCGACGAGGATAGTTTCGTAGCTCATACTGGCTCCTTGAGGATGCTAGCGGTCAGCGGATAGCAGGTTGAGGATGGTGTTCAGCGATTCGACATTCGTCAATTCCATTGCATGAACACGGATATTATACGCTGAAAATTCGTTGTTCAAGCTCTCCGCGAGACTTATCAACCCCGTGTGGCAAGCTTTGGCTGCCGGGTTGGATTGAGCGGACCTGACAAGATGTACAATATGCCCGCCACCGCCGATTTTCATCAGCCGCCCGGCGATTTGCGAGAGCAGAAATGCGCCCGTCAGGTTAACATCCACCACGCGGCGCCAATCCCACTCGTCGATGTTGAGTAACGCGTCGCCTGGATCGACGCGAGCGTTGTTGATGAGAAAATCGACGCGACCCCATTTGGCGATGACCTCGTTGAAGATAGCTTGCACTGCCATTTTATTAGCAATGTCCCCGACGAAATCGCGTCCCTGCCCGCCTTGCGCGCGGATGTTCTCCAACGTAGTATCCAGATTGACCGGAGAAATATCATTGGCGGCGATGATGGTGCCTTGGGCGGCGAGCTTTTCCGCAAGCTGCCGCCCCATCCCGCGCCCCGCGCCGGTGATGAGAGCAACTTTGTTTTCAAGATGGTTCATAACTATATCTCTATTTTTAACGCAATGCCGCAATGGAGCCAGGGCGCAAAATTTTAGTATATTCCCTTTGTGCCCTGGCATCTTCGCGTCCTTGTGTTGAAAAATTGTGCATAAAAAAGAACTTTCATAAAGTGCAGCATCATTATACAATAGGATACCTTTCACCGCAGAATGCTCAGAGCAAGCGAGTTCTCATCATTTTCTCTGTGTTCCCTGTGGTTCCAATCGTTGTGGCTGGAGGTTATGCGATGCTACTCACCATAGATATTGGCAATACCAACATCACCCTGGGCATTTATGAGGGCGAAAAACTCGGCCCGCGCTGGCGGCTGGCAACTGTTCACGAGCGCATGCCCGATGAATACGGTCTGCAAATCGTCGGTCTGATCGAACACGGCTGCTGCTCACCCGACAAGATCACCGGCATTTGCATGGCCTCGGTCGTGCCGCCGCTGACTCCGAAAATCGTGCAGGCTTGTCGCGACTATCTCGGCCAAGAACCGCTCAATGTGGATGCTGGTGTAAAAACCGGCGTGCGGATTCTGTATGAAAGTCCGCGCTCCGTTGGCGCTGACCGTATTGTCGATGCTGCCGCGGTGCAGCGGCTTTACGGGGGGCCGGCCTGCGTGGTCGATTTTGGCACCGGCACTACCTTTGATGCTATTTCTGCCGCGGGTGAATATATCGGTGGGGCGATTGCGCCGGGCATTGGCATCGCCGCTGATGCGCTCTTTAGCCGCGCCGCCAAGTTGCCGCGCGTCGATTTTGACCGCCCGCCCTCGGCGATTGGCCGCAACACCACCCATGCCTTGCAGTCGGGTCTGCTTTTTGGCTATGTTGGCCTGGTGGAGGGCATGGTCGCCCGTTTTCGTGCTGAGCTTGGCCCGCAGATGAAAACCATCGCCACCGGCGGCCTGGCTGAGATCATCGCCCGCGAGACAGATGCGATCGAGATTATTGCCCCTTGGCTGACCCTGGATGGTTTGCGCATTATTTGGGAGATGAATGCAGGCGCCTAGGCGATTATTAATTGGTACCGGAGCGCCTGATTACCTATGTGAATATCCGCGGTTTGAATTCTTTTGGAGGCTAATCGTTATGAACTCACCCCTCATGCCCCCGCGCATTCCCAAAGCATCCACGGTTGGCGAGAAGGCTACCTTCGCCCGCACCCTCACGGAGGGCGATGTTTCTCTATTTATTGGCGCCACCTGGGATGTGAACCCATATCACACTGATGCCACTTATGCTGCCCAAACGCCCTTTAAGGCGCGCATTGTGCCCGGGTTGCTGACGGCCAGTTTGCTGACTCATTTGGGCGGTCTGTGGGCATTTTTAGCGCACGAAATGACCTTTGAGTTTCTCGCCCCGGTGTATATTGGTGAAACTGTCACCGCCACCGCTGAAGTCGTGGAAGCCGATGAAGCCCGCGGCTGGGTAAAATTGGCTTGCACCTGCATTAATCAGGATGGGATAAATGTTTTGCGAGCAGTGGTGAGTGGTTTCCCGGGTAAATTTGAAGCCTGAGATGTGCGGGGCGCATATTTTGGTTCGTCCGGTTACTGCTGACGAAGCGCTGCCGATTCGCGCTGAAGTCCTGCGCCCGGGCTTGATGTTGAGCGTCGCGGCATATGCTGGTGATGCCCACCCCGAGGCGTATCATGCCGGTGCTTTTTTTAGTGGGAACTTGATTGGTGTTGCAACCGTTTTTCCCGATATGCCGCTGGAAAGCGAAAATCCGCTCGCCTGGCGTTTGCGTGGCATGGCGGTACAGGATGCGTTTCATGGCTTGGGGGTGGGGCGCACCTTGCTGGGGCATTGTATTGACCATGTCGCTGAAATGGGGGGCAATTTATTGTGGTGCTATGCGCGCACGGTGGTTTTGGAATTTTATCGCGTGATGGGCTTTCAACCGCTGGGGGATGAGTTTGTGATCCCGGTTTCAGGGCCGCATTATTTTATGGTGCGTAAAGTGCCATAAAGTGCTTCTCATCACTTATTAATTTGACAATATTTATCTTAATTATTAAACTTGCTTTCCAATCAGGGCTTTTACTGTTGTGAGTGGGAAATCCCTATTTTCGGACTTTCTTTTGCGAAAGTGCATAAGTCCTGTTTATTAAAATTTTCTCACTATTACGCGGCGAAAGCCTACTTTTAGAACCTGTCAGGAAACATCTGCCAGGTTTGTATTTGGAGGAAAACACCATGAAACGCAATTTGATAATGATGATTTTGATGATCTTTATACTGGCAGCCTGCCAGACAGCGGAAGTTGCCCCGGTAGAAACCGAAGCCCCCCAGGCTGATGCGGAAGCAATGCCCGCGGCAGATGCTGAGGCTGAATCTGCACCCGCCGATGGTGCGCTAACCTACACCCTGGCCGCCGGTGAAACCACGCTGTCTTACTCGGTTGGTGAGACCTTCATCAATCAGAATAATAAATTCGCCACCGCGGTGGGCGTGACCGGCTCGGTTGCCGGAACGATCACACTCGACACAGCCAACCCGCAGGGCGCCGCACTGAGTACGATCACTGCCGATGTGGTTGAATTCACATCGGATAGCAACCGTCGCGATAACACCATTCGTGACCGTTTCCTGGAATCGACCAAATTCCCCACGGTGACTTTTGTCCCCACTGCTATTACTGGTCTGCCGGAGAGCTACGCTCCCGGCGATACGATTACTTTCCAGGTGACGGGTGATACCACGATTCGTGAAACCACCTTGCCGCTGACTTTCGATGTCGCCGCGAAACTGGGAAATGACACCCTGAACGGGCAGGCTACGGCTACGTTCCTGATGAGCGATTTTGGCTTTGGCCCGATTAGCATTGGTGGAATTTTAGATACCGAAGACGAAGTTTCAATGACGCTGGATTTTATGGCCTATCCTTGAAAAATCCCGAATTTGGGGGGTATGCAGCGGGCGAAGCCCGCTGCATACCCCCCAAATTCGGACAACTCCATCGATTCCAAGAGTACGCTAAATTCTTTGTGTCACATGTACCCTTGGGGTGTTGTAGTGAGAAAATCACTTTCCTGCTTCTCGAAAAGCACAGTATACTGTGGGGGTTATGTTCACTTTCTTTCTTTCAAAACTCATCCCATTATTCATTTATCCCGTCGGCCTGATGTGGATTTTGCTCCTACTGGCGCTATGGCTGCGCAAACACCCCGGCTGGCAACGCACTGCGGTTCTCAGTGCGCTTGCATTCCTCTGGGTTGGCGGGAATACCTGGGTCGCGGATAGCCTGACGCGCGCCCTCGAGTGGCAGTACCTCCCCCCTGAAACACTTCCCCACGCCGAGGTGATTGTGCTGCTCAGCGGCGGGACGCAGCCCGCCCAATATCCGCGTAGCACCGTTGAAGTCGGTGGTTCTGGCGACCGTGTCATTTACGCTGCGCATCTTTATCATCAGGGAGCCGCGCCGTATATTCTCGCATCGGGGGGCAACGTTCCGCTGGTTGGGCCTGACACTACCGAATCCGAAGATATGGCTGTTCTGCTAGATATGCTGGGTGTGCCTGAAGATGCGATCTGGTTGGAAAAATCCTCGCGTAATACCGCCGAAAACGCCCACTATAGCTGGGAATTTTTGGCCGAAAAGGGCATCGAGCGAATTATCCTCGTAACTTCGGCAAAACACATGCCGCGTGCTGTGCGTATCTTCGAAGCACAAGGGTTTGAAGTCATTGCCGCGCCTACAGATTACAGTATCACCGAGGCTTCATGGCAACAACTCTGGACGCCAAATTTTGCCGCCCAATTGATTAATTTTTTTCCGACGGCTAGCAATTTAAGTGGCACAACCGGGGCACTGAAAGAATATCTGGGGATGTTGTTTTACGCTTTGCAAGGAGTACGCTAATGTCATCGAGTGAGACCGCTATTTTACATCTTTGCACCCGTGCCGATTGGGAAGTTGCCCAAAAAGCCGGGGAGTACCGCGCGGCATCATTAGACGGCGAAGGCTTTATCCATTGTTCACGCCCCGACCAGATTTTAAAAGTAGTCAATACTTTTTATCAGCAAATCCCCAATTTGGTACTCCTTTGGCTAGAGCCTGAAAAAATTGCCGCTGAAATTCGTTGGGAAGTTGCTGATGGCGACGAGTTCCCGCACATCTACGGGCCGCTCAACCTGGATGCAGTTGCCTGCGTGTGTGATTTTCTCCCTGATGCCGATGGTGTGTATCGCACGCTGCCGGAATAATATATAATGGATGGGATGGAGCCATTGCCGAAACAGGAGCCTGTTATGCGACGCCATAAAATTATGAAAAATCAGATGCTTGCAGCGCTGTTCTTGTTAACAGCGATTAGTGCGGGTTTATGGGTGCCGCAATCGGTTGTTGCCGATGGCGGCAGTTTCCCGACGGCAACCATTACCCCATCACCCACCCCGGTTAATACGCCTACACCCAGCGTTACCCCGGTTCCCCCGCCCACTGAAGCGGCACCTGCTGACGCCGGAATACAAAGTATCGTTACCCCTACTACGCAAGCCGCAGCCAAATCAGTTGAAACGCCTGCCCCCATATTTGAAATTGGCTGGGTGGGCTATTGTATGATTTTTGTGATTGTGATTTGCTGGCTGGCACTGATTGGGTTTGCGGTTTATTATTTTTATACGCAATCGCAAAACCAGCCTGGTTCCGATGAGTAGAAATGAGGGGATTCGATAATATGGCTTCCGCCGCGCCGTAAGAAATTGCCGAAAAATTGGGGTGTGTGGGGTGCGGAGC
>JACKQG010005450.1_pt1 | contig 13998 bp, 11 predicted proteins | sample 8237621 | NCBI WGS metagenome assembly JACKQG01 (sample SAMN15677084, study PRJNA649215) | marine metagenome | biome: marine; feature: Black Sea; material: saline water; isolation source: suspended particulate matter (SPM) from the Black Sea western gyre | collected 2013-06-09/2013-06-10 | depth...
CTATTTAAGATGATATAGAATGGTTTTGATATTTGATTTCAAGGAAAAATGCCATGCAGATATTTCTGGTTGAAGATAATCATGATCTAGCGCGCAATATTTTTGAATTTTTTGAGCAACGCAAACATGTCATTGATTTTGCATCGGATGGTCTGACCGGGATTCGTCTCGCATTGAACCAGAAATACGATGTGATTGTGCTGGATGTGATGTTGCCCGGCATCAATGGGCTACAGTTTTGTCAGCAGTTCCGGCAGGAGGCTAAAAATGATACCCCGATACTGATGCTAACAGCACTGGATACTGAGCAGGATAAGTTAAAGGGCTTCTCTGCCGGCACAGATGATTATCTGGTGAAACCCTTTTCCCTGCGCGAACTGGAAGCTCGCCTGACCGCTCTGCTCAGACGCAGTCGACATCATGTGGTCGAGAAAAAACTGGTGGTTGCTGATCTTGAGTACAGTCCTGCTACGATGGAGTTAACGCGTGGTGGCCAGTCCCTGTATCTAAAACCTGTACCGCGTAAAATACTCGTCTTCTTAATGGAAAACTCCCATCGAGTGGTTACCCGGCAGGAGATTGAACAGGAAGTCTGGCAGGACACGACACCGGAAAGTGAAGTGTTGCGTGCTCACGTCTATGCGATTCGCAATGAGGTTGATAAGAACCGACCGGTTAAATTACTGCATACCATTCACGGCGTAGGATACAGACTTGCTGAATTTTAATAACCGCTTTCGTCTGCATAGGCGCATAGCCAATTTACTGATTATCATTGCAATCATTGGCAGTTTGGCTTTTGGCCTGTTTATCTGGCTGGTGATTAATAAATTCGAACATGCGATGTTTTCGACCCTTTCCGGGCATGAGATTGATGAAATTCTGATCGCGTTTGATACCGAGGATGAGATTAAAATGCCGAATACTGCGGCGATGAAGGGTTTTCTGTTGAGTCAGCAGCAGAAAATACCTATCCCTGATTTTCTAAAGCGGTTAGAGCCCGGGGTTTATAACGATATCCGTGACGGCGATAGAATCCATCATGTTACGGTTATGGAAATACAGAGTGACCGTTTATACCTGTATTTTGATGTCACCCATATCTCCAGTTACAGCACCATCTTACTCATGCTCCTGATCGGTGGCGGGGTGTTAAGTTCGGCCGTACTGGTGTTTTCCGGACTGTGGTTTTCGCGTAAATTTCTGCAGCCGGTCAGTTCGCTGGCGGAGCAGATGGCTAACATCAACCCGACCGATCGCAACGTAAGGTTTGAACAGCAGTACGGCGATTACGAAGTTGGATTGATTGCCCGCGCAATGGATCAGTTCATGGATCGTATGGATGATTTTGTTGAACGTGAGCAATCTTTCACCAGTGCCGTCAGCCATGAATTAAGGACCCCGGTCACCGTGCTGGCGACGGCAACCGAGCTACTGGAAATGGATGAGCAGTTGAGCGAGCGCCAGCACGCTACGCTGAAGCGGATGAAAAAAACCACCCGGCAGATGAGCGAAACTATTGAGTCACTGCTATTTTTTGCACGCCATGAGCGTGACACCTTCGATAACACCATTCCACCGATTTCTGTTAATGCGCTGTTTAATGAGTTAATAGAAGAGTATCAACGCCGTGCGCAGGATAAGAAACTGACAGTGGAACTTCGGCCGCATGCCGAGCTGCTGGTCAAGATACCGGAAAGCCATTTGACCATTATGGTCGGCAATCTGGTGCAGAATGCCATCAATCATGTGCAGCAGGGTTGTATTTACATCAATATTTTACCCAATGGGTTCAGCGTTGAAGATAGCGGCGAGGGTATCCCTGGTGAAGAGATCGAGCACATCATTAAGCGTGGCTATCATAGCCCGGACAGTCCGGGTTGCGGCCTGGGGCTGTATCTGGTGACCAGTCTGTGCCGACATTATGAATTAAAATTTGAAATATTCAGTACTCCCGGTACTGGCTCTATTTTTAGCATCCATTTTCCTGCAGACACAGCGGCCTGATTTGTTTGAGCCGGTTTCATCAAGCTTTTCAGCATGTCAGTTTTTGATGACGCAGATCATGACTTAAGCCGGGGCAACTGAGTTATAACTGGTCTGACCCTTTCTCGCAGCGAATGATGATGCCAGAGACTCAGCCAGACAGAAACACGGAAACTTCGACCATCGATGGAAATCAGGCCGCGGCTTCGGTTGCCCATCTGTGTAACGAAGTGATCGCTATCTACCCCATCACACCCGCTTCTCCAATGGGCGAGTGGGCCGATGAATGGTCTTCACGCGGCCACAAAAACCTCTGGGGAACGGTGCCGGAAGTGATTGAAATGCAGTCTGAGGGTGGCGCTGCAGGCGCGATCCACGGTGCGTTACAGGCCGGTTCCCTGACCACTACATTTACCGCCTCTCAGGGGCTGCTGTTGATGCTGCCCAATATGTACAAGATCGCCGGTGAACTGAGCGCCACCGTGTTTCATATTGCCGCCCGCTCGCTGGCCTGTCAGGCCCTGTCCATCTTCGGTGACCATAGCGATGTGATGGCGGCGCGGGCGACCGGTTTCGCGATGCTGGCATCCAGCTCGCCACAGGAAGTGCAGGATCTGGCATTGATCGCGCACGCTGCAACCCTGAAAGGGCGCATACCAATACTGCATTTTTTTGACGGGTTCCGTACCTCGCATGAACTGGCGAAGCTGGAAACTCTGGATGTTTCGGTCGTGCGCCAGATGATAGACGAAGACCGGGTACGCGAACACCGCGCCAGAGCCATGTCACCCTCGCATCCGCAGCTACGCGGAAGCTCACAAAATCCAGACGTTTTTTTTCAGGCACGAGAATCGGTAAACCCCTGGTATCGGGAAATGCCACACATCATGCAACAGGTGATGGATCAGTTTGCCAGATTGACCGGACGTCAGTATCGACTGTTCGATTATGTGGGTGATGCGAGTGCCGAACGCATCATCATCATCATGGGTTCAGGTGCTGAAACCGTGCATGAGAGCGTCGAGTATCTGAATCAACAGGGCGAAAAGCTGGGGCTAATCAAGGTGCGTCTGTATCGACCATTGGATGTTGAGAGTCTGCTGGCGGCGATTCCGCAAACGGTAAAGTCGATAGCGGTACTTGATCGAACCAAGGAACCGGGCGCTGCGGGAGAACCACTGTACAAGGATGTCGTCACGGCGCTGGCCGAACAGTTGCAGTCAGAGCAACCCCGTTTCAGACACATGCCGAAAGTGCTGGGCGGACGCTATGGCCTGTCTTCCAAGGAGTTTACCCCGGGCATGGTGAAAGCGGTTTTCGATATGCTGGCGCAACAGCCGCGCAACCATTTTACCATCGGCATCCATGATGATGTGACCCATAGCAGCCTGGAGTGGGATGCCTCGTTTCGCACGACGGCAAATCGGGAGACTTTTCAGGCACTGTTTTACGGGCTCGGCAGCGATGGCACGGTGAGCGCGAATAAGAACAGTATCAAGATTATCGGTGAAAGCACCGAGTTGTATGCACAGGGCTATTTTGTCTACGATTCGAAAAAATCCGGTGCGGTGACGGTATCGCATCTGCGCTTCGGGCCAGCGCCGATTCGCTCGACCTATCTGATCGGTGATGACGATGCCAATTTTATCGGCTGCCATCAAGCGCTGTTTCTACGGCGTTATCCGATGCTCGATAAAGCCGCTCCGAATGCGGTTTTGCTGCTTAATTCTGCATTGCCACCGGAGCAGGTGTGGGACAGCTTTCCGGCTAAAATGCAACAGCAGTGCATCGATAAGAACATCTCGCTGTATGTTATAGATGCCTATGCAGTGGCCGCCAAAACCGACATGGGAAAACGTATCAATACGGTGATGCAGACCTGTTTTTTTGCTATTTCAGGGGTGATGCCGCAACAGCAGGCGATCGAATCGATCAAGCAGGCGGTGGTCAAGAGTTATGGCGATAAAGGGCAGCAGATTGTCGATATGAATTTTCACGCGATCGATGAAACACTCGCCTGCCTGCATCAGTTGACATTACCTTCCAGTGTCTCCAGCCGGTTTGAAATCAGGCCGCTCGTAGCTGCCGATGCGCCAGAGTTTGTGCGTGAGGTGACGGCCAGAATCATTGCCGGGCAGGGGGATTCACTCCCGGTCAGTGCGTTACCGCCGGATGGCAGCTTTCCGACCGGTACCGCAGCTTATGAAAAACGTAATCTGGCACTCGAGATTCCAGTCTGGGAGACCGATCTATGCTCGCAGTGCGGGAAGTGTCCACTGGTGTGTCCGCATAGTGCGATACGCAGTAAAATCTTCCACCAGCAGGCACTGGCTGGAGCACCGGCCAGTTATAAGTCGATGCCAATGAAAGGTAAGGATTTCGCCGCCGGTTTAAGTATTAGCTATCAGGTCGCGGTGGAAGACTGCACCGGTTGCGGTCTGTGTGTCGATATCTGTCCGATCCGCGATAAATCGAAAGCTAGTCGCAAGGCGCTTAACATGCAGCCGATCGCCCCGTTGCTGGAACAGGAGAAACTGAACTGGTCGTTTTATCGGCGGCTTCCGGTGTATGACCGGCGTGAGCTGAAGTTGACAACGATCAAGGGCGCGATGGTGCTGGAACCACTGTTTGAGTTTTCCGGAGCCTGCTCCGGTTGCGGTGAAACGCCTTATATCCGGCTTGCTTCGCAGCTGTTTGGTGATCGTATGCTGGTGGCGAATGCGACCGGCTGTTCATCTATCTATGGTGGTAACCTGCCGACCACGCCCTGGACCACCGATCAAAATGGACGCGGGCCGGCGTGGAATAATTCGCTATTTGAAGACAATGCCGAATTCGGTCTGGGCATGCGGGTGGCGCTGGATAAGCACCGCCAGCAGGCACTGGAACTGCTGCAGCAGTTAAAGCCGCAGCTGGATGCTGAACTGGTCGAGCAAATCACAGGTGCGGATGAGAGCAGTGAAAGCGGACTCTACGATCAACGCCAACGGCTGGCTGTTCTGGTCAAGGTTCTGCAGTCGATGCCGGGCCAGCAGGCCGACCTGCTGATCCAGTTAAGTGATTATCTATCGCGTAAATCGGTGTGGATTATCGGTGGTGACGGCTGGGCCTATGATATCGGTTACGGCGGGCTGGACCATGTACTGGCGAGTGGGCGCAATGTGAATATTCTGGTGCTGGACACGGAAGTCTACTCCAACACCGGTGGGCAGACCTCCAAGGCAACCCCGCGTGGTGCGGTCGCGAAGTTTTCATCCGGCGGCAAGGCGACGGCGAAAAAGGATCTGGCGATGCTTGCGCTGGGCTATGAAAATGTTTACCTTGCGCATGTCGCCTACGGTGCCAAAGATGTCCAGACCCTGCGCAGTTTCATCGAAGCGGAAGCCCATAACGGGCCCTCGATGATCATTGCCTACTCGCCCTGTATTGCGCATGGCGTCGATTTGTCGAATAACCATCGACAGCAGCAACTGGCGGTCAATAGCGGGCACTGGCCGTTATTCCGCTTCGATCCGGCGCGTGCGAAACAGGGATTAAACCCGCTACATCTGGATTCTGCAGAACCGTCCATTCCCTATCGGGATTACATCATGAGCGAAACGCGTTTCAATATGCTGTGGCATACCCATCCCGAAGATGCCGAAAGATTTTTGCAACTGGCTCAGCAGGAAGTGAATCACCGTTATCATTATTATAAACAGTTATCCGAGCTGGAGTGGGACGTTGATACCACCCTGAAATCGGCACACAGCAAACTGGCCGCGTCGAATCAGGCGGGAGAGGAGTCATAGGATGGATTTATCCACACAATATCTGGGACTGGCGCTTAAAAATCCGCTGGTGGCATCTTCTTCTCCGTTGACCTGGGAACTGAAGTCGGCACTCGAATTGCAGCGGGCTGGCGTCGCCGCGATCATCATGCCCTCGCTGTTTGAAGAGCAGATTACCCACGAACAGGCCAAATTAGAACGCTTTGTATTTCAGCAGTCGCTCGGGCATTCTGAGGCGGATGGATTTCATCCAGTGCTGTCGGTATATCAGGATTATCAGTACCGCTATCTGAATCAGATCAAACTGTTAAAGCAGCAACTTGAAATACCGGTCATTGCCAGTCTCAACGGCATGAGTGAGGGAGGTTGGGTGCAGTATGCACAGGAACTGGAGCTGGCAGGCGCGGATGCTCTAGAGCTGAATATCTATTATATTGCGGCCAACCCGGAGGAGACTTCGGAGCAGGTTGAGCTGCGCTATCTGGATACCTTCCAGTCGATCAGGGAAAATACCCGCATTCCGGTGTGCGTCAAGTTAACCCATCAGTTCAGTTCAATTGTATCGATAGCGCTACGGCTGCAGCAGGCCGGTGCTGCAGGGGTATCCTTATTCAATCGTTTTTATCAGCCGGATATAGATCTGGAAACCCTTAAAGTGGTGCCCCGCCTGGAGTTGTCCAGCTCTGCGGAATCCCTGTTGCGAATCCGCTGGATAGCCATGCTGCGGCACCAGCTGACGATGTCGCTGTCGATGACCGGCGGTATACATCATGCAGAGGATGTGCTGAAAGGCCTGCTGGCTGGAGCCGATATTACCTGCATGTGTAGTGCGCTGCTGTTGCATGGTCCCGCGCATATTACCCAGGTGCTGGAGCAGCTGAACCTGTGGATGATGGAAAAAGAATATAGTTCGGTTGAACAATTAAAAGGCAGCCTGAGTTATCATCATGCGATTAATCCTGCTGCCTATGAAAGAGCAAACTATCTGGAAGTTCTGGATAGCTATTCATATGCTTCAGGTATGATGGTTTGACCCTGGAGAGAGATGGTGGGACTTAACCGCTTAAGTAGCGAACAGATTCGTCAGTGCCTGGTGCGCAAATCGGGCGTGACCCATGATATTCCGGATCAATGGGCCGATGCAGAGTGCCAGAAAGCGGCTGTGCTGATTCCTTTTGTGCAGCACACCGATCAGTGGCATCTGCTGTACATTCGGCGTGCTCAGCATGAAATGGATCAGCATGGAGGGCAGGTGGCATTCGCCGGTGGAAAGTTTGAAGCGGGAGATGAAGACCTTAAGACCACTGCATTACGGGAGGCGCATGAAGAGATAGGATTGCATCCTCAGGATGTATCAATACTCGGCACGCTCAATCATCATCACAGTATCAGTCGCTATCAAATTACTCCGGTAGTGGCTCAGATTCCCTGGCCCTGTCAGTTAAGACCGGATGCACTGGAAGTCGCGCGGATTTTTACCATCCCGCTGAGCTGGCTGGCCGACCCGCAAAATCATCGCATCGAATACCGTGAGTTAAAAAACCGTCAGGCGTTTCCGGTGGTTTATTTCGATGAATACGATGGTGAGATTTTGTGGGGAGCAACCGCCAGAATGACGCTTTCTTTAATCTCGCTGCTCAGCCGCTAAACGCTTTTCGAAGATTGTTTTGACCAGGGTCATACATTTCGACAATTAACTTAAATTAGTCGTTTTGGTAATTGAGAAATCCGGGTTTGCTACCTACTATCAGTTTAGCCGCTTTTTTTGGGGGGCTATATGCGAGTATTAATGCTATTGCTCGAATTGATGATGCCGTATCAGGTGGCTGCAAATAGCGATCCCCTTATTGCTCATATTAGTCCGACTGCCAGTCAGCTGGATTTATCACCCTATGTGTCGGTGCTGGTTGATCGCGAGCATGCGCTAACAATAGAAGATCTCTCCGGTTTCGTAAGTACTCTACAATTCAGGTCTTTAAGTGAAACCGGCAACAGCTTCGGTTTTGATAAGGCGGTGTACTGGGCCAGATTTTCCATTAAATTTGATCACTTATTAAAACAATCCTTTTACCTGCACGTTGATTATCCGATGCTGGATAGCCTGATTCTTTTTAGTGAGGATGGCAACGGTGGCTTTACCCGAAATATGACCGGGGACAATTATCCGTTTAAGCAAAGAGACCTGAGTTTCCGTAACTTTCTTTTTGAGCTGCATCCATCGCCTTCCGGCTCGATTCAGACTTATTATCTGCGTTTGCAGACTCAGGGTTCTATGCAAATACCACTCACGGTATGGTCTTCATCTGCGCTGATAGAGCTGGCCGATTCGACTGGTCTGGCGTACGGATTTTTTTATGGTGTGATGATCGTGCTAATGCTTGCAGCAGCCGTGGCTTATCTTTTTCTGCGTGATTTTCTGTTTTTAAGTTATGCACTGTACCTGCTCAGCTTTATGCTGTTTCAGCTCTCCCTGAATGGCTTTGGTTATCAGTATCTGTGGCCCGAAATGTCTGGATGGGTTAACCGAATTAATGCGATGTCGATCGGTAATGTGGTGGTTTTTGGGTTTCTGTTTTGCGGAACGTTTCTGCGTGTCTGGCAACAGCAGGATCGTTTCAGGTATTTTTATTATGTGCTGATGGGGGTTGGTGTATTCAGCATGCTGCTGAGCCTGTTCGGTGACTATTCGATTGCTGTTGTGTTTGCGGCATCGGCAGGGATATTAATGCCACCGGTAGTTCTGGTCTCTACTATCCATTCAATACTGGCCGGTTATCGGCCTGCAAGGTTTTTCCTGCTGGCCTGGGGCATCTTTCTGATGGGTGTATTTAGTGCCGGACTGGTTTATTTCGGCTGGATAGAGCGTGATTTTTATACCCATAACTCGATGCAGATCGCTTCCTTGATCGAAGTGCTGATTCTGGGTTATGTGCTGATGCAGAACGTTCGACAATTGAATCTTGAGAAAATATCGGCAACGCAGGATGCCAGCAAATACCTGGAGCAGTTAAATCAGGGGCTGGAGGCTCTGGTAGAGGAGAGAACCCGTGAGCTGAATGAAAAAAACAGCCAGTTGAGCGATCTTGCGTTGCATGACAGTATGACAGGTCTGCTTAATCATAATGCATCAATTGAGCAGCTCAACCTGTTACGCAAAGCCGCCCAGCGTTATGGATATGATTTCTCCGTAGTGATGATCGATATCGATTTTTTTAAGGCTGTTAACGACAGATACGGACATCCTGCTGGTGATCAGCTGATTATCGCGATTTCGCAGGTGTTGACCCAGTCCTTAAGAGAATCGGATGTCTGCGGGCGTTACGGGGGTGAAGAGTTTATTCTGCTGTTACCGGAAACCAGTGCAGAGCTTGCAATCAATCTGGCGCAGGCTATCCGCCTGAAGATTGCGGCGCTGGAAATAGCGGCGATTGACAATACCCCGATCACGGCAAGTTTCGGGGTTGCCGTGTTTGATTCCGAACAGCCGAAAACTGATCTGATCAGTAAAGCCGATAAAGCCTTATATAAGGCCAAGGAAAGTGGGCGTAACCGGGTGGTATTTGAGGCCTGAACTTTCTGCCTAGAAAAAAATTGCTGCCGCACTGCCGCACACCGTCATTACAAACAGAAACCACTTGAGGGTGCCGGGCTTGGCCTTAATCGCAAATTTAACCCCATGATGGGCGCCCAGCATCATACTGACGGCGAGCACCAGACCAGGAATCCAGAACACCTGATCGCGCAATATGAATACAAACAGTGCGATGCTGGTAAAGCCCAGCGTACACAGCAGTTTCAGCGCATTCGATTTGACCAGGTCGTAACGCAGGCTTCCGGCCAGTGCCATGATCAGCACAAAACCTACACCGGCCTGTACAAAGCTTCCGTAAAGCCCGGATATAAATAGCATCACCCATGATGAGGGGGTCTCCGCTACCTTATTTGGAATAGTGCCGGGTGGAGGCATCACCACTGAAGGTTTAATTAAAATAATAACCGACATGCTGATCATAGTGATCAGTAGTACCGGCTTGAGGTAGCTGGTGGGAGCGTAGGAGGCCGCGAGTGCACCCAATACCCCGCCTGCGGCAAGCGGTATGAAAATATGTCTGAAGTCGGTCAAGGGTAACTCACCGTGCCCGTGAAATCCTCTAGCCCCCCAGATGGCCTGCATAAATACGCCGACTCGGTTGGTAGCGTTCGCAATATCGGCTGGCATACCCATCACCATCAGTGCGGGCAGGGTCAGGTTTGAACCACCCCCTGCCAGGGTATTGATGATACCGGCGAAGTAACCCAGTATAAGCAGAGTGGCGACCTGGATTAAGTTCAGTTCCATCGTGATGGCTTATTTACTGGAAAGCATTTTGAGTGCTTTACTGGTGAGAGAGATTAACTGCTTGAACTGGTTGAACCCGTTTTCATCGATGCCTGGGGTTGCCTCGAAGCGGTCGGCATACACGATGCCGATGGGCTTTTCACCAATAAACAGCGACATCGCCACGAAATCATGGGTGCCGGTACATTCGAGCAGACTGGGTGGAATCAGTTTCTGATATTTTTCAAAATTGGCTGGATTGATCCAGATCGCCTGCGGTTTGGTCAGCAGCAGTTTTAACAGGCCTGAGTTACTGACTTCGGTTTGATAGCTATGCAAGGGGGATTCTTTGGGTATGCTCTGTGACATCCTGTTTTGCAGATTCAGTTTATCTTTGGATAGTAACAACAGGCTTGCACGCTTGAACTGTAAATCATGGATCAATCCAGCCAGGCTTATACTCAGAATTGCAGATTGCGATACATCCGTCTGCTGTAACTGGTATTTGATGCGCTCAAAAATAGTCATGTTCTGTTCGGGACTATGCGCGGCGGGTTTTTCTGCATCTAAACTAGCTTGCAGCTGAGGTGGTTGTACGGGCGCGAGCGTCGGTTCCATTTTAAGCGCTGCGGGCGCTACCGTTTTTCTGGATGACCAGGCACCATCATCTGTCAGCATCAGTCTGGCTGCGGGTTGCCAGGCATCGGGCAGGCAGGTTTGATGGGCGGCAGCGATCGAAAATAGATGGAATTTTGTGATCACTTTTTCCGCAGCATGCTGCTGGTAGTCGGCAAAAGTTTCCAGCAAGGTCTGGATGCGCTCATGGTACCAGCCCAGTTCACAAAGATGGCAGATGCTGGACACCAGGCGTAACATTTTTATGCGATGGTCTTTATCATCGTTATGCGGTTGTGAGCGAATCAGGGTTTCTGGTAGATGCAGTTTTTTAGCCACCACTTCGGTCAGTTCAGAGAATAAGAAGCCAAAAAATTGCTCCTCGCTCTGTGGCTGACTGCCGTTATCGATATACTCCAGATACGTTGGAAAGTCGTGCAGGCAGCACAGAGTTTCACCGGTATAAAAAAGCATTGCAGATAATTTCAACTGTTCGATCTGATGATGTCCCAGCTCTTTCGCCCAGGCGGTTATCTGAAAAGCATTATGGAACCCACGATTAATGATCTGCTGGAACAAAAACAGTTGCTGCGGATCGTTAATGCTGGCTTCGGCGACTTCAAATCGTTTAAATAATGAAAAACTGACCGGCTGCCCAAGCAGCGAAATCGCGGCTTTAGTGGAGTCTACGATATCGTATTCAGAGTTCTGGCCACCACGGTTACCATTGACCCTTTTAAGCAGTGCAAGTGTCAGTCCCGGGTCGTTTTCCGCATATTGTACGATGACAGGGGATTTGTTTTCTTCTTTCAGCAATGCCAGTATCTGCCGAATATTGCATTCAAGTGCAGGAACCATGAAAGAGTGTTTTTTTAGCCATTGCTGGGCTTCTGTTATTGCCATGAACCGATTATTGTCCTGTGAACTCAGTCATTCTCTTCGAAGCGAGTGGCACCTAACGACTTTAACTGTTTACCATGTACATGTTTTACCAGTAACTCCCGGTCGGCCTCGTGGATGTGTTCAAAGTCGAGTGATATCTTGAATTTTTTTTGTTCGCTACTGCGTGCCGGGCTGCAGTTGATGACTTTGGCAAAAGTGACGATTTCCTGCTGTCCGGGTAATAGCTTAAGATTGAGTTCGATAATGTCGCCGATGGCGACCCGTTCATCCGCGAAAAAGGAGATGCCCTGCGCACTAAGGTTGACGGGTTTCTCCTCACTTGGGATGCTTTTATCGGTCTCAAGCATGCGCTCGGTCAATAAATCGATTTGCTCCTGAAGTACCGACAGGTAGCGCCCAAGTTCAGGCATTTTTCCTTTGATGTGATTTAAATCGGCCTGATGCTGTTCCAGTTTGTAGTTAAATTCATTGCGGATTGAAAACTTGTGCTGATCATTCCAGAAGCTTTCCAGCCGTTTATCCAGCTGATGTTTCTCAACTACTTCTGAATTAACGCCGACAATGTCATCGATGCGAAAAAAACGGCGGCGTTCCTCTGGCATGTTTTATTTATCCTTTACAAAGTCGACGTTAGTAGCGGGTGATTCCATCGTAATAGCCTCTTTATTGCCATGTAAAACACTGATTTCGACGCGCCGGTTTTGGGCCCGGTTTTCCCAGCTGTCGTTAGGAACCAGCGGCAGGTTATCCGAGTGAGCACGAATTTCCATGCGCTCCGGATCAATATCACCGTGCTGGATAAAAAAGTGAACCACAGTGGCCGCACGCTTTGCCGACAGGTCCCAGTTGGATCTGAACTGTTTGGTTTCGATCGGAATGTCATCGGTATGGCCTGAAATGATAAACTGTCCGTCGCGTTGTTTCAGAACTCTGGCAATCTGTTCCAGAATAGGTGCAAACTCAGGTTTCAGGTCAGACTTGCCAGAACCGAATGAGCCTTTCTCGCGGATTCGGATAAGCACTCGGTCATTGAAGGCTTCTATTTCAAGCAGTCCATCACCGATTGCCTCGGCCAGCTCTTTTTTCAACTCTTCGGCTTCTTCCTTCGCCATCTTTTCAGCATGCTGGGCGGCTAGTGCCGTGGCATCCATCAGTGACGGTTCATTGGGACTGTTAGAGTCGCTAAAGTCCAGATTAACCTTGGTATCATCGGTAGTTTTTTCACGCATGATTTCGAGCGGAGTGACTTCAGTCGGTTTACCCGGACTGTACTGTTGAGCGATTACGCTGGTACCTTTTGGTATTTCTGTTGCTTTGACGTCACGTTGCACACCAAAGGCCATTTTCATCGCGCCGGCGACCTGCTTGTATTTGAGTACATCCATTTCGGCAAAAGAAAGCAGTAATACGAAAAAGCACATCAATAACGACATCAGGTCGGCAAAAGTGGCCAGCCAGGGAGGGAGGCCTTCTTCGCAGACTGGGCAGTCTTTTTCTTCACTCATGAGAAAAGCTCTGCTTAATCATCTTGCGGGCGTTTGTTTTCAGGCAGATAAGCGTTCAACAGCTGCTGCATGACACGTGGATTGGTGCCATCCTGGATAGCGGAGATGGATTCGAGAATGAGCGCCTTGTTAAGTTTTTCGGCGTTAGAAATCAAAATCAGTTTTTCCGCCAGAGGTGATGCAAACGCGTTTGCAATGACCGCACCATACAGGGTGGTTAACAGCGCAACAGCCATGGCTGGACCGATTGCGGCAGGGTCGCTCATGTTGGAAAGCATCTGTACCAGACCGATCAGTGTACCGATCATCCCCATTGCCGGTGCATAAACGGCCATGGCTTTAAACATGTCAGCACCTTTGGTATGGCGTTCAATGGCCAGATTGATGTCTTTGGAGAGCAGGTTGTTGACGATTTCTGGAGAGTGACCATCGATGCACAGTCCGATACCTTTTTGTAGAAATTCGTTACTGATCTCGCGTCCCTCGAGTGCCAGTAATCCTTCCTTTCGAGCAATATTGGCCATCTCTACCGCTTCTTCAATCAGCTTTGACGGGTTGTCCATTTTATACAGGAAGCCCTTTAGGCCGACTTTAAAGGAGCCAAGGAAGTCAGCCAGGGTGATACGCATCAGGGTGACACCAAAGGTGCCTCCGACCACTACCAGGATGGAGGGTACATTAACGAAAATGATGAAAGGGCCACCTATCATGATCGCTGAACCAATGATACCGAAAGCCGCGAGAATACCGACCAGACTTGCTATATCCACTTAAAGGTGCTCCTGAATACTGAATAGAGTATAAATTTTTAGAATTGTAGTAGATTTTTTCCTCTAATTGGAAAATATATTATATTGCCAGTTTTTGTTTCAAAATGAACGTGAAAGTCAATGTGTGAAGG
>JACKQG010005451.1_pt1 | contig 13996 bp, 6 predicted proteins | sample 8237621 | NCBI WGS metagenome assembly JACKQG01 (sample SAMN15677084, study PRJNA649215) | marine metagenome | biome: marine; feature: Black Sea; material: saline water; isolation source: suspended particulate matter (SPM) from the Black Sea western gyre | collected 2013-06-09/2013-06-10 | depth...
CGTCTCGGTATTGCTCAAAGAAATCGAAAAATTAAAATGATCTGGAGGTTAATATGAATTGTCCGGTATGCAGTAACGCAATGGTTGAAACTGATTTTGGCGAAGTAAGTGTAGGCCAGAAATAAGATCACGATGATGCCTCCAGGTCCAGTCGCTCGACTGGGATGGCGCGAAGGATGATCTTCTCGCCCCAGATCTCGGAGACCTCAGGGCGGTGCTCGATGTGGCTGGGGTTGGGCGTGAGGATAATGTCGGCGTATTTGACCGATGGAGCGAGCGTGTCGATGCGTTTCTGTAACTGGCTGCCGCTGCTGCGGGTGCTGTTCTCGGTCTTCACCACCCACATGCGGCCAAGGTCGACTCTTTGGTCATGGAACACCGCTTCGACATCGCAACTGAGCGGGATGGTAAGCCCGGAGGTGAAATTGGTCTTCAGGATCAGCTTCTTGCTGTCGTCGCGGTCGGCTTGGACGACGAAACGACTGACCTCGATGCCGCCGGTGGTGTTCGGGTCGCGTCTGGGGTCCTTGCTGAGCGGGACGATCTGCACGTCTTTGGTGTAGACCTTCAAGGGGGCCGACGCAGTTTGCTTCCATTGTCTGCGGGTCTTGGGCCAACGCTTCGCGGGCAGATCGTGTGCGTTGAGTCCGACCAACTTGCCCTGGTCGACATACGCGCACTGGATCTCGACGGTGACTTCGTAGTCTCCGGCTGCCAGGCTGCCGTCGTAGTGGCCCGACCATCGCTCGCCATGCTTGTGGTTCTGTCGGACGTCAATAGGTTTGCCGTCGAGCAGTACTTGGGTGACCTCCCAGAGCAACTCCACGCCAAGGCCGGAATGGCCGCTCCATGTGCTGCCGTACTTGACCTCGATCTCAAAACCTTGCTGGCCTTCTCGAATACGCGGCAGTGGCTCGACCACCGGCTTCGGGCCGTAAAAGGCGTCACACAACGCGAACAGGACCGGATCGGATATCTTCTTGGCCTGGTTTGCCGACTTGAGAAAATCATCCTGCCAATTCAACGGCCTGTCCCAGCCCTGCGGCCGAGTCGTCTTCATGTGCGCAATCAGTTGCTGAACCGCTTCATCGACTTCTTTCTGAGACAACTTGCCGGCGGTAAGGCGGTTCTCCAACTCGCGCCATACCCAAGGCTCGTCGATCCGCTTGGGCAATCGTTGCTGGATCAACTCCTTTGTGCTTACTCCACGAAGGTTGCTTGGCGAGGGGCCGATGAAGTGTTGCGCCACAAACAGGGCGCCGATTCCGAGCACCGGCGTCACCAGCAGCAAGCCGCCCCACACAACCAGCCCCCACCGGCGGCCTTGAACACGCACGTACAGCACCGCTTTCGGGTCCGTCAGGTCCGCACCACATTCCGGGCAGTTCGTCAGGCGATCCGGCTTCCTCTCGCGCAACTGGCCCATGCATTCTCCGCAAATTGGCGTGGACCAAGCCGGTTTTTGGCGGAACCCGATCCAGAGGATGGTGACGATCGCCAGGAGAAACGGCACGGCAGTCGACAGCAGCGAAAGCACACCAAGAAAGATCTCCGGATGCCGGAGGGACAGGCGCCCCATCACGCCGGCTCCAACGCCCACGGCGATCAAGACGATCAGGAATGTCTTGAGACTGAACTTGATCCCGCGACGAGTTTCATAATTGGTTGGCATCAGTACGGAATCCGAGAAGTGATAAGAACTCTCTGCCCCACGCTCCGGCGAGTGTATCGCGCCACCGACGTAACGGTCAAGGATCGGCCGTACTTGGCGCACTTGGCTTCGCAAGTGTTGCAGGTGCTGAGCGGATGGTAGAATATGCGGGACTCCGGCGACGATGGCGCATACGCCCACCCGTTGGTGAATCATTGAATCAGTGGGAGCAGATCATGCATTGTGAGAGAATGTCGAGACAATCAAGGTGGGTGTACGGATGCCTGTTTGCCTGTGTTGTATGCGCAGTCTCCGCGTTTGGGACACGGGACGGGAAAGCTGCGGAACCGGCCGTCGATGCCACGAAGCTGGAGGGCATCATCGTCGGCTCGCCGCTCTCTGCGGTGGAGAAGCGGTCATTGGGTCAACTTGCCGGTGGCATGCGAGCCCTGTATGGGGTATCGCTTGCCACGATCGAAGATCCGGCCAGCAATGCGATCGTCTTGGGCAAGAAGGCGGCCTTGCGGTCCGGCATCATCACCGAGCAGGACCTGGACGCGGTCAGGCCCGGCGGCTTTGTCATTAAGACGCGCGGCGGCAGTATTGCCATCGCTGGTGCTAACGCCTACTGCACTCAGTATGCAGTGACCGCGCTGCTGGAAAAGCTGGGCGTGCGTCAATATGGGCGCAAACGCGTGGTGACCGAGCCGAAGACGAAAGTCATTCCGGCGCTGAATCTCAGCGAGCGACCTGCCTTTGCGTACCGCAACTACGGCACGCGCGACCAGTGGGCCGACGCCCGCCAAGCCGCCGACGCGGAGATCTTCAAGAAAACCGACCTCTGGATCGACCACAGCGCCGGATACCTGGTTCCCAAAGACCTCTACCACGACCAACACCCCGAGTTCTTTGCGATGCAGGCCGACGGCAGCCGGATCGCAAAGGACGATTTCACCTACCATCGCACGCCGCTGTGCTTGTCGAACCAAGCCATGGTCAAGGTGTCCGTCGAGCGAGCGTTGAAGTGGGTCGAGATGCAGCCGGACAAGACGTTTTTCCCGATCACTTACGGCGATACGGGCCTTTGGTGCCACTGCCCGCACTGCCAGAAGCTCGATCCGGAACTGGGCAAGAACGCGACGCGTCTGCTGACGTGGGTCAACGCGGTGGCCCAAGCAATCGGGCGCAAGTATCCGGACAAGACAATCATCACATTCGCCTACGGGGGCTCGGATGCGGCCCCGCCGGAGATCCGTCCGGCGACGAACGTATGGATGTGCGCCTCGACCAGCCTGGGCAGTCTGCGCTTCTTCGATCACTGCATGGCGGCCGGGCACAAAGGCATGCGAGGATCCATCGCCAAGCTGGACGGCTGGCTGGCCATAGCGCCCGAGCAGTTGACCGTATGCGAGTACCAAGGAGGCGTCTACAACCCAGCCACGTTGGACAACATGGCATCGAAGATCCGTTACTATCAGAAGCGAGGCATCCGCGGGGTGATTTTCAGCTTCGGCTCGCCCGCCAACTTCAAGCCGGTTTGGGAGCACGTCTATGCTCGGTTAATGTGGAACCCTCAACAGGATGCCCTGACTTTAGGTCGCGAGTTCGCCACGCACTACTACGGCCCGGCCGGACCTGCAATCTGCGACTACTTGGAACTCTGTCAACGGCGCTACCACGAGACGCTGAAGGGGCGTAAAGGTCTCGAAGGGACCTATCCCGAAGGGTTCTACTCGGCAGAATTCTGTGAGCGTGCATTGGTCTGTTTCGCAACGGCCCATACGGCACTCGCCAACGACCCGCGACTGAAAAAGGAAGTCGACGCGGAACAACAGATGTTCATCATGGACTGGATCGAGCATCCGGTCTCCGACAGTATGGATGCAAAGGCGAAGAAGACGCTTGAGACTCAACTGGGTCGCCTGGCCTTGCTGGCAGGCGACTCGCCGCAGGACCGAATCGAGTTCGCACGTGAAATCCACCGGGTCGGTATTCATGCAGACTCGACACAGAAAGGCGTTTTGGCTGCGGTCGAAGCCTGGATCAAGCGGCAGGACTTCCCGCGGCCACAGGCGGAGAAAGTAGCCGGAGGCGTGCGCCTGCCTGCGGCAACGTTTATGTTCGCCGGCTACGGCCCTCGCCCTTACTCGGGCCACGCCCACGCCTGCCCCATGAAGATCGGTGTGGCCGTCTATATTGGCGACAATCCGGCCAACCGCAGCCATCGCATGGAGGCCGAGTTTGAGTTGGACGAGTTGCCCGGCGACGGTGCCGCCGTACTGGAGTTGGAAGGCCAGGATTGTGACCATGACGTGCCGGCCGCGGAGATCCGCATCGAGCTGAACGGAACCAAGGTCTTCGAAGGCCCCATTCAAATGGTCAAGTGGAACTGGTCGCGCCAGTCGTTCCAAGTGCCGCCGAACATACTGCGAAAGGGTAAGAACAAATTGGAGATCATCAACGTCGGCGATCCACAGAGTGTCGCCAAGTGGGACCAGCGATGGTTCATGCTCTCGGAAGCCGTCGTGAGATTCCGCAAATGAACGGCCACGCTCACGAACCAGCCCCAACGGGGCGTTCCTATGTCAGCCCAGGGTGAAGCGGCGCGAGGGAAACGAGCGTCGCGCAACCCTGGGTGCGGAGGACGATTGACACCTGAACCCCGAAGGGGTGGCCCTAAGCACGAATGAAGCCGGCGGTTAGGGCCGCCCCGCTGGGCTTTGGGTTCTGTGTGATCTCAATTCCCAGGGTTGCGCGACGTTCGCAGACTCACATCGCTCCACCCTGGGCTGACATAGGACCATCCCTTCGGGATTACTGCCCGTAAACGCCCTGCGACGAACTAGGCGGCAAAGTCGCAGCTCAAGAAACGCAAATGAAACAGTAGTCGGCGAACTCACTCGCTGGCGCGACGGGCTCAAAGTACTTGGCGATGAACGGCAATTCATTGGACCATTCTTCGATTAGCCGATCTCCGGTAGTTCGTATCCCTTTCGCCGTGGTCGGTCCAGTAAGGCGTTCGCTTCGTCGTCGCCGGGGAAGGTCTCCGTGTTCGCGTCCCAGCGGATCTTGCGGCGCAACTCGCGAGCGATGTTAGCCAAATGGCAAATGGTCACCGAACGGTGGCCCACTTCGACCGGAGCGTTCGGCGTAGCGCGACTCTTGATGCAGTCGATCCAGTTCTGCAGATGTGGCACCACATCGCTGCTGTTCCCCTGCCAGTCGGGGCCGGTCCGGATGGGCGCCGGGGCGTCGGCGGCCAAATCGGCCGGCTCCGTGCGTAGCATGTTGCGGCTCATGATCATCTTGCCCTTTTCGCCGTGAAATTCCCATGGCTGTTTGTTGGCCCAGGGAAAGACAAATCGGACCTCGACGCCACTCTCGTAGCGAACCGCCACTGGGCAAAACCGCATCTCGCCCGTGTGCCCATCCACAAGCGGCCACACTTCGACGGGCCCGGTGCCGTCGGTGCCCAAGGCCAGTTGAACCATGTCGACGCTGTGTGCGCCCCAGTTCGTCATCAGATGGCCGGAGTAGCTGCGCCACAGATCCCAACCGCGCCACGACCGGCCGTCGATTTTGAATTCGTCTTTGACCCACAGTTTGCGGTTGTGCGGTCGAAGCGACGTCGGCCCACAGAAGAGTTCCCAGTCGAGACCGTCTGGAACGGGCTCCGTAGGCAGGTGGTCGTAGACCATCGGTCCCGGATAGTCGGACAATTCGATCAAGGACACTCTTCCGATGCCGCCGGTGCGTATGAGTTCGCAACCGAATTGATTGATCGGTATGGATCGGTTTTGGCTTCCCACTTGGCAGACGCGGCCCGAATGCTTGACCGCATGGACCAGTTTGCGACCTTCTGCGATCGTAAGCGACAGCGCCTTTTCGACATACACATCCAATCCCGCCCGCAACGCCAGCATCGCCGCCAAGACGTGATGATGGTCGGGCGTGGCGATGATTACCGCATCAAGCTTTTCCTGATCGAGCATTCTACGGTAGTTCTGGTGAGCCCTGCAGGAACGAGCGTCTCCATTGCGGAACTGCGTCAACAGTCGTCGAAAGCGGCCTTTCGCCTGGAGGGTATCCTCCACTCGCGGCAAGTAGCAGTCGCAGACGGCCACCACCTGGCCCTCGGGCGGCAAGTTCGAGATGAGGTACTTGCCGCGAATGCCCGCGCCGATCACGCCGATTCGCAAACGATCGTTCGCGCCCGGGCGGCCAGCAGCTCCTCGTGCTCGCTGGGGTACAGAGCTGGGCAACGAAAGGGCCGCAGTCGCTAGACCGCTCAAGAAGGCGCGACGGCCAACGCGAGACTTGCCGGTCCGCCGCGTAGTGGTGTCTTTTTTCATGGCGTGCCTCCATGAGAAGGAGCCCGTTGTCGAGGCAGACGAAGAATGGTAAGCCATCAATTGTCGCATACTGATCGTGGGGCACGTTGCCAACGTGCCTGGCACGATGGAATCGTGCCCCACTTGCTAATGCACAAACTGAAGAGCGTACAGCTCTGCACCCTTCATGTGGATCTTGACGCTTATCACGCGCCCGGCGAGTTTCGACACGTCACTGTTGTCTTTCCAAGTGACGACGTTATCGACGCTGTTGGCGTGGATCGGGTCACAATCGCTCTGCGAATAGCCCTCAATGGCTTGTCCAGTCTCGTCCATCAATTCGACCTTAACATAGTTCTTTGTGCCCGTCGTGTCTGCTCCGCTGGCGTCGATGTTCAGCTTTAACTTCGTGCCGGCGAACTTCAAGTTGGGTGTTCGGAGAGCCCCTTCGGTACCGAACGTGTCGAGCGACGCAAATCCGTCGACGCGGAACTTCGCTATCCCGATCGAGGCTCTTCGTTTGCTCGTCCCATGGCCGCCATCCCAGCCGCCGTAATAGTACCACCATTCGTCTCCCGTTCGGTTCTTGACCGGGCGATTGGCGATGCCGCATATCATCCCCCAATCCCATTCGCCTTTGCGCCCGCGAGGCACAACGAACTTGCGACTGGGAATTTGCCATGGTTTTGTCCAGTCACGCGAGAAGAGTAGCCGGCCATCCATCGGCCCGCCGTGGCAGTTCCAAAACCCCTCGGCATCCGAAATGCGGAACATCCATTGAATTCCCAGATACACGCCGTGATACGCGTAGAGTGAAACGCCATAGGTGTTCAGCATGGCGCATCCCTCGCCTTCCATGTACAGCACTCTGTCGATCTGGTCGAAATCCCCCAGCATATCCACCGGCGGCGTCCAATGAGCAGTATCGTTGCTGGTGGACATAATCCAGTGCCGGAAATTCACGCCAGGATGTTTGCCGAGCACGGGATGGCGGTAGGTGTTGGAGTGCTTTTCTTTTAGGGCAAGCACATACATCTTCCTGGTCTCGTCGTACGCGACATTCGCCATGTCATACATGCCGCGGAACGCGGGTACCGCAACAGGCTCTCCCCAGCGAAGGCCGTCGGGGGAAAAGCGCCAGGCATAGGCATTCACGTTTCGGTCGTACGTGAACAACTGGTATTTCTTCTCGGGAGCGGTCTCGTCGTCCACCTTCAGGACGGTCTCGGCCGAACAGTTCTGAATCAGGATGTTGTTGGCGCTGCTGCCTTCGTATTCCACGATTCCGAGGTCCAGAGGCTTATGCCAACGAATGCCGTCTTCGGAGGTCGCGTACAGGGTCGCATGCTGGCCCTTCGGGTCCTTGGTGGCCGTGGTGTACCACATTCTGTAGATCTGCTGCTCCTCGTCCCAAATTACGTCGCCGAAGACATAGACACTCGGCCAAGGCGCAGTGCCGACGCCCTCCCACGGATGCTCCGGCACCATGACGGGCGAACCGTGCTTTTCGGCAGCGTGAAAGCTCCGTTTCAGATTCTCCATGGAAGCAATCAAGTAGTTGTCGATACACAGTTGCCGTCGCGAGCCGCTGTCTCGAACCGTTTGTTTGGAGTTTTCAGTTTCGGCACATCGAGCGGTGGCCGCCGCGACCGCGAGGACAGCCAACGTCAGCCAACTGGCTCGAATTGGATGGTTTTGGATTGGCATTTGTGGAGTTCTCCATTGGTCGTTGGCATCTTGATGGATACTGTATCCCGTGGGTGCCTGCGAGCGGTATATATCCGCGTCAGGTGGGCTTGTCAATCCAAACGGACGACGCGACCATCGGCGGTGGCGACCACGATAGAGTGGTGATCCAGGAATTGGGCGTCGGTGTACGTGCCTTCCGCAATCCGCTGCGGAGACCCGGCAACGGGCAAAAGGAATACCCCGTCGCGTCCGGCGATGAGCAGATCGCCGTTGCCACTCGGCGATGCAGCCAGTCGCTGCACATCGCAGCCAAGCGGCGTCGCGCTTCCGTCCGGAGGATCTGTTAGGTCGCCGGTCCACGTCAGACGCCACAGAAGACGGTCCTTTGTGACCAGAGCGATGGCCAGTGAGCCCTTGTCAGCTTTGGTCACAGTGCCGGCCGCGATCCGTACCGAAGGCACCCACGTGAAAGCCCACTCGTTCTGGGCTCCGTCGTAAACGCCGGCATAGGCGGTGCGCATGATGGCCACATGGCGAGCACCATTGCCGCACGGAAGCAGTTCGAAGGCAAAGACATCTCCTCCTTCCAGCACGTCGGAGTAGGCAGGCTCGGCGAGTGTATTGGCACGATAGACCTGGGGATAGAAAAGCGGGCCACGCGGATCGCTCACGTAAGGCGCGCCCTCACCGTACAGTTGGATGACCCTACCGCGTCCCAAAGCCAATTGCTCCTGGAGTCCGTCGCCGTCGAAGTCGACGCCGTTCGGCAACAGCGCGGGATTGACGTAGCCGGATACCCTCAATACTCCCTCGAACCGCCCGTCACCATCCACGAAGCTGAAAGCTCCATACCGGGCGATGACCAGTCGCGCTGGCTTCGTTGCTTCACCCCGCCAGGCGCCGACGGCATACGGCATCACAAGGCCGCCGGCGGGATGACGCGTGTTGGGACGGCCGTGTTGCTGGTTGAAGTCCTGGTGTGCCTGATACAGGTCCGTCTGCCGAAGGACGGTACCGTCGGAATCGAACACGCGGAGCATGCCGGCCCGGCCGACGGTGGCCACTTTACGAGTACCATCGCCAAGATAGTCCAGAAGAACAGCGTCCTCGATGCACCGAGCCGGCTCGTATTGAAAGCGTTCCACTCCATCGGAACCGATAAGCGCCAGCGCATCGTCTTCTTCCCGTGCGGGGCGGACGAACTTTCTGACGATGCGCGGTTTGACCAGGATCTCAGGTACTCCATCGCAGTCCACGTCTTGCACATCGAGCACGAGCGGGCGGCGAGCAGCTTGCTCGTTGCGAGCATAATAGAACCACCCGTTCACGCCTTTGCCACGCACGAATCGGGCTTCACGCCGGTCGAAGCAGAAGGCCTGGGCCTCCCGGTCCACGGGATGGGCACCGCCATAGTTGGATGTCCGCGTGCCGGGCCGCCACGTACGCGGCGATGTAACGCGCTGCCAGGAATCCGAATCCAACGCAGGCATGGCACCTGTCGCGTCGGGGACGGCGGTCCAGACTTTATCGGGCAGTTCCGACGGTTGCCATGGACCGCCAACCCGGGACACGGCACGGATCTCCGCCAGATCCACGACTCGTCCCAGGTCCACAATATCGTTGGGCAGGTTGCGGGACACCGCAACGCGTGCCGGTCTCTGCAACCCGTCGTAGGTCCACGCGGTGTGCCAGTCGCCCGTGCCATCGGCCGCGGACACACCGGCATCCGCGGATTCGACCGAAGGTGCACACAGACCGGCTGGCGGTTCTTCAACGTGTTCCACTTGAGGAGGCCGGCCGGAGGGCCATTGCACGCGGATCGCCGGTTCTGCGACCCCGTTTGACGTCAACCAGACATTTTTCTGCTCATCAACGCCGGCACGGCGCGCGGTATCGCCGCGATAGGACTGCAGAACCGAAAGAATCGTGTGGGACTCGCCCGTGGTCAGTGCATCCGTTGTTGCGAAACGAATGTGTGTGCCGTCCGTTTCATCCACAAGCAGGCGAAATCCTTCGCCGATCGGGGCAATGCGAAACCGCCCGGAACGCGACGTGCTGGTCCATGCCCGGCCGTCCCACGAGCCTCGACCCGCCGGGTGCCAACTGACCATCACCTGATACTGGCCCGGACCGACCGGCGTCACCGTATCACGCACCAGATAGAGCCCCTTCCCTAGCCATGCAATCTCGCGCTGCCAGCATGTGCCGGCAAAAGGATCGAGTGTGAATCCCACGGCCCCGCCGCCCGGCCATTCAGCCGTGTAGTCAGTGCGAGCCACGGACGCGTACGGCTGCGCGTCATCGCTCAGCCGATCGATGCGTAACACGTGTACGGCGTTCTGATCGAAGTACGACGGGTTCTGGTCCGCAACAACCGATGTTGTTTGCCTGGTGAGCCAGTGCGTTCCGTGAGAGGCCAGCGTGAGAATCGCACCGGGCGAACAACCAGCGGCAACTCCGCTCGCGGCGAAGTAGTCGTCGTCAGGCTCGAAGCCGCTACGGAAGGCGACGAAATTGAAAGTCTCGGACGCGTCCACGGTTGGCCGGCGGAAGCGTGATCCAGCGAAATGCACCAGGTTGCGCTCTTGGTGCGGCATGAATTCGGGCAGACGCATGCCCGCCCAGTCATCGAGTGGTGCCTCGGCGAGTTCCGGTCCCGGGGCGTAACGGTGGACCCCGCAGACATAGCGCCCCTGGAACACTTTGCGTGACGCCGGGGACGGCAGTGTCCGCAGCAGCCGAAGGTACCGTCCGTCTTGGTAGTAGTGAGCCGCCATGCCCAGCAGCAGCGGCAAGTCTTGCCCATCGCTGGGACGCACGAGGGAGCCGGTGTGATGATCCGTGAAATCCAGGTGCAGGGCGCGGCGTGCGTGATCGCGATCAAAAAACGCATACTGTTCGTGTTCCAATGCATAGCGGAACATGGCGGCGACGATCTCTTCGTGACATCCCGTTCCGTTGGGCGAGGACGGCGGACTTGGAGTCCAGCGCCCGCTGACCCAGTGACGAAAGAACGCGTGCTTCTCACTGCGACGAAACGTAACGATGTCCGCCAGATCCCCCTCAAGCTCGAAATGCTCATGAAGGAAGTCGGCCATGGTCAGATCGGCCAACCACGGCGCGATGCTGTGGCGATTTGTGAGTCGAATCGCGTCATACGGTGGCGAGAAGGTGGTCATCCAACTCAGATCGGGCCCGAGCATGATGTCCCAGAAGTTCTGAGCGATCAGGCTGTCGAGGGCATCTCGCCGCTCGTCGGACAGGACCTCGCTCTCCGCCAGCATGTTGTGGGTACGGACGAAAAACTCGACAAGGTAATGGTGCGTATAGGCACGATCCTCCAAAACCGTATCAAGGTATTCCAGCATCCGCTCGCGAAAGCTCTCCTGCCCCGACCAGTAGTAGCCCATGGCATTTTCGTACCAACGGCGAACGGTCTGGTAGCCGGGGTTGATCGGTGGTGCGATCACGCTGTGCGGGTCCGTGGCCCAGCGCTGGTCGTACTCCCGGAACGCCGTCAGGCAGTCGCCCCCGAGTTCGACGTCCAGCAGCCAAGGCACCTCCGCGCCCGACAGCAGTTCGATGAATCGTTCCACGGCCAGCTCCGCGCCTCGATCGGTGCTACCGCCCAGGATCAGGTGGTTGTGCCCATTGCGGAACACGTTGGCAGCGGTTCGCACCACATAGCCGTCGCCGCCGGGATAGTGCCCGTCGACGGCGCACAGGAATCGGTTGTACGCAGGCCACATGGCTCGGTTCACGCCCAACCGTCCAATCAGAATCAAGGGCCGGTTCCTGTACTCATCTTTGAGCACGGGAGGGCCATCGTCCGTGGCCTCGACGTCCGAAACCATGCGAAGCCGTATTCCCGCGACCTGCTCGACGCGATCCCTGACGCGCTCGGCGAGTTGGATCCAATGCTCACCCCGGCTTGGATAGACAATGCATGCGAATGACTCACCGTCCTTCGCCAAATGCGTGGTACCGAACCGGCCGCGTCGCTTCGGCGCATGCTCAGGTCGTTGGACGGGTACAAGCGAGGCGTTGTCCAGTCGCACCGTGGCCGGCTCGTCGGTAAGGGACCTCATCAGGAAACGAATCCGCAATGAGCCGTCGAGTTCAGGCCCTGCCAAAGCCACCAACTGTTGCCATTCGCCTTGCCTATGATACGCGGCCCGGCACTTGCCAACTTGAGCCACGACACGCCCGTCGGACTTGACCCACGCCCGGAACAGCAGAGTCGTTGCGGGGTCGACACGCACATCCTGCCACAGCGCCGTCTGGTTCTGAGTCAGGCCCTGAAAGCGTTGGCTGAACCGGCCATCGCGGCGGACCGCCAGTTCCAGGTCCGCGTGTCCGGGCCCGCTGGCAGCCCATCCCTCGGCAACGCCATCTGTGCCGGCAATCTCGAACGAACCATTGCGGAGCGGGGCGGCAGAAGTCTCCGGGATCGCACCAACGTTCGCTGAAACAATCGCCAGCAACACCAATATCGTCATCGCATCAACACCTTATCTCTCGGTTGGGCACGCCTGGCCGTTTAACCCGAAGCCGGAGGCGATGGCGTGCAGTGGGATAGATTGTCCACTCGCGGCACCCGCCATCGCCTCCGGCTTCGGGTTAAACGGGCGCGATTGTACCATAACACGCGGCTCAGTTTGGGTGAGACTTATGGTAGACCGATTCTCCAAGCCTTACACTGACATGATGTCCATTCAATCAACCAGGGAAAGAGTCCTTTCGGCGATCAACCACGCGGAGGTTGATCGCATTCCGGTGATGTATCGCGGTCTTCCGGAAACGGACGCGAAGTTGTGCGAGCACTTCGGGTTGGGGCCGGTGGACGAGCATTGGACCGAGCTTGTCGACCGGCTGGGGGCCGATCTGTTTTCGGGCGGCTCTTCCATGGGCCGGTACGCCAGAATTTCGCCGGAGTACACGGGACGGCAGGACGATTCGCACAGCTTGTTCCATCTGGACTACGTTTGGGGCCTGATTCCCCAACAAGTATCCGCGGCAACCCACACGTATGTCGATTGGACAGACCATCCCATGGCCTCGTTTTCATCGGTTCGTCAAATCGAGGCTTACCCGTCGCCGCGAATAGAGGACTTTGATTTCTCGGCCATGGCGGTGGACGAAAGTATCACCGAACGTGCGCTTTCCAGTACCGGCAGGCTGAACCACATCTTCATGATCGCCGCAAGGCTGCGCGGCATGGACAGGCTGCTGATGGACATGGCTGCCGAACCGATCCTGGCCGAAGCGATCTTCAACAAGGTCGCCGAGTTCGCGGTGGAGTTCAACAGGAGGTCGCTCCAGCAGGTCGGGACGCAGTTGGATCATTACGTTCTCTGGGACGACGTGGCGATGCAAAGCGGCATGATGATGAGCCCGGCCCAGTGGAACCGGTATTTGCGGAAGTGGTACGAGATTCTGTATGCGGATGCGAAGAAGTACGGACTGAAGGTCTTCTACCATTGCTGCGGAAGCTTTCATCCGATCATACCGACGCTGATCGACATAGGCGTGGACATCTTGGATCCCGTTCAGACGTCGGCGTTCGAAATGGACCTGAAAACTCTCAAACGCAGGTACGGGAACAACGTCTGCTGGCACGGCGGCATCGACGTGCAGAAGCTACTGCCCCACGGCACGGTCTCCGCGGTTCGAGACGCCGTTCGCGAGGCGAAAGAACTGTTCGGGCACAGCGGAGGCATTATCCTGGGGCCATCCCACGAGATCACTCCCGACACGCCAATTGAGAATATTTTGGCTCTTTACGATTGACCAACCAACTCTTCGTCCGGTTACTCGATCCACACCAGAACAAAGCTCACCGGTCGCAGCCGGACAGACAGAGCATTGCCGTCCAGCGGTATCGCGCGACCGTCCAGAGCGTTCCTTGCCGATGCGCCGACTAGTCCCATGGCCGTGAGGTCCACGGCGATCCGGCTGTCGACCATTTCGTGCGCCAGGTTGCCCACGATCAGTAACGCCCGCTTGCCTTTCTGTCGATAGAGACTGATCTTCACGTTGTCGTTGTCCGTCTTGACTAGGGACCGTTCGGCGAGGTAGTAGGGAATCCACTCGGCTTCGCGGTAGCCGAACCTATCGTACGTCTGCCACAGATTCGATGTCTTGCGGGACATGTCGTTTCGACCCAGAAAACCTTGGGGCCACACCGAGACACCGTGGAGCAGACAGTAAGTCACGTGCAGGGAATCGTAGCTGTGCGAGTCCGGCCCCAGCAGCGTGGGCCAGATGCCCCATTGCTTTCCCTGCCAGCGCACTCGGAACTTCACCAGGTCCTCGTACTGCTCGT
>JACKQG010005452.1_pt1 | contig 13993 bp, 7 predicted proteins | sample 8237621 | NCBI WGS metagenome assembly JACKQG01 (sample SAMN15677084, study PRJNA649215) | marine metagenome | biome: marine; feature: Black Sea; material: saline water; isolation source: suspended particulate matter (SPM) from the Black Sea western gyre | collected 2013-06-09/2013-06-10 | depth...
GGTCCAGGACGGCATCGCGTATTTCGCCGCCGGCATCGTCGACCACGACGGCACCTACGTCTACGCGGTGGACGCCAAGACGGGCAAGATCAAGTGGCAGAACAATAGTTGCGGTCACCTGAACCCCGAGCTCCGCAAAGGCGTCAGCGCCCAGGGCAACCTGGCGATCCAAGGCGACCGGCTGCTCATGGCCGGAGGCAATCAGGTCTCGCCGGCAGCTTTCGATCTTGCCACGGGCAAATGCTTGAACGAGTCGTTTGCCCAAGGTAATCCGAAGGCCAACCACGGCAAGTTTGTGGGTGTCTTCCAGGGCGAGTATCCCATCTCGGGCGGTCGCATCTTGTACGCCTCGCCGCGCAATGTTGCCAACAAGGACAGTTTTGTGCTGACAAGGAACGGACGTCCTACGCCGCTGAACTTTGGCGGCATCCCGCCCGTGTGGAATGACGACGCGCTGGCCATGGTCGACTTCCGCAACGGGAAGTTGGCTTGTTACGAGATGAACAAGGCGTCGGACCGGGTAGCGAAGGGCTTTCCGCCCCCGGATCGTGCCAACCCGCAACCGCGACGCTGGTCCAGCTTTGCCCAGGCTTTTGAGGCCGACGGCGCTGCACGCTGGAAGACGGACCTGGACAGTCCCAATAAGTTCGAGGTTCTTGCCCTGGCGGCAACGCCGGACCGGATCGCGGCAATCGTTCAATTCCAGAACCGGGCTCGCGCCCATCCGCAATGGCAAGTCATCGCTTTCAACGCGGCCGACGGCACGCCAGTCTGGTTCTGGCGCCACGACCTACCCTTCGAGCCGCTGCCCGAGGGACTCGCCGTAGGGCGCGACGGCCAACTGATTGTCACCACGCTTGACGGAAACGTCTTGAGTCTAGGCCCCAAGCGACCGCGCCCGGCCGTAACCGATAGGGCCAGACCCAAACCCAAACCGCGAGTACGGGATTGATGGACAGGGGTGCGGACAAGAAACCCGGTTTTTTCGAAAAAACCGGGTTTCTGTGCGTGGAGAAACCAGTGATCGCGACCTAATCTCGATCAAACGAAAGAGAGTATTCATCGAGGACGGGAGTGGCGGCCGCGTCCGTTGTGGTGAAAAGGAACTCCAGGCGTACCGGCTGCTCTAAGCGCAGCTCGGTACCGTCTTTCGCGTCTTGGATGATTGTATTCCCTGAGTCGTCCAGGACATTCACGGCAAGGCTGGTACCAATCGGCGTTTCGGCGACGTACTTCAACTTGTTGAAATATGCATCGGGCGGCAAGGTGAGAAGTTCGGTGACGAAACTTCCCCGGTCACAGTAGCGGCCATCGGTTTTCTGGAGCATCAGATTGTCGGTGCCGTTCGTAACCCCCTGCTTCTGTCCACGATAGATGAAATACGTATCCTCGTAGGCCCAGGGCAAGACGCTCAGCCGGCGGTAGTCGCGACGCCGCTGGAAATGCTCGGTGTTGGGCCCGAAACCGCGCGTCTGGACGACGTCCAGACCACCGCTGCCGGAGACAACCAGTTCCAGGTAAGGGTCGTCGTCGATATTCGAGCAAAATGCCTTCCCCCAGAACCTCGGCCCGCCCACGTCGAAGCGGTCGAGAATCTCGCCGGACGGTGACAACGCGAACAGCACGGCGTTGCGCCCGGGGCCCGGTGTGTTCGAGTAGCCGCCGTTGGTCAGGGCCAAGATTTCGAGCCCCGACTTCCCGTCCAAGTCACAGAGGATGGGAGCCATGTATGCGTGGACCTTGTCGTCGAACTCCGGGCGCAAGTCCTTTCGCCATTTGAAGCGTCCTGCGGCGTCCAGACAATAGACTTCGCTGCCGAAGGTCATGCCCACGATTTCCACCGACCCGTCACCGTCCAGGTCGGCGACGTTGGGGGAATCTTCGCCACTGAGGCCTTCGACTTTCCAGAGTACGGTACCGTCGGTTTCGAATGCATAGACCGCGTCGTGAGCGTCGTCGCCGGCGTAGTTGTCCACCGACTTGATGATTTCGACTTGGCCATCGCCGTCGATATCGACCAGCACCGGATCGGCGCTGGAGGCGTTATCGTCGGTCTTAAAGGACCAAACAGACTCCAGCGTGATCGGATCGTAGCGGTGCAAGACTCCCTTGGCTCCTTTGTCATCTCCGGTTCCGGCGAACAGGTCCCAGCGCCCGTCGCCGTCCACGTCCATGGCCGTGGTGTGGCAGCCACACTGAATCCAGCTCGGTCGTCGAGCGACGGTGGTGAGCTCCTGCATGTTCAATCGAACCAGGTGCTTGGAACGCGTTCCCAGATAGCCGTCCAATATGCCATCGTGATCTGCGTCGATAATGACCGGTGTGTTTCCAACCTTCCACTCCCCGGCGTCCCAGTGTTTGACGATCTGACCTGAATGATCCAATACGTACAGCCGGCCGGGGCCGCTCGCCACGAAGAGAATTTCATATAGATCGTCGCCGTCTAGATCATGAGCCGAGATCGACTGGCATTCGCACCCCAGGGGTGTGCTCCACAGGACGGTACCGTCGGATGCCCGAAGCAGATGGCAGCTCTTGTGCGTTCGCGAACCGTATACCAGTTCACGTTGCCCGTCGTTATCGAAATCGACGCACGACTGCACCAGCGTAAACATGGATTCGCGGACACCGTACTGGTAGCGAAACAGCTTGGTTTCGGCTGGATGGAAGGCCGGGTTCTGCACAATCGGTACCGCGAGGTCAGCCGTCTCTGACCGATCGGTCAAGTCGTTCTCAGTCATGGGGTGGTTACGGGGATAGTCGGGAATGGTCATGGCCAGAGTGCGGGCGATTCTGTGGCGGCGAGTCTCGGCGTCCGCCAATGGATCGAAAGCCGCCTCGGCCAACAGGGCCAAAGACAACGGACCTCGCCGGTCAGGGTACTCCGTCAACATGAGCTGATCTTTCTCGACGGGAAAACTCCCATAGCGGCCGCCGTAGAAACGGCAACAGAATCCGTGCGCGTGGACGTTCCGCTCGGCGCTCATGCGGAAGTCGTTGTACAGGAAGTCGATTTCCGTCCGCACGTCGGCGCCTTTCAGAGCGGAACGGTAGAGCCGGAGGTAGGTCCCGAACTTGGGTCCCAAGTCGTGCCACCGCTGCCGATGCTCGCGGTCGCGGAAGGTGTTGACGTGCCAATCGAGTGGGCCTTCCAACGGTTTCAGTTCGTCTGCCAGTCGTCGGGCGGTAGCTTCGTCCGGCACCGGTTGCTTCATGACTCGAACGATGGGCATGTCGGGCCGATGTTTGCGGACGATTTCCGTCATCTCGGCAAGAAGCACATTTTCTGGAAACGGATTCTTCTTGCCCTGGCACGTTTCGCACTTGCAGTACACGCCATCGTGATACGGTGATTCGATGATCGCGCCGTCGAAGCGTGGCTCCTGAGTGATCAGCTCGGTCAAGCGGTCCATGTACCACTGGCGCACCGCCGGATCTCGCGGACAATCGGCCGCATTGTCCGAGCCCAACTCGGTCTTGGTGATCGTCGTGGGCGGGTCCTCGTGTCCCGGTCGATAAGGCACGTAATGGACAAATACCCGCACACCGCGCGAATGCGCATAAGCGACGAAATCCTTGGCGGCCTGCCGATAGGCCGGAAAATTCCCCCAGACGAAATTCACGTGGCTCACCTTCCATTCGCTCAGCCAGTCGACGAAGTAGTGCTTGTCGAAGACCACGTCGCGGCTGAAGCGGTTCAGATGCGGCTCGTGCATGAAGCCTTCGTGGTCGTTCGTGGCCGAGAACAGATTACAGCCCGATTCGGACAGCATCCGCACCTTCAACGCGGGCGCCAGCGATACTCGGCCCTGGCGGAGCACGATCCCGTCGTCGTCCTTGTAGAAATGGTAGTGACAGAAATCACGGACGGCATACAGCACACCCCGAGGATCGGCGCCCGAGAGCACGGCCAGCCAGCGTTTGCCTTCCGTATCCTTAGGGTTGACATCGATACGCAGCGAATAGCCTTGTTCCGAGGTGTTGGGCTCGAAGAATTCGGTCTCGGCCAGGTGCTTCAGCATGGGATGCGCGTCCGGCCGCCCCAGGATTACCAGGTTCGTTTCGTCCGGAAGCGAGTCGCCCGATTCGTCGCTCACCTTGACAAGCTCCGGCTTCGCGCCCGTGATGTGCTCGACATGGCGAACAACTTCCGAGGCGGCGTATTGCTGGAGTTCGTCCGCTTGGTTCGATACGAGGACCACGATCTTGCGACTCGGGCTCTCGGCGAACAAGTCCACGCCGGTGTCATCCGCGGTAACCGCGCCGGCAAGACAGATCACAGAAACGAACGTGAGCAGAATGTTTCGGACGATCACTAGCACCACCTTCTACAAGAAACGGTTCACGGTCATCCCATCGGATTACGCGTCCAGTCTACGAAAAGCCAAAGGCGAAAGAAAGATTCTGCATGGCACCTACGTCCCAGAGCAGTGCCCAGGAGCGTCGAACCCGGTATATTGCTCAAGATGAGATGGGTCTTCTTGCCGCTCCCGGCCAGGAAGGCCCCGTTTACAGGGCACTCATCCTCAGAAAGTTCCAAACCGAAGGAGTCGCTTATGCGTCGCATGCCCAAGACTCGCCTTTCGCGACGTCGGTTTCTGCACGTCTCTGCCGCTGGTTGTTTCGGCTCGGCGATAGGCATCCGAAGCGCCCGCGCCGACGAATGGCTGCGCGGCGTCACCGAGATCGAAGTGACGTTGGTCGACAAGGACGCCGTCGGCTACGGTACGTTTCAGAACCACAATCAGAAGATCGTGCAGAACCGCGGCGGGATCTTCATGACGCACATACGTTCGCGCAACCAGGCGTACAACGCCCAACAGTGGCGATTGTCGCGAAGCACTGATGGCGGCAAGACCTTCCGGACGCTCTTTGAAGCCACCCACGCGACTAACCCGCCAGTGCTCGAAACGGACGCCGCGGGGAACATATACCTGATGCGAGTCGACTTTGTCGATCACAACGCGTACCTGTACCGCTTCCTGGCGCCGGACTACAAGCCGGAGCCCGTCATCAGCAAAGTGCCCGGTGCCGCGGCGGGCAAATACGCGATGATGCTGGATCGCGAACGGGAACGATTGTACTTCTTCGCCCACAACGGGACGTTTCACGTGATCGGCCTTGACGGGAAAGTGCAGTCGTCGATTCGCTTGACTGGCCGAGGTAAGTTCGGCGGAATCCAATATCCTTACCTAGCTCTGGCAGCCGACGGGACTCTGCACGCGCCGTGGACCTCGGAGCAGTATGGTCGCTACTGCTATCGGAGCGTGCAGCACATTCAGTCGCCCAACGGCGGCAAGTCCTGGCAACGCATGGACGGTACACTGATCACCCCGCCTGTGCCCGGCGACGAGACGGGTTCCTCGCAACGCATCAGTCTGGATGACGAATTCGAAGAGCACTCCTGGCTGTGCAGTTGCGTGCCCAAGAAGGGCAAGGTCCACTTCCTCTACTCCACCATCGACTCGCACAGCGATGCCCCCAAGAGCCCTCTGATTCGTTTGAACTACGCGCGCTGCGATGCGGGGACGGGCAAGAAGGACTTCCACCGCACGGACGAATTCCGTGGGAATCGCATCAGGCTGAACAAGTGGAATGGTTTCTTGGCCACTCGTCGCCTGCAGCCTGATTCGCCCCTCTACGCCGTGATGGCCGACGACGAACGCCTCGCGTGCCTGGTCAGCGAAAACAACGGCCAGTCTTGGGATGACCACGCACTGGGTACAACGCGTTACACCGACTGCTACTCCATCGGCGACTGCCGCGAAGTGACCGACGACGGCTACATCCTGGGTTCGTTCACTGATCGCGTGCAGTCTTCTCTGGATCCGGAGGGCGTCTGTCCGGTGTATTTCTTCAAAATCAAAGCGAGGGGGAAGTAGATGAGCCTCACATCTGCAAGACGCATGAAGAACGACCGCGCGATTCGCTGTTTGCGGCCGATGATCCTGACGGCATTCCTTGCCGCTCTCGCGCTTCCCGCAACTGCATTGGACGATTCTCCCGATCCAGCAACGCGGCCGGTTCACCAAGTTCTGACCGACCGTTCGCCAAACCTGATGCTCGACTATTTCCGGCGATTGGCGGCGACGTTGCCAACCGAGGATCGCGCACCGGCGACAATCGACGCATGGGCGAAGCGCAGCCAGGAGCTTCGCGAGCAACTTCGGGATTCGTTGGGCAACTTTCCCTGGGAAGTCCGTCCCCCGCTGAATCCACGCGTTACAGGCACGATCGACCATGGGGACCACGTGGTCGAGAAGATCGTCTACGAAAGCCTGCGGGGGCTGTACGTGACCGCTCTGTTGTATGTCCCAAAAAGACTCGATAATCCAGCTCCGGCCGTCATCTGCGTGAATGGGCATTGGCGACCAGCCAAGGTGGAACGCGTCATTCAACTCCGCTGCCAGGGGCTGGCGAAGATGGGCGTGGTTGCCTTCTGTCAGGACGTCATCGGCACTGGCGAACGCGCCGCTCCGCCGGACGCCCCGCATCACGACTATCACGGCAACTATCGAGGCGCGGCCCCGCGGATCGTGGATAGATCGCTGTTGGGTTACGTGATGTACGAGTGTACTCGGGCGATGGACTACTTGGAGACGCGGTCCGAAGTGGATGCAAAACGGGTGATGTGCACGGGCGCGTCCGGTGGCGGCAAGCAGAGCATGTTCTTCCCGGCGTTGGACAAGCGTCTGGCCGGCGGCGTGCCCGTCTGTTACGTGAGCAACTATCAGGTGCACATGGGAGCTACAGCCTGCGTTGGCGAGATCCCGACGAACGTGTTGCGGTACACGAATCAATGGGAGATCCTCGGCCTGCACGCGCCCCGGCCACTGTTGTGTATCAACGCTACGCGTGACATCGACGTCTTTCAGCCGAAATACATGCTCGACACGCTGGAGAAGACGAGAAATCGCGTTTACCGGCTGTACGGCGCCCAGAACAAGGTCGCCAACGGAATCATCGACAGTGGCCACGCGTACAACAAGGCCATGCGCGAACTGCTGTACAACCATGTTGCCAGGCACCTGCTCGGGCAGAAGGCCCCGGACATCACGGAGCCGGACGATCTGGTTATCGAAACGGCCGCCACGCTGACGTGCGGCCTGCCGCCCGAGAGCGAAACGATGCAATCGTTCACCTACCGCCGCGCGGGCGAAATGGTGGCAGCGATCCCTAAGCCGGCGGATTCGGATCAGTGGGACGAGCAGAAAGCAAAAATGCTCGCGATACTGGGAAAAAAGATCTTTGGTGATTCCCCCGATCGAAACGACGCAAAACGCACCCGAGTGCGCGGATTCGCTTGGAAGGGCCACCGCGTCGAGCATTGGATCCTGGAAACCGAGCCGGGTCTTCCGGTGCCGGTCGTGTTGTGCCTACCCGGCGCGTCACGTGCCATAGTCAAACGTCCGGGCGTGATCATCGCCGATGAACAGGGTAAGCAGTTCGCCTTCGAGCGCGGCCTGGCCGAACCGCTGTTGGCCGAGGGTTATGCGGTGCTTTTGATCGACTATCGTGGGGCAGGAGAGACCACCGGAACCGTACCCGAATACCGCGGCGCCCACGACTTCAATCTTTCGAACTACTCGCTCTTCTGCGGCAGGCCGATGACCGGCATGCGCGTACACGACGTGCGCTCCGCCGTCGATTTCCTAATTGAACGCCCGGACATCGACACCAGCCGGATCGCCTACTGCGGCCGAGGGCATGCCGCGCTGGTCGGTGTGCTGGCTACCGCGTTTGACGACCGGATCGGCGCGGTCCTGGCCGAGGAGATCTTGACTACGTACGTCTTCGAGGAAGAACTCCTCGACATCGGACTCTGTTACCTGATTCCCCGCATCCTGACCGTGGGCGACATAACGCATCTGGTCGCCTGCGTTGCGCCGCGTCCAACGCTGATCCTCAATCCGGTTGACGGCCGGCGGAGGATGGTCAGTGCGGAGGATTCCAAGGAAGCGAATCAGTTTGCCCGGCAAGTCTACGGTTTTCGGCAAAGTGCGAATCGCTTGCAGTTCGCTCGAAGTGACGTCAAAGAGGTTCCCGCGCGGCTCGTGGAATGGCTTGATAAGACCATGACGCCCGTATCGGGTACAATTAGGTTGAAATGAGACTCGTGTCGGCAGGCAACTCACGTACAGGTAGTTTGCGAATGTGCCGTGCGGCAGATCTTAGGCGAGAATCAGTGCGAATGCGGGTATTCTCCGGCTACATGTTGCTTCAGGGCTTCGCTGGAGCGTCATGGTGGATGTGCCTCGTGTGGATACCATCTAGCCGCGACTACTTCACACCGCAGGGGGCTCCGGACTGGACGATTCTCTCGTTCTGGCTTGCGGATTCGTTGCTCTTCGTCGTTGGCTCGGTGTTGTCCGGCGTGTTCTTGCTTCGCGGTTCATCGTATGCCCGACCGGTGTTGTGGTTCACCGCCGGAGCTGTCAGCTACGCTTCGCTTTACTGCGTGGGGCAAAGCACCCTGACGGGCTCGGCGTGGCTTGCTGCTGTGGCGATGCTGCCCGCGATGTGCGTTACCCTCTGGATTAGCGTTCGATATGAGATACTGTGTCGGCAATGATACGTTTGCGTTTCCGTCCCGCACGTCCTGCTCCCGCTTGGTGGAACCTCGCCAAGACGATTTTACAGGCGGCAGTCTTTTGGACGATATTCTTGTTCGTTGTTCCATGGTTGATTTTCGTACTTGAGACGTCTGTCGATATTGGCCATTTTTCGTTCCCGCAGCAAGCTCTTTTCGCGTGGGCCGGCTTTACCCTTGCGAGTTGCCTGGGCATCTGGAGCGGCGTTACCATGGCGATTGCGGGGAACGGCACTCCGCTGCCCAGCGATACGGCAAGAGATCTCGTGCGAAGCGGCCCCTACCGATACGTTCGCAATCCCATGGCGGTCGCAGGGCTTACCCAAGGGGCATGCGTTGGGATTTGGTTCGGGTCTTGCGGAACACTCTTCTACGTATTTGCCGGGATGGTCTTCTGGAATCTCGTCGTCAGGCCAATTGAGGAAGCCGATCTACATTCGCGATTTGGCGACGATTTCGAACGGTACAAGCGGTCCGTCCGATGTTGGATTCCCTCGTTTCGTGGCGGCGATTGTGAGACACCAGAGAACTCGTCCGGCCACACGGGTCCGCAGACCGCTGAAGATCGAACCATTATCCTGTTCGACGATGTCTGCAGTTTGTGCAACGCTTCGATCACGTTTATCATCCGCCATGACCGGATGAAGCGTTTCTATTTCGCGTCACGCCAGTCCGTTTTGGGTCGAGACATACTGGCCCGCCATGGTCTTGACTGCGACGGATACGATACGATAGTCCTTATTGAAGGTGAACGTGCATACGTTCGTTCTACGGCAGCCCTGCGCATTGTCCGCCAACTGAGATGGCCGTGGCCCGTACTGTTTGGCTTCATCGTCGTGCCTCGTTTCCTGCGCGACTGGATTTACGATCGGCTAGCGGCAAACCGATATCGTTGGTTTGGCAAGTCGGATAGATGCACAGCGTTGACAGATGAAACAAAGAATCGCTTTCTGTCGTAGCGGCGATGGCCACAGGTGGTATGCATTCTCAGAACGTGGTTGCGGCTTTGGGTTCTAGGTTGCCACATGGCACGCGAAGGTCGATAATCACGGCAGATTTCACCCGTGTTGATTGCCGGAGGCACCGCCCATGCTATCGCGACATTTTCTTTGTTGGGTCAACGCCCTATTGCCATTTGCGCCATTCGTATCCGCCTCATCTCCGGCAGCGCAGCCTCCCGCCGAACGGAAGTTCGCTCGGGCGAGTTTGGAGGAAGCGCCGGTTGCCGAGTACTCGTTCAAAGCCTCCGGGCCAGCCGATGAAGCTCTGATCTTCACTCCGCCCGGTTTTGAGAAAGTAGGCGTACCCGCCGTCGCCGAGGGGCCGGAGACTACGAAGTTGAGGATCACGATTCGCGATAGGCGAACCGAGCAGCCTACGTTCTGCCGCGTGAACGTCGTCGGCCCCGATGGCAACTACTACGAACCACGGGAAAGCCACTTGAAGATCTACGGCCTCACCGGCCAGTGGCCCAAGTGGCCGAAGGGCTGGGGCAATCGTCCGGGGAAAGCGCCGATTCGCTACTTCGGCCGCTTCTTCTATTGCACAGGCGAAGCGACCGTTGACGTGCCGGCCGGCTCGGTGCGCATCGAGGTCTGGAAGGGCTTCGAGTATCAACCGCAGATCGCGACCACAGAAGTTCGAGCAGGCGAGACTCGGGCAGTGGAACTGGCGCTCACACAAACCGTGCCAATGGCCGAATACGGCTACTGGTCCGGCGATCCGCACATCCACATTACTCGCAAGAATGAAGCCGACGAACGAGTGATCCTGGACCTGTTGGAAGCCGAAGACATCCACTTCACCACGGCCCTGGCGTACAACGAACCGCCGGGGACTTACGTCGGTCTGATGGACAAGATGACCACGCCGCAACATGGCGGTTTGGGCCAACGTTCGGTACTCGCGCGCGGCGACTATGCCGTCGTCTCGGCGCAGGAGTACCGCAGCAGTACGTATGGGCACATAAACCTGTTTTGGCTCGACCGGCTGGTGCTGGAAAGCCAGTCGCTGGACGCCAATAATTGGCCGCCTTTTGGACACGTTGCTCGTGATGCCCGTGCGAGCGGCGGTATCGCGTTCTATGCCCACGGCGGCTACGCGCAAGAAATCTACGCCGACGTGGTGCAGGGGAACGTCGATGGCGTCGAGTTGCTGCAATTCGGCGTGTACCGTGGCATTGGGCTGATCGACTGGTACCGGATGCTCAACTGCGGCTTTCGAGTGCCGGCCAACGGAGCGTCTGACTACCCGGCCTGCCGCAAGCTGGGCGACTGCAAGACGTACGTCTACGTGTCCAACGCCGCTGATGTTCGGCGCGGGTCTCCCGACCCCGCCGAAACCGCCGACCGCAAGGTCTCCGTCGTGGCTCGGTCGGGAGACCGGCCACAACACAAGATGGGAGACCGGTCACAGCCCCCCACGATGGAAGCCTGGCTCCGAGGCATGGCCGACGGCCGCAGCTTTTTCACCACGGGGCCAATGTTGCTCTTGGAGGTCGACGGCAACAAGCCGGGAGCCCTGATCGAGAAACAGAGCGACGGCCCGCACAAACTGACCGCTCGCGTGCGGGTGCGTTCCGAGGTTGCGCCCGTGACCGACGTACAACTTGTCGTCAACGGCCGAATCCTCCGAGAAATGAAAGTCCCGGCCGGTCAACGCAAAGGACACTGGCTGGAATTCGAGCAGCAGGTCGAACTGACCGAATCGGCCTGGATCGCGGCCCGCGCGTTCTCGCTGTCGCCGCTGGGCACGCCCGACGCCGAGGCCCATACCAATCCGGTTTACGTCTACGTCAACGGCAAAGCACCGTACGACCGCGAGTCGCTCGAGGGCCTGATCGCCCAGATCGACAAGCAGATCGCCGTCCACAAGAAACGAAACTTCGCCGAGAAGGCCAAGATCCTGGCGTATTTTGCCCACTCGCGTGACATCTTGCTCAAGATTCGCGAATCGGGTGGCGCTCCGGCGCAAGGGCGTCGATTGGACATCGGTGCGCTTCCCGGATCTAATTGAGCCGGAAAGGCAGACGAAATTAGAACGAAATGGTCTACGGTGAACTCGCCGCCCGCGTCTTCTTCGCTGACACCGCAGTAGCCACAACAGCCGCCGTAACGCCCTCGCACCTCATCGTGCTTGGGATGCGCCGCCATGCTTAACCCTCAACTCCGAGATACTGACGCGTTTGATCCCGAAGTCGAGACTCCAGTTCGGCGATTTCTGCATCGAGCTGTTGCCGTTGTGTCTCCAATGCCGCATGTTCAGCCTCAAGTGCGGCTAACTGTTCTCGGGATTCTTTGGCTTCGGTCGTTTCGAGTAGTTGCTCTTCTCGTTCGAGTTCACGGCAACCCACGTCGTACGACGCCTGTTCGTCGGGACCTAGGGATTCTCCACGTGCGACGCGCAAATGCAACTGCCACCATTGTTGATAAGTTGTACGGTCCACATTTGATCTCCGAAATGCAGCTTCATCTTGCACATGTATTCTACACCAATGGTTGTGCTTGTGCACCATCGTTTTCGGATCATAACTCGGTTCAACAGGACCTGCGCAATCATGGCCCACGTAGGGCCTGTGGAAAGGGAGTCAGCCCCGGCAGCCGACGAATGAGGAAACCTAGCCGCGATGGGCTCCATGATTGCATCGCCGCCGGATGCGCCTGACAATGGGATAGACGGAATCGCCGGAGACCATTCGAAGGGAAGAAACGAACAACACACCCCATACTGGGAGCCTATACGATGATCCACAATCGAAACCGCGATCGGATTTCGCGTCGGGAGTTTCTAGCCACAGCCACGGCCGCGAGTACTGGGCTTGCCGGCGGTTTGGCCCATGCGGCCGAAGCCGTTCGTGCGAAAGCCGGGTTGATACAGGTGGGCATGGCGAAGATCGACGTGACGCCGGACTATCCGGTGCGTTTGCCTGGTTACGCGGGGAGGAAGACGGAATCCGAGGGCGTGCTACAGCGGCTTTGGGCTAAAGCGTTGGCGATCGGTGGCGACGACGGCGACGGCCCCGCCGTGATGCTGACCATGGACAACTGCGGCGTGCCGGAGAATGTCACCGAAGAAGTGGCGGCCCGGCTGAAAGCCAAGGCCGGCATCCCGCGAGAACGCGTCATGATCTGTTCGTCGCACACGCACACGGCGCCGTGGCTCGAAGGTTTCCTGCCACTGCACTATGTCGAACCGATACCGCGCGACCATCAAGATCGCATACGGCGCTATACGCAGCAGACGACGGACTGGCTGGTGCAGGTGGCACTTCAAGCAATCGCTGCCCGCACTCCGGGACGATTGGCATGGACGCAAGGCCGCGTGGGCTTCGCGGCCAATCGACGCGTGTTGGTCGACGGCAAATGGGCCCGGTTTGGCGTCACTCCCGATGGGCCGATCGACCACAGCTTGCCGATGCTGCGTGTGACGGATGCAAATGGAAAACTGCTGGGCGTGGTAGTCAACTACGCGTGTCACTGCACCACGATGAGCGGTAATAGCATCCATGGCGATTGGGCCGGCTGCGCGCAGGAGTACATCGAAGCGGAGCATCCGGGCGCAACTGCCATGATTTCGATTGGTTGCGGCGCGGACACCAATCCGGAACCGCGTTCCAGCACCGAGGCCACGGAGCAACATGGCCGCGTCTTTGCTGATGAGGTCAACCGGCTGCTGGCAGGGCCGTTTACGCCGCTGGAACAAGGGCCGGTTGCGCGCATCCGTCGCATCGAGTTGCCTTTCGATACGCCGCCAACGCAAGAGGAATTTGCCAAGCGACTGGCAGCCGGTCAAGCACCGAACGCTGGATCCTCTGCCAAGCGACTGGGCTATCACGCCGAACGGATGTTGGAGCACATTCGCCGCGATGGCCGAGTCCCGGCCACGCTTGGCTACTCCGTGGGAACCTGGAGGTTCGGAAACGATCTAGCCATGGTGTTCTTGCCGGGCGAGGTCGTTCTTGACTTTGCTCTGCGACTGAAGAAGGAGCTGGACGGAGACCGACTCTGGGTGACTGCCTACGCCAACGATGTGCCATGCTACATTCCATCGGAACGCATCCTGGAAGAAGGCGGGTATGAAGCCGATAGCTCGATGACCTCCTACGCCCGGCCATGTCGATTTGCACCGTCTGTGGAGGACCAAATCGTCAGCACAGCGAAGGCCCTCCTGCCCGAGGGTTTCTAATCTAATCCTGTGGCTTCACGCCGAACCAAAACCGCTGACCGTCGGCGAAGGGCGTGACCATTTCGAAGTTCTCGAACGAAATCCCGCCAGGGATCGGACTCTTGCTGGCCCAGTATTTTGTCCGACCATTCACGCCAACGTACAGATCTTCGTGCGGGTCTTCGCAACGCCAATACTGCACGGCCCGTTGTCCCTGGTACTTCCAGCCTCGAAAGGTGA
>JACKQG010005453.1_pt1 | contig 13984 bp, 11 predicted proteins | sample 8237621 | NCBI WGS metagenome assembly JACKQG01 (sample SAMN15677084, study PRJNA649215) | marine metagenome | biome: marine; feature: Black Sea; material: saline water; isolation source: suspended particulate matter (SPM) from the Black Sea western gyre | collected 2013-06-09/2013-06-10 | depth...
ATCCCACTTTTCCCCCTGGAGTTTAACGTGATCGCTCTGGATCTATTGGGCTGCGGAGATTCAGACAAACCCCTTGAGGTATCCTATTCACTCAAGCAGCATGCGCTTCTCGTGAAGGAATTCACGGATGTGCTAGGTATCGATAAATTTCATCTTGTCGGTCATGATGTGGGTGGAGGAATCGCTCAGATATTTGCAGTAAATAACCCGGATCAACTCCATAGTCTCACGCTACTTAATAGTGTAGGATACGATTTCTGGCCAGTCCAACCAATTATTGCCATGAGAACCCCCATAATTCGACAATTCGCCATGGCCACCTTAGATCTCGGTACATTTAAATTAATAGTCCGCCGTGGGCTTTTCCATAAAGAGAATTTGACTGAAGAACTTATGGAGCATTTTTGGTATCCCATGAAATCCAGGGAAGGACGTAAGGCCTTTTTGCACTTTGCCAAATGTCTGGATAATAAGAACTTACTTGATATTGAGTCAGCCCTGACAAAATTGGATATACCCACACTTATTATTCGTGGAGATGCAGATCCCTATTTGAGCGAGAATATAGCTCATCGTCTGAATGCTGGAATACCATCCAGTAAATTAGTTCTCATGGAGAAGGGTAGCCACTTCATACAGGAAGACCTTCCAGAAGATATAGTAAATGCAATCACGGACTTGGTTCTAGCATAATCATGCCTGTTAAAAAACAACTTAATAAATCTGAACTCCTGTTAGAGCTTGAAGTTTTAAGCCAGGAAAATCAGATGTTGTCCGAGAGAGCTGGGGAGATTCTTTTCCTGCAACAAATAGGGGACACATTAGCTAATTCTGAGGATGAAAAAGAGATAATTCAAGATGTCCTGGAACGTGTTTCAGTCTTTCTCGATATTCCCTATTGTGCTTTTTGTGAAGCGCATGATGATAAGGTAGAAATAAAGAGTTCATTTATAGCCACATCAAACAAATCCATGGATAATGACAGGGTCTCCATTTCTCCAGAATTAGTGAATTTAATCAAGGGGAGTCCTCATTTCATTTCTGAACATGATGAGGGTAAGCGAGGAATTCAATTAGATCTCACCCATCATGATTTTATGGCTGAAAATATCATTCTAATTCATACAAATATGGTTGATCATCCACCCGTGATCTTCCTTTTTGCAGATGATGCCCCCGATGCTCAAAGTTTGTCAAGTAAGTTGGTCGTCATTCAAATAATCATACAAAAAACCACTGCCAAATTTGACAACCTGGCACTGCATAGGAAGTTAATACAGGTAAATAATGAATTAGAAGACCTGGTTCAACATCGAACTGATGCTTTCCTTGAAAGTGAAGATCACTTCATGATGGTCATAAATCAATCACCCAGTGTTATTGAGATATACAACCTTGAGGGCTTGCAGATTGATGTAAATGAAGCCTATGAGAAGCTGTGGGGCTTTCCAGCCAGTACCACCCTGAATCAGTTCAATGTACTTCAGAGTGAGGAAGTCAAGAAATCTGGATTACTGGATTATGTAAAACGAGCTTATGCAGGAGAATCGGTGGTGGTGCCGGAGTATCGCTTTGATCCTACGGGAAAGACTGAGGCCCGGGGAACCGGTAGAACGCGATGGCTCAGCACCAGGATTTATCCTCTCAAAGATTTAAGGGGTAAAGTCAAAAATATTGTCATAACCCATGAAGATGTAACGGTTAAGAGACTTGCAGCAGAAGAATTGTTGGAAAAAGAATCCCTCTATCGGGGACTTTTTGCAACCAGTATCGATGGCATATGCATAGTGGATAAAGATGGTGATTTTATTGATACAAATCAAGCGATCCAGAGCTTGATGGGCTACTCTAGAGAAGAGTTAAACCGACTGAATATAAAAAATCTGGTTCACCCAGATGATCAGGAAAAATCAGCAAGATATATAAAAAGATTAATTCACAAAGGTTCCTATAGCGGATATGAAGGACGGCTCATTTCGAAAAATGGTGATGTTCACCATGTTGAAGTAAACTCAATAGCAATACACGAGAATGGTGAATTTTTGGGTTCCCATGACATCATCAGGGATGTCACGGAGCGGAAAAAATCTGAAGACGTTCTTCGGAAATCTGAAGAACGTTTCAAGATTATTTTCGATGAAGCCCCTGATGCTTATTACTTAGTGAATTCTAAGGGTGTATTGATAGATGGAAACAAAGCCTCTGAAAAGCTTCTGGGATACAATAAAGAGGATCTGAACGGTAAGAGTTATACGAAACTCAATTTATTTCAGTCTAAGGACCTCCCCAAAGTTGCCAAATTAATGGCACTCAACGTTTTGGGTAAATCGACTGGACCTGATGAATTTACCCTCGCCAGGAAAGACGGTGGTTTTGTTGATATTGAAATCAGTACACGCCATGTACGCATTGAGGGAAAAACGCTCATTCTTGGAATTGCCAGAGATATCACCTTACGTAAACAGGCAGATAAAAAACTAGTAGAGAGCGAAGAGAAATATCGGTTGATCGTTGAAAATGCCAATGACGGCATTGAAATCAGCCAGGATGATAAAATAATCTACTGCAATTCCCGTTTCGCCGAAATGTTGGGGTATTCCGTTGATACTTTAACGGGTGAATCCTTCGACAGGATATTCACTGAACAAGCCAAACAGGATCTCATAGAACGCAGTAGAACTACGAAATCCAAGAGAATTAAGACCGGCACTTATGAAACCACATTTCAACAAAAGGCCGGCAGCATCATTGATGTTGAGGTCAAATATGAGATTATCGATTTCAATGAAAAACCGGCTACTTTTGCCATTGTCAGAGATATCACAGCCCACAAGCAGGCTGAGAAGATACTAAAACAACAGAATGAACGGATGAATGCAGTCCTTAGAACCACCAAGGATGGTTTTATTCTCGCTTCCACTGAAGGTAGAATCCTTGACGTGAATCATTCATACTGCAAAATGACGGGATATTCCAGAGACGAATTGCTCAATCTGAATATAAGTGCCCTTGAAATAGAATTATCGAAAACGGAGATGGATGAAAGAATAAAGCGTATGGTTGAACTGGGTGCTGACCAATTCGAAACCAGACATAAGAGAATTGATGGTGTCGAAATAAATCTTGATGTGAGTATAACGGTACTGCCGGATCCAAAAGGCCCGCTGGTGGCAGCATTTGTGAGAGATATCACGGAACGGAGGCGCTCAGAAGAAGAGATGCAGAAACTCGCAGCTATTGTGACCCGCAGTAACGAGCTTATAAATTTAGCCACACCTGATGGCAGCATGGTTTTCCTGAATGAATTCGGTTGCAAAATGCTGGGTATAAAACCCCTTGAAATAAAGACCTCGAACATCATGGATGTTATTCCCAATCAATGGGTAGGGATGGTTGAGAGAGAACTTCTACCAGCCCTGATGGAAAAGGGGAGTTGGGAAGGAGATCTGCAATATCTCAACAAAAAAACAGGTGAAATCACAGATGTGCACGCAAATACATTTTCCATCAATGATCCTAAAACCGGAAAAATTCAGTTTCTGGCTAACGTTTCTACAGATATTTCGGAGCGAAAGTTGGCAGAACGATTACTTAGTGAATCACAAGCTGTCGCACATATCGGATCTTATGTATTGGATATAGCAAGGGGTTCATGGGCATGTTCGCCTATCATGGATGATATTTTTGGAATTGATAGCAACTACAAAAAGGATATTCCTGGTTGGCTGCAGATTACTCATCCAGAGGATCAAGCAATGATGCATCACTATTTTAATGAAAATGTTTTAACTAATCATGAGTCTTTCAATAAAGAATACCGGATAAAAAGATTGGAGAATGAAGAAGAGCGCTGGGTATACGGATTGGGAAAACTTGAATTGGATGAAAATGACAATCCATTAAAAATGATCGGAACCTTACAAGACATCACTGAACGTAAACAGGCTGAAGTGGAACTTGAGCGAGCGCTTAAACAAGCTCATAAAGCCAATGAGGTCAAGGACCAATTTATCGCCAATATTTCACATGAGATTCGCACTCCTCTTAATAGTGTGATTGGATTTTCAGATCTTTTGAAGACCAGATTTGGAGATCATTTAGAGAAGAAGGAGCGAGATATATTTGGATATATTACCACTGCCGGTAGTCGTCTGATGAAGACCGTGGATTCCATCCTCAACATCTCTCAATTGGAAGCAGGCACCATTACTATACAGCCCGTTGAGGTTGATCTGGTTCCTCTGGCTCGATCAGTGGTGGAAGGCTTCAGATCCATTGCTTTGGAAAATCAACTTGACCTTAGCATGGTTACAAAAGAGCTTGAAGCGATTATTTTTGTGGATGAGTATTGTATTCATCAAGCTATTATGAACCTGGTAGACAATGCGCTAAAATATACTTTTGAGGGCGGTGTTGAACTCAAAATAGAGCATCGAGCAGATCAGTTGACCCTTTCAATAACGGATACAGGTATTGGCATTGATAAAGCCTATCAGGCACGACTTTTTGAACCTTACACCCAGGAGAGTGAAGGCTATACAAAAAGATATCAGGGCATTGGTTTGGGGATGGCTTTAACAAAGCGCTATCTTGAATTAAACCATGTTGAGCTTGAACTTAAGAGTAAAAAGAACGAAGGCTCAACTTTCACAATGATTTTTCCATTCCACAATGAGGGTAAGGATGGCAATAAATAAAGACAAAATATTGATTGTAGAGGATGATAGAACTTCACAGTTATATTATTCCACAATCCTCGAAGATGTATATGATCTTACAGTAGCTCCCACGGCAGACAGTGCCAGGGAGGCACTTGAACAGGATGAATTTAAGTTGGCCATTATTGACATTGCGTTACCAGGTGGAGAGGATGGAACCAGTTTGATAAAGTGGATCAAGAAGGAATATTCCGACAAACTCCCTCTAGTCGCAATTTCAGCTCATGCTTTCCCGCAACATCGTGAAGCGGCACTCGAGGCTGGGGCAGATGAATACTTCACCAAACCCATATTAAGCGGCAGGTTAATTGAGATAATCCGGCGGTATATTCAAGATAATGAGCAGGTTGGGTAAGTATTATTTGTGTTATCACATTGTATAATCGGGAAGTGGGACTTATATAAAAAGATCTAACCCCAATCATCACCAACAGTAGTAAGATTGAGGTTAGTCTTTAATGTTTATGTCAGGAAAGATCTAGGATAAAATTTTACCCCACTTGGCAGTTCTCCAACGAGCTACATGTTTTGGCCAATCATAATCGTTCTTGTTTCCAAAACCCTTTGTCCAACGATAATATTCCGGATGATTCTCATCGATGAAATCAACATCATTAGTCAGGTTAATTGTTTTTGCAACGATTGGTCCAGTCAGTGTGGCATCTTCAATATTCAATTGACCTGCACAATAGATTGCACCTTCAATATGGGTTCCGGCTTGAATGTTAAAACTTGTGTAGGGGTTGAGGAGTACAACTGCTGGTACAGCATCCGTGTCATCTTCAGGTACTGGTGCTTTAATAATGTTGTCATTACTAAAAACAATATCATTACCTAGAAAAACCAGTGTGCTGTTTTCCAAATCAAGACCACTAATATCTAAATTATTACCCAGAAAAATATGGATTCCTTCAACCTGGAGTGAGCTTTCTGACCATGACTCCTGGTTTCCATGGTGAACAACAGCTGTATTAAGTAAGAAATAGCCATAATTTACTATGGGTAATTCATCAAATTGTCGAATGTCATGTTCCTCTGCCACATCTGCTGTATATCCGCCTGTATTGATGGGGTTATTTGAGGATATTGCACGATCGAATGGTGTATCTGAACTTAGATCCAGTAGAATCTCTGTTTCCATTTGATAATTTTCAACGGCAACTGAGAGAATATTGAGTTGAGGATCCCATAAGGTTGTAATACCACCGGAACTATAATTCACAAGGGAATCCCTTCCGGAGTTAATTCGCCATAAAGCTTCATTGATTGAAGATTCCATTTCATATTGGAGTTTGATGTTATTGACTGTTTCCATAGATGCTGAACTGGACAAATAAGAAACATTCAATACTGCCACCCCAGTAAAGCTGAAAATTACGAATACCATCAATACGGCTACTAACATGGTGCGAACTCCTTTTGCGATTCATTCATGCATTATGTTAGCTATGGGGGGGTATTTGGATATGAGGGTATACCTAATATTGACGGGGGATTTCCCCCATTCTTTGGAAATTTTTAAAATAAAGGGTGAAATGCACCACTCAGGGGGAGCATCTGATAATAATGTGGGATATCCCCCATTATTTAAAGCTGTTGAGGAAAAGCGTGGTATATGGAGTGTTGGTTGTTGAAATCTGGTTTATCGTCCATGTCTAAAAAAAATCGATGGTTCAAAACAATCTTGCTCATGGGGAATGATTATTGACTGGAGGAAGTCAGGGGAGTGACTAAACGTTTTGATGTTTTTTCTTCCAGGACTTGGTTTTCCAGCGGCCGATCTGCTTGGGCCAATCATAATGTTTCTTGCCCTTGAAACCTTTATGCCAGCGATAGTGGTGGGGATGCTCAGTGTCTCTGAAATTAATGTGATTTTCGAAGTCTTCACCTGGCTCCAATGAAATGGCATTGCCTACAATAGGTCCACTGACCTGACCTTTTTTGAGAACTATGGTACCGGCAGTATAGATGGCTCCAATTATGACGTCTTCTTTCTCATAATGTTTTCCCTCAGCTTCAATTTCGAAGTAGTTGTCAGGATTTGTAAAAACCAGAGCAGGCATGGCATCGGCGCTGTCAGCTGGTAATGGAGCATCGATATTGTTTCTATCTGTAAAGTCTATGTATCGCCCCGTGAATACCAGGGTGTGATTGGCAAGATTCATGTTTTTAAATTCGATATAAGAGCCAGTAAAGATATGGATTCCGTCTGCCATCTCATCATCATCACTATGTTTACCCTTGCCCTTCCCACCTTCAAACTTGTGAAAACTCTCTGGATGTATGGCTACGGCGTTGTCGGTAAAGTAGTCTATGTCAACCTCAGGAAGGAAAGTGAAGAAGCGACTGCGATTCTCTTCATCCACATTAGTCTCATAACCATTGGTATTGATGGTCTCATCAGAAGCCAGGGCCCTATCGAAATGAGTGTCCTCAGAGAGATCTAACAGGATCTCAGATTCCATCTGGAATTTGTCAACTTTAACACTGAGAATATTCAGCAGCGGATCAAATGAAGTTTCAATACCGTTGGTATTTATGTTAATGAGACTGTCAGGACCGTTATTCATACGCCAGAGGGATTCGTTGATTGAAGATTCCATTGCATATTGTAGCTTGATGTTGTTAACAGTCTCTGTTGAGGTAGAGGTTGAGAGATATGCCACATTGAGCACTGCCACCCCGGTAAAGCTGAAAACCACGAACATCATTAATACGGCAACTAACATGGTACGAACTCCTTAGGACTTTTGCGCATGGAGTATTTTACATATCTAGTGATTTTCCGATATGGGGGATTACCTGATAATGATCCGAAAAACTCCCCTTTTATCCGGGAGAGTTAGAGACAAAATATTACCTTCTTGATGCTTGGTGATTGTAGAGATAAAACAAAATCGGTATCTCAAAATCCTGCTGGGAATCAGAGATACCGATGTTTATGGGGGACAATCTTTGAGAGATTTAAAGTCTTACTTCAATCGTCGTTATTGTGGTGTGGGTCAGACTAGTTCCCACCACTGAAAACGCCAGATTGGTTGAGCATGCGATCTGAACCTAGAACCCTGCCACCAGCACAGGACAGTGTAAAGTTATCGCCGGTTTCACTTACATAGGTAAAGGAGTCGTCAGAAAAATATTTTCCATTCAATGCACCGGTGACTTTATCATTCCAACTAGCCCCAGCAACTGGTACTGCAGTCGCTTCAGTGGGATATTCACCATTTTTGCTATAGTAAATACGCAATTGAGTACGAAGACTGGTCAGACTTGCATCTGCTTCACTTAGCTTGGCCATGGTGTCATTGGAAGTGACAATGGGAACTGCAATTGCGGAAGAGAGCGCAGCGATGACGATGACAATCACGAGTTCTACCAGAGAAAACCCATCTACCATTCTTGAAAAACCTGCTCCAACATTTGAAATACTACTAAACTGTTTTTTTGGATTTGTAATCATCTCACCACTCCTTTATGCATTTTTTGCTTGGACCATGTTACAAAAGGAGACCTAATTAGATATGGGGGAATTCCTGATATTGGATGGGGAAATACCTTAATTGGTTCAATTGAACCAAAAAAATGCAACATGAAACCACCCATGCGGGGACCTATTATTTAAAGCCGTCCAGCTCCTTAGTTAGGCCATACCTGCAACAAAGATCTGTGGATGTTGAGATGGGAATCGCTGTTAAATGATCGCAGGAACCAGTGATCCAAATTGAGAATTAGCTTGATGACTAAAATGACAATCGATAGGAGAGCCCCTATAGCAAGGGACATGTAGCTGAATCGGAGAAGCTCATACTTCTTTTTCAAAACGACTCCGATTTGATATAAATCCTGTACCATCAATCGACGAGCTGCTTCGTTGTTATTGACAGTATCCATCATATAGTCAGTATACTCTTGCTGGGTGAATGATGCAAAAAAGCCAAAAAAGAGCGGATTTGGCATTTGTGAGGGCTGGGTATAGACGCGACCACGTTTAAAACGTGGCAAAACAACCATAATGGCCAGAAAAAATGAGATAAAAACAGTCAGGGCTAGCGCACTGATAGGGAAAAAATACCTATCGTCCATAAATTCTACCGAAAACATCTGAGATTGAATAACTGAAAAGAAAATCAAAGCAAAGCCTATGATTATGTTTGCCTTTTGATCAGCGATCATACTCCAGGTCACCTGGTGCTGTTGTGCCGTACGTAGCGTGTGAATGATGTCCTGCTGGCTACTTGGATCAATTTCGACAGGACTCTCGGTATCTCTTATTTTGTCCATTATCTTGCATTCCTATATTATCTCATCCTGTTGCATTTCAAATTAATCTCTCAATACATGATAAGATAGGTATTAATACTGCAAGTGAATGCAACAGGGGGTTAAGAGCTACTCAATAGTGTTGGTGCACCCTGTTAGTTTCAAACATATACTAAAACAGTTTTTTTACAGCGTATTTGACGAATATTACGAAATAGCCTTAATTATTTTCGTGAATATTTTTCTTTCAGCCTGACGCCACAAAAGAAGCTTTGAATTATATATCAAAAACCCTAAATAATATCCCTCACAACGCGATGAGCATTATTCATAGAAAAGAGGTACCAATTCATGACTGCCACCAATAACATAAATACACTCAGGGCCAGACACATCGCTATGGTCCTCTTCTTGTTGATCTTCTCAGCTGCAACTGCGTATGCTGGTGAGCCAAGATATGACTATCGCATCGATTTGAATACTCTCGAGAAGAATCGATTTGAGGTAGAACTATTCTGTGAAGATTTTAGCCAGGATACACTCGTCTACCATTTCCCGTGGATTATTCCAGGAACCTATGAAGAAGCCAATTACGGAAAATTTATTCATAAACTTACTGCATATGATCAAAACGATGAAATCATCAAGGTCAAAAAGCAGGGAAAAAATACATTTGTTATTACACCAGCTACCAACATCAAATCCATCAAGTACTGGGTCAGCGCTACCTGGGACAGCAAGAACCCCTGGACCATCTGGCCTATGGCTGGTACTGGTATTGTAAAAGATCGGGTATTTGCCATAAATGCAGGGGGCGTATTTGGTTATTTTTCCGGACAGGAAGAACGAGCAGTAGATATGCAATACGTTTATCCCCAGCACCTCTATGCCATGACCATCCTGGACCAGGTTTCTATATCAGCAGGAGAGGTGTCCATATCAGCCGCGGACTACCATGAACTCATTGATAGTCCTATCCGCTTTGGGCGACCTGATACGTCAACCTTTTCCATACACGGCATGGATGTAGTGGTTGGTTTTGCTCATGAAACTGATGATACAGAACGGGCCCCCCTCATTACAAAAACGCTTGATGCCTCTATGGCAGCCATTGGATCATATATTGACAGTCTCCCGGCTGAGGAGTACGCCTATCTCATTTATTACTCAAATGAATATGAGTTGGGCAAAATCCTGGATAATCAGAGATTTCTCATTCTTAAAGGAATCATCTATCTGATTCGCAATGGTCTTCCCGTAGGCGGTGCCCTGGAACACAATAAATCATCATTTTATTACCTGCCTGACCCGGGACCAGGATACACCGAAGCCATATCTGAGGTTATTGAAGATATAGCGATCCACGAGTTTATGCACATCATAACCCCCCTCAATCTCAGGACCCAGCACATCCACAACTGGGACTACACAGATCCAGTTCTATCTAAACATTTATGGCTATATGAAGGGGTTACAGAGTATATGTCCATGATTATTCAGGCAAATGGCGGCATACTCACACCCAAGGATTTCATTGTAAATCGTCTCCAGAGAAAAATTCGAAATGGAGAAAAGTTCCCCCTCGACAAAATGAGCTTTACTGAAATGTCCGCTGGGGTCCTGGAAAAACCATACAAGAAAAGCTATAATCAGGTTTATCAACGTGGTGCCGTACTGGGAATGTTACTGGATATAGAAATTATCCGCCTCACTGAAGGGAGGAAACGTCTCATCGATGTGATGTACGAACTCATAAACGACTATGGACCGACAAAACCCATGGAAGAAGACAGGGTTTTCGAACTGTTTACTGAGAAAGTGCATCCCGATCTCAGAGACTTTTTCACAAAATATATTGAGGGTCGTGAAGCCTTGCCCTACGCTGAGATACTTCAGCATGTTGGCGTCACCTATGAAAATGATACTACCCTGTCTTTGCCACGTCATCCCTTAAAGGACTATAAGGGTAAATACACAAATATCGCCATGGCGGGAAAACGGACCATTAAAAAAGTCAGTAGGAAAGACGAGATCGGCTTGCAAGCAGGTGATAAGGTAGATCGAAACTTTTACCTTGATACCTACTTTGACGATTTTGGTAATCCCTTGCCAGAAGGTATGAAGGTGACCTTTGATGTGGAAAGGGATTCAACAAATATCACTCTCTATGATGTAATAAGTTATAAGGAAGAAGAGGTTTCTCATCAATTAAGGATCATGAGGGAGATGACCTCTCAGCAGTCCAAATATTTTAATATCTGGCTGGGGTTTGAAGCGCCTACAGCTGCAGAATAGTTGGAGAGTACCTTCGGGCTGATTAAGATTCCATGGAAAACATAGCTTGTTTCCATTTGGAGGGGAGGGGCAATTATGATTAGAATAGGTTTGAAAATCGCATTGATGTGCATTTTGCTTCCACTTGCTGGAAGACAGCAGCTCATTGCTCAAGGGATTACCATTTTTTATGAGGGCAACAAATCAATTCGAAATTGCAGGGTAATAGGCGTGTCAGAACTGCAGGTTAGCATTGAGTATGCACCTTTTCTCCCCGGTGTTTATATCAATAGGAATTTGACTCTGGACTCTATCACCGGATTTCGTGAATTCAGCCGATCAAACAAATATTCTCCCTACCTCATGCTACTGGGAGGCTACATTGGAGTGAAGTATTTCATGAAGGAGACGGTTCCCCGATCAGAGAAAACTTTAAGTGAAAGATTTGCCACCTGGTTGGATGAACCTGTCAACTTTATGACCAGCGTGTGTGTTGGTGGGGCGGTTGGGTACATGACAGGTTATATCTTGCTCGGGGGAAATCGTGAACTGGTCCTTTTGGATAAATTATCAATCACAGAAAAGCAAACTGCTCTTACAGCTCACATTAAACCCTCAAGGCGTCTGGGGCATTCAGGGGAGTAGTGACAAGCAGAAAAATCACGCCCTTCCACGACCAAAAATCAATGCTATCGTTATGTATAAGCAATTTTTAAAGTATATTGCTGTGATTCATTCTTAATGATAACAATAAGTGTGGAATTATGGACGAGCATGTAGATAAATCAAATATTTCTGGAGATATTGACCCCTTATTTCTTTCACGTCTGGAAGATTTGGGAGGATCAAAATTAGCCACGGAACTCGTCGATATGTATTTAATTCGAGGATATCAGCTTCTGGAAGCCATCGCTGCTGGATTTGCAGCACAGGATTTCTCAGTAGTAAAAAATGCAGCCCATTCACTCATTTCAAGCGCAGGGAATCTGGGAGGAAAAAAAGTCTCTACCCTGGCAAAACTGATTGAAGCCGAAGCGATTGAGGAACAATTAGATCAACTGCCAGAACTTTTAGTCAATCTCAGAGCCGCACAAAAGGCCTTTCAGCAATATTTAAGAGGAGCCATCGAGAAGATATGAAAAGAATAGCTATCGTAGAGGATAATCCAGATAATCTCATGCTAGCTGAAGCCATTCTTGGGTCACTATACGAGATTGTGAGTTATGAGAATGGGATTGATGCTCTTGCAGGCTTGCCAGACGCCAATGTTGGTCTGGTTTTATTGGATATTTCTTTACCGCGCATGGATGGCGTCGCTGTGCTGGAATCAATGCGTCTGGATGACAAGTTAAAACATCTGCCCGTTATCGCCCTGACTGCCCATGCCATGGTCGGTGATCGAGAGAAGTATATGGAGAAGGGTTTTGATGAATATTTCACCAAACCCATTGTTGATTTCAATGCCCTCATCGAAATGGTTGAACGCATGATAGATACGGTCCACTAAAGGGAATCTACCTTCATGTTGATGCTGGCTGAACTTCTCTTTCTGCTCACTTCGCTGGTACTTCTTGTTTTTCTGGTCATCCTGGGTGAACTTTTCCGACTCCACGTTCAAAGGGGTTGGTATATCATCATAGCAGCCTTTTCCCTGCTGTTTATCGGTGCTTCGATCGAATACTTCGACAGTTTTGACCACAGCTCTCTGGCTGACACCCTGAATGCTCCCACCATTCAAATTGGCGTGAAATATTTTGCAGGATATGCCATGGGATTGTTGCTGCTACTGGTGGGGCTTCTTCTGTGGGCACCCACTGTTGTTGCATCTCGAGAAAGGTATCTCCTCAGAATTAAGAATAGCGAGCGCCGCTATCGTCTCCTTACGGAAAATGCAAGTGATATGCTCGCTGAGCATGAACTGGATGGGAGCTTCAGTTTTGTAACCCCGGCGTCAACGTCAATTGTAGGATATACGGCTGATGAGCTCGTCGGCCATTCAATCTATGACTATGTGGACCCGGAGCAGTTGGAGTTTATCCAGAATGAACATAGACGAATACTTGAGTCCAATGACCCCGTCCCAGTCACTTATCAATTTCGCCACAAGGCAGGACACTATATCTGGTTGGAATCTTCCACCAGAATCTACCAACCCTCTGAAGATGAAGAACCCAAGATTCTTTCCGTGAGTCGTGATGTCTCAGAGCGGGTTGAATTTGAAGCGGATCTTCAGAAACTAAATACTTCCCTTGATGAGCAACAACGTCGGGTTCGCCTACTGTATGAGCTCTCAGCCAGCACAAATCTCTCCATTGAAGAGCAATTGGAAGCCACTCTAACAGCCGGTCTTGAGAACCTCGGTATGGAACTGGGGATAATCAGTCGAATTCAAGAGGAAGAATACAAGGTATTGCATGTCTATCCGGAATCGGCTGGACTGTCACAGGGGCAAATTTTTGACCTGGGAGATACTTATTGCAGCATTGCTCTGATGGCCAAAGATATTGTTGCAATTGATGAAATGAAATCATCTGAATTCTCATCCCATCCATGCTACGCTGCCTTTAACCTTGAATCCTATATAGGGGTTCCCATCACCGTTAATGATGAAGCCTATGGAACGCTTAATTTTTCACGCTCTACACCCAGGGATATTCCATTTACTGAGTCTGATCATGATTTTGTGCGATTAATGGGGCAATGGGTGAGTCGAGTCATCGAGCAGGATAAAG
>JACKQG010005454.1_pt1 | contig 13984 bp, 15 predicted proteins | sample 8237621 | NCBI WGS metagenome assembly JACKQG01 (sample SAMN15677084, study PRJNA649215) | marine metagenome | biome: marine; feature: Black Sea; material: saline water; isolation source: suspended particulate matter (SPM) from the Black Sea western gyre | collected 2013-06-09/2013-06-10 | depth...
ATACGGCTCTCGTTCCCGTGTAGACCGACTTTTCACGGGTTTAGTGATAGCACACAGTTATTTTGGATTTGGGTAACGCTAATGAAGAAGTAATGAGGTATTTTTCAAAAGAACTTTCAAATGCTGTTTTTGCCCATCAGACGGAGAAGTTCACTAATAATGACTTGGGTAGTCATTATACTCAACTGTATTTTGAAGAAGCTCATAATCTTTTTGCCGCCGGTGATACAGATGAAGAAACAAGAATATACAGAAGGTTCGCCAAAGAAGGTGCTAAGTATCATATTGGTATGGTATATTCAACACAATCTCCTACAACGATAGAAAGTGATTTACTAGCACAAACGGAGAATTTCTTCGTAGCGCACCTTTCATCACGTGATGATGTCAATAGGTTAGCAAGAGTAAACGTGGCATATGAAGCTTTGAAAGAGGATATTCTACAAGCAAAGACCCCTGGTTATATAAGGATGTTAAGTCGTTCGCACCGTTTTGTTATTTCAATGCAAGCTCTGAGGTATTCACCAAATTAACGAGGAGACAAAAATGCCATATCAGAAAGGAAGTAGATTGCCGTTTGAACGCGCTAGCAAAACAGGGCACATTGAGGTAATTCAAAGTCCGTTGGTTAATAAGCTCTTTGAAAACTTTGAAAATCCAGAACATCCTCCACTGTCTACTGATGCAAAATGGCAGACACTACCGCCGAAAAATAGAGAGTTAGATATTATCTTTGCGGCAGATGGTTCAATTCAAACTATTGAAGAACCTCACCCTCCCTATAAAGCTATTGCGTTTGTAAAAACAGCGTTGCTCAAAGTTGACCAGGTAGCTATCGCGCGAGTAGATAAAAATAATCCTCATCCCTTTGCTTTGCGGGATTTGATGAAAAAATCAGCTATATTCCATGCTACTGCATTTCCACTTAGGCATGTTCACATATCAGATAAATCCGTTTATCACACCATTAGGGAGATAATTTATGAATCGGTTAAAGATGCGGGTTACAATAATGCTATAGATGGTGCGATGATGGAAACCTTGAAGTGGATTGCTTATGAAAAATGGAGTCCAAATCCGAAATCTCAGTTAGAAAAGTTTGATTGCCCATATTGTCGGGAGACCGTAGCTACTCTGTTGTTCGATCAAGAAGAGGGTAACTGCCCCAGTTGTGGCGGCAAGATCTTCATTACTGACTTATTTGGTTTGCATCTTTCAATGACAGAGGATCACGCACCAGGGCAAGTTGCGACTGATTATATGTCAGTTAGCGAAACAATTATGATATTTACTCCTATTCGGTACTTTTGGGAAAACAACAGGGAATATTTAAAACGTTGCTTAATGGTCAAAGATGGACCATTATCTTTGCGCGCTACTTTAGCCAAGCTATCCGCACCTATTCGGAGATTCTTTAATTATGCTAAGAGTATTGGTATTGAGGTAGCAATGATTGGGCAGGAAAAGAGCGGGTATTTTTTTGATCATTTACAGTTAATCGGTAGACAAGCGCCTAACAACTCGATTTTCATTCCAAACAATGACTATATTAGAAATGAGATTCAGCATTTGTCTACAGATAGCGTCTACGGGAGAGACACAAACTATGGGGCTAAAATCTTTCTCAAACTTAGTGAATACCACAAGATGGTACTCAACATACCTACTGGCAAGGTCGGAGAGTATGTAGAGAATCCAAACATAGCTTACCTAATTGGGTTTGAAAATATCATTTCAACTCTTCCCAAAATTCTTAGTAATCGCTATGAAGGTGCATTGTTGCCAATTGAACTTGCGAATGGGGTAGCATCATTATCAACTTATCCCTCTGCAAGAGTTCTTGAAATGTTAGCAGATTCACGCATCAAAACAGGTTGAAAAAACAATCCTCTCTCAAGCAACCAGATGTGCCTGCTTCTGTACCATGAAGAGTTGATATTCCCCAGGTAACCGATAGTGCTACATATCTCCAAGTTGAAATTTTGAGATTAGTCTACTGAAAGGTTACGTTCTAAACGGTTTATATATGGTAGAATTGTTCACCTTTCGGAGTATACACTTCTAACTTAAAATTTCAACCTGGATTTATATAGTTCACAAGAATCAACACTAGCAAGAGGCTAGACTATGCAGGTGATGTATAGTCTAGGGCTCTATGCCTGTTTTCATTGGATTCACAACTCAAAACTAGCACCAAAGGTTATATAATCTCCGGCAACTGTATAGAGGGAGTCGGCATCACTGCGACATTCGCTTTGTTGTAAAGCTTCAATTGGCTAATTATCTCCTCCCAATTGTCAAACAGCGCACCGTCGGAATACCGATTATAAAACTCACCCTTGGGGAAATTGCTGGATAGAAGAACGAAGGTATCCTTTGATTTAATCTCGGCTTTCTCTGGAATATTCGTCGGTTCAGGTTCATTGGCTTTCATCCGCAAATACCTCTTATAATCCATCCGATGTCCCATCCCGTGATAGGAAATCCCGTCGGAAGCGGTGTCGATGACGACTTTCAGGGCATTTTTAAAAACTCCAGATGGCCACATCGATTTTCCCATCTGCACCGGGTCATAATCTTGTGGATAACAATTGATGACCACTATATCTGTTGTCTCTACTTCATCCTTAGGAATGACTGTCTTGTATACTTTTTGGGCAAACCTTCCGCCCGCGCGATGAGATTCGACCACATCACCAGCAAACAATCCTCCTATCTCCCGTTTGCTGGTGAAGACAATATTCACCATAAAATCCAAGCCAATATGGCGGGCAACTTCCTCGGCGTTATCCCGCATATCCTTCTCATCGCCTTGTCGTTCGAAATTACCGCGCCCTCGCCCTTTGTAAAGTCCGTGATTGTATGCGATAGTCGTGTAACTGGCAATTCCTGGGACAATCAATTTTCCACCTCCGCCAATTCCGCCTCCACCATGCGGGACCATCCCAGCAACGCCTATCTTTAATTCGGAATGCGCTACAACATCGTTGATATAAACTGGCGTTCCATCCTCTAAATTGCCCATTCCCACGAGATTTCCGCTGTATACGTCGTGATTATGTACTTCATATTTTGCCGCAACATCTGGTCCGACCTTTTTTCCCATCTCTTCCTTGGTCAGTGGCCGATGCGAACCTCCGCCTATCACAAATCTTATCTCCTCATCTTTGATTCCACCATCTTTTAATTTGGGGAGAATATGAGGGATTACCTGATGCGCCGGTGTTGGTCGGCTCAAATCATCAACAATGATAACAGCGCTTTGCTTACCGCGTGCTAATTCTTCAACCTGCTTAACGCCGATAGGTTCGGATAAAGCATGTTCTATTTCCGATTCACTCAGTGCTTTAGCATCTTTAGATTTATATACCGAAACATTCCAATGGTCTGGAAAATTTAACGTCAAGTCATTATCGCCACACCACATACCAGTACGAATATTAACCAAAGCCATGTTATTATCCTCCAGTACAATTATTTGACAAATAAATTCTATCTACTATATCACCAAAATTTTCTTTGTCAACAAAAAAAATCTTGTGTTCATTTTCTTTCTATGATAAAATAAAGGCATTAACTATTTATTATTTGGGTTTCGCAAGGGAAGTAAAACGTATTACGTGTTTCGTATTGCTTGTTTTTTTCAATCAACAATACACGCAACACGTCTTTTGCCTTCACGTTTCACTAATGAGGAAGAAAATAAAAAATGAGAAATCTAGTTTCAACAACCATTTTCACAATAATTACTTTACTTTTAGTTAGCTGCGTTACACCACAAAACTGGCAGAAAGCTTTGATGGAAGATTCTGATGAAATTGATGCCCGTTTGGTGAATTATGCCTTGCCGGAGAATGGAACGGCAGTTTTGGCATCCGAAGATAACCCGAATCATTCTGTTTCAACATTAAACAATGGAATTACTTCTTCTGAAGATTGGAATAACGGTGAAGGATGGGAAGTTAATTTTGATGGTCCTTATAATTTGGGAAGTTATTACGGATATGGGCATAATGCTTGGGCTGCATCAATGGCTTTGGAAATGCGTGAAAGAGAAAGGATGCTGCAAGGTGAGAGAAGGACGCGTACCGAAATAAATCCAGAAGAGTTCGAAGAAGAGGACGATAATTGGCGTGGGTTGCGCGGGCAGTCCTCTTTCGGTGGAAGTTCCCAATCGGCTATGGGTTGGGTGGTATTTGAATTTTCTGAAGAAAATCTGGTCAACCGGGTTGTAATTTATACCATAGATTCTGAGAAATTTCCCGCGCATAAATACGGTGTGAACTATCTTCGGCTGCAGTATTGGCATCCCCAAGCAAAGGGCTGGCAAAATGTCGAACGGTTCGGCAAAGGCAAAGGACAACAATTTGATAGCATTCGCGATATAAAAACCGGTAAGATTACATTCCGTTTTAAACCTATCAGGACATCAAAACTTAGATTGGTTATATTGTGGACGAACGATAGTGAACGGTATAAATTGGGTTACTTTCAATATGCACGCGGGACTATTCGTCTGGTCGAAGTAAAAATTTATGGAACCGAAAGTAAGGATAGAACCGATGAACTTGCTTCCGCTGATGAACTGGAACTGTCTCAATTGCTGGAAGAAACAAAATCCGATGAATCTGATGAGCGCGTTTCACCTTTGGAATATATCCCTTCTACTGATGTTCGAACGAATACGGTTGAAGCAACCATACGAAGTTATGAACGTGCATATCAAAATAAGGACTTGGTTAGTTTGATGTCAACTATTTCTCCAGATTATTTTCGAGACGGCGAAACTTATCAACAACTTGAATCCAAAATGCAAAATCTCTTTCATAGCGGCGAAAACATCGATTTTACACTACAAGGATTGGAGGTTGAGCAAACATCTCAAGATGCGAGAGTAGAAGCGAACTATTCTCTCAAACTTGAGAGTAGTGGGGTTCAGGCTAATTCCTATTCTGGAAAGTTATTTTTTAAATTGTCAAATACCGATGATATGTGGAAGATTACTCAAATCAGTACGAAAAAGTGATAATAAAGTCCGCGGTATCTATATGGGAAGCGATAATGAGCAATCGAGCTCTGCTCTTCACCTGATTGTAACAATGGAAAAGTTGATATGAAACGAACATTTTCATTTAAAAAAAGGTTTTTATGCTCTTTGTTATCTCGTATTCATTTCCTATTTTGTGTGATTGTAATTGGCATATTTTGTTTTTTACCGATAGGTTGTCACTATCTAGGCCGCGGTCAGATTGGGAAACCGATTTCGGGGAGTGACCAGGCAATTCTCAAGAACATTATATCTGAGCTCAGAACCAGGTATGATCTGGTTGAAACTCTGAAAACGCAGATGAATGTGACGATTGAAACAGAAAACGACCAACAGGAAGTTAGGGAGTATTTGTGGTATAAGCGACCAGATAAGTTAAAAATATATGCCCTTGGCGCACTTAATGAGCCGAAAGTCGTCGTGTTAGCTGTGGAAGAATCTTTCACAATGTTTTTAATACAGGAAAAGAAAGCTATCAAAGCTCAATTGACTGATGAAGTCCTGAGGAAAATATTTAATTTGGATATGCGCGTTTCAGATGTCCGCAACGCAATATTTGCCAATCCGTTTTTAGATGGCAATAAAAAGGATATTCAGATTACCCACTCTGAAGATAAATATTTAATTCAACGCCTCTCATTGCACGAAAACCACACAGAGGAGATAACAGTAACTTTAATCAAAAATGCTAATTTTGCTGTGACGAATTGGAAGATTCTGGATTCCGAAGGAAATATTGTCCAGGATACTGAGTTCGACGATTATCGTGAAATTGGAGGCATTCTCAGACCGCTGAAAGTAGCGATTCACCGTCCAGTCGAGGAAACGGCAATTTCTTTTAATTCTGTTCAACCTGAGATAAACTCGGAATTCAAGGATGATGTATTTTACTTAGAATTTCCTCAAGGCACTGAGATTCAAACTTTAGAATAATAGCATGAAAGGTAAACATTATGGAAGAGTTACGGATACAAGCGCATGCGAAGATAAATCTTTTTCTAGATGTACTTCACAAACGTCCTGATAGTTATCATGAAATTGAAACGGTTTTTCAGTCTATAGGTTTGTCAGATGAGATAATACTCAGGAAGCTTCCAAGAGATATCAAAATAAACTGTGAACATCCTCAAGTTCCATTAGATGAATCCAATCTAGCGTATAGAGCTGCTAAACTTCTGTTTGAAACATCAGGACTCTCAGAAGGAGTAGAAATTACAATAAAGAAGAAAATTCCCGTAGCGGCTGGGCTTGGTGGTGGCAGCACGGATGCCGCAGGTACTTTATTTGGATTAAATCGACTTTTTGAATTGGGATATGAACGTGAACAGTTGATGCAATTTGGAGCCAAACTTGGCGCAGATGTTCCCTTTTGTATTCTGGGTGGAACAGCACTGGGACGCGGCATTGGAGAAATTCTGACACCTTTGCCGCCATTTGGAAATGTTTGGATGGTTCTGGTGAACCCTGGATTTATGGTTTCAACAGCATGGGTGTATCAAAATCTGCATTTGCATACGTTCAACTTTGATTCTAAAAACCCAAAAAGTCAAAATTTAGGGTTGACTAAATCTCCAAAAAATGTTAATATTTTAATCCAGCAACTCCGAACGCGTAATTTGCAAAAAAACTGCGATGGTTTGTTTAATGCGCTTGAAAAAGTAGTGGTGAATCAATATCCCGTAATTTGGGATTTGAAAAATCGGTTGAAAGATTCTGGAGCATTAGGTGTTCTCATGAGTGGAAGTGGTCCAACGCTTTTTGCTTTGATGGCTGATGAATTTCACGCGAAGTCTGCGGCGGAAAAATTATCGCACGGGACAAACTTTTGTATCACCACTACAACAAGTCCTGTTGGGGTTGTCATCATTTGATGGGCGGTGGCCAAGCGGTAAGGCACGGGCCTTTGGAGCCCGCATTCGTAGGTTCGAATCCTACCCGCCCAGCTTTTTAAAGACTTTGTTTTGGTGGTATAATTGAGGAAAAGAAAAAAGGAATTTGGAGAGGAAAATGCAACAATTAAGATTGGATGCTCAGTTTCGCGAATTTACAGGCAAGGGCGCAGCACGAGTGATTCGTAGAAATGGAATGGTGCCTGGAATATTATATGGTTTACAAAAGGATAATACACTACTTCAAATTGACGAAAGAAACTTACGTAGGATTATAAGCGCTGAAGGTTTTGAAAGCACTCTCATTAATTTAGAAATTGGAGATACGGGTTCTGAAGTTGCTATAATCAAAGAAATTCAACGCGATCCAGTTAGCCGAGAGATATTTCACGCTGACTTTATGCGTATTTCATTGGAACAAGAAATCACGGTAAATGTTCCTGTTATATTACTTGGTAGTCCTTTAGGAGTAAGAGTATCCAATGGAGTACAAGAATTTGCACATCGAGAATTGGGAATCAGATGTTTACCAACTGTTATCCCTGAACATATTGAATTAGATGTTACTGACCTGCTCATTGGTGACCTTATAAGAGTTTCAGATATTAAGCCAGAAGGAATTGAAGTATTAGATGACCCGGAGACAATTATTATAACGATTAGACCACCTAGAGTCGTAGCCGTTGAGGAACCTGTTGCGGAAGAGGTAGCCGAAGAACCTGAAGTTATCACACGTCGGCGCGACGAAGAGACAGAAGAAGTTGAATAGTGGCCAGCTAACTTTGTTGTTGTTAAGTGAGCATCTCACACTAATTTTTGTAATTCTTATGATATATCACGCGAATACGAAAATTGGGACGCATTGGTTATGTCAATGAAGTTTATAAATTTTAGATTTTACAAATCGTTTTGTATAATAATTTTATTCGCGATGATATTGCTAAACGCCAATGCGCTCCCAGAAGGATTTATTCGCGTCATTGATAACAACGGAACAGAAATTCTAACTGTTCAATCGATTACTTTGGAAGATAATCAATATTTACTTATTCATGACCTTCTTAAGATTTTCAAAAAGTTTGATGAAAAAGTCAGAATCTTTGATGCGAAACAGCGATACATTCCACTTACTCAAAAGCTAACTTTAGAGTTTAAAAATAATAAAAAGATTTCGCTTGTTGTAAATCAAACTGCGGTTACGATTGAGAGTTATGAAGTCGATACGAAACCCTTTGCTTCGGTAGAATCTTATACTTTATCCAAACCACCTGTATTGATATCTGATAAACCGGCGCTTCCCATAGAATTTTTGTCCCAACTTCTTGCAAAAGTTTTAGAACTAGATATTGAGTTTGATAAAAATGTTCAAACATTATGGATTAGGTTAAGTACCAACGATACGGATTTTGAAGAAATAATTCAACCATTAAAAAAACAGAGGAACCAATTTTTAGTAATCATTGATGCAGGTCACGGCGGGAATGATGTTGGCGCTGAAAGTCTAACCGGTTTACTTGAAAAAAATCTTACTTTAGAAATTGCTCAAAAAACCAGGCAACTCTGCATAGAAAATGGAATTATTGTATCTCTCACACGCGAATCAGACCAATTTTTAGCTTTACAACAGCGTGCTAGTATTGCTAATATAAATCACGGTGATTTGTTTATCAGTATTCATTTGAATGCTTCTTTTTCCAGCAATCAGAGTGGATTTGCCATTTACGTCAATAATCCTGCCGGAATATTAAATCCTATCGACCAAAAAGCAAAGTCCGAAACATCCCGAAGGGATTCCGAGGATAGTCCCGGCAAAGTCAGGCGTATTCCTTCGGAAGATGTGAACGAAGGGAATACTCTCACCACTACTTCATCTCAAAGTAGCCAACTTGTTAAAAAAATCTCTCAATCAGATTTTATCAAGCAAAGCAGAAAACTGGCTGAAACTCTTTTTTTCGAATTGAAATCCGTTGGTTTAGTGGGTAGACCGTCGATCGAGGTTCCCCTTGCTACTTTGAACAGTGTATATATGCCAGCGGTACTGCTCGAAGTTGGTTATCTTTCGAATGCATCAGATAATGCCAAACTTTCCGACCCGAAATTCATAGAAACGATAGCTCAAGTACTATTCCGAACAGCGCAAAAATTTAATAATCGTACCAACCATCATACTGTTGAGTAGTCATAACTGTTCTATCGCTAAATATTTGAGAATCCATGCCATGATTGGATTTGTTAAATCTTTAATTTAAGACATGGCGTGTTGCCCCGATTCTCGGGATTTTCAACGTATTGCGTAAAACTAAGATAGAACACGCAACATGAAATAGATGGGGTTGTGGTTGAATATGCTCAGATTTCGCACAGCTATGCTATATATTCATATTTCCTATGTTTTTAACAACTCGATTATATAAAATCATTTTTATATCGGTAATTGCACTCATCGTATTATTTGCCACAACTTTTATTTCTCTATCGATTTTAAGGTCTAAGCAAAAACCTAATCCAACAGATTCAGCAGACTTAACAGCGAAAATTATTTCAAGAACCAGCGCTCCAAAATTAAAAAAAATTCGACTATACTTTGTGAGGCAAGAAACATCTGAGCTAGTTGCTGAAGAGAGAGAGATTGAATTATCCAACGATTATATAGAGAGCCTAAAGCGTGTTCTTAACAAATTAATCGAAGGTTCAGCGACAAGTATGTTGAATCCGATTCCCAAAGGCACAAAACTTAGGGAAGTTTTTTTTGAACCAAAACGCGGATACGTTTATGTTGATTTCTCTGAAAATCTATCAAAATCCCATATTGGTGGAGTTACTGGAGAACATTTGACTATTCAATCAATTATTAAAACTCTACAAGCTAACTTTCCTGAAATTCAGAAAGTGCAAATCTTGATAGTGGGCAAAGACGTTGATACCATCGCGGGACATATAGATATCTCGCAACCGTTATCTATTGAATAATCTTTAACTTATGAATTCAACTCATCATCCTAAGCTAATTGTGGGATTAGGCAATCCAGGACGTCAATATCAATTCACAAGACATAATGTCGGATTTGAAGTGATAGACAAGCTTATTATCAGATTGAACATCAAAAGATTAACAGAGAAGCATCATGCGCTTGTCGCATTCGGAAAGTTAAGTGATTTTGATATCATTCTTGCTAAACCGTTGACCTTTGTTAATGGCAGTGGTCAATCTGTTGCTCCGATAGTTTCTGAATTTGACATTCCTTTAACTGAACTGTGCATCGTTTATGATGACCTAAATCTTGATTTAGGTGTACTAAGAATCCGCAGAGCAGGTAGCGATGGCGGGCATAAAGGACTGAAATCAATAATTTATCATCTTAGCAGTCAGGATTTTCCACGCCTGCGTATTGGGATTGGGAAGCCGGCTGATGATGGAATCAGCCATGTCCTTGGTAGATTCACGCAAGAAGAACGAAATGTGATTGATGAATCTATTGAAAAAGCGGCGGATGCTTTAGAAATTTTAATCACAGATGGAATTGAAGCTGCGATGAATAAATTTAACGTTCGGTTTAATTCGCCCTCAATGTGATCGGTTTGAGTAATTGTCATGCATCAGCTCGAAATAGGCGATATTTTAGTTTTACGTAAGCAACACCCATGTGGAAGTAAAAAATGGGAAGTTTGGAAGATTGGCATGGATATTGGTATCCGATGCCTTGGTTGTGATAGAAAGGTACGAATCCTCCGAACGAAACTTGAAAAACAGATAAAAGTCAACTACCCCACTGATTTCACTCGCAAGACTCGTGAGAATCAGATGGGGGCTTGTGAGGGTACTTGCAAGCCCGGTTGATTAGCCTAAGCACTTTGGGTGCTACGTTTACCGAGAAGGATATAGGCACTTCGACATACTCCACAAGTGTCGGACACTGCGACCCGATTCTAAACACGGCTTAGGGTAGGCCGAGTGGGTTGGGAAAAGAACCTCGGCAAACATTGGCGAGGTGGACCAACAGGGGTTTTCCCCTGCAATTACCTTTTACGAGGTTTTTTCAATGGAATATCGAGTTTACGTCATTTCAAAATCTGGAAAGCCGCTAATGCCTACGACGCATTTTGCAAAGGTGCGGCGGCGGCTCAAAGAAAATCGTGCGAAGGTCGTCAAGCGCGAACCATTCACAATTCAATTGCTCTACGAGACAACAGAGTACACACAACCCATAACTTTGGGTATTGATGCAGGTTACCAGAAAATAGGCTTCTCTGCTGTCAGCGAAAAAGAAGAGATTATCGCGGGTGAAGTCGAAATGCTCAAAGGGCAAACCGAGCGTAACGAAGAACGCCGCATGTATCGGAGACAGCGACGTCATCGGGAACGTTATCGTAAGCCCCGTTTCGAGAACCGCAAAAAGGATAAGGGGTGGTTAGCCCCGTCCATACAGCACAAGCTCGACACCCATCTGCGGTTGGTAGACTTCCTCAAAATGATACTTCCAATTTCTTTCGTCCGAATCGAAGTTGCGGATTTTGACATCCAGCGTATTCAGAATCCCGATATTCAGGGTACAGAGTACCAAGAGGGAAATCAAAAGGGGTTTAGTAATCTCCGAGAATATATTTTCTATCGAGATGGATACAAATGCCAGAACACCGATTGCAAGAATAGGAATACAAGTCCAATTCTGGTTGTCCACCATATCGACTTCAATCGCACGAATAACCACCATTCCAACTTGATTACGTTATGCAATCGTTGCCATATCCCAGCGAATCACAAGGGATTTCTGAAGGATTGGAAGCCCAAACTCAAGCCATTGAAGGCTGAAACGTTCATGTCAACGGTTAGGTGGCGAATGGTCAATCAACTTCAATGCCAGCATACCTATGGTTATCAAACGAAGCAAAAACGTTTTGAGCATGGTCTCGAAAAGAGCCATGCGAATGATGCGTTTGTGATAGCTGGTGGCGGTAAGCCGAAGGCGTCCGTTGCTTTTTGCGCTAAGACGAAGTCGTGCGTTGCTTCTTGCAGAGATGGACCTCGTTGTGTTCAGTATGAAGTTAAGCAAGTGCGCAGAAACAATCGCTCGTTGGAAAAATTCTACGACGCCACATATATTGATACCAGAGACGGGAAGCAGAAAAAAGGTGTAGAGCTGTTCTGTGGTCGGACGACCCGCAACAAGAACAAGAACGGCGAAAATCTACGGAAATATCGATTGAACAAAGTCTCAAAAGGCAGAAGGTCTATTCGTAGAAAAAGGCATTCGTTCCAACCAAATGACTTGGTACGCTATGAACAACAGTTATACCATGTCGCAGGATTGCAGAATTTGGGAACTTATGTTCGACTCAGAGAACTGAAAAAGGCGGTTAGCGTTAAGAAAATTCAGCTCGTGAAATATGCAAAAGGACTGTGCTGGGAAAAAGCCGCATTCATCCCCGACTGATTTTTATTCGCAAGACTCATAGAAATCAGTCGGGGTATTCTGCGGCGTTTAGATAAATCAAACTAAGAAAAAAGGGAATTTTGAAACTTAACCCCTGCTCTAAGAACAGAGTCAATAGTCCATAGGGAGGTAGTAAATTGAGAAAACTTTACGAAACAATCTTTATTATTAATCCTGACAGTGATAATGCTGCTTTTGAGCAAACAATTGATGCTGTAAGGAACCTTATAGAATCCAACGGTTATGAGGTAAAAAAAGTAGACCCGTGGGGTAGAAAGAGGTTAGCTTATGAAGTCAAGGGACATCAAGAGGGTTACTACGTTCTGATGGTTTTTGAATCTGAGCCTGACTTCGTCGAGCAACTTCAACGCCACTATCGAATTACTGAATCCATTATCAAATATATGGTGGTGAAATTCGAAGGTGACCTCACATACCCATTGCCGCCTGTGGTAGAACTAGATGAAGAAACAGTGAAAGAAGAAAGTGAATTGGAACAGGAAGAAGGCGAAGGTGAATAGGAATAGTTCGTATCAGAAAAATTCGGTGAGGCTACAGAATAACAATTTGGGATTATTCCATTTAACCAAATTAAAATAGAGGAGAATTGAAAATGGCAAATTTTAACAAAGTTATCCTTCTGGGTAACTTAACGCGTGACCCCGAGGTTAAATATACAACCAGTGGGACAGCAAGAGCTAATTTTGGGATGGCTACGAATTGGGTTTATACTGACCGACAATCGGGTGAAAAGAAACAGGAAACCTGTTTTGTAAACATTACAGCATTTGGAAGAACTGCTGAGATATGTGGGGAATATTTGCAAAAAGGCAACCTACTGTTTCTGGAAGGCAGATTGAGTTATTACGCTTATGAAACTGAAACAGGTGAGAAACGATCTAGTTTAAGTGTAGTTGCTGAAAATATTCAATTGATGCCCCGAGGAGTTGGGCAAGCGCCTGCTGAAGGGCAACCATCCAGGACCCCAAGTAGTACTCCAGCTAGTGCTCCAGTCTCCACTATCGCTGAAGAGGAAGGAGTACCTACGGAAACGGAAACGGAAACGGAAGATGATATTCCTTTCTAACAACGAACAAAGGGTACAGGACATAGAGCTCTTGGCTCTATGTTCTATGCCCTAACCTGTGTCTTGATTTTACACTTCCACGTAAAATCAAGACGAAAAACGGTAGTGAGCAGTTCCGATAAAATGGGGATATCGTTACTACAAATGAGTAAAAAATTAAAATAACTTAGGGGAGGAGAACACAATAGTGAGACAACCATACACAAGAAGAACGCGTAGAAAGACATGCCGACTTTGCGTAGGAAAAGTCAAATTTATAGATTACAAAAATATCAATATGCTCAGAGGTTTTACGAGCGACCGAGGGAAGATTATAGCACGGCGGGTGTCAGGAAATTGTGCGAAGCATCAACGCCAAGTGACTGCTGCTATTAAACGTGTACGCAATATTGCGTTGTTGCCCTTTACAAAAAGATGAAATTGAGGATAATTACAACATATTGTGGGCTTAAGTGTACTGCCAACAGACATTTGAGAAAATCCGATGAGCGCTGCCTTCTTTTAGAGGTAAGAGGGCAAAATGGTAAAA
>JACKQG010005455.1_pt1 | contig 13982 bp, 11 predicted proteins | sample 8237621 | NCBI WGS metagenome assembly JACKQG01 (sample SAMN15677084, study PRJNA649215) | marine metagenome | biome: marine; feature: Black Sea; material: saline water; isolation source: suspended particulate matter (SPM) from the Black Sea western gyre | collected 2013-06-09/2013-06-10 | depth...
TGGTCCAGCAGGGCAGGAACCGTTCCTGCTCCGCCGGCACTGCCGCCGGCGTGCAAGTCACAAACGCATAAAAAAATCCTGATACAAGCGTCGCGGAAATGACTGTTATCTGGTAAGATTAGTCTAAGCGTAGACTGACAGAGTCGATCGGTTCGCACGTCAAGCAATCAAGGGTATCCAGCAATGGCAGATAAGACAGACCGTCGGTGTTTCCTGGCTAGGGGTGTTTTGGGAGCGGCTGGAATCGGAGCGGCGTACAGCAGCATCGAGGAAAAAGTCCTGGCGGCCGCAATCGAGGACGGGAGCGCTCAGACGACTCAGACCGAAAAGCCAAAGACCGACATTCCACCCGGAAGCCTGCCGTGCGGTAAGATCTGCGACGTGTCCCTCAGCCGGCTCTTCATCGGCGGCAACTTGATTGGCGGATGGGCCCATAGTCGCGACCTGATGTACGCCTCGAAGCTGTTCACCTCCTACAACACCGAAGCAAAAGTCATCGAGACGCTGGAACTGTGCCAGGTGTGCGGCATCAATACGATCCAGATCGACCCCAGGTGCTGGGACGTGGTGCTGAAATACAACGAGAATCACGACACAAAGATCCAGACCATGGTCTGTATCCCGTTGATCCAAGACAAGGCCAAAATGGCCGAGGAGGTCAAACGCCAAGTGGACATGGGCGCCACGCTGCTGTATTCGCACGGGGGCACGACCGACTCGCACATGATGCGAGGCGGCACGACCGACGCGATCGGGCAGATGGTCGACTTGATCAAAGCCGAAGGGGTACCGGCCGGAGTCGGCGGTCACTCGCTGAACATGCCCATGGCTTGCGAGAAAGACAAAGTCGATCCCGATTTCTACGTCAAAACCTTCCACGCCGACCGCTACTGGTCGGCCACGCCCGAGGAAAAGCGCAAAGATTATGATTGGATGAGGCGCGGAGATCCGTCCGATCACGACGCACCGTATGACAACATGTGGTGCAACAATCCCGAGGAGACGGCGGCCTTCATGGAAACGGTCGAAAAGCCATGGGTGGCGTTCAAGGTGATGGCGGCCGGTGCCATCACACCGCGACTCGCATTTCCTCACGCCTATCGTCACGGGGCTGATTTCGTCATCGCCGGAATGTTCGACTTCCAGGTCGAGACCGACGTCAAGATCGCCGTCGATGCCTTGCCAAAGCTCAGCAACCGCAAACGGCCCTGGCGAGCCTGAGGATCGCGGGGGAAATAATTTCGGTGTTTGGCCGGTAGGTACGTTCGCCGCTGATGTTCAGTATTGGCGGATTCTCCCGTTGGAATCGCCTGCAACTACGCATCGAGGATTCGGCGGCGAGACAATTCTGCTCGGACTTGGGCCGAGGATTCTACCAGTATCGCATCCAAACCGAACTCTCGGGCCGCGTCGACATTCACCGTTCGGTCGTCGATCAGGAGGCAGTCACCCACGTCGACTTGCAGCGTTTCGGCTGCGGCCTGATATGCCTCTTGCGCGGGCTTTCGCAGACCGGTCAGACACGACACGAACGACCATTGGAGGTATCGGGATAGCCGCAGCTTCTCCTCGATGATGCGATACCAGACCGAGTAGTTCGAAAAGGCGTGCATTTCGTAGCCAGCATCCTGCAGATCCGCCAGCAACTGCTCCGCGCCGTCTACCCAGCCATACGCGTCTTTCAAGCAAGCGTCGAGAGCGTCACCGTCGACGGGTCGGCCATCATCAAAAAACCGAGCGAGGTACTCGGCTTGGCTGATATGGCCTTCCTCGAATTCAATCCAAGAGGTCTGATGTATGGCTTTTCGCAGCTCCTTGCGGCTCATTCCAAAGAAAGCCGGCATGGCGCGATAGTAAGGATCGGTGACCAACGTATCCATCACGTCAAACAGAACCACCGGCCGACGAGCCATACACCTACTCCGACTTGGCCACGAATTGCAGTTGGACGATTCGGTCGGCCACCTCGACCACGACTTTGCGGGCCTTGGGGTCTGCCGAGAAGTTATAGTTGGCCCAATAAGAGTTCTTTGCCGCACTCTCGTGGAGGATCTTGCCGTCACGACAGTCGATGCACTTCAGCAGAAGTTGAGGTGGCTCGCTTCGCGTCGAATTGTTCTTCAGTTTGACCCGCTTCTGATAGCGGTTGCATCCAATCAGTATCGGAACGCCGGACGGTTGATCTACGCGCAACTGTTGGTTGGCAATTGGCGTGGACCAGAGTAGTTTGCCGCTCGCGGCATCCAGACCGAACAGCTTGCCATTGACCATCTTCCCCCCGCCAAAGCCTCGCATGGCGATCATCCGTCCCAGGTTATCGTCGTCCGGCACGTTAGTGGCGAGGACAACGACGTCGTCGAATTGGAGAAAGGTCACGTCATCGAGCTTCTTCAGCGGATCGACTTTTCCGGACAGTCTTTCGGTCCCGTCGGCTACATCCAGCAAGGTGACGGTGCCTGTCGGGTCGACGATTCCCACGGCGGAATTGCCCGCCATGGCCAGTAGCGTGTCGGCACCAAGTTCGCGTTGCCAGACGTACTGCTGATTCCACGGATCGAATAGGCCGCAGCGCGGTGGCTTGGCGTCTGCTTCCCATCGGAGCAGCGATCCGCCTAGTACCGTCAAACGCTCGGACTTCGGCAACGCCGGGCGCCGTTCCAGCAACTTGCCGTCGGTCGCGCGGAACACGGATGCCTGCTCGTCGTTCGGCGGCGAGGCGAAGATGCGTTCCCGGTCGCCGATCAAGTCGCAACCCGCCGGTAGATCGTCGCGGGACCAAAGCAACTTGGCGGTCAGCGGGTCGACGGCAATCAGTTCTCGTCCGCGCTGGAAGCAGACGTATTCGCTTGTGGCCGCGATGCCGCGCGAATGCGAACCCGGCTGATTTGGCCGTCCTCCCAGCATGCGATTTCTGGCTGCGGCGATCATCATCATGTGCATCGAGCTGCTGGAGATTGCCGCACCCGTTTCTTTCGACCATAGCAGCTTCGGCTCGTCCGCCAGGCAGTCGATCGTCGCGACCATGTCTCCGCGATACAACACCAACAGATGCCCAACACTTACGCCGTGGATGAACGCGTAGCCCGAGTTCATGTGGACTCCGCTTTTCGTCTTGGCCTCCGGCAACACGATCTGGAAGCGATTTCGCCCCCAGCGATCCAGACCGGTCAGCGTCCTTGACCTGGCTTCATAGGTCGCCGACAGTTCGAACGCCCTTCGACCCTCGGCACTGTCCACATATACCGGCATTCGTTGACCGGTGCGCAATGAATCGGTGGAACTGCGCGTCGGAACTGCCTTCTCACTGACTTCGATCGCTGAATTCGCCCACGGTGATTCGTAGCGTACAGTTTCATCCTGTCCGCTCGCCGCACCTTCGTCGCCGGCGACAGACCGTTCATTCGTGGCCTTCCAATAGGCAGCTTCCAATGGCCGGTTTGCGGCGGCCAGGAGTGCACCAATCTGGCCGATGGCCTCGCCGCCCTCGGCAGATGTGCTGTGTTCCAGCGCCTTCCGCAGCAGCACATCCGCCTCGATCCATCGCTCGTCGGTCGCACCGAGTTTGGCCAGTCGAAGGCTGTTGGCAGCCGTCTCAGGCTGACTTCCGTACTGATTCAGTTGCTCGATAGTGGCCGCGCCCGCCAGCATGGCCTGGATGCGGCTGCCCAATTCGTCCGCTCCCGCAGCGTCCGTTTTCGCTCGCAATGCTTCCAATCCGATCGCCATTCGACGCCCTAGTCGGACGGTTCGTGATGCGCTGACGGCCTGGACTTGATCCAGCGACTTGGGCTTTTCAATCAAGCCGCTGTATATCTTCAAAGCCAGCAGGGGCCGACCGTTTTCGGCCAACGATTCCGCCAGAGCCAACCAATTGTTCGTCCTGTCCGGAACGGTCCGCATCAGATCGTCAAGGAAGTCGACACGATCGACGAAACGTTCCGGGGCCTGCCGGAGCCCCTGCACCAGTGACTCCAGCAGGAGCGCATCCGATTCTTTCTGTCCGCCTGATCTTCGCGCCTCGATCAGTAGGTCGATCGCGCGACCGACGTCGCCGGTGGCCAGCGCCAGTCGTGCTTGGTCTCTGGCTAGGGTCGAGTCTTCGGCGCCATTGACCTGCGCCGCGTCCAACTCGGCCCGGCGCTCGGACAACAGGGCGAACCGGTCCGTGCCGTGCAAACCGACGGAAACGACCATTTCGCCGGTCGGAACAAGATTGCCCAGCCGAATCGGTTTCAGCGGCCTGATCCGGCCGACCAATCGGCCCGTTTCGGCATCGAAGGACGCAACTTCGCCCGACGTCAGCGGCACATAATACCGGCCTTGGCTCAGGTAGCCTCGGCCCACCGGTACGGTTCCCGCAGGAAACGGCGCCACTTCCTTGGACCAAGCCGTCTCGCCATCGGCCAAGCGAATGCCTCGTAGCCCCGAACGACCAACAACCACGATCGTATCCCCGGACAGGCCGCCGACAAACAACCCGTCCCGACGCCATGATTTCCACACGCGCTGTCCCGTCTGCAGTTCGACGCAGTGCAATTCGTCCGAAGCATAAGGCGTCAGCAAGACACGGTCCCGCACGATCGTCGCCGCCGACGCTGCCCAACGGTCGGTTGCATCGTCCTGTGGCTGGATGCCCATGGCCCGCAGTTGAAGCTGTATGTTGAATCCGCCCTTTACCGGCGCGGGCTCGGGGCCGGCGTCGTACGTCCACAAGGTTGTGCCGTCGACCACGTCGACCGCCGCGAACGCACCGCCGGTAGTGCTGCAAACCAGCACTCCGTCCGCGAATACGGGAGGCGAGTTGCGCACCGGTGGCGGCGTTTGGACGACCGAGCTGCTGACTCCGATGTTTTTCTGCCGCGTGCCTTCGCGTATCTGAAGAATCCACTGACGCACAATTCCGCCGTCGGCGGCATCAATCATCAATAGCCGAGTGTCCTCGGTAAAATCGACGACCGCGTACAGTTGATCACCCAACGGCAGAGGTGGACCGAGAAACCGTCCGCCTTGAATCTCTGCCGACGATTCGCCAAACACCTCGCCGATTTGCCAGACCAATTTGCCCGTGTCGATGTCATATGCCGAAATTGCGTTCTCGCGCTGATAAGCCCCCGCGTCCAACTGCCGCGTACCGTCCAGCCGCGTGGCAATCCGCTGGTAGTCCACTCCCAAGTCGAAACTGAGATCCTCGACCGCGAAGACCAGGCGACCGTTGCTGCTGAGCGCCCCCCAAGACATGTCCTCCCACAGCCGCCGTTCCAAGCCGCTCTTGATCGCCTCGGAGAAACGATCGCGCTGCCCCGTGCTGGCGAAGTGCAGCACGTGCTCCAGGGCATTCTCCGCCGGAAAGCGCCAACGCAACTGTCCCGTATCTCGGTCGATCGCCTTCAATTCGGTAGGCGTGCGCTGGATCAGTAAATCGCCGATGACCAGCGACTCCAGCGTAGATACTGCACCGACGCGTCTCTCGCGACGTTCGTCGCCGATTTGTTTCAGGATCTTCTTCAAGACGGTGTGCTCGGCCATTGCCAAGAGCGGCTTGGGATCCGGCCACAAGGCTCCGCCCCCAGACTCCTTCGATCCCGTGATATCGCCACGCGAGACGAACCAGTCCCGCGACTTCTGCCCGCCCACGGCCAGAGCCTTTTGGAGCCATAGGTACGGGTCGTCGCTATCGGCGAATACGGCCACCTCCTTGCCGCCAAGCTGCACGGAACGGCGCGGCCACTGCTGCTTCCATTCTTCAAGCTCGTGGCGCACAGCATCCGGCCTACCCGCCAACAGCCAACAAACGGCCAGTTCGAGCGGCAGGAGGGCTCGCTGCTCCTGATCCAGGAACGTCACGTGCCCGAGCCGCTGCAGGTACACCGAAGCCAACCATGGCTTCCCGCGACTTCGGTGGTAGACCGCCAGGAGATACGCGGCTTGGCGGCCGGCCTGGGTGAACAAGAATCGTCGTTCGACATCAGCCAGTGCCTGCATGTTGCCGGCGTCCAACGCCTCGTTCAGTTGGTGTTTAGCGACGGGGCCGAACCGCATCTCGTACTCGTCCATTGCTTCTCGCGGCAGAGAACGGAGGATCGACGCCGCTTCCGCTTTCACGCTGCGATAGGCCTCCGAAAACCGAGCTGGTTGAAACAGCGAGTCTTTCTCGGCGGCCAGGATGTCGCCCAGGATGGCCGCAACTCGGCCATACTCCTTTTCAGCGACCAGTTTTCGCGCCGATCGCAGTTGGCGAGCAACGGAGTAGTCGGCCAATACGACCGTATGTTTCGGATCGTCGGGTTCCTTCTTCTCGGGCTGCGCCGGCTTGGCGAGCGCACCCTTGCCGGGTTGCGGCGGCGCTGCGCCCGATTTGGGCGCCGGCTCCAACTCGACCGTCGACGGCGGATTGTCCGCGAGCCACGTTCGAAGCTTGTCGAGACACGCCTTCCGGTCCTCGTCCTTCTCAAATCTGATATTCGTAACACTGAAGCACGCGGCCGGATTGCTGCGAACCGAATCAAACCATTTTGCGGCGCCCCCAAGGCCATAGTCGTTCAGGCTTTGATCCGTAAGCTTCACCAACCACGCCGCGGCTACGTCTTGGAGATTGGTCGCCTGACGTTTTCCGTTCACCATGCGAATTCCGCATTGCCTCTCGTCATCCAACAGAGGAACAATCGCGCCAGCAAGATCCTTGCCACCCAGCAAGGCGACGACGCCAATCGCTCCGGCCACCGACTGTTGCTGCTGCTGGGGTGCGTCCTCCAACAGTCGCAGCGCCAACCTCACGCCCGGCTCTTTGATTTGAAGCGTAACCGCCATTTGCAGACTCTGACGCGACAAGCGCGTATCGCTCGCCGATAGGATGAATCGGCCGAGTACGCGCCGTACTGCATCATTCGGTTTGCTCTGCTTGACCTTATCGGCGAACTCCTTCCGCTGGTACAGACCGATGATGTTGTTCAACTCGTTCGTAGCCAGGCCGCGCGCAGTCGGATCGGACGCGACGAACGTGATCGCGGCCAAAGTGCTGATGTCCGGCAAGCGGCGCTGCTGGACGGTTCTCGCGTAGACCAGGCTTCGCACCTGCCGCACTCGCAGGTGAAGAGCCGAAGACGCCGCATCTCCGCCTGCGGCAAATGACTCCAGCAACCCGCCCTCGGTCTTCAGCATCTCGGCATAGAGCTTTCGCGCCTCGGGGTCGCTGCCAACCGTTTCCTGATATCGCTTCCACCCGGGCAGATCGTGCTGGCCGGTCCCGTCGCTATCCGCCACCAATGCGTCGAGCCGTTTGCGCAGATCGGCTTCGAGTATCTCGTCCAGCAACCGCCGGCATGTTCGGCGAACGTGCAAGTCGTTCGACTGAAGCCCCTCCAACAACACCGCCTTGGATGCATGCCCGAGAGCCAAAAGCTCGCTCTCCGCCGCCTGGCGTTGATCGAACGAACCGGCCCCCAGTTGTCCAACCAGTTCGATGGCCGACGCATCTCCCGGCTTGGCATCCGGACTTGCCTCTTCGGCCATGCCTATGCCGAGCATCTGCAGAAACAGGCACATGGTCACAAACCGGAAAACAAGAGCCGGGCAATACACAGATACTCTGGCGCTCTTCATGCGTCATCTCCGCAAATCGGCAGGTTCGGACATAGTGCGTCCAAGGACTGTCTCTAGAATAGCTGGGGTTACCCGCTATGTTAACCAATGTACAGCATTTTTGACGCGATTAGTACTCTGGCCGCCGGTCACAGACCGTTGGAGTTCACGCTTTAGCGTGTCTTTCCGGCAACTCGACAACATACAACACGCTAAAGTGTGAATTCCAGCGGGCCTTGCCCACGCAGCAGGCGTCCGGCGTTATGCAGAATACTTTTCGATGTAGCCTCGGACGCGGAACTTGCGGGCCGTGTTCTCGCTGCTCATATAGCGAACCTTGCCGAAGATCGGCCGTTCGGGGCCCCAGGCCCGGTCGTAGCGGCCAAGGCACCAGAAGATGCCGCTGTAGCTGGTCGGATCGCGTCCGTCCAGGGCGTATTTGTTGTTCAATGCGATCATGGTCGCCAGCGCCTCCTCCGGGCTGGAAGACCATTCCAGTATCTTCTTGCCCCATAGCATTCGCAGATAGTTGTGGATACGACCTTCGCGCGTCAGTTGACGCTGGGCTGCATTCCAGAGATCGTCGTGCGTCTCGGCTGCTTCGAATTCCTCGGCCGAATAGACGTATTCACGCGGATCATTCTCGTGATCGGCCAGAGTCATCTTGGCCCAATCGGGCAGCGAATCGTAACGATCGTAGTCTTCTCGCTGCCAGCACATGTTGTAGCTCAGTTCGCGCCAAGTGATTAGCTGGTCCAAGAACGCTTCGACGCCCGAACTTGCTCCCCACCAACCGGAGGAACTGTCGCTGGCCTTCTCGGCAGTCCTGTCCGGCGTCCAGTCGTCGCGCTCCATCATCTGATGGAAGACTTGATGAGCTGAAATGTGTCCAAAGTGCAGGTATGGCGACAAGCCGCTGGTCGCTTCCTGTTCCGGTTCGTTGCGTGACACTTCGTAGGCAGCCAGCTTGTTATCCAGGAAATCGCGTAACGTTTGTTGACCGGCCGTGGCCCCGCCAACGGTCGGCGCCACGGCAACGGAGTGGTCGATGGGCAGCTTGGCCAACAGATGCGGTTTGGCGGTCAATTCATCTGGCTTCGCTGGTGGCCACTTCCGGCGAATGGCGGCTGGCAGGGAATCGAGTTTCGGCAATCGCACACCAGCCAACGGATCCGGTTCCGGGAAATCGTCCAAATGGGGTCGCAAGTTTTTCTGCAAAAATCGGCGGAAGTCGAAGGCTCGCGAGAAGACCTTGCCCGCGGCCCGCATGGGCAAAATGCCGTTGGAATCGACAAGCTCGAAGCGAACGGGGATTTGCAGAGCCGCGGCCGACGTCATTCGCGGCAAGAAGAAACAGGGAAAGTCGTCGGCGATCACGACGCACGCACGTTCAGCCACTGCGGCCAGCAAACCTTTTCCGGCACCGTCCTTCGGCTCCAGGTATGGATAGTACGCCACGTTCTTCCGCTTGAGAATCGCCGCGTTGTCGGCCATGCCTTGGGCAACGAAGTGGTGAAAGCGGTCGCAGGCCCAGCGGTAGCCACAACGGAGCGATTCAAGCACGACGAGTGGTTTCTTCAAATCGCGAGCCCAGTCAACCGCCCGTTGCAGGCTGAAATTCCACTCGGTGCGGCGGAAGGCGGTCATCCAATACAAAACGTATTGGCCCTCGGCGTCGAAGTCCGCATCATTTGCCTTGCGTATCCGGGACTCTGGAACGTGACTCACGAGGGTTCCTTTGCCGAAACCGCGCGGCGCCTATCCTCTGGGTATGGTCGACCGTATAAGCGGAGCGGGAAAACACCTGTCTTTCAGCGGGTCGTACACCAGGCGATACGCGCCAAAATCGCCAAGAGCGGCAATTGTACTCCAGCTTTGGACGTAGTAGGAGCATTCGTCATTCATACAGACGTAGAAGAACTCGTTTGGCCATTCATTGAAAGGCGAATCCGGCACAACCCACTTTTCGAGGTTGTTCTCGCAGTACGGGCAACACAGCGTGTTCTTGACGTGGCTCCTCCTGGTTTCGATGTCTTCTTGGCTGGGCGAGCCAGCGGTCAGTTTCTCGGTTGTGGCCGTTTGCACTTGGTTGGAACCTCCTCGCCTCTATGTATCCAGCGCGCGTATGCCCCGAGGAAACCGGGTGCGGTTTCACTCGCCTTCAGTGGCAGAGGGTTGAAAGTCGACTTAATCAGGCTCTTGGATGCACGAGCTGCGAGTAGTCTATGGATGGCAACTTCTCGGTGGGCGCGATCACTCTCTCGGGACCGTCGCCTTGCCTTTCGACGAGTATGTAGCCGTCCTGGACCAGCTCCTCGATCAACTGGTCGAAACTCTTCAGCCACGTGTAGTAGCCGGCTTGATTGTCTTCAATGTCCCAATCGACCTCTTCTCGCTTGTGGCCCGTCAGCGACTCGAACACGACTTGTTCCAGCTCGTCCGGCGAGGTTGGGCCCAAACGCCGTATCTGATTGATGATTTCCGACTTGACCAGCACTGCAGCGTCGTTCACGACTATGCCTTCGTTAAGCATCGCTATGTTCTCCTTCATAAGGTTTGGTTTTCAGATGAGATGTGCCTGCTCGCGGCGAGGGGAATACTGGGGACAAGGGTCTAATACTACTGACCCGCAAGAACCTAGGCTGACACAACACTGCTGCTAGCGGCGGCTGGTATGCAACAAGTCGATTTGAAGGTCCAAAGCGAGGGATGTTGCGACTCTCTCTCTCTTTTCGGCAGATTTGGAACTTTCGGAGTCGTTCCCGAGTCTAAGCGGTCAAGGAGAGGTTTGACGAAACAAGAGACATTCGGAGTTCGTTTGATGATTGAATACGTTGCGTTTTCTGCCGTTGGACTTTTTGTGGTTGGCATTGTGATCGTCGTTGTCATCGCCGAGATCTTCACCCGGCGGCATAAGCAAGCCGAGGCTCGGCGGGAGGCTGGCCAGCGACAACGCGAGCGCCGCATCGCAGCCAGAAGGGCCCGCTTGGCGCGACCGACGCCGACGCTGATGCCGCTAGCTGTTGCGGACGACTGAGAATTGCGGGAAGTACCACCGCGTCATGTCCCGAAATTGTTTTTGCAGGCCCGAGGATTACGGAAAGGATTGCGTGACAATGAGCCCCGGGGCAATTATCGTCGTCGTCGCGTTGTTGGCCGGATCACTGCTGATGGCCGGCTTGGTCGAGGAAACGTAGAGCTGCGGCCCAAACATCAGTGTCTTTGCCCCGCCCGGTTCGGGGCTATTCCCGCCCGTCAGGCAGCTTGTTCGGCTCGCCGTCTTGATGGTCCTCGGCTTCCTTGGCAGGAGCGGGAGTGAATTTCAGCGATACGGAGTTGATGCAATAGCGTTGGCCGGTCGGTGTTTGGGGCGCGTCGTCGAAAATGTGGCCCAGGTGGGAGTCGCAACGCGCACAAGTCACTTCTGTGCGCACGCCATGGGAGTAGTCGGGAGTCAGATCCACCCGCTCGCCAGCCTTGGCAGCGTAGAACGCGGGCCATCCGCAACCGGAATTGAATTTTGCCTCGGAACTGAACAACTCCTGCCCGCACGCCGCGCAGGCGTAGGTGCCGAGCGAGAAATGATCGTCGTATTTGTTCTTAAACGGGCGTTCGGTTCCTTTCTCGCGCAGCACGTGGTACTGATCGGGCGAGAGCAGCTTCTTCCATTCCTCGTCACTACGAACGACCTTTTCAGGCATCGGAGCAGACTCATCGGGCATCGGAGCAACCTCCGTTTGCGATTCTTCGCTGACGGCGACAGTCGTATTGGGCGATTCTGTCGGAGTGGACACATTCCCGCCGCAACCGGCAGTCCCAGTCAGAACCAAGAGAATGTGGATCGTGTGTCTCATCGTTCATCCGTTATAGCTTAATAGGCGCCCACGCGTTGTTTGACAAGGTTTCACGTACAAACATTAGACCTTCGACGCTCGCCATGTCAAACCGCCGACGGTTGATTCAATGGCCGGTTGCGCGGTGGGCATTTGTGCGGTTGTAGGCGAACAGCGGGTACTCTGGATCTTAGAGAGCCGGACGATAGAATAAACCCTCGCGGTTCGGCGTTCCCCCAAAATCTGCCGAGAATCAACGTTCGCCCCACCGCTTGAGCTGCCCCAAATCAAGATGAAAAAATGAAGTGATTCCGACGCCAAACGGGACGCGTCGGTGCTTTTTTCCCAATCAAATTGCTATAGATGGAGAGAATCATGCCGAAAGTCAACCGCTATGTGGACATTGACACTGTCGAACGAGAGGCAAAGAAGGATTACATCGACCGTCATTCGCCGTTCATCGAATGTGCTGCGACCGCGAAAGCCGGGGAGAAGCTGCCCGTGACGGTTCGTATGGGTAAAGAGTACACGCATCCGGACGACAACGATCACTACATCAAGAGTATCGCCCTGTTCAACAAAGAGACGCTGCTGGCCAAAGCGGATTTCACGGCTGGTGCGTTGGGCGGACAGGGACAGAAAGGCCAAGCCGAGGTCACGTTCAACGTGGTACCGGCGGGAAAACTGTCTCTCACCGCGGTTGCCTACTGCATCAAGCACGGCCTTTGGGAGTGCGACCCCGTCGAGGTTGCGGTGGAAGAGTAGTCCCAGGCGATCCTGCCGACACGGTGGGACGCGCAGTGGTCCATTCGTTGCCGACCTGAATTCGCTGGGATTCTCTCTTGTTACCCAACGAATTCTGGGCGGCAGCGAATAAAGGAGCATTGCACTTTGCGAGCTAGATCGGCCTTTTCCGACTTGTGGACTCGTCGGCGAATATCGTTCGGCCTCCGTCCACTGGCAAGCAGACGCCAGTGACGAACGGATTTTCGACCAGGGACATAACCGCTTGTGCGATGCTCTCCGGACAGTTTGCGGTCTTGACCAATGTCGATTCGATCATTTCTTGGCGTTCGTCCGGTGAGGAATCCGGCGGGAACATCACAGGACCGGGATGAATGCAGTTGACACGCACCTTGGGGTTTCGGTGAGCGAGTTCGACGGCCAAGGTACGCGTCAGCGTGGGAATGGCACCTTTTGACACGAAGTAGGCGCTGTGGTCCAGGTATGGTCGCTGGATCGCCCAGTCGCCAATGGTGATGATCGCGCCGCCGTCCTCTTGGCGTGCCATAATCAGCCCGGCGCGGCGAGCACACAGAAAGGTGCCTAGAGTGTTGATCTGGAAGTTGCGCAACAGGTCGTCCGAGGTCACTTCTTCCAGCGAAGTCGTCTGCCAGATGGACGCGGTCGTGACGAGCACGTCGACCCTGCCAAAACGCTCGACGACCGAGTCGAACATGCGGTCCACTTCGACCTCAACGCCCACGTCCGCCTGAAACGCCTCGCAGTCGACGCCGACATCGCGCAGATCCTTCAGCGAGTCCTTGGCCGAGTTGGCGGATGAGTGGTAGTGCAGTGCGATTGCGTACCCGCTCCGGGCCAAAGCTGTCGCCACGACATTGCCCACGCGGCGCCTTCCGCTGCCGGTCACCATGGCTACTTTGCGTGGGGCCGTATCGTTCATCTCTACAAGCCGGATAAAGCAAGTAGGTCCCGCTTGCCGAGCGGGACCTTCTTCGTAAGTGGAAAGTCGTTTCGCGATTCGAGGTCCCTTCCGGCAGAAGGGACCTACTGGCCGAGCGGGACCTTCTTTGTGAGTGGTAAGTCGATTCCCGATTCAAGGTCCCGCTCGGCAAGCGGGACCTACCTCCTGCCCCGCAATTCTCGCAAAATGGCGGCTGTCTGCAACCCAATCTCCCCTGGTGTAGACCACGACGGACGTATCGGTTTCCTGGATTTCGATTCGATTCAGCCGGAAACCCAAATCTGTGATCTCGGTGAACAGCCGGTGGGCCAGGTTTTCAACTGAGGTAGGCATGTCGAACTTCTTCAATTTGAACGTCTCGCCGGTCCGTTCCATGTGATCGCACAGTGTCTCGTACAACGGATCGTTCACGTTGATCAACATGCCGTGGTCGTATTCGGACTTGAGCAGCGGTTCGATCTTGTCGTCAAAATCGGCGAACAACGTCGAATACGAGCCGGTGCGCTCGACCTCGAAGAAGCAGCGGATGCCGTAACGATGTCCGTGCAGGTTGCGACACTTGTCGGTCAGCTCCTCGTTACGATGAGCCGCGTAGAACTTGTAGTTCTTCTGGATGATCACTGAATCGTCTCCACAAGCATCAGCAGCCCTTTTGATTGATCAACGCCATGACTTCGGCGCGGCTCGACTGGCTAGTCTTGAACACGCCGCGCAACGCGCTTGTGACTGTCTTCGCTCCCGGTTTGCGTACGCCTCGAATCGACATGCATGAGTGTTCGGCTTCGATGACAACGGCCACACCGCTGGTTTCAAGCTCCTGCTCGATCAGATTGGCAATTGTATGCGTCATTCGTTCCTGCACCTGC
>JACKQG010005456.1_pt1 | contig 13979 bp, 7 predicted proteins | sample 8237621 | NCBI WGS metagenome assembly JACKQG01 (sample SAMN15677084, study PRJNA649215) | marine metagenome | biome: marine; feature: Black Sea; material: saline water; isolation source: suspended particulate matter (SPM) from the Black Sea western gyre | collected 2013-06-09/2013-06-10 | depth...
TGGAAACATTGATTAATAATGTTGGTGTGAAAAAGATACCATTGTGCATGATTACAATTACCAATAATTCCGGTGGTGGTCAGCCTGTTGCAATGGAAAATATTAAGGCCGTACGCAAATTGCTGAATAAATATGGTATTCCGCTCTATTTCGATGCCTGTCGTTTTGCGGAAAATGCATTTTTCATTAAACTGCGCGAAAAAGGCTATAAGAATATACCAGTCTCGGAAATTGTAAAGGAAATGTTCAGCTACGGCGATGGCTGCACAATGAGCGCTAAGAAGGATGGCTTGGCTAATATTGGCGGTTTTCTGTGTACCAACGCCGGTGAATTGGCCCAGCAGGAAAAGAATCTGCTGATTTTGACGGAAGGCTTCCCCACTTATGGCGGACTGGCTGGGCGTGACCTGGATGCCATTGCAGTGGGTTTACGAGAGGTGCTGGATGAGGATTATCTGATCTACCGTATTTCGGAAGCCAAATATCTGGGTGAAGGCCTGACAGATATCGGATACCCGATTGTGCAACCCCCGGGCGGACACGCCATTTATATTGATGCGAAAGCGCTGTTGCCCCATATTCCACCATTGCAGTACCCGGGGCAGGCTCTGTCGGTAGAGCTTTACCGGCTGGGCGGCATCCGCACGGTGGAGATCGGCTCGGTGATGTTTGGCAAGGTGGACCAGAAAACCGGAGTGGAAACACCTGGTGCCATGGAATTAGTACGCCTAGCCCTGCCACGGCGAGTCCATACCCAAAGCCACGTGGACTACGTTCTGGAGGTGGCTAAAGAAGTATATGCTAATCGTGAATCAATCCCCCGTTACCGCATTACCGAGCAACCGCCTTTTTTAAGACATTTTATGGCTAAGTTTGAGCCGGTGTGAGAGTTATGCACAGAGGCACGGAGGACACAGAAATATAATAATTAAGCCCTTAACTGGCATGCTCTTTAATCAAATTGATTTTTATTTTAATTATATTCAGCATCGGCCGGCCAGCGAACGGGCGGGCAATCAGATTGAAGAACAGATAGCCCCGCAAGGGCTGTCCGTGCCGGGCTATTAAACGACTTAATTTAACTGAAAATATTTTTTCGCCGATTGGCTTCATTAATTAGCCATTCAAATATCTGACAATTGGCTGGATTCTCCGTGAAAAGTTCCGGATGCCACTGGGTAGCAATAAAAGCCTGGGGATCATGGAGGTCTTCAAAAGCCTCGATCAGGCCATCTTCCGACCAGGCAACCGGTCGTAATTGTTCGCCTAGTTTTTTTACTCCCTGGTGGTGGGTACTGCGAACCATTGGCTCATCCTCGGCCATTATTGTATAGAGCATACAACTTCGGTCAAGCTTTACGGTGTGAGTGCTGTAGTCGCCATCAAATTCTCCATGATCAATGTTTGCTTCTAATTGGGTTGAAATATCTTCGTATAGAGAACCACCATAAATCAGGTTGATATGCTGCATGCCGGCACAAATGGCAAGAACCGGCTTACCATTACGTCGAGCTTCCTGGAAAATTTCCCGATCAAATGCTTCACGTCGATGATGTATAATCTCGCTCAATAATTCCGGGTTTTGTCCGCCGTACATATTACTATGAAAATCAGGTCCCCCGACCATTAGCAGTCCGTCAATTCGCTCAATAATTTCCGCAGCAGCGACATCTCGCGGTGGATAATGCAGCGTCAATGGGATACCACCGTTGGACCATACAACAGTTGTATAGTCTTCTTTAGTGGCCATCCACCAGGCATCTTTATAAGAATAATAGTAGGGGTTAATTCCAATCAGAGGTTTATTCATAAGCCATCGCACAAGTTTTGACAAATTTGTTTAAGGATAAATTGCTGCGTTTATAGAGTTTCTGTATGTAAATCGCGGGTGGGCCGATCTGGAAAAATTCCTTTAAATAATTGTCAAGAAAACCCCGTTCGCTATCAATTTTAAGTTCTTTGGCGCGCTCATCAAGACCGGTTAATGCAAGATCACACACTTCACCAATCCAATCATCAATAAAACGCCCATCCGGTGCTACTTGCTGAAGATTCAGAATTGCAGCAGCCCGATTTAGGGCCGTACGTGTTGCAATAGACCATGATTGTAACAAGTCGAGTATTTTCGCCCGGGTTACTTCAGCGGTCAATAAGCCCAACCAGAAAGCCGCCGGTGCCATGTCATTGCCGCATAAAGGTCGATCGGTACCACGCACTTCCAAAACATGTTTAAAACGAACATGAGTAAAAATTTGATGCAAAACGGTTTGTATATCAGTGGCTGGAACAATACCAGCACTAGCTCGACTTTGTAGCCAGTTACCCATATTTCCGCTATATGGGATTGCTTTACCATTGGAATCGTGGGCAAAAATCATAGGTACACTTAATATCCAGTTGGCATATTTTTCCAGCAAACCGTCTGGACTGATAATTCCATGATCCATTAAATTACCACAACGGGCTGGATCCGTATCATGCCAGATGTTATAGCGTAGATTCCGGGTACCAGCAGTTTTTCCATTGTAAAATGGGGCATGTGCAAACAGAAGGGCTGTAATCGGCTCTAAGCAATCAGCGATAAACGCCATTTGCTCGGCATCCCGTTGAGAAGAGATATCAATATTTACTTGAACACTGGTTGTATTGCGCATCATCCAGGGACCATGCGATCCTGTTTTGGAAAAAAAATTATGCATAAGCTGGTATTTTTTTTGGGCGATCAACTTAACTTCCTCAGGTTTATATAGCGGCTCCAGTGCATAATCGAGTAATATTAGATTTTCTTGATCACATATTCGCAGCAACTGTTCCAGGTGTTGCTGATATTGCGTGTTGGCAACATGTAAATCGATTACCGGAGGTGAAGCATATTCCAGTTGGCCACCGGGCTCCAGAGAGTAATGAATGCACTGTTTGTTATTCACCTGCCAGAGACTCAATTGAGCCAGCAAATCTGTCGCTGAAAACTGAGGCCCAGGATTGACTGGAATGCGTCGTAAATGATGATCATAGACTAAGCATTCGATCTCAATTCCGACCAATCGATTGCCGGTGGGCCGTAAGTTGGAGAGTATAACGGATTGGACCTGTTCACTAAGATTCATGGCTACGAATGTAATAACCGCAGGACTATTCCTGGAAAGTGTAAAAGTAGGTTCTATCAATATTTAAATTGGTGAAGAACCTTGTAGGCCGGGTAAATAACTTAAAAATTGATTTAAAACGAGTAAGACAGTCCGATTATTATTTTACTGAGGAAAATATTTTCCAGGGTTCCGGCAGGTGTAAACTGATCTTTTGATACCCGACTCCAATCGCTATACAAATAAGCAACGTCCAAGTTTATGTTGTGGTCGACTATTAAGCTGAGTCCACCGGTATATACTTGTTTATCCTGGGTTTTATCAGATTCCATCAACGGATTGGGAAAATAGGCATAACCACCGCGTAAATTTGTACGGAGGAAAGGTAACTTAATTTCACCACCCAAGCGGTATTCTATTGTTTCCCGGTAATCATTGCGAATAATACTGTTTTCGATAATAAGATCACGGTAGTCAGCCTCAGCCAGTTGATTCTTGGGAATGCTGAACTGAGTCTGGGACCAGTCGCGATAGCGAGCAGAGGCCGACAAAGTTAGAAAATGTCCGGTAAAAGCGACACCACCATCAAAATAATAAGGGGTTTTAATTGTATATTTCCATCGTCCGCTATCTTCCACCCCATCATCTGATCCGTCATCAAACGTGATTAAATCATCACTGGAATAAGTTTCATTTACAGTAAGGTAGGTGGGTAGTTTAATCGTTCCTCCCAGTCGCAACCAGCGGGATAATTGCAGATTCCCGCCAAGCTTAATACCCAGACCACGAATATCAGAAATCAAATACTGATTTATCTCATATTCATCGATATCACCAGGATAAACATTAAATAAATCATTAATATCACGCTGACTGAAGTGAAAATTGTACTCCTCTTTGCCGGTGATTAATGCTACCGTTACACCAGCCATAAATTGTGGTGAAAGTGCAATGGCACCCGCCAGGCTCCAATGATGCAATCCACCCGCACTGCTGATCTGCTCTGTGCGCAACACATTTTTATCAAAAAGATAGAATTCCGATTCTTCATTCTCATCGGTGAAATAAAAGCCAATTCCATTAGAAACCGAACTGTAGCCGGAAAAGTGTAGATTTTCATCATAATCTGAAATTTTGTTATAACCCAGAGCAATTACGCAGCTACCGCGCGCTGTCGGGACTGGTCGCACAAACCCCAGAGAGCGAAGACGGGTGTAAGTTTGGTTGTCCATGGAAAACGCGCCGGAGTAATTAGCTTCATTCTGAAAATTAAGATGCGACAATTCTACCGAGAATTGTGAATTGCGAATATAGCCCAGGCCAGCCGGATTCCAATACAGGGCCGAATAATCATCTGCCAACCCCGTATAGGCACCACCCATTGCCAAGGCTCGCGTACCGAATCCATTCTCATTATCAATTTTATGAATCGCATCATAGGCATTTTGGGCTTGTAAAAGACCAGCCAATCCGGTGATTAAAATTAATTGGACAATTGTATTTTTACTCATTATGCATACCTTTTGCATTTACCTGTATCTCAGCGCCGTGACCGCTTACTAGAGGAAGATTTTTTTGAATCATTTCTTGATCGGCCGGAATTTGATTGGGATGAAGCAGAAGATTTCTTTTCCCGTGAGTTAGAGACACGACTTTTTCCGGAGGACGAACTCGATTTAGTTTTTGAATCTGATGAGTGTTTGTTTTTTATACTGCTTCCCGATCCAGTAGAAGACTTGTCTTGTCGTGACCGTTTCACCTCACTGCGGTTTGGTTCACTACCCCTGCCACGGATTCGTGTAGAGATCAGCTTTATCAGCTCACTGGTAGTTCCGGAAGCGAAAACAGTTGTTGTTGATTGCCTTCGATTGCTGGAACTGCTGGGCGTGCGCCTGGTTACAGTTCTTGATTCAGCAGTGTCATTTTGTTCGAAACGGGTGTCTCGGTCAACTATTCGCGTGTGAACTTGAACTCCGCCATTCTCTTGCCGGATCGCGAATTGATTGTCCGGCCCCGCTTGTGTAGCCATGTTTTGTGAGTTTGGATTCCTTACGATTGGTTCATTGCGTGAGCCAGCACCGCGCCGGTCCCAGTCACGTTTTTTGACTGGTGAGCCATCATTAGCACTGGCGTACCAGGGCGAGCTATAATAATTATAGTAAGGGCGGTGCTGCCAGTAATAGTTATGATGCCCATAATGATATCCATGCCAACTGTAATTCCAGGGATAGGGATCGTAATAATACCAACCAAAATTATAACTCCAATAGGGATCATAATAACTGTAATACCAGGGATCCCAGTAGCGGTGTAGGCGCGGATAGATCAGGATGTTTATATCGGCGTAATCATAGAAAGGGTCGAATCCAAAAACTGGTTGGTAGGCCCAGTAATGATATTCCTTGATAATCACTTCAACTTCCTGCGCTTCATTTTGGAGTGAATCCAGTTCACTGTCCTGGGTAACTTGGGTCTTGTCGATGACATATTTCTCTAGTGGCTCTTCAATATAGATTGTCTTAGTCGCAGCAAGCTGCGTGTAGCAGCCTTGGATTATCAAGATGGAAGAAATAATCAGACTGATTTTTAGAATATTTTTCATGATGTGCTCATTATTTATTCACTATTCAGAATTACAATTTTCAGGCCATAATATCGGATTGAAGACATGACATAGGTTTCCCCCTATAATATCTTATACTTAAGGCAATATTAAAACGGGCTACCAAAATAGAAAAAAGCATACAGCGCACACTATGTTTACAAATATATTGCATACTAACCACACACTATTCAATATTTAACCGTGACATTTTCTTATATAAACCAGTCCGGCTCAAGCCTAAATCACGGGCAGCCTGCGAAATATTGCCGTCCTGTTTATGCAGCGCCTCGGTAATATATTGTCTCTCTATGGAATCGACAATATCATGTAACGTTCCCTGCGATGAGAGCGAATTACCGCTGACTGGTGAAGCGAGTTTTTGTTCTGAATCCAATACCAATAAATCCGGTGTAATAATATTCACAGCACCAGCTAGAACTATCGAGCGCTCAATAATATTCTCCAGCTCACGTACATTTCCAGCATAATTACATTTCATTAAAGCCAATTCGGCCTCACGGCTGATACCGGATATCTGCTTACCCATTTTTTGGGCATATTTTTTGACGAAATGCCGGGCCAGTAATGGCACATCTTCCCGGCGATCGCGTAAAGCCGGAAGATTTATAGGAAATACATTTATGCGGTAAAATAAATCTTCGCGAAACTCATTTTTCCAGACCGCTTCCCATAAGTTTTTATTGGAGGAAGATATAACACGCACGTCGATTTGTATGGTCTGCTGTGAACCAAGCGGATTTATTTCGCCTTCCTGCAATACCCGCAACAGCCGTTGCTGAAAAGCTGGTGTTGTAGCGGCTATTTCATCTAAGAAAATTGTACCGCCATCGGCTACTTCAAATAAACCTTTCCGATCCCTGATGGCATCGGTAAAAGCACCTTTTTTGTGACCGAACAAGATACTTTCCAAGAGAGTATCTGGCAACGCGGCACAATTCTGGGCAACGAACATTTTTTCCCGCCGAGGACCGTTATAATGTATCGCCTGAGCTACCAGTTCCTTACCGGTACCGGTTTCGCCGGTAATCAAAACCGTTGTATCGGTCGGGATTATTTTTTTCATTAATGCATAGACCTGTTTAATAGCGGCACTTTCACCGATTATATTATCAAATGAGTAATGTTTTTCTACCTCCTGCTTTAAAATAATATTCTCAGCCTGCAACTGCTGATTGGCCAGGTTCAATTTCCGCGTAAGCTCACGGTTTTCCTGTATAAACAGGTACTTTTCGGCTGCCCGCAATAAAATCATTTTCAGGGTTTCCGGCTCCCAGGGTTTCTGTAAATAGTAGAATATCTGACATTCATTAACTGCGTGTACAATGGCATCGATATCTGAATAACCCGTCAGCATAACCCGTACCGAATCCGGTTGAATTTCTTGTGCTTTCTTTAAAAAAGCCACCCCGGTCATATCCGGCATTCGCTGGTCAACCAGAACAACCATCACTTCCTGCTCACGTAATATTTGCAGAGCGGCCGGTCCGCTGAGTGACAACAGCACGTCAAATTCCCGGCGCAACGAACGATTCAGTGCATTTAAAACCGGCTGCTCATCATCAACGATCAATAACCGTGGCCTCTGCTTTTCAGCCATCCGATTTCTCCCTATTATAGTGCTTGACAGGCAAAGCTATAATAAACGTTGTTCCTTTACCTTTCCGGCTATCAACCGCTATCGATCCGCCGTGACGTTCGATGATTCCGTAGCTGATACTCAGTCCCAAACCGGTACCCGCACCGATTGATTTGGTGGTAAAAAACGGGTCGAATATCTTAGGTTCCGCTTCTTTTGAAATACCGCTGCCGTCATCTCTGATCGCAATCTCAATATTGGAGTCCTTTAATTTGGTAGTAATCCAGATATTCCCTTTAGCGTCAATGGCTTGAGAGGCATTGAGTAGCAAATTCATGAAAACCTGGTTTAAATAGCCGGGTAGACATTCGATTATTGGTATGTCGCCATAGTTCTTATGCACCTCAATTCGATTTTTCAGCTCGTTATTCAGCAACCTTAAAGTGGATTCCAAACCCTCGTGGATATTCGCTGGCTTAAACTCAGCTTCATCCAGTCGTGAAAAATTGCGTAGATTGAGCACAATATCTTTTACCCGTTTACTACCTTCAATACTTTCTTCGATTAACTGCTTGACATCGTCGCCGCTGAAACTCTGCTTGGCCACAGGTTTACTTAATTCGGCAATATAATTTTGGAGTTCAAGCATATTGGCATAGATAAATCCAATCGGGTTGTTTAATTCGTGAGCTATTCCGGCTACGAGTTGCCCCAGGCTGGACATTTTTTCACTTTGGATTAACTGCAATTGCGTGGCCTTAAGATCCTGATATAATTTTTCCAAAGATTGGTTTTTCTCCTCCAGTTCGGAGACATATTTTTCACGGGTGCGAGCCTCACTAACTTGCTCTGCCAGGGTGCGGGTTTCATCAATGAAGCGATTATTTTCGATGGCCAGGGCAGCTTGTCCTGCCAGAATGGCCAGCACATCATGATCATCGCCCTTATACTCCAATCGGGTTTTTCGTTCTCCCAAGATTAAGAGCGCCAAGGGATCGTTTTTTAATCTGAGTGAGACGATCAAACGACCGCCATCAAGATAGAGAGAATTAAAATATATTTCTAATTGATCGGCTTCAATAATTGAATCATGTTTAATCAAATCATACTGACCGTCACTTAAATATAAGACTGATGGTTGCTTTGTAAGCTTGCCAGCGGAAGAAATCGATCTTGCCGTACGAGCTGAAATTTGATACAGTGCACAAAATCTGGTTTCCATTGTTTTGTGAACTGTTTCGACTAATTGCTGATAAAGATCCTGATTGTCATGGATAAATATTAATTGTTCGGAAAATTTTCGTAAAACCGGGCGATATCCGTAACGCTTGGCTGACAGTTGAAGAATGCGTTCTGAAAAACCGGTGATTGATCCGAGGATGATAAATAACAATACTAATTGTCCCCACAAAACCGCGCGTAAACCATATTCAGGTACAAAGACGAAACCAATGAATAAAAATAACAGGATTCCCGCAACCAGCCCTGTTGCTTGTCGGGTTGACCAGGTATAGCGGCGCAAAGCTATATTTGCATAGCCACTAAGTGTACTGGCGAGTAGTAATAGCAGGATTAAATTGACGGGGAATTCCGGCCGTGCCAGCATTTTTGAAATCGCTTTATGTATCCCGAATGCAAGCATAACTAAGGAGTTATGTTCCGCGACCAACAGTTCTTGACCAGCTGCAAGATTGTTTAAGACCACCTCTTTTCCCGATGGAAAACGTACTTCAGCACGATAATAACCTTGTGGCTCAACACCAAAATGAGCAATGTTTTCACCTACGGAAAGATAACCCTGAACAGCGCTTAACTCACGGTAACCGGCTAACTCCAAAGCACTATCATCGGCAAATTGATGGTACAATCGGATTTTTGTGCCAATTCCATCGTGATTACTTTTACCGCCAATAAACCGGAAGCGGAGAAATTTTCCACCCATCATTGGATTTATATAAAATGTTGATGCCGTATCTTTATTGGAGATAAAAAGATCAAGGTCGCCATCATTATCATAGTCTGCAACGGCTGCACCGGTGCTATAATGAAGGAGACGTGAACCATTAGAAATATTTTGCTTGAATACTGATATAAATTTATTACCACCTTGATTTAGGAAGAGTTGATTTGGACCAATATTAGTGAAGAAGATATCCTGCCAACCATCATTATTAAAATCAGCTATAAGGCCGGAATAGGATGGATAATTATTAAGCAAGCCCGACTGTTCGGTAATATCGCTGAAATTCCACTTGCTGCTACCGGGAACGATATCATTACGGTATAAGCGGCTGGTCCGTTGACGATCAGTTACTAGTATGTCCAGATCAGCGTCGTTGTCTATATCGCCGAACCAGACACCATTACTACGCAGTGGATCTGTCAGATGCGGCAGTGGCAGCTTGATCCTCTGGAAAACTATTCCGCCCATATTGCGATAAATCAAATCAGGTGCAAACCAGTTGCAGACGTAAAGATCCGGATAACCATCATTATCCAAATCACCAAAAGCAGCCCCCTGGCTGATTTGTTCCGCATCGATGCCATATTCCTGCGCACATTCTTCAAAGCGTCCCTGTTTAATCTGAATGTATAAATGGTTTTCTCGATGCTCGTCAGTAATAAAAAGGTCCAGGTCACCATCAAGATCTATATCGGCCCAAATACCAGCATTGCCACTGCATGGTAGGTCAAGACCGGTTTTTCCGGTAATATCAGAATATCGGTTATTGCCTTCGCCATTAAATAACCTGGTAGTATGATCCCATCCGGCAATCAGAATATCCTGTGTACCATCGTTATCGAAATCCACCGCAGAAGCTCCCAATTCCAGATTCTTCTGCCCCCGGGAAGCTAAATTACCCCCAAGTCCGGATTCAATTGTATAATCAATAAAAGACTTATCTTTTCCCTGATTGATAAACAGGCGATTTAAATCACGGAAGCGTACTACATAAATATCTGGCTGATTATCTTTGTTGAGATCCCGGAAAACAACTCCATAAGCGTCATCCAAATCAGGCAGAAGGTTTTTACCAGACTCTGGCATATCCATGAACATAGATTGCACCCACATTTGATCAGGTGCTGCCTGATAACAATTAATATTAAATCCAATTGCGAAGACTAAACTAAAACGGCTTAAGAAGTTTGTCTGCAGTATTTTACTTATTGGGCGCATTTTTACCATGGTAATTGTTACCGAGGTATACTTGCAATTTCTTCACTAGTTCACCTTTTCGGTAAATTGTTATTGTCTTTAGAAAATTAACCGTATCAAAAGCCGCCTGAAATTTGGCCGGTTGCGGTTCCCGTTCACGGCTGACAATTAGAATGTCCCGGCCGATTAGGGGCTGGTAATCAAAATATTTAAAATGGTTTGATCGGCCCCCAATATTTAAAGCCGGTGTGTTAATTGTCATAAAGCGATAGGCAATCTGGCTTTGAATCTGATATTTATTCCCTATCGGCATCGCTTGCGGATATTCATGCCAAAGTTGCTCGATCTGATCTAAGGCGCCCGGCCAGCCATAATAGCGATTGGTGGGATCATTTTTACCCCTAAGCGGTAATACCTTAAAATGTGCCTGCACGATAATTATTAATAGAAATAGAATCAGAAAACTATAGTTGATGCCCTTAATCCATTTTTGCCAGCCCCGGGCATTAGCATGCCAGCGTGCAGCGATAATAATCCCGGTTAGATAGGTGAGTGCCGGCCAGTTGGCTTCAACATGGGTTCGTGAACCGGAATACATGAAAAATAGAAAGGGTGTAAACCCTGAGACCAATAAGAATCTTTCGGAACCAGATAGTTTTTTCCAGCTCATGGTCATCTTTCCCCAGAGGGCTAATATCAGTAAAAATAAACCTGGCGTCATAAGTCCAGCCTGTCCAGCAAAATATTCCCCAAGGTAAAACAACGGTCGTTGGCTTTTTAGTTCCAGGCCATGCCCCAGTTGAAATTTGAATGAAGCCCAGTCATGAACGGCATTCCAATAAATGACCGGAGAAAACAACAGTAGGGCAATTGCTCCGGCCAGCCAGGGGGTTGGTTTACGTAACTGCCGCCGTAGATGTGGATCAACAACTAACAGTAAAAATAGACTTCCTAACCAGAGGATTGCTGTGTACTTGGATAATAGAGCCAAACCGAAACTAATGCCGCAAACCCACCAATATTTATCTTTCATTTCAAACGCAGCCCGGTAAAAGGACCACAACGCCAGGGTTATAAACAGCATCATGGGCGTATCCGGTGTCATAATTATTCCAGCAGCAAAGAAAGGCAGGGCCAACAGGAATAACCAGGTGACATTCCATAATACTTTTTTATCCTGATAAATGCGATAGGTTAAGTCAAGGCCGAACCAGATACTGATGCCAGTGGCAATTGCACCCAGTGCGCGAATACCGAGAAAAGAATCCCCAAAAAATGTCGTTGAAAACCGGATTAATAGGGCTATCATAGGCGGATGATCGAAATATGAGAGCGATAAATTACGACTCCAGACCCAATAATAGGCTTCGTCATCCAGTAAATAAAGCGGTGCGGCATATAGCATCTTGAATAATGTAGCAAAAATAATTATTAGCAATATATTCCGGGAATCACGATCCATAGGTGCAAATTACAAAGCTATTATATCTTTTATGAAACAATAAAATACTGTTCACTATAAAAGACAAACACTTTAGGCTGAAAATGGCATATTGTTTTTTGTAACACACGATATTAGTGCAGATACCGGGTTTCCGAAGTTGGCGGGTACTATTTTCAGGAAAAATGAGGTTACTATAGTAGGCGAGAGCGTGAGTGCAGCTTGCCTGCCGGTTAAAAAAAGTCGTAATTTTATAAACTTTATTTAAATTGATTGGAGTTGCGATAATATGAAATACGTGTATTATTTTGGTGATGGCGAAGCCGACGGCGCCGCCGCTATGAAAAATCTTTTGGGTGGTAAAGGCGCCAACCTGGCGGAAATGACCAGTTTGAGAATTCCGGTGCCACCAGGTTTCACGCTGACCACTGATGTGTGCAATGCCTATTATGAAAATGAGCGTGAATTTCCGTCTGAATTGGATGGTCAGGTAAACGAAGCATTGCGGAGAATTGAGCGGGTGATGGGAAAGTCGTTTGGCGATGTGAAAGAACCCCTGCTATTGTCTGTTCGTTCCGGCGCTCGCGCCTCCATGCCCGGCATGATGGAGACGGTACTGAATATTGGATTAACTTCTAAAACCATCCCGGGATTAATTAAAAAAACCGGGAATTCACAATTCGTTTATGACGCCTACCGGCGACTGATCATGATGTATTCCGATGTTGTAATGGAAAAAGCCGCCGGGATCGAACCAGTCGACGGTGAGGGAATCCGATATCAGCTTGAAAAAATCATGGATAACTATAAAGCCAACAAGGGTTATAAATCCGATGTTGATCTGACTGGCGATGACTGGAAATTGATGGCTGATCAATTCAAGACAAAAATTTTGGAAGTTCTGGGCCAGGAATTTCCCGATGATCCATATGTTCAATTATGGGGCGGTATTAAAGCCGTGTTCCAGAGCTGGAACGGTCGGCGGGCTATCAATTATCGTAAAATAGAAGGTATCCCCGAGAATTGGGGAACAGCGGTTAACGTCCAGGTTATGGTTTTTGGAAATCTAGGCGATGAAAGTGCCACCGGCGTGGCTTTCACCCGCAATCCAGCCACAGGCGAAAATTTATTCTATGGCGAATGGCTCAAAAATGCCCAGGGTGAAGATGTGGTGGCTGGTACCCGCACGCCCAATCCGCTGAATGAGGCTACCCGGACTGATGAAAGTCATGGTAAAGTATCACTGGAAAAATTCAAGCCCAAGTTATATCAGCAACTGGATGAAATCCGCACTAAGCTGGAGGAGCATTACCGCGATATGCAGGATATTGAATTCACGATCCAGGATGGTAATTTGTGGATGCTTCAGACCAGGACCGGAAAGCGGAACGGTCTGGCAGCTATCAGAATGGCCATTGAAATGCATCGTGAAGGGCGTATTTCCAAGGAAGAGGCAATCCTGCGTGTCGCGCCGGCGCGGCTGGATGAACTTTTACACCCAATGCTTGATCCGAAGGATGAGGGCCGATTTATTCCGCTGGCCAAAGGGCTGCCGGCGGGTCCTGGCGGTGCTATGGGACAGATCGTTTTTACCGCTGATGATGCCGAAGCCTGGGGTAAAAAAGGTAAAAAAGTCATTTTGGTCCGGGGTGAAACATCACCGGAAGATGTCCATGGCATGCATGCCGCTGCGGCTATTCTGACATCGAAGGGTGGCATGACATCTCACGCAGCCCTGGTCGCCCGCGGTTGGGGTAAATGCTGTATTGTCGGTTGCGGGGCTTTGATTATTGACAGCCGCAATAAAACTTTAACCATTAATGGAAAGGTTTTAAAAGAAGGCGACTGGATTTCTATGAATGGCACTAAGGGTGTTGTTTATGAAGGTCAGATCGCGGAACAGGCTGCCGATCCGGAAGCCAATGAATATTATGCCGAATTGATGACTTGGGCTGATGAAGTCCGTCAATTGGGTGTCCGCACCAACGCTGATCGGCCGGAAGATGCGGCGCAGGCCCGCGCCTTTGGAGCTGAGGGGATCGGTTTATGCCGTACGGAGCATATGTTTTTCGATCCGCAACGCATCATGG